>WNGR01011357.1_pt1 | contig 19775 bp, 18 predicted proteins | sample 5407581 | NCBI WGS metagenome assembly WNGR01 (sample SAMN13153383, study PRJNA577476) | soil metagenome | isolation source: 80 cm soil or saprolite under Garry oak tree replicate 2 | place: USA:California | collected 2016-06-15 | reverse complement strand
TCTGCTTGCGTTGCGCGGCGGCATCGGCGACTGGCTTTCCATTGTCGTCGCCAACGTCGGCCTGATTCTCGGCACAGGGCTGTGGCTTATCGGCAGTCAGTTGTTTTATGGGCTGCATCCGTCGCGCCGCTTCGTCGCGCTGCTGCTCGTGATCGGTGTGATCGCGATGAGCTGGATGACGTGGGTGCATCCCTCCGTGGCGGGACGCACGCTGTGCATGTCTGCCATTCTCACGGTGACGTTCGGCTTGAACAGCCTCACGATGCTGCGTCTCGGCAAAGGCAGCAATACGGCGCTCTACGTCGGCTCGATGCAACTGGTGCAGACGGTCGCTACGGCGGCGCGCGGCATCTCGATGTTCGTGCCGGCCTGGGCGAGCGCCGGGCTGTTTGCTCCCGACGCCATCCAGAAGATCTACCTGATCACGAGCGCGCTGATGTCGCTGACGGTGACGGTCGGCTTGTTGTTCGTCGCAATGGACAGATTGCGTAACCAGCTCGAACGGCAGTCGTTCATGGATCCGCTGACGGGGCTGCTGAATCGTCGCGCGTTTCTGAGCGCGCATCAGCAGGAACGCGAGAAGACGATGCGCACGGGCGGACTGCTGTCGCTGCTGCTGATCGATCTCGATCACTTCAAGCAGGTGAATGACACGTATGGTCACGCCACGGGCGATCGTATCCTGATCGACTTCGCGAAGCGCGTCGCCGATCTGTTGCCGGCGCCGGGGCATGTCGCGCGCTGGGGCGGCGAGGAGTTCGCCGTGCTGTTGCCGCGCGTGCGTCCCGACGAGGCGAAGGACCACGCCGAGCGTATCCGCCAGCGCGTCGCGCAGAAAGACGATGCGACGTTGCCCGGCTACACATGCAGTATCGGTGTCGCGTGCATGGCCGCGAGCGACGCGACCATCGAGCAACTGGCGAGAGATGCCGACGAAGCGCTGTACAGCGCGAAACGCGGCGGGCGCAATTGCGTCCAGCTCAGCGACCACGTGATCCTGATCTAGGCGTTCCAGGCGCTTGGGCGGAGAGCCGGCGCCTTTCATCCAGCCGTCAGCGCGGCAAGATGGACGATAATATGGCATTCCAGCTTGAGCATTCGCTTTTCGCGAGGCAAGTTGGGCCTTCGTCCATTTCCTTACTGCCGCCTGCCTATGTCAGACCTCAGAATCGACCGCAATGCGAAGACGCTGCGCGAACTTACGCTCGACAAGCTGCGCGGCGCAATCGTGCAAGGGTATTTCCGGCCGGGCGCGCGCCTCGTCGAACGGACGCTGTGCGATGAACTGGGCGTGAGCCGGACGGTGGTGCGCGAAGTGCTGCGGCACCTGGAGACGGAAGGGCTCGTCGAGATCGTCGCGCGGCAGGGACCGATCGTTGCGCGGCTGGACCCGGCGCAAGTCGGCGAAATCTACGAACTGCGCGGTTTGCTCGAAGCCAACGCGGCGCGCGCCTGCGCCGAACAGTCGACGCCCGAACTCGTGCAGCAACTGCGCGACATCCGCAAGACCATCGAGGACGCCTTCGAGCAAGAGGATCTGCCGCGCGTGCTCGATTACACCGAACGCTTCTACGAGGCGATGTTCGAGGGCGCGCAAAAACATGTGTCGCTGACCGTCGTGAAGACGCTGAACGCGCGCATCAACCGTCTGCGGGCGCTGACGATCGCGGTGCCGGGGCGCGGCGGCGAGTCGAATCGCGAGATGAACAAGCTGCTCGACGCCATCGAGCGGCGCGATGGCGACGCGGCGTCGGCGGCGTCGTTCGCGCATATCAGGCGCACTGCGGAGCTCGCGCTGAACGCGCTCGCGCAGCAGGACGAGTCGACTGATAGCGCCTGATCCGTTTCCTTTCTTCTAGTGTCCCCAAGGCCGCCGGCATCCCCGGCGGCTTTTCTTTTTGCGCCTTTCCATCCATTTGCTGCGCCGCACAAGCTTAGTGCCACGCTGAAAGCGTGCCTGAAACCGCTTCGTTCGTATCATGGTATTCCATAATACTTTGATCCTTGGTGCGGACCATAAGATGGAATACCATAATCTCAACAAACGACATTCACGGCCTCGGCCCCGTCAGGAGAAACGATATGAAGCTGGAAGTGCGCAAGCTGGTCACGTACGTCGAAGAGACCTTTATCGAAGGGGGCAAGGCTGCGGCCCGGCCGCTGAAGCTGATCGGCGCGGCGGCCGTGCTGCGCAACCCGTGGGCGGGACGCGGCTTCGTCGAAGATCTGAAGCCGGAAATTCACGGCCTGGCGCCCCAGCTCGGCGAAATGCTGACGGCGGAAATGCTGCGCGTCGCCGGTTCGGGCGATGCGATCGAAGGGTATGGCAAGGCGGCCATCGTCGGTACGTCGGGCGAGATCGAGCATGCCTCCGCGCTGATCCATACGCTGCGCTTCGGTAACTACTATCGGAAGGCGGTCGGCGCGAAGAGCTATCTGAGCTTCACGAATCTGCGCGGCGGTCCGAACTGCCCGATCGCGATTCCGTTGATGCACAAGCACGACGAAGGCATGCGTTCGCACTATCTGACGGTGCAGTTTTCGATCGTCGATGCCCCGGCGCCCGATGAACTGGTGATCGCGCTCGGCGCATCGATTGGTGGCCGTCCGCATCATCGGATCGGCGACCGCTATCAGGACCTGAAGGAGCTCGAGTCCAATGAAGCGTGAGCACGTGTCCGGGCGCGCCGTGTCGCGTGGCGAGGCCGCGGGCACGAGCTACAGCGTCTACGCGCCGCAGTCGGTGGATACACCCGAGACGGTGGTGCTCGTCCACGGCGTCGGTATGAACCAGAGCGTGTGGGCGCCGCAGATCGATGCGTTGAGCGCGGCGTATCAGGTCGTCGTGTACGACATGCTCGGCCACGGCAATAGCCCACTGCCGACGCCCGCGCCGACGCTCGACGAATACGCGTCGCAACTCGAGACGCTGCTCGATGCGATGCAGATCGAGCGGGCGCATGTGGTCGGGCATTCGATGGGCGCGCTCGTCGCACTCGAATTCGCACTTACGCATCCGCAACGCACGCTGAGCGTTGTCGCGCTGAACGCCGTGTACGACCGCACGCCCGCACAGCGTGAGGCCGTGATGACGCGTGCCGCGATGCTCGGCGATGCGCCCACGGAAAATCCCGCCGCTGCCGGCGTGGACGCCACGCTGTCACGCTGGTTCGGCGATCCGATTCCCGTGCATCTGACGCAATCGGCGCAGGCCGTGCGAGATCTGTTGTTGTCGGTCGATCCCGTCGGCTATGCGCGCACGTACCGGCTCTTCGCCAGTTCGGACGATGCGCATGTCGGCCGCCTTGCAGAACTCGCCGTGCCCGCGCTGTTTCTCACGGGCGAGTTCGATCCGAACTCGAGCCCGTCGATGTCGAGCGCGATGGCGGAGGCCGCGCCATTCGGCCGCGCGGAAATCATCGCCAACGAACGTCACATGATGAACGTCACCGATCCGGCGCGCGTCAACGAACGGCTGCTCGCGTTTCTGACGGAAGCCTCGGCGCAGCGCGCCGCGACAGCAGCGAATGCACTGCACGGATCGATCTCTGGAGAACGCCATGACTGATGCCGTCAACGAACTGCCTTTCGACATCGCCGACTTTCGCCGCGCGCTCGGCGCGTTCGTGACGGGCGTGACGGTCGTCACGACGATCCAGCCCGACGGCTCGCCGCGCGGCTTCACGGCGAATTCGTTCACTTCGGTGTCGCTCGATCCGCCGCTGATCCTCGTCTGCATCGCGAAGACGGCATCGAGTTATCAGGTGTTTTCAGAAGCGCCTCAGTTCGCGGTGAGCGTGCTGGCCGAAGACCAGAAAGCGGTGTCGGGCGTGTTCGCATCGAAGGCCGCCGACAAGTTCGCACAGGTCGCGTGGAGTGCGCGCGCAACGGGTGCGCCCGTCGTCGACAACGCGGCCGCGTGTTTCGATTGCACGACGCATGATGTCGTCGATGCGGGCGATCACATCATATTGATCGGACGTGTGGTCGATTTTCTTCATACGAGCTCCTCGCCGCTCGGCTATTGCCGGGGCGCGTATGTGAACTTCAGTCTGTCGCAGGACGCACTCGCAGCGGCCGGGCCGCGCGCGCAGGTCGGCGCGATTCTCGAACATCGCGATGGCATCGTGCTGCTCGATACGCCCAAAGGTTTGCAACTGCCGACCGGCAACAAACTTGAACCCGCAAGCGATGCCGCCAGTCTGCGCGGCGTGCTGGCGAAACTCGGCCTCGACGCGCATCTCGACTTTCTTTTCGCCGTATTCGAATCGGGCAGCGGCCAGGCACCGAGTGTGCAAGTCTATTATCGCGGCCGCGTGATCGACAGCGGCGCAGCGTGGATGGACAGCGCGATCCGCATCGTGCCGTTAGCGCAGATTCCGTGGGATGAATTGCACGACGACGCCGTGCGGTCGATGCTCGAACGCTATGTGCGTGAACGCAGCGAGGACGCCTTCGGTATCTATGTTGGCGACACGGAAGCGGGCACTGTGCAGACGCTCGCGCTGGCTCACTGAAGATAGGAGACCCAACATCATGAAATTTTCACTGTTCCTGCACATGGAGCGATACGACGACACAACGTCGCATCGCGAACTGTTCGACCAGATGACCGAACTTGTGCAACTGGCCGAGCGCGGCGGCTTCGAGACCGCGTGGATCGGCGAGCATCACGCGATGGAATTCACGATCGCGCCGAACCCGTTCGTCAATCTGTCGTACCTCGCGGCGAAGACGGAGCGTATTCGTCTGGGCACGGGCACGGTGATCGCGCCGTTCTGGCATCCGATTCGTCTCGCAGGCGAAGCAGGCATGGTCGACGTAGCGAGCAACGGACGGCTCGACCTCGGCATCGCACGCGGCGCGTATTCGTTCGAATACGAGCGCCTGTTGCCCGGCCTCGATGCAATGAGCGCCGGCGCTCGGATGCGCGAACTGGTGCCCGCGTTGCGCAAGCTCTTCAAAGGCGATTACGAGCATCAGGGCGAATTCTGGTCGTGGCCCAAAACGACGCCCGTGCCGCGCCCGCTTCAACAACCGCATCCTCCCATGTGGCTCGCCGCACGCGATCCGAACTCGCATGCGTTCGCGGTGGCGAACGGCTGCAATGTGCAGGTGACGTCGCTGGCTTCGGGCGATGCCGAAGTCGTGAGCCTGATGGAGCGCTTCAACGCTGCGTGCGCCGCGCATTCCGAGGTGCCGCGTCCGCAGGTGATGATGCTGATGCATACGTTCGTCGGCGCGAATGCGGCGGAAGTGGATGCAGGCGTGGAAGATCTCGCGACGTTTTATCGCTACTTCAGCAAGTGGTTCAAGAACGAACGTCCCATCGAACAAGGCTTTATTGAGCCGTTGACTGATGCCGACGTCGAGATGTTCCCGCAATACTCGTCGGAGTCGATCCGCAAGAACCTCGTGATCGGCGAGCCGAAACAGGTGATCGCACGGCTCAAGGGCTATGAGGAACTCGGCTATGACCAGTACAGCTTCTGGCTCGACAGCCATATGAGCTTCGAGCGTAAGCGCAAGTCGCTGGAACTGTTCATTTCCGACGTGATGCCAGCATTTGCAACCCGCTGACGTCACGCGCTAACAGACAACGGAGTGGCTGACATGGTCCAGCGGTTCCAGCAATACATCGACGGTGCATTCGAACAGGCGCGCGAGCATTTCGACAGCATCGATCCATCGACGGGCGACGTCTGGGCGCAGATGCCCGCCGCGAGCGCGGAAGATGTCGACCGTGCGGTGCGCGCCGCGCATCGCGCATTGAACGATCCAGCGTGGGCAAACCTCACGGCGAGCGCGCGCGGCAAGCTGCTGTACAAGCTCGCCGATCTCGTCGCGCAACATGCGCCGCGTCTTGCCGAACTCGAGACGCAGGACACGGGCAAGATCATCCGCGAGACGCGCAGCCAGATTGGATACGTCGCCGAGTATTACCGCTACTACGCGGGCGTCGCCGACAAGATCCAGGGCGCGTGGCTGCCCGTCGATAAAGCCGATATGGAAGTGACGCTGCGGCGTGAACCTGTCGGCGTCGTCGCGGGCATCGTGCCGTGGAATTCGCAGCTGTTTCTGTCGGCCGTCAAAGTGGGGCCTGCACTCGCGGCGGGCTGCACGATTGTCCTCAAGGCATCGGAAGACGGTCCCGCGCCTTTGCTCGAATTTGCGCGACTCGTGCAGGAAGCAGGCTTTCCGAAGGGCGTCGTCAATATCGTGACGGGCTTTGGCAACGATTGCGGACGCACGCTGACGAGTCATCCGCTCGTCTCGCGCATCGCCTTCACGGGCGGACCTGAAACGGCGCGTCACGTGGTGCGCAATTCGGCGGAGAACCTCGCGGCGATGTCGCTGGAACTGGGCGGCAAGTCGCCCGTGCTCGTATTCGACGACGCCGATCTCGACAGCGCATGCAACGCCGTGATCGCGGGCATCTTTGCGGCGACGGGGCAAAGCTGCGTGGCCGGCTCGCGGCTCGTCGTGCAGCGCGGTATTCACGATGCGCTTCTCGAACGTCTCATTGCTAAAGCGCAAACGATCCGCATCGGCAACCCGCAAGACATGGCAACCGAAATGGGACCGCTGGCGACGCGCCGTCAACTCGACCACATCCAGCACGTGCTGCGCGCGAGTGTCGAAGCTGGCGGGCGCATCGTCACGGGAGGCAAGCAGCCGGATGGCATCGGCAAGGGCAATTACTTCTTGCCGACCATCGTCGATTGCCCGAATGCTCAGGTGCCGAGTGTGATGGAGGAACTGTTCGGGCCGGTGCTGAGCGTCGTTACATTCGACACGGAAGCCGACGCGATCGCCCTTGCGAACGACACACGCTATGGCCTCGCATCCGGTGTGTTCACGCGCGATCTGACGCGTGCGCATCGGCTCACGCGTGCGTTGCGCGCGGGCATCGTGTGGGTCAACACGTATCGCGCGGTGTCGCCCATCGTGCCGTTCGGCGGCTATGGTTTGAGCGGTCTCGGACGGGAGGGCGGGCTCGAAGCGGTGCTCGAATACACGCGCACGAAATCGGTCTGGATTCGCACATCGGATGAGCCGATCGCCGATCCGTTCGTGATGCGCTGATCAATGCACTGATAAAGGCGTCGATACCAGGAGCCCGCATGTTCTACGAAATCCGCACGTACCGCATCAGAACGGGTGCCGTGCCTGCCTATCTGAAGCTGGTCGAAGAAGAAGGCATTGCGTTGCAGAAGCGCTATCTGGGCCAACTGATCGGCTATTTCTTCTCGGAGGTCGGTCCGCTGAATCAGATCGTGCATATCTGGGCCTATCCGAGCCTCGACGAACGCGAACGCCGCCGCGCGGCGCTCGCTGAAGACCCGGCATGGCAGGCCTTCGCGCCGAAGATTCAGGCGCTGATGGAGGAGATGGAAAACAAGATCATGAAGCCAGCGCGTTTTTCGCCGCTAGCCTGAGAGAGCGAATTTCGACGGGCCGCCCGCTGTACGAATTGCATTGCATCGACACAAAACATATTCCCTGGAGACAGACATGAGCAGCAGAAGCACCACGTATTTCGCGCCGCTGATCGCGCTTTGCGCGGCGACGCTCGCGGCAACGCCGGCACTCGCCGCGGACCCGATCGTGTTCACGAGCTGGGGCGGCACCACGCAATCGTCGCAGCAGAAGAACTGGGCGGCGCCGTTCACGCAGGCGACGGGCATCAACGTGCTGATGGACGGTCCGACCGACTACGGCAAGCTCAAGGCGATGGTCGATAGCGGCAACGTGAACTGGGATGTCGTCGATGTCGAAGGCGATTTCGCGTATGCGGCGCAACAGGCCGGCCTGATCGAACCAATCGATTACTCCGTCGTAAAGAAGGATGAACTGGACCCGCGCTTCGCGACGCCGGCGGCCGTGGGTAGCTTCTACTATTCGTTCGTGCTCGGCTACAACAAGGCGAAGTACAAGGACGCGCAGCCGTCCACCTGGGCCGATCTGTTCGATACGAAGAAATTCCCCGGCAAGCGCACGCTCTACAAATGGTCGGCGCCAGGCGTGCTCGAAATCGCGCTGCTCGCCGATGGCGTGCCGCCGAACAAGCTCTATCCGCTCGACCTCGACCGCGCGTTCAAGAAGCTCGACACGATCAAGGGCGACATCGTCTGGTGGAGCGGCGGCGCGCAATCGCAGCAATTGCTCGCATCAGGCGAAGCGCCTATCGGCATGTTCTGGAACGGGCGACTGCATGCGCTCGAACAGACGGGCGTGCCTGTCGGCATTTCATGGAACCAGAACCTGACGGCGGCCGACATGCTCGTGATCCCGAAGGGCGCGAAGCACAAGGCGGAAGCGATGAAGTACCTCGCTGCCGCAACGAGCCCGCAAGCGCAGGCGAAGTTCGCAACGGATACGGGTTATGCGCCTATCAACGTGAAGTCGGCCGCGCTGATGTCGCCCGCAATCGCGAAGACGCTGCCCGACCAGTACAAGAACTCGCAGATCAATCTCGACATGAAGTACTGGGCCGAGAATCGCGACGCGATTGCGAAGCGCTGGTACGCGTGGCAGTCCAAGTAAGCGTGCTGCACGACAGCGTCGCAATCGTTATCGGAGTGGATGGGAGACACCATGCCTAATGTCCTGAGTACCGTCGCGCATCCGCCCGCGACGGCCGCGCGCCGGCGGCGCGACTGGCGCAGCGTTCGCCTGCTGATACCCGCGCTGCTGCTGCTCGTGATCTTCTTTCTGCTGCCCGTGCTGTCGCTGCTGTTGCGCAGCGTGCTGGAGCCGTCGCCGGGGCTGCATAACTATGCGCAACTGGTCGGCTCGACGGACTACCTGCGTGTGTTCGGCAACACGTTTCTGGTCGCGACGGTCGTGACGCTCGCGACGCTCGCGATCGGCTTTCCGACTGCGTGGCTGCTCGCCATTGCGCCGCGCAAGCTGAGTTCGGTGTTCTTCGCGATCCTGCTGCTGTCGATGTGGACCAACCTGCTGGCGCGCACCTTCGCGTGGATGGTGCTGCTGCAACAGACGGGGCCGATCAACCGGATGCTGATGGCGCTCGGCATCATCAGCGAGCCGCTGACGCTCGTGAACAACCTGATCGGCGTGACCATCGGCATGACGTACATCATGTTGCCGTTTCTTGTGATGCCGCTGCATGCAACTTTACGCGGCATCGATCCGTCGACGCTGCGAACTCATCGCGCAGCTCGTGCAGCAACTGCTGAACTGGGGTCTCGCTGGCGCCGCCGCTTTCGTGCTGCTCGCCGTGACGCTCTCGCTGTATGCGCTGCAACTGCGCTTCACAGGCAGTGCGCGTGCAAGTCTGGGAGGCCGATAATGTTGCTCGATTTCGATCGCCTGGGCGCGCTGCGCTGGGCATTGCTCTCAATCGGCGCTGCCGTTGCGCTCTTTCTCTTGCTGCCGATCGTATTCATCGTCGCGCTGTCGTTCGGCGACTCGCAATGGCTGATCTTTCCGCCGCCAGGCTGGACGCTGGAATGGTATCGCCAGCTCTTCACCGACGCCGGCTGGATCGACTCGTTGCTGACGAGCGCGAAGCTCGCGGTGATCGTGACGGTGCTCTCGGTATTGATCGGCTTTCTCGCGTCGCTTGCGCTGGTGCGCGGAAAGTTTCGCGGACGCAATGCCGTGCAGGCGTTCTTTCTGACGCCGATGGTGTTGCCCGTCGTCGTGCTTGCCGTCGCGTTGTATGCGTTCTTCCTGCGCATCGGCCTGAACGGCACGATCACGGGTTTCGTGATCGGCCATCTGATCATCGCCTTGCCGTTCTCGATCATTTCGATCAGCAACTCGCTCGCGAGCTTCGACACGGCGCTTGAAGATGCCGCGTTGATCTGCGGCGCGTCGCCGCTCGAAGTGAAACTGCGCGTCACATTGCCTGCAATCCGGCTCGGCATTTTCGCTGCGGCGATCTTCTCGTTCCTCGCATCGTGGGACGAAGTGGTGGTGTCGATCTTCATGGCGAGCCCCACGTTGCAGACACTGCCCGTACGTATCTGGGCGACGCTGCGGCAGGATTTGACGCCCGTCGTCGCGGCGGCGTCTTCGCTGCTGGTCGGCTTGACGGCTGTATTGATGCTCGCGGGCGCCGTGCTGCGCCGCGCGCGATAACCGAGGTGAACGACATGACTGCATTCCTGCAAATCCAGCGCCTGCGCAAGACCTACGACGACGTCGTCGCTATCGACCAGGTTTCCCTCGACGTGCGCAAAGGCGAGTTCATGACGTTCCTCGGGCCGTCGGGCTCGGGTAAGAGCACGACGCTGTATATTGTCGCGGGCTTTCAGGAGCCGAGCGAAGGGCGCGTGCTGCTCGACGGCAAGCCGCTGCTGTCCGTCGCGCCGAACAAGCGCAATATCGGCATGGTGTTCCAGCGCTATACGCTGTTCCCGCATCTGACGGTGGGCGAGAACATTGCGTTTCCGCTGCGCGTGCGCCGCCTTCCCGACGCGGAAGTGAAGGCGAAGGTCGAGCAGATGCTCAAGCTCGTGCATCTGTCCGAGTGCCGCGACCGGATGCCCGCGCAGTTGTCGGGCGGACAGCAGCAGCGTGTCGCGATTGCACGCGCGCTGGCCTATGATCCGCCAGTGCTGTTGATGGATGAGCCGCTGTCGGCGCTCGACAAGAAGCTCCGCGAGGAAATCCAGCTCGAATTGCGCCGTATCCATCAGGAGACGGGCGTCACGATTCTCTATGTGACGCACGATCAGGAAGAGGCACTGCGCCTGTCGGACCGGATTGCCGTGTTCAACAAGGGGCGTATCGAACAGGTCGGCACGGGCGAGGAACTCTATTCGAACCCGGCGTCGCGTTTCGTCGCGAGCTTTATCGGCAATTCGAATTTCCTGCCGGTGCGCGTGACGTCGCACAGCGATGGCCGCATGAACGGCGTGTTTCCGCACACGCTGATGGTTCGCCCCGAACAGATGCGCATTCAGTCACTGCGCGACGCCAGCGGTGCGACAGGCTTGCCCGTTACCGTGCGCGACATCACGTATCTCGGCGACGCAATGCACTACGCGGTCGCGACGCCGTGGCAGCAGGAGATTTCGATTCGCATGCCGGCGGGGCATCGGCATGACAGCGGGTTGTCGATCGGCACGCAAGCGCTCGTCGATTGGGATGCGCGCGACGTACGTCTTTTTGCTCAGGCGTGAGCACAGCCATGAGTGACGCGCTGCCTTCGCTGAAAGTCGAACGTCGCACGACGACGTTGCGCGAACTCGCGCTGGAGAAAATGCGCACGGCCATACTCGAGGCGCATTTTCATCCGGGCGAGCGGCTCGTCGAGCGTTCGTTGTGCGAAGAACTGGGTGTGAGCCGGACCGTGGTGCGCGAAGTGTTGCGGCACCTGGAGACGGAAGGACTCGTCGATTCGATCCCGAACCAGGGGCCAATTGTCGCGCTGCTCGATTCGGATACGGCTGCCGAAATCTACGAGATTCGCGCGTTGCTGGAAGGCGATGCCGCAATGGCATGCGCGCTGCGCGCCGATGAAGCCGTGTTCGCGCGGCTTGCCGATTGCATCGGGAGCATTCAGCAGGCGTTCGAGCGGCATGAGCATCAGACCGTGCGCGAACTGACGACGATGTTCTACGAGCAGATGTTCCATGGTGGCGGCAAGAAGGTCGCATGGGAGATCGTGCAGACGCTGAATGCGCGCATCAATCGCCTGCGTGCGATGACGATTGCTTCCGACGATCGCGGGCGGCAGGCGGTGCAGGAAATGAACCGCATACTCGATGCGCTTCGTGCCCGTGACGCGCAACGCGCCCGCGACGCAGCGACTGCGCATGTGGCACGCGTCGCGGACATCGCAGCGGAGTTGTTGCGTCAAACGGTGGGGGAAGCGTCGGCTTGATCGCATTCAACGCCTCACACCGCAACACACATACCGAACCTCGAAATAGCCGCCGTGCAAATCCAAAAAACCCCGCACTTCCCGACATGACAACACCTCGCATTTGCGAATAATGACCTACACCGTCACCATTCACAAAGAGAGAGAAGTCGATGTCCAGCACTACCGAAGTCCGTCCGCCGCTGCCGCCGTTCACGCGCGAAACCGCTACTCAGAAAGTGCGCCAGGCCGAGGACGGCTGGAACTCACGCGATGCCGCAAAAGTCGCGCTGGTCTATTCCACCGACACATGGTGGCGAAACAGAGCCGAATTCGTTCAGGGCCGCGAAGAAGCGCGTACATTCCTCGAACGCAAATGGAGCAAGGAATTCGAGTACCGTCTGATAAAGGAACTGTGGGCCTTTACGGACAACCGCATCGCGGTCCGATTCGCCTATGAATGGCGCGATGATGCTGGCAACTGGTTCCGCTCATACGGCAACGAAAACTGGGAATTCGGCCCCGATGGCCTGATGCACCATCGTCACGCGAGCATCAACGACCTGCCGATCAAGGAAAGCGAGCGCAAGTTCCACTGGCCGCTCGGCCGTCGCCCCGACGATCATCCGGGGTTGAGCGCACTGGGACTCTGACCCGTTGCTCTGACCCGTAATCCTTCATCAGATCCTCTTAGCCGACCGTTCGCCGTCGGCTAAGCGCGCTTCCATTCCCCGTTGCACGCACAACCAACACTCGTTGCATCTGCACCGATACAGTGCGTACGTGCGTAAGCACACTGAACTTGTTGTTCCTTACGGGTAACTCCGCATAGTGGCAAAAAGCTTACGATTTCTATACTAGGCTGCCGTTTCGTATGAAGGCGATATAAAGCACGCCGTTTTACGAATCAGGCGGTGTCGGGAGACAGCCCGCGCCCGTCGAAAATAAAGAAACATGCTACGGAGACGAACATGGTACTTCGCCTGAAGAGCGTTGTTGCTGCTCTCGCATTGTGTGTGGTCGCAACGGGTAGCTATGCGGCCGATCCGATCAAGATCGGTGTGGATGGTCCTTTCACGGGCGGTTCGTCGTCGATGGGCGTCAGCATGCGCGACGGCGTGCGGCTTGCGGCGGCTGAGATCAACAAATCGGGCGGTGTGCTGGGCCGGCAGATCGAGCTCGTCGAACGCGACGACGAAGCGAAGAACGAACGCGGCGTGCAGATCGCGCAGGAACTCATCAACAAGGAAAAGGTAGTCGCGGTGGTCGGCTACATCAATACGGGTGTCGCGCTCGCATCGCAACGCTTCTTCCAGGAAGCGAAAATCCCCGTGTTCAACAACGTCGCGACGGGCAGTATCGTCACGAAGCAGTTCGCGGATCAGCCGGATAACTACGTGTTCCGCAATGCAGCCGCCGACCGCATTCAGGCGCCGATGATCGTCGAGGAAGCCGTGACCAAACGCGGCTTCAAGAAGGTCGCGATTCTCGCCGATTCGACCAACTACGGACAACTCGGCCGCGAGGATCTGGAAAAGGCGCTCGCTGCTAAAGGCGTGAAGGCGGTCGCCGTCGAGAAATTCAACATCAAGGACGTCGACATGACGGCCCAGTTGCTGAAGGCGAAAGACGCGGGCGCGGAAGCCGTGCTGACCTATGGCATCGGACCCGAACTCGCGCAGATCGCCAACGGCATGGCCAAGCTTGGCTGGAAGGTGCCGCTGATCGGCAGCTGGACACTGTCGATGGCGAACTACATCGACAACGCCGGCTCGAACGGCGAAGGCGCGCGTATGCCGCAGACCTTCATCCAGGAACCCAACACGCCGAAGCGCAAGACCTTCATCGAAGCCTATATGAAGGAATTCAAGCCGAAGAACAACCGGATCGATTCGCCCGTGTCAGCGGCGCAAGGCTATGACTCCGTCTATCTGCTCGCCGCCGCGATCACGCAGGCAGGCACGACGGACGGCCCGAAGGTGCGCGCCGCGCTCGAAAGCCTCAACACGAAGGTCGAAGGGGTCGTGATGGTGTACGACAAGCCGTTCTCGCACGACGACCACGAGGCGATCAGCCCGAACGTGCCGGTTGTCGGCGAAGTGAAGGGCGGCCGCGTGATCTACGCGTACGACAACGACAAGAAAGGCGGCGGGCAACTGCGCACCAAGCAGGCATCCGCAAACTGAGCACAGCATGAAAAGCGAAGCCGCGCCCGCCCGACCGGCGGGGGCGGCTTTGTGCTGCGTGGCTCACGGCATTACCTACGGGGCGTTGCGATCGAGGCAATTGGACTATGGCCATTCTTCTTCAGCTCATCTATAGCGGCATTGCGCTCGGCATGATCTACGCCGTGATCGCGTTCGGCTACCAACTCACGTTCGCGACATCCGGCACGCTGAACTTCGGCCAGGGCGATGCGCTGATGCTCGGTGCGCTGGTGGGGCTCACGCTCGTCACGCTGGGCGTCAACTACTGGCTGATGATTCCCCTCGTGTGCGTGTTCGGGCTGTTGCAGGGCGCGTTCGTCGAACGGATCGGCGTGCGGCCCGCGATCAAGATCAAGTCCGAGTTCGGCTGGATCATGTCGACCATTGCGCTCGGCATCATCTTCAAGAACGTCGCGGAAAACGTCTGGGGCCGCGACGATCTGCGCTTTCCGTCACCGCTGCCCGAAGCGCCCATCAGGGTGTTCGGCGCAAACGTGCTGCCGATGGAACTGCTCGTCGTAGGCGGCGCATTGGTGCTGATGCTTGCCGTCGAGTTCTTCAACCGGCGCAGCATCTTCGGCAAGGCGGTCGTCGCCACCTCGAACGATCGCGATGCCGCCGCGCTGATGGGCATCAACACGGGCCTCGTCATCACGTTCTCGTATGCGCTGTCGTCGCTGACGGCGGCCTTCGCCGGCGTGCTGATCGCGCCGCTCACGCTGACGGGCGCGACGATGGGCGCGGTGCTCGGCCTCAAGGCGTTCGCGGTGGCGATCATCGGCGGATTGTCGAGCGGGCTCGGCATCGTGGTCGGCGGCGTGATACTCGGCATCGCCGAAACCACGACCGGCTTCTACATCTCGACGGGCTATAAGGACGTGCCCGGACTCGTCCTGCTGCTGATCGTGCTCGCCTTGCGTCCGGCAGGTCTGTTCGGCAAAACTGCGATCAAGAAAGTTTGAGGTCCGCCGTGAAAAAGAAAAACCTCATCGGCGCGCTGCTTGGTCTCGTCGCGCTAGCGGTCTTCCCGGTGCTGTCGGGCAACCCGTACTACATCCACCTGGTCGAGACGATCATGATCTACGCGATCCTGCTCTTCGGTCTCGACATCGTGGTCGGTTACACAGGGCAAGTGTCGCTTGGACACGCGGGGCTGTTCGGCGTCGGCGCTTATACGGCGGGTGTGCTGTTCATCAAGCTCGGCATGCCGTTCTATGTGACCGTGCCGATGGCGATCGTCGTGACGGCCGCGTTCGGCGCGATTCTCGCGCTGCCCGCACTGCGCGTGTCGGGTCCGTATCTCGCGATGGTCACGCTCGCGTTCGGCACGATCATCCAGATCCTGATCAACGAAATGGATTTCCTCACCAACGGGCCGATGGGCATCAAGATCACGAAGCCCGTGATCGCAGGCCATATGCTCGATGAGACTCAATACTATTGGGTGGTGGCCGCGCTGTTGGTCGTGTCGCTCGTGGTCGTGCATCGCGTGCTGAAGTCGCACCTGGGCCGGGCATTCGAGGCGCTGCGCGACAGCCCGATCGCATCCGACTGTATGGGCGTCTCGGTGTACCGGCACAAGGTCTACGCGTTCGTGATCAGCGCGGGCTTTGCCGGGCTCGCGGGCTGTCTATATTCGTATTCTGAGCAGTACATCTCGCCCAACACATACAACTTCGAGCTGACCATCCTGTTCCTGCTCGCGATCATCATGGGCGGCCGCAAGACGCGCACAGGCGCGCTGATCGGCTCGACGATCATCGTGTTGCTGCCCAAGCTGCTCGACGACATCTCGATGTTCCGCATGGTCGCGACGGCCCTTGCCGTCGTCGTGGTCGCAGGCGCGCTGTTCTCGATTGCGCGCAAGAGCGTGACGCCGCGCAAGGTCGCGATTCCGATTGTCGGCACCGTTGGCCTCGCGGTGTTCTCGTACTGGATCGATGCGCTGACTGACTGGCGCTTGACGATTTTCGGTTTGATGATTCTGCTGGTCGTCTACTACCTGCAGGACGGCGTGGTCGGTTTCGTGCGCAAGTTCTTCATGCATGGCCGCGTGCGCACCGTGACCGTCGACACCGAAAAGCCCGCGGAAATCACCGCCGATGCCGTGCTCGATGTGCAAGCCAAAGGCGACGAAACCATTCTCGACGTGCGCGGCGTGCTGATGCAGTTCAGCGGGCTGAAGGCGCTGAACAACGTAAACCTGAAGGTGCGACGCGGCACGATACATGGTCTGATCGGACCGAACGGCTCGGGCAAGAGCACGATGATGAACGTGCTGACGGGCATCTATATACCGACGGCGGGCGCGATCGAGTATCGCGGTGAGTCGATCGCGGGGCGCACGTCTGCTGCGATTGCGCTGTCCGGCATCGCGCGTACGTTCCAGAACGTGCAGTTGTTCGGTGAAATGACCGCGCTCGAAAACGTGCTGGTCGGTTTGCATCATACGTTCCGCTCGAACTTCGCCGATATCGGCCTGATGACGAAGCGTTATCGTCAGGAAGAACGCGCGGCACGGGAGCGCGCGTTCGGCATGCTGCGCTTTGTCGGTCTCGAGAATGTCGCGGCGGAAGAGGCGCGCAATCTGCCGTACGGCAAGCAGCGTTTGCTCGAAATTGCCCGCGCGCTGGCACTCGATCCACAAGTGCTCTTGCTCGACGAACCCGCCGCGGGGCTCACCGCGCCGGATATCAAGGAACTGGTGCGCATCATTCGCAAGGTCCGCGATCACGGCATTACGGTGGTGCTGATCGAGCATCACATGGACGTCGTGATGTCGGTGTGCGACACGGTATCGGTGCTCGATTTCGGGCAGAAGATCGCCGAGGGCAAGCCATCCGAGATCCAGGAAAACGAAAAAGTCATCGAGGCGTATCTGGGCGGCGTGACCGCTTGAGCACACGTTTCGATCGAACGACAACGGCATGAATGGGGAACACGCGATGTTATCGATCCGCAATCTGCATGCGGGCTACGGCAAGGTTCAGGTGCTGCACGGCATTTCGATGGACGTGCCGAAGGCTTCCGTCGTCACGCTGATCGGCTCGAACGGCGCGGGCAAGACCACGACGATGCGCGCCGTTTCGGGCATGATCCGTCCGAGCGGAGGCGAGATCACGATGGGCGAAGGCGCATCGGCCAAACGAATCGATTCGCTCGATTCGCACCGTATCGCGCGTCTCGGTCTCGCGCATTCGCCCGAAGGCCGGCGCGTGTTCTCGACGATGACCGTCACCGACAATCTGTTGCTAGGCGCATTTCCGCGCCTGACGTGGGCGCGTCCGCGCGGCGACGTCAACGCGGATCTCGAACGCGCGATCGACCTGTTTCCGCGCCTCAAGGAGCGCCGCAATCAACTGGCGGGCACGCTGTCGGGCGGCGAGCAGCAGATGCTCGCGATGGCGCGCGCGATCATGCTGAACCCGGATCTCGTGTTGCTCGACGAACCGTCGATGGGACTTGCGCCGATTCTCGTCGACGAGGTGTTTCGCATTATCGAGCGTCTGAAAGAACAGGGCGTGACGATGCTGCTCGTCGAGCAGTTCGCTGCCGCCGCGTTGAATGTCGCCGATTACGGCTACGTGCTGGAAAACGGCCGCATCGCGACGCATGGAACGGCGATGCAGTTGCGTAATGATCCGATGGTCAAGGCCGCTTATCTGGGGCATTGAACCGGACGCGCCGTTAACGGCGACGCACATTCCATTCATTTCTTTAAGGTCGTTGAAAGCTTTAATTCAGCGACACGTCTGCACTTATTCCTCGCCATTCGAACGTTCGGCGGCTGCTTGTGCAGTTCGCCGACTCGTTACGCATAGCTGTGGCAGAATCTCGCGCGCATCCAACGAACAATTGAACAAGTGCCGGAGACGTCGTGATTCAAGGTATTGCCCGCTTCTTTACGCAGGTGGTTCATCGCTTTCTGCCTGATCCTCTTATTTTCGCGCTGCTTCTGACAGCGATTACATTTGCCTTGGCATTGGGCCTCACGCCACAGTCACCCGGCGATCTCGTCTTCATGTGGGGCAGCGGTTTCTGGAATCTGCTCGCATTCACGATGCAGATGGCGATGATCCTCGTGACGGGGCATGCATTGGCGACGTCGGGGCCCGTCAAGCGGGTGCTGTCGGCTCTCGGCGGCCTGGCGAAGACGCCGGCGCAAGGCACGATGCTGGTCGCGTTCGTGAGCGGCGTGGCATGCGCGATCAACTGGGGCTTTGGTCTCGTGCTGGGCGCCATGTTTGCGCGAGAAGTGGCGAGGCGTGTGCGCGGCGTCGACTACCGGCTGCTGGTTGCAGCCGCGTACATGGGCTTCCTCACCTGGCATGGCGGCTTGTCGGGTTCGGTACCGCTGGTCGCGGCGACCAAGGGCAATCCGATGGAAAAGGTGATTGGCCTGATTCCCGTATCGCAGACGCTCTTCACGGGATACAACCTCTTCATCACTGCCGCGCTGATCGTCGCATTGCCGCTGCTGGTGCGCGCGATGATGCCGCGAGCCGAAGATGTCGTCTCAGTCGATCCCGCGCTCCTCGTCGACGAGCCCGTGATGGAACGCAAGATCACGGCGCAATCCACGCCGGCGGAACGTATCGAAGAGAGCCGCATTTTGTCGATTCTGGTCGCGCTGCTGATCGCCGCCTATCTGGTGATCCGTTTCACGAAGAAAGGCTTCAGCCTCGACATCGATACCGTCAATATCGTTTTCCTTGCAGCGGGCATTCTCCTGCACAAGACGCCGATGGCGTATGCGCGTGCGATCGGCAATGCGGCGCGCGGCACAGCGGGGATCATGATCCAGTTTCCGTTCTATGCGGGCATTCAGGCTACGATGGACCATTCGGGTCTTGCGGGCGTGATCACGAACTGGTTCATCGAAATTGCGAACGTCCACACGTTCCCGCTGCTGACGTTCCTGAGTTCGGCCGTGATCAACTTCGCGGTGCCGAGCGGCGGCGGCCACTGGGTCGTACAGGGCCCGTTCGTGATGCCCGCTGCGAAAGCGATCGGCGCGGACCTCGGCAAGTCGGCCATGGCGATTGCCTACGGCGAAGCGTGGACCAACATGGCGCAGCCTTTCTGGGCGCTGCCCGCTTTGGCGATTGCCGGGCTCGGCGTGCGCGACATCATGGGCTATTGCGTGACGGCGCTGCTGTTCTCGGGCGTGATTTTCGTCGCGGGACTGTATCTTTTCTGACGTCGTTCGCAACGCGGTGTCGCGACGGTAGACTGTGCGTTCCTTTCTGCGGCGTACAGAACCATGCAAACTATCTACAGTAGCGATCACCGCTTGCATCAAGGCGTCGAACTCAAGGACGGCGCCGTCTCCGATTCCTTCGAAAAGCCCATCCGCGCAGAGACCGTGCTGAAGCAGGTCAAAGCTGCGGGTTTGGGCGATGTTCTAGCGCCGAACGTCTATGAGCGGGCGTGCTATGTCGGCGCGCATAGCGAGCGCTACGTTGAGTTTCTCGCATCGGCATGGGACGACTGGGCCGCAACGGGCCGCACATGCCAGGCGTTGCCACTTGTTTGGCCGGTACGTGGCTTGCCCTCCACGGCGATGCCGCAATTCATCGACGGCAAGCTCGGCTTCTTTTCGATGGATGCCGGTTCGCCCATCAACGCGGGAACATGGAGCGCTGTCTCGTCGAGCGCGAACTCGGCGCTGACAGGAATCGATGCGCTCGCACGCGGCGACAAGGCGGTCTTTGCGTTGTGCCGTCCGC
>WNGR01002587.1_pt1 | contig 19780 bp, 18 predicted proteins | sample 5407581 | NCBI WGS metagenome assembly WNGR01 (sample SAMN13153383, study PRJNA577476) | soil metagenome | isolation source: 80 cm soil or saprolite under Garry oak tree replicate 2 | place: USA:California | collected 2016-06-15 | reverse complement strand
GCCGGGCCAGCTCGGCGATCGCGGCGAGCTTGCGGGCGTGCGCGTGGGCCTCGACCCGGTCCCACGCGCACACCACCCCGACCAGCTCCGCCTCCGAGACACCGCCGAACCCGCCGTCCTCTCCCGCAGCGGCGTCGGCGGCGACCGCTAGCTGAGGGCATCCTGGCAGCACGTCCAGGACCATCCCCGGACCGAACGATGCCGCCGGGCTGGACGACTCGCCGGGGAAGGTCCGCGCGGAACCGGGCTGGCCCGGACCCCGCCGGCCCGTGCTGGCGGCCTTGGCGGCGAGCAGCTCATCGGCGGCCGCCTCGCGGATCTCGGCGAGCTCCTCGGCGGTAAGCGGGGCGAGGTAATTCTCGTCTTCGTCCTCGCCGGGGCCCTCGTCCCGCTCGCACAGCCGGTCCAGGGACGCCTCGAACTCCGCGGCCGTCACCGGGTCGCGGTCCAGCCAGGCGAGATCCTCGTCCCACCCGGGGTCCGCGGGAACCGGCGGCAGAGACATGAACCACGCCCGTTCGGAAGAAGGATTGTTCTATCGAACATGATAGCGTATATCGTTCATGATCACCAGCATATTCCCCAAGCTTCGAATAAAAAGACGGGCGAGATTGATGTGACGGGGACGTGCAGTTCGCACCGCGGCGGCGGGCTGCGGCTAGGCCGGGGGTGCGGTCGAGCCGCGGATCTCGAGGGCCGGGGGCAGCAGGTGGAGTTCGGCGGGGCGGGCCGGGTCGGCCACCCGGGCCAGCAGGGTGCGGGCGGCGAGTCGCCCGGCGTCGAAGCCGACGCTGTCGACGCTGGTGAGCCAGATCGACCGCAGCCGGGCTAGGTAGGTGTTGTCGTAGCCGACCAGCGAGAGCCTGCCGGGCACGTCGACGTTCATCTCTGAGGCGGCCGACTGGGCGCCGACGCAGGTCAGGTCGTCGACGGCGAAGATCGCGGTCGGCGGCTCAGGGCCGCTGAGCAGGCGTACGGTGGCGCGGTAGCCGCCGTCCTCGGTGAAATCAGCCCAGTCGATCCTGATGTGCTCGCCCAGCCCGCAGGCCCGCATGGTGTCCTCGTAACCCTGCTGACGCAGCTTCGGCACCACGTTGCTGGTCCCGGACACGCGCCCGGAGATGTGCGCGATCCTGCGATGACCGAGCTCGATCAGGTGGCGGGTGGCCAGCGTCGCGCCGAGCAGGTCGTCGTTGGCGACCGCGTCCACCCGCGGCAGGTCGATGTCTCGCCAGCCCACCGTGACCGTCGGGACGGCGCTGGCGATCTCGGCGATGACCGGCGAGTTCGCCTGGGTACCCGCCAAGATGAAGCCGTCGGCTTCCAGCCCGAGGAAACCGCGCAGCACCGAATCGTCCATCCGCCGGTCCAGCCGGCCGCCGCCGCTGAGCACCACGTGCCTCCCGTCGGCCTCGAGGACGGAGATCAGGCCGTCGAGCAGATCCACGAACCACGGGTGGCGGACGTCGTTGAGCAGCACGCCAATGGCCCGGCTGCGCCCCTCGCGCAGGGTCCGGGCGGCGGCGTTGGGCCTGTAGCCGAGATCGGCGATGGCCTGGTCCACGGCCGCCCGCCGCTCGGGGCTGACCTTGGGCGAGCCGCGCAGCACGAGCGAGACAAGGGACTTGGAGACCCCGGCCCGTTCGGCCACGTCACGGATGGTGGGCCGGGGAGCGGGTTGCTCGCCGTTGACCTGCATCCGGGGCCTCCGTGGTGGCGGTTGGAACGATCTACCGAACGAGCTTAGCTCACGCCCCCGGTCCGGGCGGGGAGCCGACACTGCGGAATCGGGAATTCGCCGCCTAGACCTTGACACGAGCTACCAGCCGGGGAATGCTGTAGCTGTTGGAACGATCCACTAAATTCCAACTCTGTCCAACTAGCTTTTGCGTCGCGGAGGTCGGGCGATGAGCGTCAGTACGTCACGGGTGATGGAGTACGACCCGTTCAGCCAGGAGTTCCAGGCCGACCCGTTCCCGGTGTACCGCTGGATGCGCGACGAGGCCCCGGTGTTCTACAGCGAGAAGTGGAACTGGTGGGCGCTGTCCAGGTTCGAGGACGTCCGGGCGGCGGCGACGGACCCGCAAACGTTCCTGTCCTACGAGGGCATCGACATCGATGACACCGCGAAGGACCAGAGCGGCCCCGGGTTCCTGCCCGACATCGACAACCCGCGGCACGACCAGATCCGCCGGATGATCCAGCCTCAGCTGCTGCCCAACCGCATCGCCGAGCGGGAGGACGCGGTGCGCACCGTGGTCCGCGGCCTGATCGACGCCTGGCGGCACCGGGGCACCGTGGACCTGGCCCAGGAACTGGCCTGGCCGACGCCGAACGAGGTGTTCTTCGACCTGCTCGGCCTGCCCGCGGCACGTGCGCAGGGCCGGGAGCAGCTCAACCGGTGGGTGCACGAGCTCAAGGACCGCAAGCCCGACGACTCCCGGCTCACCCCGGTGGCCAAGGCCGCCACGGCCGGTATCCAGGCCTATTTCATCGACCTGCTGCGGGAGCGGCGCACCCGGCCGCGCACGGACCTGGTCACCCACATCGTCACCGCCGAGATCGACGGCGTGCCGTTCGCCGAGGAGGACTTCGGTGCTGCCTCGGAGGTCCTCGGCCTGATGATGGTGCTGTTCCTGGGCGGCGTGGAGAGCACCGCCGGGCTCATCGGGACGCTGTTCAAGCTGCTCGCCGAGAACCCGGACCAGCGCGCGATCCTGCGCGAGAACCCGGCGCTCATCCCGGACGCCGTGGAGGAGGCGATCCGGCTCGCTACCCCGCTGCAGCTGGTCGGCCGGACCACGTCGCGCGAGGTGACGCTGCACGGGACGACGATCCCGGCCGGCGGGCGGGTGGTGCTGGTCTACGGCGCGGCGAACCGGGACGAGCGGCGGTTCGGTGACCCGGACCGGTTCGACGTGACCCGCGGGCGGTTCCGCCACCTGGGGTTCGGTGAGGGCATGCACGGCTGCCTCGGCGCGCCGCTGGCCCGGCTCGAGGCGAAGGTCGCCCTGGAGGAGGGGCTGCCCGCACTCGGCGACTACACGGTCGCGGCGCCGCCGGTGCGCTACCGGACCACGCCGAACATGTACGTCTGGGACAACCTGCACCTGGCGTTCCCGGTCGCCGGGGCCGCTGAGCACCGCCCGCACGTGGAGACCGTGCAGCGCGACACGACCAGCATGACCGTGCTCACCCGGGAGTTCGAGGCGGATGTCCGGGTGGAGAGCAAGGACGAGGCCGCCGACGGGGTGGTGGCCCTGACCCTGCGGCAGATCGCGGACAGCCCGCTCCCCCAGTGGTCGCCGGGCGCGCACGTGGACCTGATCCTGAACGGGGTGCCGACCCGGCAGTACTCGCTCTGCGGCGACCCGGCCGACCACCACCTGTGGCGGCTGGGCATCCTGCGCGACGCGAACGGCGGCGGCGGGTCCCGGTTCGTCCACGACCGGCTGCGGGCCGGCGACACAGTCCGGGTCCGCGGCCCGCGGAACAACTTCGAGCTCGCGGACTCGCCCCGGTACCAGTTCATCGCGGGCGGGATCGGCATCACGCCGATCCTGCCGATGATCGAGGCGGCTTCGGCGGCCGGGGCCGACTGGCGGCTGCTGTACGGCGGGCGCTACCGGGCGTCGATGGCGTTCCTAGGCGAGCTCGCCCGGTACGGTGACCGCGTCACCGTGGCGCCGCAGGACGAGACCGGCCTGCTCGACCTGGACTCGCTGCTGGGTACGCCGCAGCCGGACACGCTGGTCTACTGCTGCGGACCCGAGCCCTTGCTGGCCGCGGTCGAGGAGCGCTGCCGCGCCTGGCCGCCCCGGTCGCTGCGCGTGGAACGGTTCAGCGCCCGGCCGCTGACCGCGCCGGTCCGGGCCGAGGCCTTCGAGGTGGAGCTGGCCGCCAGCGAGCTCACCCTGACGATCCCGCCGGACCGCTCGATCCTGGACGTGGTCGAGGAGGCCGGCGTCGGGGTGCTGTCGTCCTGCGCCGAGGGCACCTGCGGCACCTGCGAGACCACCGTGCTCGGCGGCGTGCCCGACCACCGGGACTCGGTGCTGACCGAGGAGGAGCGCAGGACCGGGGACTGCATGATGATCTGCGTGTCCCGGTCCTGCACGCAGCGGCTCGTGCTGGACCTGTAAGGCGCTACAGGTTGAACGCCTTGGTCATCGTCGGGCTGGAGGCGGCCTGCCCCAGCGTGGACAGGCGGAGGAGCTGCTCGGCGGTGCCGAGCAGGGAGTAGTGGTTGAACCGCGTGCCGGACCGGGCGCCCTTCTTGGTGCTCGGGCTGATGACCAGGGTGGCGATATGGCAGCTCACGTCGCTGGTATTGGTCGCACAGTGCTCACCCTTGGCGTGGTGACCGCCTTCGCCCTCGTCCCAGGTGATGAAGATCGCCGTAGAGCCGTTCTTATATTCGGCGCTGTTAAGGATCGTCGGCAGGTTGCGGGACAGCCATGTGCTGCCATCGGCCGTCGTGCCGTTGTGCATGTCGTCGATGAGGTTCGGCGTGATGAAGGAGAACGCCGGCAGCTTGTTGTTCTTCAGGTCGCTGGCCAGGTGGGAGTAGGGCACGTCGGAGCTGGAGCAGCCGTGCAGCGTCGTGTAGTACGCGGCCGGGTTGTGCCGCACGGCGTAATTGCCGGAGTTGGCGTGATCGCAGTTCTTCGGCATCGACTCCTCGTACGACTTCCACGACTCGCCCTGGCCGAAGATGCTCATCGCCGAGATGGCGCAGGGGGCTTTCGGGTTGCAGTCGGGCAGGAAATTATGCAGGGCCGAGTTGGACAGCCCGGACGTGGCGGCGATGTAGTTCGGCAGGCTGGGGTGCGTGACGTTGTGGAAGTTGGTGGCCAGCCCGCATTCCCTGGCCAGCGTGTTGAAATATGGCGCCTGGGACGAGCCGATGATGACACTGGAGCTGTGGTTCTCGAACCAGATCCAGATCACGTGCTTGTAGGTGCCCGGCTTGGCCTGCGTTCCGCACGGATGGCTCGCCGACGGCTGAGCCGCCGGGGCCGCAACTGCGGCCGGGGCCGCCTGGCTGGTGCTGGTGGGTCCGGCCACACTCAGCAGCGCGATGGTAAGGGCGCTGAGCGCGCCCGCGGCCAACCTGATCTTCATGTCGCTTCCCACCCGAGACGGGTTATGCGGCACAACATATCGGGACCAATGCCTACACCCGGCGGCGGGTAGGCGTTCTGCGCGGCGGCGCCGGGCACGTCGGAACACGACCGGAGCATGGCGGCTGGCGGCCGGGCCCGGCCTGCACGAAACTTGGTCATGGCCGGGCGGGATTGTCCGGCGGAAGCGTCGCGGGGAGGGCTGGGCCATGGACCTCAGGACGGTAGCCAGCAAGGTAGTCGGCGAGATGGCTAATAGCGCGGTCCCGTTTTCCGGGCCGCTCGCCGAGTCGCTGGTGCAGGAACTGCTCGGTGCGCAGGACGAGCAGATCGTCTTGCTGCGCGGGCTGAGTGACGACCTGAACCGGCTCCTGGACGGCCCCTGGCAGACGGCGCGCATGTACCTGAGGGAAGCTGCCCTTCCGCGACGCACCCCTGACCAGGTAATGGAGGCCCTGCGCAGCGCCTCGGCCAAGCTCCGCGAAGCGGCCCCGCTGCAACGGCCCGGCTCGCTGCTTCACGCTCATGTTCTCGTCGATCTCGCCATTGTCGAGCGCATGCGCGGCGACGATGATCTGGCACGTCACTATGCGGCGGATGCCTACGTGACGGCACGATCCGCGATGGGCACCCTGGCTCAGCACGACTACCGGGGGAGGAAGCCGGACAAGCCGGATGGGGTCGCCAGGCTGAGAGCGTCGGGCGCGGTCTATGACCAGATCGAACTAGCCGCGGCAGTGATAGGCGATCCGCGGGCGCCGCAGGTCCTCACCGAGGATGGACTCGGCGTGTATTTCCGGTTCGACGCTCATGCCGAGGTGAAGTGGGCGGCCGAGGGACCATTCGACTTCGTCTATATCGCCTACTTCCACTACCTCATGCAGTTCGTCCGGGAAGCCGAGACCCGGGCGCCGACCCGTTTCAGCAGCCTCGACATGGTGTGGCTCAGGTTCCGCAATCCGAAGCAGGTCGAGCACCCCGACTACCCGCCGCTTCCTCCCAAGGTCGTCCTGGAGGATGTCGGTGTACTGGTCAATGACCTGATGCGGCTGGCCATGAAGGGCATTCTGCCCTGAGAACGTGACGGAGCGGCTGATCCCGGATCTGCAGGACAGCCGCTACGCTCTCGGCCATGACCACTGACTTGGTACCTCCGTTCCCCGACGACGCTTTCCGCCGGGTGCTCTGCGTAGTGGCGCACCCGGACGACGTGGAGTACGGGATATCGTCGGCCGTCGCGGCCTGGACGGCGCGCGGCGTGGACGTCGCGTACCTGCTCCTGACCCGGGGGGAAGCTGGCATCGACAGCATGCCGCCGGAGCAGACGGCACGGCTTCGCACCGAGGAGCAGATCGCGGGGTCCCGGGCGGTCGGCGTCACCGAGGTCGAGTTCTTCGATTACCCGGATGGCATGCTCGAGTACGGCCTGGGCCTGCGCCGCGACATCGCCCGCGTCATCCGGCGCCGCCAGCCCGACGCGGTGGTGGTGGGGTCGTGGGAGGTCGAGTTCGGCGGCATGCTGAACCAGGCCGATCACCGGGCGGCAGGCCTCGCCGCGGTGGATGCGCTGCGCGACGCCGGCAATCGCTGGGTCTTCCCCGAACTCCTCGACGATGGCCTGCAGCCGCACTCGGTGCGCTGGCTGCTCGCGGGCGCAGACCCGCGGCCGACTCACGGCGTGGACGTCACCGGGGAGCCACTGGAGGGCGGCATCGCCTCGCTGGAGGCGCACGAGCAGTACCTGGCCGCGCTCCCCGGCCATCCCGCGCCCCGGATGATGATCACCGGGTTCACCGCGTGGCAGGGACGGGCCATGGGCGTGCCGCACGCGGTGCTGTTCAAGGCGTGGGACTTCCAGGCACCGCCGCCGCTCGCGGCCGAGATCATGGCGGCGATGCAGGAAAGCTGAGGAAATCGGGGCCGAACGTACCGGGCATTACGCAGGGCGCAACCGCGCCGTCGCTACCCGGTACATCAAGTTCGCCGTACGCTGCGAAGCCTGCCCGCCTACGAGGACTTCCACGCGAACCGGTTGGCAGTACGGTCTGGCCTTCGGCTGCATCAGGCGGCGAGGTGGCGCGCTACCAGCGCGATGCCCTGCCCCCAGGATGCGAGCTGGTTCGCGGGCAGGTACGAGGACCCTGACGCGGTGTGATCCACCATGGGATTGGCCAGGAACCGCTCCCGGCCCTGCGGGTCGATGAAGTACATCTGCGAGGAGTGGATCACATCCGCGTCCGGGCCTGGCGCGTCGACCTGGATCTGGTAGGCCTGCCAGACGGCCTGCAGGCCCGGATAAGAGCCGGTCAGGAAGTGCCACGCCGGGATCTGGGTCAGCCGCTGCTCGGCGGAGAACGCCGCCACATCCGCTACCTGCAGGTGGTAGCGGTTGACATTCACGGCCAGGAACACTACACGCGGCGCGCTCGCGCCCAGATCACGGTAGGCGTCAAGGAACTCCTGGGACACGATGGGGCAGATGTCGGTGCAGTGCGGGTCCATGAACTCCAGCACCACCACGCGCCCCCGCAGGCTCGCCAGCGACATCGCCTGGCCGCCCTGATCGGTCAGGGTGAATCCCGGCGCGCTCGTGACCGGTACCGGGGACAACTGCATCAGGTTGGCCAGGGACGTCGAGACGCTGGCCGGAAGCCCTGACTCCCTCAGCCCCGCCGCCTCCTGATGCTGCCGGACACGGATCACCGCATATCCGGCACTTGCCGCAACGATGAGGACCGCGACAGCCGCGGCGATGATGACCAGGCCGCGGCCGCGCCGCACAGACGGGCCGCTTGCTGCGCTTCCCGTGCCGCTCACACCGGCAGGCTAAACCCCTGCCCGGCTGCTGCCGTACCGGCGCCGTCGACCATGACGACAATGTCATCAGTGAGTGGACCCGGTCGTGGCCCTGGGCATCGCCGGCCTGGCCGTGCGGGAAGGCATAGAAGCCTGGCACGGCGAGGAATGCGGCTGCTGAGCTGGCTCCAGCGCCTGAGCGCCGTGCCCCTGCGGTCAGGTGGCGCGGATACCACGGCCCGTTCGGAAAAGATCTCAATCTGAACGACCGGGGAACTCACTGGCCCGCCTGCGGGGTGAAGGCCGCGAGCAGGGTGGCGGTGATGAGCCTGGCAGTGTCGTCAGGATCGAGCCGCCCGGCGGCGGTGTCCTCGGCCGCGGCGTGCATGAGGCTGTAGGCGGTGGTGATCAGCCATTGCTGGGGCATGTCGCGGCGGAAGGTCCCAGCGGCCTGCCCCTGCTCGATGAGGGACTGCACGCGGCGCAGGATCCGGTCGTGGACACCGCGGATGCGCTCGGCCGGGAGTTCGCGCTGCGCGGCCAGCAGGATATTGCGGAACTGGTGCACGAGCTGCCACGACGACGCGACCAGCCGGGCGAGCGCGTCGCCGGGGTCACCGGAGGTGTCGGTGGCGTCCAGGATCGCGTGGGCGCGCTCCACGGTCCGGACCAGGACGGCGTCCACCAGGTCGGCGCGGGTCTTGAAGTGGCCGTACAGGGTGATCCGGCCGACGCCCGCGGCCGCGGCGATGCCGGCGATGCTCATCTCGGGATCGCGGGCCAGGCAGTCCGTGGCCGCATCGAGGATCGCGGTGATGTTGCGGCGGGCATCGGCTCGCTGTGCCCTCGGGGGCATCTTTGGCTCCTCTTTCTTGAACAGTCGTGTATGAGTTACGATGATAACTCGTACACATCGGTTCATGTTAGCTCGGGAACGGGCTCGGAAGGTGGAGATCGGCCATGACTGCAACCGTGCCGCGTGCTGCGGGTAAGCGCGGCAAAGCGCCCTATGTCCCATCGCGCTGGGTGGCGCTGGCCGTCCTGGCCTGCGCGCAGCTGATGCTCGTGCTGGACGTCACGGTGGTGAACGTGGCGCTGCCCGATATCGGCGTGGCCCTGCACCTGCAGCGCGGCGAGCTGCCGTGGGTGATGACGATCTACACCGTGTTCTTCGGCGGCCTGATGCTGCTCGGCGGCCGGATCGCCGACCTGCTCGGTGCGCGGCGGATGACCCTGGCCGGCCTGGCCCTGTTCACGGCGGCGTCGCTGCTGTGCGGGCTGTCCGGCGACGCCGCGACGCTGCTGGTCGGGCGGGCGTTGCAGGGCGTCGGCGCCGCGCTGATGTCGCCCGCAGCGCTGGCCGCGGTGATGACGCTGTTCGCCGGCGCCAGCCGCGGCAGGGCGCTCGGCGCGTGGTCGGCGCTGGCCGGCGCCGGGTCAGCTCTCGGCGTCGTCCTGGGCGGCGTGCTCACCTCCGAAGCGGGCTGGCGGTGGGTGTTCGCGATCAACGTGCCGATCGGCGCCGCCCTGCTCATCGTCATCCCGCTGGTCGTGCCCGCCCGGCCGCGGCCCGGCGCGGCGCTGCGAGGCCTCGACGTCCCGGGTGCGGTGCTGGTCACCGCCGGAACCGGCGCCGCCATCTACGGGCTGATCAACGCCGGCAGCCACGGCTGGGCCGCCGCGGCCACGGTGCTCCCGCTCGGGCTCGCCGTCGCGGTCTGGGCGGTGTTCGCGCTGGTCGAGCGCCGGGCCCGCCGTCCCCTGCTGGCCGTCGGCCTGCTCGGCCGGCGGGCGGTGCTGGCCGGCAGCTTCCTGATGCTGGCCGCCACCGGGCTGCTGGTCGGCGGGTTCTTCCTGGGCTCCTTCGCGCTGCAGCACGCGCACGGCTACAGCGCGCTGCACGTGGGCCTGGCCTTCCTGCCGGCCGCCGTCGCGACGATCGCCGGAGCGCAGGCCGGCACCCGGGTGCTGACCCGCCTCAGCGCCCGGACCGTCGCGGCCGCCGGCCTGGCCCTGGCGGCCGCCGGATACGCCCTCGCGGCCGTCTGGACCCAGCCCGCGCAGGTCGTGGCCGGGCTGAGCATCGCCGCGCTCGGGATCGGGGCGACGTTCGTCACCGCCTTCACCGCCTCGCTCACCGACGCCGCCGCGGCCGAGGGCGGCCTGCGGTCGGCGCTGGTCAACACGTTCCACGAACTCGGCGGCGCAGTCGGCGTCGCCGTCTTGTCCAGCGCAGCCGGGGCCGGCCTGGTCATAGCCCATCTCGGCAGCCACGACTTCGCCCGCGCCTTTACCGTGGGGGCCGTAGGCGCAGCCGTCTGCCTGGCGATCGCGGCCGTTCTGGTCCCAGCCGTCCTGCGTAAGCCGGCCGGCTGATCAGGGCGCCGGGGTTGCCCAGTCGTGTTCGGCCGCCCAGTGCCGCAGGGAGTGCCAGCCGATCTCCGGGTGCCGGGTTCGGAGCTGCTGGATGTCGGCGTGGAACCCGGTGCCGGCGAGCCACCGGAAGAACGGGGCCATCGGCGCGAGCGGCCCGGGCATCGCCTGCGGGTGCGTGATCGGGCGGTGCAGGATCCCGGACAGGATGCGGGCGGCTTCCGGGCCAGTCACCTCGTCGGAGGCCAGCTCGATCCGGCGGCCGGCGAAGTCGCCTGGCTGCTCGATGACCAGGGCGGCGAAGCGCGCCATGTCGATGGCCGGGATCAGCTGGACGGTCTGGTCCGGTGGCAGCGGGATGGGCCACTGGCCGGCCCTCAGCACGGCCTTGTTCCAGGGGTAGTCGAGGTTGTCCATGAAGTAGGCCGGGGCGATCACCGCGTGCGGTACCGGCAGGGTAGCCAGGTGTTCCTCGACCCGGCGCTTGCTGTCGAGCATCGGCACGCCGCGCGCCTCGAGCGCGCCTGCGGCCGAGGCGTAGACCAGGTACCCGGCACCCGCGGCCACGGCGGCGTCGGCGAGGCTGATCGCCTGGCGCGCCTCGGCAGCGGGCCCGGTGCCATGATGCGGCGTGCTGAGCACGAACACCGCGTCAGCTCCGGCCGCGGCCCGGTGCAGGCTGGGCGGGTCGTCGAGGTCGCCGGCGACGATATGGGCGCCGCGCCGCCTGAGCCGGCCCGCGGCCGCTGACCCGGGATCGCGGGTCAGCGCGCGGACCCGGTGCCCGCGGTCGATCAGGCTGCCGGCCAGCGGGCCGCCGAGCCGGCCGGTCGCCCCGGCCACCAGCACATCCACTTAGGACATACCCCCGTAGGGTATCTTCTCCCGCACCAGGCGGCTGGGGTCAGCGTCGTAAGCGGCGGCGCACCCGGCCGAGCAGAAGTACACGGTGTCCGGTCCGGCGCCGCGATGCTCGGCGGTAGCCGGGTCTACGGTCATTCCGCATACCGGGTCGGTCACCGGCACGGGTTCGGCGCTGGCCGGCGCCTCGACCTGCGGCTCGGCCTCAACCTGGCCGACCGGCGGCAGCGGCGCCGGGTGGTAGCGGCGCAGCCGGTTGGCGTTGCCGACGACCGACAGCGACGACAGCGCCATCGCGGCGGCGGCGATCATCGGGGAGAGCCGGATCCCGGCGACCGGGTACAGGATCCCGGCGGCGACCGGGATGCCGATGGCGTTGTAGGCCAGGGCGAAGAACAGGTTCTGCCGGATGTTGCGCATCGTCGCCCGGGACAGCGAGATGGCGGTGACCACCCCCGCCAACGACCCGGAGACGAGCGTGATGTCGGCGGCCTCGATGGCCACGTCGGTGCCGGTGCCGATGGCCAGGCCGACGTCGGCGGCGGCCAGCGCGGGGGCGTCGTTGATCCCGTCGCCGGCCATCCCGACGGTACGGCCCTCGGCCTGCAGGCGGCGGATCTCGCCGGCCTTCTGTCCGGGCAGGACCTCGGCCAGTACCCGGCTCACGCCGGTCTGGCGGGCGATCGCGGCGGCGGTCCGCGCGTTGTCGCCGGTCAGCATGACCACTTCCACGCCCAGGCGGCGCAGCGCCGCGATCGCGGCGGCCGAATCCTCCTTGACGGTGTCGGCGACAGCGAGGATTCCGGCCGGCTCGCCGTCGATGGCGGCCAGCACCGGGGTCTTGCCCTGCCCGGACAGCTCGGCTACGGCCGTATCCAGGGCGCTGGTGCTGATTCCGGCGGCGGCCAGCAGCTGAGAGCTGCCGACCAGGACCGGGTGCCCGGCCACGGTGGCCTGAACACCCTGGCCGGTGACCGACCCGAAGCCGACCGCGGCCGGGACGGCCAGGCCCCGCTCCCGGGCACCGGCGACGATCGCCGCGGCCAGCGGGTGCTCGCTGTCGGATTCCGCCGCCGCCACCAGCGCCAGCAACTCGTCTTCGTCCTGGCGGCCGACGGCTCGCACGTCGGTGAGGGCGGGCCGGCCCGCGGTGATGGTGCCGGTCTTGTCCAGCACCACCGTGTCCAGCTGGTTTGCGGTCTCCAGCGCCTCCGCCGACCGGACCAGGATCCCGGCACGGGCACCCTTGCCGGTACCCACCTGGATGGACAGCGGGGTGGCCAGGCCGAGCGCGCACGGGCAGGCGATGATCAGCACCGCGATCGCCGCGACCAGCGCCATGGTGAACGCGGGCGCCGGGCCGGCCGTGAACCACACCGCGAACGTCGCGATCGCCACGCCGATGACCGCGGGCACGAAGTAGCCGGAGACGGTGTCGGCGAGCCGCTGGATCGGGGCCCGGGACGCCTGCGCCTGCCGCACCATCGTGATGATCTGGGCCAGCAGGGTGTCGGCGCCGACCTTGTCCGCCCGGACCCGGAGCGACCCGGTGGTGTTGACCGTCGCGCCGATCACGGCGTCGCCGGCCTGCTTGGCGGCCGGCATGGGCTCGCCGGTGACCATCGACTCATCCACCGCCGATGTCCCGGACAGCACGACAGCGTCGACCGGGATCTTCTCGCCGGGCCGGATGACCAGTTCGTCCCCGACCACGACCCGCTCCACTCCGATCTCGGTCTCGGTGCCGTCCCGGATGACCCGCGCGGTGCGGGCCTGCAGCCCGAGCAGCTCGCGGATGGCCTGCCCGGTGCCGGCCTTGGCCCGGGTCTCGACCAGCCGGCCGAGCACGATCAGGGTCAGGATCACCCCGGTGGTCTCGAAATACACCTCCCGGACCCCGGCCGGGAGCAGCCCGGGCGCGATGGTGACGAGCAGGCTGTACCCGTAGGCGGCGCTGGTGCCGATGGTGATCAGGCTGTTCATGTCCGCCGACCGGTGCGCCAGCGCCAGCCAGCCGGTCCGGTGAACCGGCCACCCGGTATAGAACATCACCGGGGTGATCAGCGCCAGCTGCATCCAGTGGTTCAGCAGTATCCCCGGCACCCACGCCCGGAACACGTCATGAGCCATCACCGCGTACAGCACCGGCAGTGTCAGCACTACCCCGGCGAGCACCCGGCGGGCCAGGTCGGCGATCTCCGCGGCCCGTTCGGCCTCGTCCGCGTCCTGACCATCGCGCACCGGCTCGCCTGCCGTCCTCCCGGCCGGCGTGGGGCCGGCTTCGGGCCGGGCGGCGGAACCTGTCACGGCCGCGGCCTGGTCCGTGCTCTCGTCCGCCGCGCCGCCCACGGCGGGATCGACGATCAGCGTGCCGTGGATCATGTTCATCCCGCACGCGAACCCGAACTCTCCCGCCTGGTCAGGATCCAGCCGCACGGTGGTCCGCTGGTAGGCAGGCAGCGCGGCGCTCGCCCGGAAATCCGGGAACACGACCCGGGAGGTGCAGTCACCGGATTCCTGCCGGTCGAAGGTCAGCTCGACCGGCACGCCCTGGCGCACCCGGATCACGTCGGGACGGTATCCGCCCTTGACCATGACCTCCAGCCGCTGCACCCCGCCCGCCAGCACCGCGGCCGTGACCTTGCGCGGCCCGAAGAAGAACCAGCCCAGCCCGGTCAGCGCCGCCACCGCTGCCACTACGACGAGAATGTCCGCTGCGTTCATCACGACTCCCTCGGTAACATCACCGTCATGAGGGCCAAGCATATACCCCCTAGGGGTATGTGCAAAGGGGTGATAGGCGCGAGATCTCAGCTTCTAGCCGCGCTGCGGGCTGCGATGGCGAGCGCGAAGACCGGGGCGCCGGAGCTGTCGCGGACATCGGCGTGCTCGTGGGCGAAGGTCTGCCCGTCGGCGCGCATGATGACGACGTGCCCGGCGGCGGCCAGGTAGGGCTGGAGGTTGCGCAGCGGCTGGCCCGTGCGTGCATCGGTGAGGCTGAAGGTCAGGTCGCTGGCCGTGCCGACCTGGGCCTGCCCGTGCAGCTCGACGCGGACGCCGTCGACGGTGATGGACCGCGGCCCGGGGGTGACCGGCTGCCGGGCCGGTGCCGGTCCGCCGATCGTGACGAGTTGCCGGTCGTGGATGTCGGCCATTTGCCCGTTACGGCGGAACTCGGTGTTCACGATGTACTTGCCCGGCGTGGGGAAGGTCATTTCGACGGCGAGCTCGCCCGCGGTCCCGGTAGGTTCGGGGTGCACGTGGGTGAACGTGGCGAGATCGGCGCGCGTCGCGATCAGGTGCATGAACACGCTGTGGGTCAGCCGGAGGTCGCTGACCGGACGGCCGGTGCGGGCGTCGGTCACCTTGACGACGACGCGGGCGGGGACACCCGGGCGGGTGTAACCGGCCGCGGCGACCGCGGCGGTGAGCTCGCTCAGCCCCGCGGTCTGCGGGTCGAAGCTGACCGTGGCGGCCTCGGTGGCCAGGTTCACCTCGGCGTTGCGGACTCCGTCGATACGCGACAGCGCCTTCTCGACGTGCCGCACGCAGGAGGCGCAGGTCATGCCGCCGATGTCGAGGGTGCAGGTGGAGCTGGAGCTGGTGGCGGTGGTCATCGTCGTTCCTTAGGGGGTGAGGGTGTAGCCGGCCTCGCCGACGGCGTGGGCGACGTCGGTTCGGTCGACCGGTTGCGCGGCGGTGACCGTGACGCTGCCGGTGGCCAGGTCGACGGCGACGCCCTGGATGCCGGGGATCCGGCCGATCTCTTCGGTCACGGCGCGCTGGCAGTGGCCGCAGGTCATGCCGGTGACTTGGAACGTGGGGGCGCCTATGAAGGTGCGCGGCGTGTCTTCGAGCATGTCGTTCTCCTTGGTTGACTAGCTGTCACTGTCGCCGCCCGGGCCGCCGGCTCACACCGGCGAAATCGCCAGGTTCGGTACCATCGCTTGGGTGCTGGCCGGCCGGGATGCCGAACGGGCGGACATTGCCGCCCTGCTTGAGGCTGCCCGTGGTTCCTCCGGCGGAGCACTCGTGATCCGCGGTGTGGCGGGCAGCGGAAAGTCGGCGCTGCTGGCCGACACGGCCGAGTCGGCCGCCGACATGACGGTGCTCCGCACCCAGGGTGTCGAGTCGGAGTCCCCGCTGGCGTTCGCCGCGCTGCAGCGGCCAGCCGTCTCTGACCCGGTTCCCGCACGGCTGGCTGGCGGTGCTGGCCGCGCTGCGCGATCAGCGCGACCAACTCGCCGGGCACCTGCAGGCGATCACGGCCCTGCCCAGCGCCGGGGTCACCGGCCCGCTGGTCGACGACCTCGCCCGGTGGGCCCGCGCCCTGACCGCGGAGACGCCCACCGCCACGCTGCACCACCTCGAGCAGATGACCACCCCCATGACACGACTGGCGGCGCTCGACCGTATCGAAGCGGCCGTCCGCGCCGAGCGAGCCGACCTGGCTCGCGACTGGTCGGCAGAACTCGATCAGTTCGGCGTGGCGGTCGAGTCGGGCTGGGCGCGCGCCGCCGCCGCATACGGACGCGCCCTGCTGTCCGATGACACGCACGCGCCCGAGCAGTTCGAGCAGGCGATCCAGCACGCTGGCACCGCCGCGCGCCGGTTCGACCGGGCGCGCATCCACCTCGGCTACGGCGAGTACCTGCGCCGCGCCCGCCGCCGGGTCGATGCCCGCGCCCACCTGCGGACCGCGCTCGAAGTATTCGAAGACCTCGGGGCCACGCGGTGGGCCACGCGCGCCGCGCAAGAGCTGCGCGCCTCCGGGGAGACCGCCCGCCGTCGCGACGTCACCACCGCGACCCAGCTCACTGCCCAGGAACGGCAGGTCGCCGCGCTCGTTCGGCAAGGCCTGTCCAACCGGGACGCCGCCGCACAGCTATTCCTCAGCCCTCGCACCGTCGACTTCCACCTGCGCAACGTGTTCAGCAAGCTCGGCCTCAGCTCCCGCGCCGAACTCGCCGCGCTCCAGCTCGGCTGAGCGCCCGCGGCGCCCGCGGCCGGTGAACCTGGCGATTCTCCCGGTGCGACGCCTCCCCGCCGGCTCATAGCGTCCCGGTAGCAACCGGACATAAAGGAGCCACCGATGGCCAGCATCGCCACCACCGCCCAGCCCGAGCACGTCTCCGGCAGACGGCGCCCTCGAGGGCGCCTAGGTGCCCTGCCCGCATCCGTCATCTGCGGCGCTGTCGTAGGCGTTATCCAGGCGGTGTCACCGCTCGGCTTCTGGTGGCTGGAGCCCAAGACCGTCTACGCGCTCGGGCTAGCCGTCATCGCCGCGGTCTACATCGGGTTCAGCGTGGCCGATGGACGCGGCCACGTCATCGCCATCGAGAGCAGCGTGGCCGGATTGTTCGTCGTCGTCGCCGCGGTGAGTGTCAGCGGATCGGCATGGCTGCTCGTGCTCGGGCTGGCCGGCCACGGCCTGAAGGATCTGTGGCAGCACCGCACATACTTCGTCCGGAACACGCGCTGGTGGCCACCGTTCTGCGCCACCGTCGACTGGGTCGCCGCCGGAATCCTCACCGCCGCGATCTTGATGGGAGTTCCCTTCCATGGCTGAGTATGAGCTCCTGGACGTGGTCGTGATCGGCGGCAGCCAGGCCGGCCTGGCCATGGCCTGGCACCTGGCCCGTCAGCACCTGCGGTTCGTAGTGCTGGAGGCGGGCCCGGAACCCGGGCACACCTGGCGCTCGCGCTGGGACTCCCTCACCCTGTTCACCCCCGCCCAGTACGCTGCCCTCCCCGGCATGCCGTTTCCTGGACCGCCGGACACCTACCCGCGAACGTTGCCGCCCGGGCCGGTGCTGGTCGTTGGCGGCGGCAACTCCGGATTCCAGATCGCCGGGGAGCTCGCCGCGACGCGCCAGGTCGACCTGTCGATCGCCACCAAGGCGCCGGTGCTGCCGCAGCGACTGGCGGGCAAGGACCTGTTCTGGTGGCTCACCCGGCTGGGCCTGATGCGGGTCACCGCCGGGTCCCGGCTGGGACGCCGCCTGCGGGCCCGGCCCGACTTCATCATCGGCAGCAGCCGCCGACGGCTCCGGGCGGCCGGGGTCCGGTTCCGGCCCGCGGTGGCCGATGCGGAAGGGCGCACCGTCCGGTTCGCCGACGGCAGCAGCCTGGACGCCGGCATCGTGATCTGGACCACCGGTTACCGCCCGGACTACTCCTGGATACACATCCCCGGCGTAGCCGGGGACGGGCACCTAATCCACCGCCGCGGCGTCACCGCTGTCCCCGGCCTGTACTTCCTCGGCCTGCCCTGGCAGCACCGCCGCGGCTCGGCCCTGCTCGGCTTCGTCCACGAAGACGCCGCCTACCTGGCGGGCCGCGTCACCAGCCGCGCCCCCGCCAGGCAGCCCGCCGTCCGCCTCCCGGTTAGCGCCTGCCTGGTCATGCGCAGCAGACGCCGGTGGCTGCATCTCCTGTTGCGCTAGCGGCCTGCGCGCCGCTGCAGCACTGGGTGGCCTGCCCGGCCGGTGCGCTGTCGAGTTCGGCTTGGACGGCGTCCCAGCGCTGTTCGCCGTCCTGACCCCAGAAGGTGGCGCTGTCGGCCAGGACGGTGTAGATCTCCCACCGTTCGCCGCCGGGGGCGCCGGTGACCCAGAACTTGTCCTGCCGGGCGTAGCAGCAGGTGGTGTCCCGCTCGTCGACCGCGGCCAGGCCCGCCTGGGCGAGCCGGACCTGCTCGGCGTCGACCGCGTCGGCGCTGTCGACTTCGACGCCGAGGTGGTTCAGGGTGCCGCCTTGGCCGGGGTTCTCCAGCAGGACCAGCTTGAGCGGCGGCTCGGTGACGGCGAAGTTGGCGTAGCCGGGCCTGCGCTTGGCCGGCCCGGTGCCGAACAGCGCGGTGTAGAAGCTGACCGCCTCGTCGATGTCGTTGACGTTCAGCGCGAGCTGCACCCGCGACATGGCAACCTCCCGAAGATATTGACGTCTGTCTATCTCTTGTCAGTGCCGAGCTTGCCACATGACATCGACATCTGTCAATATAGACGGGTGTCGATTCCCTTGACGGTGATCAGCCCGGCGGACACGGCGGCCTGCTGCGCGCCGCTGACCGCGCAACCGCTGAGCATGGAGCAGGCCGAGCAAGTCGCGCCGCTGCTCAAGGCGCTGGCCGACCCGGTGAGGCTGCGGCTGCTGTCCCTGGTCGCCGCGCATGCAGGCGGGGAGGCGTGCATCTGCGACCTGAACGAGGCGTTCGACCTGTCGCAGCCGACGATCAGCCATCACATGAAGGTGCTGCACGAGGCCGGCCTGGTGGACCGGGACAAGCGCGGCGTATGGGTGTACTACCGCATCCGGCCGCAAGCGCTAGCCAGCCTGGCCGCCCTGATCGGCTGCCCGGTGCCGTAGCCGCGCCGTAGCGGGCCGCCCGGGCTTCCTTTTTCACTATTCATCGTTTATCGTCGATGAACGATGAATGACGTGGAGCCGCTGGACCGGGAGACCGCTGACACGTACGCGGCCTGGTTCAAGGCGCTGGCCGACGGCACCCGGGTGCAGATCGTCTCCCTGCTGGCCCGGGCCGGCCGGCCGCTGACCGTCAAGGAGATCGTCGTGGCGGTGCCGGTGGGCCAGTCGACGGTATCCGAGCACCTGCGGCAGCTCGCCGCGGTCCGGTTCGTGCTGGCCGAGGACCGCGGGACCTCCCGGCTGTACCGGATCAACGACGCCTGCGTGACCTGCTTCCCCACCGCCGCCGACCTGGTGATGGGCAAGCCCTCACCCGTCCCGCTCGGAGGATGACCATGGTTGCAGCTGATCGTGACCAGATCCGGGCAGCGGTCGCCGCCCGGTACGCCGGCCTGGCCCGGGCCGCGCAGGCCGGCCAGGCGATCACCGACGGCGACCCGGACGCAGGGTGCAGTGCTCCCGGGTACCCGGATGCCGGCGGCCTGCCCGAGGCGGCGGTGCGGGCCAGCCTGGGCTGCGGCAACCCGGTCGCGGTGGCGGACCTGCGGCCGGGTGAGACGGTGCTGGACCTGGGCTCGGGCGGCGGCATCGACGTGCTGCTCTCAGCCCGCCGGGTCGGCCCGGCCGGCCAGGCGTACGGGCTGGACATGACCGAGGAGATGCTGGACCTGGCCCGGGCCAACGCCCGCGCGGCCGGCGCGGAGAACGTGGAGTTCCTGCGCGGGCAGATCGAGGCGATCCCGCTGCCAGACGGCTCGGTGGACGTGATCATCTCCAACTGCGTGATCAACCTGTCCACCGACCGGCCCGCGGTCTTCGCCGAGAGCTTCCGCGTGCTTCGGCCCGGCGGCCGCCTGGGCATCTCCGACATCCTGGCCGAGGACCGCCTCACCGCGGCCGAGCGGCTCGAGCGCGGCGCCCAGGCCGGCTGCATCGCCGGGGCGCCCTCCTTTGCCGAGTACCGCGGCGGGCTGGCCCGGGCCGGGTTCACGAGCATCATCATCACCCCGGCCCAGCAGGCCGGGGACGGCGTGCACTCGGCGATCATCCGCGCGGTCAAGCCGTAACCATGCCCTCCCCGGCCGCGGGCGTGCGGACAGAGCCGATGACCGGCGCACACGCTGCCGCCGTGCTGGCGATCTACCAGGCCGGGATCGAAGAGGGGAACGCCACCTTCGAGACCTGCGCGCCGGACTGGA
>WNGR01002586.1_pt1 | contig 19782 bp, 15 predicted proteins | sample 5407581 | NCBI WGS metagenome assembly WNGR01 (sample SAMN13153383, study PRJNA577476) | soil metagenome | isolation source: 80 cm soil or saprolite under Garry oak tree replicate 2 | place: USA:California | collected 2016-06-15 | reverse complement strand
TCTCGAACGCGAACCTCGGCACCTTGACCACCACGTAGTCCAGCGCGGGCTCGAAGCTGGCCGGGGTCTGGCCGGTGATGTCGTTCGGGATCTCGTCCAGGGTGTACCCCAGGGCCAGCCGGGCCGCGATCTTGGCGATCGGGAAGCCGGTGGCCTTGGAGGCGAGCGCGCTGCTGCGCGAGACGCGCGGGTTCATCTCGATCACGATCATCCGGCCGGTGCGCGGCTCCACCGCGAACTGGATGTTGCAGCCGCCGGTGTCCACCCCGACGGCGCGCATGATCGCGATGGCGGTGTCGCGCATCAGCTGGTACTCGCGGTCGGTGAGCGTCATGGCCGGGGCGACCGTGACCGAGTCGCCGGTGTGCACGCCCATCGGGTCGATGTTCTCGATCGAGCAGACCACGACCACGTTGTCGGCCTTGTCGCGCATCAGCTCGAGTTCGAACTCCTTCCAGCCGAGGATGCTCTGCTCGAGCAGGACCTCGTGGGTCGGGCTGGCGTCCAGGCCGGTTCCGGCGATGCGCCTGAGGTCTGCTTCGGTTTTCGCGATGCCGGAACCGAGGCCACCGAGCGTGAACGAGGGCCTGACCACGACCGGGTAGCCGAGGGTTTCCGTGACGGCGACGCATTCATCCAGGTCGTGGCAGATCTGGCTAGCCGGGACCTCGGCACCAAGCCCGGTGACGATCTCCTTGAACCGCTCGCGGTCCTCGCCGGCCCGGATCGCATCGATGCTGGCGCCGATCAGCTCGACGTCGTACTTGTGCAGCACTCCCTGGTCGTGCAGGGCCACGGCCGCGTTCAGCGCGGTCTGTCCGCCCAGGGTGGGGAGCACGGCGTCCGGGCGCTGGATGGCGATGACCTTCTCCAGCGTCTCGGTGGTGATCGGCTCCACGTAGGTGGCGTCGGCGAACTCCGGATCGGTCATGATCGTCGCTGGGTTGGAGTTGACCAGGCTGACCCGGATGCCTTCTTGTTTCAGTACGCGGCACGCCTGGGTGCCCGAGTAATCGAACTCGCAGCCCTGCCCGATGACGATGGGGCCGGACCCGATCACCAGCACCGACTTCAGGTCTTCACGCCTTGGCACCGCGCACCCCCGTCGCTAGACACGCGTTCTCCCGGCCCCCGCAAGTCCAAGATCGCCGCCTCATCGAGCCCGCTCGAGCATGGTGCAGAAGTGGTCGAAATGATCGGCGGCGTCGTGCGGGCCTGGAGCGGCTTCCGGGTGGTACTGCACGCTGAACACCGGGCGCTCCAGCAGGCGCAGGCCCTCTACCACGCCGTCGTTCAGGTTGACGTGGCTGACCACGGCCGGGCCGTAGGGCGTCTCGAACGGCTGCCGGGCTCGCGGCGGGATGTGCGCCCAGGTGGAGGGCCCCTGCGTTTCCGCGGAAACGGGGGGTTCCCCAGGACCGTTCGGTACTCCTTGTTCCCCGGGCAGGGCGGCGGCGAAGCCGTGGTTATGGCTGGTGATGTAGACCCGCCCGGTCGCCAGGTCCAGCACCGGCTGGTTGACGCCGCGATGGCCGTAGCGGAGCTTGTAGGTGCCCAGGCCGAGGGCCAGGGCGAGGATCTGGCTGCCCAGGCAGATGCCGAACACCGGGACGCCCGCGCCGAGTACCCCGCGCATCGCGTCCACCGCGTACCCGGCCGCGGCGGGGTCGCCGGGGCCGTTGCTGAAGAACACCCCGTCCGGGGAGGCGGCCAGGATGTCTGCGGCGCTGCTGGTCGCGGGCAGTACCAGGACCTCACACCCCCGGGCCGCGAGGTTGCGCGGCGTAGACGCCTTGATGCCCAGGTCGACCGCTGCCACGCGGAACCTGGCCTGCCCCTGCGGGCGGACCGTGTACGGCTCCGGTGTGCTCACCACCCGGGCCAGGTCGGCGCCGGTCATCTCCGGGCTGGCCAGGACCCGGTCGAGGAGCTTTTCCTGGCTGGTCTCCACGGTGCTGATCGCCGCGCGCATGGCGCCACGCTCGCGCACCCGCCGGGTCAGCAGCCTGGTGCCGCGGACGGCGATCCCGGTCACCCCCTCGGCCCGCAGGTAGGCATCCAGGTCGCTGGTGGCCCGCCAGCTCGACGCCAGCCGGGCCGGCTCGCGCACCACGTAGCCGCTCACCCAGGCCCGGCGGGACTCCGGGTCTTCCTCGTTGACGCCCGTGTTGCCGATGTGCGGCGCGGTCATCGCCACAATCTGCCGGCAGTACGACGGGTCGGTGAGCGTCTCCTGGTAGCCGGTCATCCCGGTGTTGAAAACCATCTCGCCGAATGTCTCGCCGTCCGCGCCGAACGCGGTGCCGCGCAGCGTCGTGCCGTCCTCCAGGACGAGCAGGGCCCGGTGATCAGCAGGGTGCGTCATGGTTCAGGCCAGCTTTCCGTCGAGCACGGCCGGGACGCCGCGCAGGAAGGTGGCGACCACCCGGCCCGGCAGCTCCATCCCGGCGAAGGGCGTGTTCCGGCTCTTGGATGCCCCGGCCGGCGTGACCGCCTCGGCGGGCGCCGCCGGGTCGTACAGGGTGAGGTGACCGGGCGCGCCCGGTGTCAGCGGGTGGCCGTGCCCGGTCAGCCGCCCGATCCTGGCCGGCCGGACCGACATCCGGTCCGCCACCCCGGCCCAGTCCAGCAGCCCGGTCTCGACCATCGCCCGCTGCACCACCCGCAGGGCGGTCTCAAGCCCGGTCATGCCGAACGCGGCCTCGGCCCACTCCGACTCCTTGGCCTCCACCGGGTGCGGGGCGTGGTCGGTGGCCACGCAGTCGATGGTGCCGTCGGCCAGGGCACGCCGCAGTTCGGTCACGTCGGCCTCGGTGCGCAGTGGCGGGTTGACCTTGAACACCGGGTCGTAGCCCGCCGCGAGCTCGTCAGTCAGCAGCAGGTGGTGCGGGGTGACCTCGGCGGTGACCGGCCATCCCTTGGACTTGGCCCAGCGGATGATCTCCGCGGACCCGGCGGTGGAGACGTGGCAGACATGCAGCGCCGAGCCGACGTGCGCGGCGAGCAGGCAGTCGCGCGCGATGATGGCCTCCTCGGCCACGGCGGGCCAGCCGGCCAGGCCGAGGCGAGCGGACATCTCGCCCTCGTTGAGCTGCGCGCCCTCGGTGAGCCTCGGGTCCTGGGCATGCTGGGCGATCACGCCGTCGAAGGCCTTGACGTACTCCAGGGCGCGGCGCATCAGCAGCGGGTCGGATACGCACCGGCCATCGTCGGAGAACACCCTGACCCGGGCGGCCGAATCCGCCATCGTGCCGAGCTCGGCCAGCCTGGCGCCATTGAGGCCGAGTGTGACGGCGCCCACCGGCTGGACGTCGCAGTGGCCCGCGGTGCGGCCGAGCCGCCAGACCTGCTCGACCACCCCGGCCGTGTCGGCCACCGGGTCGGTGTTGGCCATCGCGTGCACCGCGGTGTAGCCGCCGAGGGCCGCCGCCGCGGTCCCTGTCTCCACCGTTTCCGCGTCTTCGCGGCCAGGCTCGCGCAGGTGCGTATGCAGGTCGACGAGGCCGGGCAGGGCGATCAGGCCGCCCGCGTCGAGGGTTCTGGCGCCGGGGTGATCCAGGTCGGGCCCGATGGCCGTCACGGACCCGCCGGCGATCAGGATGCTGGTGGCCTTCTCGTCACGTCCGGGGATCGTGACACCCCGGATCAGCCAGCTGCCGTCGCCCGTCATCGGGCCTCCCCCGTCGCCGGGAACTCCGTGCCGCCGAGCAGCAGGTACAGGACCGCCATCCGGGTGGTGACCCCGTTGGCCACCTGTTCCACGATCGTCGAGCGGACCGAATCCGCCACCTCGGCTGCGATCTCGACCCCCCTGTTCATCGGCCCGGGGTGCATGACGATGGCATGCCCGGGCAGCCGCGCCATCCGCGCGGCGTCCAGCCCGTACCGGCGGCTGTACTCGCGGACGCTGGGGAAGTAGGCGGCGCTCATCCGTTCCTGCTGCACCCTGAGCATCATCACCACGTCGCTCTTCGACAGTTCGCTGTCCAGGTCGTAGCTGACGGCGCAGGGCCAGCTGCCCACCGCCAGCGGCAGCAGCGTGGGCGGCGCGGCCAGCGTCACCTCGGCGCCGAGGGTGCTCAGCAGCAGTACGTTGGACCGGGCGACCCGGCTGTGCAGCACGTCCCCGACGATCGTCACCCGGAGGCCGTCAAGCCCGGCGCCACGCGCCCCGCTTGCTCCGACGGTGCTGACCCGGGGGGACGAAACCCTGATCCCCCCCAGACCCCCCCGCGAGGCCATGAGCCTGCGCCGGATGGTGAACGCGTCGAGCAGGGCCTGCGTGGGGTGCTCGTGGGTGCCGTCGCCGGCGTTCAGCACACTGCCCCGGACCCAGCCGGCCAGCCGGTGCGCTGCGCCGGACGCCCCGTGCCTGATGATCACCGCGTCCGCGCCCATCGCCTCCAGCGTCAGCGCGGTGTCCTTGAGGCTCTCGCCCTTGGCGACGCTCGACCCCTTCGCCGAGAAGTTGATCACGTCGGCGGAGAGCCGCTTCGCTGCCGCCTCGAACGAGATCCTGGTCCTGGTCGAGTCCTCGTAGAACAGGTTGACCACGGTCCGGCCGCGCAGCGTGGGCAGCTTTTTGATCGGCCGGTCGGCGAGGCTCGCGAGTTCCTCCGCGGTGTCCAGGATGAGCACCGCGTCGCCCCGGCTGAGGTCGGCGGCCGAGATCAGGTGGCGCTTCACGGCTTCCCCCCCTCGCCGCTGATCGTCACGCTGTCCTGCGCGTCTACCTCGGTGAGCAGGACGTGTACCACCTCGCGCTGCGAGGTGGGCAGGTTCTTTCCCACGTAGTCGGCCCGGATCGGGAGCTCGCGGTGGCCGCGGTCGACCAGGACCGCGAGCTGGACCGCGCGCGGCCGGCCCAGGTCGTTCAGGGCGTCGAGCGCGGCGCGCACCGTCCGGCCCGAGTACAGCACGTCGTCGACCAAGACGACCGTCTTGCCGTCCACCCCGCCGGGCGGGAGTTCGGTCCGGCCCAGCGCGCGGGCCGGATGAAGCCGCAGGTCATCTCGGTGCATGGTCACATCGAGGGAGCCGCAGGGGACATCGAGGCCCTCGAACTCGCCGACCCGCGTCGCGAGGCGCCGGGCCAGCGGCACTCCGCGCGTGGGGATGCCGAGCAGGATGACCCCGTCACCGCCGTGGGTCCGTTCCAGGATCTCGTGAGCGATCCTGGTCAGCGCCCGCCTGATTTCCTCGGGGTCGAGCACCGCGAGGCCATCACGCCCCGCGACCGGATTACTGGCCGCACACATAGAAGCGACCTCCTTCCCCGCCTCACCGGACGGTCCTTAAAGGATGTCTACGTTGAGGATCATACGGGGAGTTACCGCCGGTGCTGGCAGCTTTGCACCCAGCCGGCTAACATGTGATTTACGTCACACAGGAAAGAGCCCGGCAGAACATGACGAGAGATGGCTATATGGCGGCAACACGCCCACAGCGACGGGAAACCTGATTTCAGCTAGGTTCTCGCCCGCCGGCGGAGGGTACATAGTGATCCGGGAGAGCTAGCCGGTTACCGGCCGAGTTGAGCCAGTTTTTTCCATTCGGCTTGACCTTATAGCGCTCGCCGCCTACCGTCACTGAGCGTAACCGTTACCGTAAGCGACGACTGGCCGGGAACCGAGGAAAGAATGCCATCTGAGTACGCCAAGACCCTTGGCGCGCGGCTGCGCGCCATCCGCACGCAGCAGGGCCTCTCGCTGCACGGAGTCGAAGAGAAGTCCCGCGGCCGCTGGAAGGCCGTCGTGGTGGGCTCCTACGAGCGCGGCGACCGGTCGGTGACCGTCCAGAAGCTGGCCGAACTCGCCGAGTTCTACGGGGTCCCGGTGTCCGAGCTGCTGCCCGGCGACGCCACGCCCACGCCGCTGGTGCCCACGCCCAAGCTCGTCATCGACCTGGAGCGGATGGGCCAGCTGCCCAAGGACAAGGTCGGCCCGCTGGCCCGCTACGTCGCGACCATCCAGAGCCAGCGCGGTGACTATAACGGGCGCGTCCTTTCCGTGCGGCACGAGGACCTCCGCTCGCTGGCCGTCATCTACGACAAGTCCCCGGCGGACCTCACCGAAGAGCTCATCAGCTGGGGTGTGCTCGACGCCGACGCCCGCGGCGCGATGGAAGGGTTCTTATCCTCCAGGTCCGCTAGCCTGCCGGCCTGAGCGGGAGCGGAGACTGCGCCTCCACGCCGAGTGCGGTCTCCGCCAGTGACAGGAAGGTCTCCGCGTCCCGCAGCAGGTCATCGGCCTCCCGGGCCGACGCCGCGCGCGGCAGCCCCGCTTCGGCAGCGGCTCGCTTGCCCGCCCCGGCCGCGAAGTAGGCGGCCCACTCGGTGAGCGCGGGCTCGACCTGGGGCAGCAGCTCCCACACGCTGTGCGGCTTCCTGCGCCGCGTCCGCGGCTCGCCCCGCGCCGCCACCACCGCCGCTGCCGCCCGCAGCGCCGCCAGGTGCGCCGTGACATACCGGGCGCCGGGCGCCGATTCATCGGCCGCCTCCGCGAGCCCCCGCCGCGCGGACTGGAGCATGCTGAGCACGGTCGGTGCCACCCCAGGATGCCGTGGGATCACATCACCCAGGCCCATCCGCATCTCTGCCGCGTTCACCATCGCTCCTCATCTCCTCTTCTGGCCCGGCCAGGCGAGACGCTTCCTCTCACCTCACCCGGCCGGCGTTGCTCCATCTATTCGAACCTAAATTCGTTCGAATGTCCAGTCGTATTCGATGTCTGTTCGAAGATAGCGCGGAGGTCTGACATTTTGGCCCGCTGAACGGTCGGGCCCGCGGCCGGACCGGAATCGCCAGTGGCGCAGCTCAGCGCGGCGGGGCCTGCGGCAGGTATCCGGGCGGGCGGGTGGCCCGGTTCCTGCGCAGCCCGCGCGACCTCATCGGTCACCCGGGCAGCGCCGACCGCGTCTCCGCGCCAGTGCCATCGTCCGCGGCGCCCGGGGGTTGTTGGCCGGCCGGGATTACGGGGGTTGTGGCCCCCCGCCCCCGGTCAGGTCCCGGGATATGGGCCAGGGGGCCGCCTGAGGTGGATCTCGTTGTGCGGGAAGGCTTTCCTGGGACGATTGGGGCACCTGGGAGGAGCGGCGCGGTCTATAGTGCGGAGAGATCCGTTGAGCCCGGATCCTCCCCGATCTGCCCCTGGGGCAGGGGCGTGAGGGGCTTACCTGGCACGTGGCGAAGGGGCCGCGGCGGCTGGGTGCGCGTGCTGGCACGCGCGGCCAATCAGGCGCGTTGTACTGACACCGGACCGGGAACGGGGGGGATTTGCGCGCAACGCGACTGTTTATGCGAAGGGCCATGCCGGACCCGTACTTTAATCGCGTGCCATCCCTACCCGCCACCGACGACGGGAGCGGGAGGCCACTCACGGAGGACCTGAGCACCGGCTCAGACGACGGCGAAGCCGGGGCCGGGCCGGAGATGGCCGGGCCGGACGGCGAAGCAGAGTTCACCGAAGCCGACGTCGCGTTCCTTTTCGCTCCGCAGGAGGCGAACGCCACGGTCGCCGCGAACGGGACCGTAACCGAGGACGCGCCAGGACCGGACGCCGCGCCTGCGATCGGCGAGTCGGGCCGGTGGTTCCGGCCGGCCAAGGCGAAGAAGTACGTGCCGATCCCGCCGGAGGACCAAGACGGCAGCGCCGGGCTCGACGTCGCCCCGGCGGACCCGGAACCGGGCGACGCCGCGGCGACGCAGGAGCCCGCGGAACCAGGCGACGCCGTGGCGACGCAGGATCTCGCGGAACCGGCCGCGGAGGACACGGAGAGCACGCCATCTGGCCCGCCCGAGGGGCCGGTGCTCGGGCCGTCTCCGGAGGGGCCGGTGCTGGCGCCGCTACCGGAAGGGCCGGTGCTCGCGCCGGGCGGCCGCCGGCTCTCCCGGCGGAGGATGCTGCAGGCCGGCCTGATCGGCGGCGCAGGGGTGGCGGCGCTGCCGCTGCTCACGCTGGTCAGCGGGATCACGCGGACGGATAAGCGGGCCGCCGGGCCCGCCTTCTCGATGAACACGAACTGGCTGTTCGGCGGGCGGTACACGGCCGGCTCGGAGACCAGCTCCTACGATGACAGCAACTTCGCGCCGGTCACGGTGCCGCACACGGTCGTCCCACTGTCCTGGAAGGACTGGAACTACCCCGCCTGGCAGCAGGTATGGATCTACCGGCGGCATTTCAGCGGGGCCGGGCTGCTCGATCCGCACCGCCCGGGCAACCGGATCCTCGTCGACTTCGACGGCGTCATGGTCAACGCCACGGTGAGCGTCAACGACCATGTAGTCGCCACCCACCAGGGCGGGTACCTGCCCTTCTCGGCCGAACTCACCGGCAAGGTCACCGGCGCCGGCAACCTGCTCTCGGTCGTGGTGGACTCGCGCTGCCTTTCGGTGCCTCCGGTCGGCGTCGGCCGCGGCCCGGGCAGCGTGGACTTCTTCCAGCCCGGCGGCATCTACCGGGACGTGCGGCTGCGGGTACTCCCCCAGGTGTTCCTGGCCGACCTGTTCGCCCGGCCCACCGACGTATTGGGGTCCCAGCCTCGCGTCGACATCGAGTGCACCCTCGACTCGGCCGCGACCACGCACTCCGAGGGCACCCTGCTGGTCCAGCTGTTCGACGGGCAGCGGCAGATCTCGGCGCAGACAGTGGCGGTGACGGCCGGCTCGCCGGGGACCAGCACCGCCCGGCTGAGCCTGACCGGGTTCGGGCCGGTCAGCCTGTGGTCGCCGGATAGCCCCAGGCTGTACACGGTCCGGGCCTCGCTGAATTTCCCCGGCATCGGCAGGCACACGCTGTCCCGGCGGATCGGGTTCCGCGAGGCGTCCTTCCGCCCCGACGGCTTCTTCCTGAACGGGAAGCGGCTGCAACTGTTCGGCCTCAACCGGCACCAGCTCTACCCGTACGCCGGCATGGCCATGGGCGCCCGGGCGCAGCGCAAGGACGCCGAGATCCTCAAGGACGAGTTCAACTGCAACATGGTCCGCTGCTCGCACTACCCGCAGTCACCGGACTTCCTCGACGCGTGCGACGAGCTCGGCCTGCTGGTCTGGGAGGAGGCGCCGGGCTGGCATAACGTGAGCACCATGGCGGCGTGGCAGGACGCTGTGGTGCGGGACGTCAGGGACATGGTGATCAGGGACCGCAGCCGTCCCTCGGTGATCATCTGGGGCACCCGGCTGAACGAATGCAAGAACTTCCCCGGGCTGTGGGCCGCGACCAGGCAGGCCGCGCGGGAACTGGACAGCACCCGGCCGAGTTCCGGCGCGATGGCCTTCCACGAGGACGGCATCTGGAACGAGGACGTCTTCGCCTACAACGACTACGGCACCGCAGACAAGACCGGGAACGTCGCGCTCAAGCCGCCCTTTCCCGGGCTGCCCTACCTGATCTCCGAGGCGGTCGGCGTGGAGACGGTCAAGCCGCAGCACTTCTCCTGGACGGACCCGCCGGCCTGGCTGGCCCGTCAGGCCGCCATGCACGGCCAGGCGCAGAGCCAGGCGCGGTCCAACCCCGGGTACGCCGGCGTGCTGGCCTGGGCCGGATTCGACTACGGCTCGCTGCTCGGCCCGGGCCCGTACGACATCAAGTGGGCCGGGGTGGCGGACGGCTTCCGGGTACCCAAGCCCGGCGCCGCCATCTACCAAGCCCAGGGCGACCCGGCCGTTCGGCCGGTCATCGTCCCGGTGTTCTTCTGGGAGGCCGCCGGCGCGGTTCCCGCACCGGATCAGACCGCGATGATCGCCAGCAATTGCGAGCGGCTCGAGGTCTTCATCGGCGGAACGCAGGTGGCCAGCGCGCAGCCCGCCACGAGTTCCCCGCTGTACGGCGGCCTGGCCCACCCGCCCTTTCTCGTCCGCCTCCCCAAGCGCCTGCCGAAACCCGCTCCGGACCTGCTCATCCGGGGTTTCGTCGGCGGCCGGCCGGCGGCGCAGCTGCGGATGTCGGCCCACCCGGGCGGCGATGCCCTCGCCATGACGGTGGACGACGGGACCATCTCCGCCGACGGCTCCGACGCAACCCGGGTGGTGTTCCGCGCCATCGACGCTTTCGGCAACCAGCGCAGGTACCGCAGCGGCCAGGTCGCCCTGACCCCGTCCGGGCCGGCCACGCTGCTGGGCGACAACCCCTTCGAGTTCGGCCAGTACGGCGGGCTCGGCGCGGTCTGGATCCGCTCGCTGGCGGGCCAGCCGGGGGCGATCACGCTGACCGCGAGCCATCCGCTGCTCGGCCAGGCCGAAGTGCAGGTCAGGTCCGCCGCGATGAAGAACACAAGCGAGCTGGGCTGATGGTCACGCGGCGCTCCTGGCACTTGTTCGGGGCGAGAAACCAGGCCCGTTCGGGGTCATCTCCGGCAGCGGTCACGGTCGGCGAGCTGAGCCCGGTCGAGTTCATCGCCCGGCTCGACCAGCTGGTCGCGGTGTACGCGGCCGCGATGCGCCCGGCGCCCGAGTTGCTGGCGGGCCGGCGGACGATCATGGCCGGGCACGCCGGCAACCCGGGGTTCCGCGCGCTGGCCGTCACCGGCGACGGGACCGGCGAGACGGTCGGCTTCGGCTACGGCTTCCACGGCGCGGCCGGCCAGTGGTGGCACGACACGGTGAGCCGGGCGCTGGCCGCCCGCAGCGACGACCGAGCCGCCGCGGCCTGGCTCGACGACTCGTTCGAGGTCGCGGAGCTGCACGTGGTGCCGGGCCACCAGGGCCACGGCGTGGGCGCCGGGGTCCTGCTGCGGTTGACCGCCGGGCGGCCGGAACGGACCGCCTTGCTATCTACCAGGGACGCCGACACGCCAGCGCGGCGGCTCTACCGCGGGACCGGCTTCACCGACCTGCTGACCGCGTTCCGCTTCTTCCCCGGCGGCGAGCCGCCCTACGCGGTGATGGGCGCCGAGCTCCCGCTCCGGACCCGGCCCGCCCGCTCGTAAAGGCTGAGCCGCTGGTAGATCTCGCGGGTCGCGCGGGACCAGTTGAGCGTGTAGAAGTGCAGCCCGGGCACGCCCTCGGCGAGCAGCCGCTCGCACAGGCCAGCCGCGTAGTCCACGCCGATCTCGCGCACCGCGGCCCGGTCGTCCGCCACCGCCTGCAGCCTCTCCCACAGCTCGGTGGGCACCCGGCAGCCGCCCAGCTCGATGGCCTTCTCGATCACCCGCATGCTGGTGATGGGCATGATGCCCGGGATGATCGGCACGTCGCAGCCGGCCGCCGTGACCCGGTCTCGCAGCCGCAGGTAGTCCTCGGGGTAGAAGAACATGTTGGTGATGGCGAAGTCCGCCCCGGCCCGGCACTTGGCCACGAAGTGGCGCACGTCCGTCTCGGGATCGGGCGAGCGCGGGTGCTTCTCCGGGAACGCGGCCACCCCGACGCAGAAGTCGCCGGCCGACCTGATCAGCCGGACCAGCTCCGCCGCGTAGCTCAGCCCGTCGGGGTGCGGGACCCAGTCGGCGTTCGGGTCGCCGGGCGGGTCACCGCGCAGCGCGAGCACGTTGCGCACCCCCACCGCCGCATAGGACCCGATCACCTGCCTCAGCTCGGCCACCGAGTGGTTCACCGCGGTGAAATGGCCGACCGGGGTCAGCGTGGTCTCCTCGGCGATCCGGCCGGTGACCCGGACCGTTCGGTCCCTGGTCGACCCGCCGGCCCCGTAGGTCACCGAGACGAAGGTGGGCCGCAGCGGCTCGAGCTGCCGGATCGCCCGCCAGAGCTGCGCTTCCTCGGCCTCGGTCTTGGGCGGCATGAACTCGAACGAGAATGCCTGGCCGCCGGAGGCGAGCAGGTCGCGGATCAGCGGAGAGTGCGGCGGGCCCGCTGCCCGCCCGGGCCCTGGTCGTGCGGTCCGGTACGGTCGTGGCGGGCTCGGCGGCATGCCGTCAGCCTAGCCGCTCTGGTCAGAACGCGAGCGCCTGCGCGCGCCGGTTGACTTCGGTGCCGCGGTGCTTGACGATCGCGTCGATCGGCGTGCCGGGCAGCGAGTCGTCGGCTGTGAACAGCCAGCGCATCGCCTCCAGGTCGTCGAAGCCGCAGTCGAAGAGCAAGGTCAGCGTCCCGCACAGGCCCTTGACGATCTGGGAGCCGTCCAGGAAGGCGGCCGGTACCGCGGCCGCCCCTTCGGGACGGGTCACGGCGAGGAGTTTGCGGTCGCGCAGCAGCTGCTTCACTCGCCCTGCCGGAATGCCGAGCTGGGCGGCTACGTCGGGGAGTGACAGCCATTTGCCGACGAGAGCGTCGGTCGCGGGGTCGATCTGTGCCACGAGACCAATGTCCCACGTCCGGGCTTCTTCCAAACACCGTTGCGGGGTCGGAGAACATAAGAAATGCTCTTGTCCCGCAGCCGCGTGATATCCGCTATTTCGGGTTGGCTGCCCGGCGCCGGTCGTAGAGGCGGATCGACCACAGGTAGCAGGCCAGCGCGATGCCAGCGCTCCAGGCGACAGCCGCGATGGCGTGGACGCCGATCGGGCCGCCGGTGAGCAGGCCGCGGATGGTCTGGATGACCGGCGTGAACGGCTGGTACTCGGCGAACTGGCGCAGGCCGGCGGGCAGAGTGGAGATAAGAACGAAGCCGCCGGACAGGAACGGCAGCAGGGTCAGGAACATCGGCGTGTTGCTGGCGGTCTCGACACTCTTGGCGGCCAGGCCGAGGGCGGTGGACAGCCAGATCAGCGCGAAGGCGAACAGCATCAGCACTCCAGCCGCGGCCAGCCAGGCGAGCGGGCCGGCCGCCGGACGGAATCCCATCGCCAGGGACACGCCGACAACGAGCACCAGCACGGCCAGGGTCTGCAGCAGCGTGCCGATCACGTGACCGGTCAGCACGGCACCGCGGGCGATAGCCATGGTGCGGAACCGGTCGATAATGCCTTGGGTCATGTCCATGGCGATGGTGATGGCGGTGCCGAGGGCGGCCGACGCCACCGTCATGATCAGGATGCCGGGAACTATGTAGGTGAGGTAGGCGTGCCGGTCGGGGTGCGCGCCGACGGCCCCCAGTCCGGCGCCGAGCTGCCCGCCGAAGACGTACACGAACAGCAGCAGGAACAGGATGGGGAAACCGGCCAGCATCAGCGTCAGCGACGGGTAGCGAAGCTGATGCTTGAGGTTGCGGCGCAGCATCGTCGCCGAATCGGTGAGGGTGTAGCTGAGAGTGCCGGTCATAGCTGGGACGCTTTCTCGCGGTCGGTGCCGGTGGGGTGCCCGGTGACGGCGAAGAACACGTCATCCAGGTCTGGGGTGTGGATTGACAGCCGCTCGGCGCCGATGCCGGCCTCGGCGAGCTGGTTGAGCAGGCCGCGCAGCTCGGTGACGCTGCCATCACCGAAGACCTGCAGGCTCAGCTGATCGGGGTCGGGGGTGGCGGCCGGCAGCAGCGCGGCGGCCGCGCTGAGTTCGTGCGGGCCGGCGAACCGCAGCTGGACGTGCCCGCCGGGGATGCGGCGTTTGAGCTCGTCCGGGGTTCCTTCGGTGACGATGTGACCGTGGTCGAGCACCGCCACCCGGTCGGCGAGCTGGTCGGCCTCGTCGAGGTACTGGGTGGTGAGGAAGATCGTGACGCCGTCCGCGGCGAGCTCCCGGATGATCTGCCACATGGTGCGGCGGCTGCGCGGGTCGAGCCCCGTGGTGGGTTCGTCGAGGAAGATCAGCCGGGGGTCGCCGACGAGGGTCATCGCCAGGTCCAGGCGCCGCCGCATGCCGCCGGAGTAGGCCGACAGCGGCTTGCGGGCCGCGTCGGTGAGCTCGAACCGGTCCAGCAGCTCGGCCACCCGCCGCCGCCCGGCGGCGCGGCCGAGGTGGCGCAGGTCGGCCATCAGCTGCAGGTTCTCCTCGCCGGTGAGCAGGTTGTCGACCGCCGAGAACTGGCCGGTCACGCCGATCGCGGCGCGCACCCCGTCCGGGTCGGTCGCCAGGTCGTGCCCGGCGACCCGGATGGTCCCGGCTTCGGCGCGTATCAGTGTGGACAGGATGCGCACGATTGTCGTCTTCCCCGCGCCGTTCGGGCCGAGCAGCGCGAAGATCGCGCCCTCGCCGACCTCCAGGTCAACGTCGTCGAGCACGGTGTGCTCACCAAAGGATTTGCGCATCCCGCGGGCGCTAATCGCTGTGCCGGACCAGGTCATCGTGACTCCTCGCTGTCAGGAGAATGTGTCGTGTCGCCGGGGAGTTCGCCGGCTGCGCGCAGCACCTCGCGGTGAGCCCGCCAGTCCTTCTCCCACTCGGGCAGCCGTGCCGTCAGCCACTCGGCGAACGCGGCCATCTCCAGCAGCACGGCCCGCCGCTCGGGCGGGGTGCCGGCCAGGATCGCGAGGCCTTCGCGTGCCAGCGCGGCCTGCTCCTGGTACTCGGTGGGGTCGAACCCGAACGTCCGCGGTGAGGTCAGATCGATGCCGACCCGGTCCATCCGCTCACCCGCGGCCCGGGTACGGCGGACCAGGCCCAGCTGCTCCAGGGCCTTCACCGCGCCGGCGATCGCGCTGCGGCTGGCCAGCAGCGCCTCGGCCAGGTCGGCGATGCTCTGCTCGCGCGGGTCGCAGATGGCCAGGTAGCCCAGCAGCCGGCCCACCACCGGCGCCATCCCGTAACGGCGGGCGTAGAGCCGGCCGGCGTGGTCGGCGAAGGTGATCTCTGCATCGGTAGGCACATACAACAAACTACACGTACATCTGAGATAACACAAATTTGCGTTATCTCAGATGCATGTCTCAGGTTTTCGGCTTGGCGATCTAGGTCTGCCCATGCCTATTACGGAGAGTTAACGGCGGGTCATGTGATGGCGGCTTCCTTGACGGGGATAGCGGGGTCGGTGAGGCGGGAGGCGTCTACCGGGGCGGCGGAGGCGATGAGGCGGCGGCCCTGGAGCATGTCGCGGGGGCGGTCGACGGTCAAGATGGCGACCAGGCGGCCCGCCGCCAGCCAGCACGCCGACCAGGTGGGTTCGGCCGGGTCGCCGCGCCACAGCAGGCTCTCCGCACCGCCGTGGTGGCCGACGTACTGCACCATCCGGCCGAACTGCTCGGACCAGAAGTACGGCACCGGGTCGTAGGCCTCGTCCCCGCCGAGCACGTTGGCCGCGATCACCTCGGGCTGGTGGAGGGCCACGTCCCAGTGCTCCACCCGGAGCCGGCGGCCGAACCGGCGGGACTCGAACGAGGCGCAGTCCCCCGCCGCGTAGACCCCGGGCCGGGAGGTGCGCAGGCCGGCGTCGACGGCCACGCCGTTCTCCAATCGCAGGCCGGAGCCCTCCAGCCAGCCGATGGCCGGGCGCACCCCGACCGCGGTGACCACCTCGTCCGCCTCGAGGTGGCCGCCGTCGGCCAGGTCGAGCCCGCCGGGCCGGACCGCCTCGACCGCGGTGGCCACCCGCAGGTCCACCCCGGCCGCGGCGTACCAGCGGGCGGTCTGGGCTCCGAGCGGGGCGCCGATCGCCGCGGCCAGCGGCGCGGGGCCGGCCTCCACCACGGTGACCTGGCTTCCGTGGGCGGCCGCCGCGGTGGCCAGTTCGGCGCCTATCCAGCCGGCTCCCACGATGGCCAGCCGCAGTGGTTTCCGGCGCTGGCCGGGCTTGAGCAGGTCGCGCAGGGCCAGCGCGTCGTCGTAGGTGCGCAGGAAGCGCTGCCGCCCGTCGCCGGGCAGCGCCACCGGCAGCGCCCCGGTCGCCAGCACCAGGTGGTCGAAGGGGTACGCGCCGCGGCTGGTGATCAGCTCGTCGCCCAGCCCGGTGGCGGGCTCGTCCGGCCGGAAGTCCACCTCGAGCGCGGCGAAGTCGGCCTTCAGCGACGGGTCGAGGCCGGGCTCGGCCAGGAACTTCTTGGACAGCGGCGGCCGGTCGTACGGCGGTCGCGGTTCGGCCCCGACCAGAGTGATCGGGCCCGCGAAGCCGCGCTCACGCAGCTCCTCCACCGTCCGGAACCCGGCCAGGCCCGCGCCGGCCACCACTACCCGCCCGCTCTCGGTCATAACCGCGAGATTACGCCTGGGCCGGACGGGGCCCGGTCGGGTCCTTTGGGGTCCTGCCGCTGCGGACGGTCCCATATGATGTGCCGAACGGGCCGAGGTAGCCGCCTCAGCGACCACTTCGAGTCTCGCCTGGCCTCCGGGGACACGATGATTAACACGCCGGATAGGCAGAACAACCGTAAAATCGTCGCGATGGACGATACGCTGGCCGATCCCCTCACCGGGCGCCTGCTCGACGGGCGCTACGCGGTGACCGCGCGCATCGCGCACGGCGGGATGGCCACGGTCTACCGGGCCACCGACACGCGGCTTGACCGCGAGGTGGCGCTCAAGGTCATGCACGCCGAACTGGCCAGGGACGAGGAATTCGTCCGCCGGTTCGTCGGCGAGGCCAAGTCGGTGGCGCGGCTGTCGCACCAGAACGTGGTCGCCGTGTTCGACCAGGGCGCCGACGGCCCGTACCTGTACCTGGCGATGGAGTACGTGCCCGGGCGCACGCTCAAGGAGCTGCTCAGGGACAGCGGACGGTTCCCGCCCGCGGCGGCGCTGGAGATCATGGCCGGGGTGCTCGACGGGCTCGCGGCCGCGCACGCCTCGGGGATCGTGCACCGTGACGTCAAGCCCGAGAACGTCCTGCTGACCGCCGACGGCCGGATCAAGGTGGCGGACTTCGGCCTGGCCCGGGCGCAGTCGGCGGCCGGGCACACCCGGGCCGGGCTCCTCGTCGGTACGGTCTCGTACGTGCCGCCGGAGCAGGTGACCGGCGGGACCACCGGCCCGCGCGGAGACGTCTATTCGGCCGGCGTGATGCTGTTCGAGCTGCTCACCGGTCGGCTGCCGTTCACTGGCGACACCCCGCTCTCGATCGCCTACCAGCACGTCAACACCGATGTCCCGGCCCCGTCCGCGTTGGCGCCCGGCATCGGTGCGCCGGTCGACCAGCTCGTGCTCACGGCCACCAGCCGGGATCCGGCCCGGCGCCCCGCCGACGCGGGCGAGTTCTTGCGTGCGGTTCACCACGTCAGGGAGGGCCTAGCCGAGTCGAGCGGGCTGACTGGCGTGATGGGGGCCGGCGTCCAGGGGCTGGGCGAGGCGCCATGGCTGGACCTGGACGCGCCCGCGGTGACCGACGGGCGGTGGGCGCGTCAGTTCAACGGCGGCGGGCACGAGGATTCCCACACGCTCGTGGTGGACCGCCAGGACGGCGGCGGGCGCCACCATATCGGCCGCGAGCCGTTCCTGGGCCGCTGGCTGTTCGGCCCGCGGCTGCTCATCGTGGTGCTGGTCGTCGCGCTCGGTCTGGGGCTCGGACTCGGCGGCTGGTGGCTCTTCTCCGGCCGGTTCGCGCACGTGCCCGTGGTGGCCGAGGACAGCGTCGGCCAGGCCACCGCCATCTTGACCGGCGACGGCTTCATCGTCAGGCAGGGTGCCCGGGTGCACAGCAACACGGTCCCCAAGGGCAAGGTGGTCGGCACCAGCCCGGCCGGGCGGGTGTCCAAGGGCACCACGATCACCCTGCTGATCTCGAGCGGGCCCTTCACCTCCGTGGTGCCCGACGTGCGGAATGATACGCAGAGCGCCGCGCAGGCCGCCCTGGCGCACAGGCACCTGGTCTCGACCGTCCAGAAGGTGGGCGCGAACGCCCCGGTAGGCACGGTGGTGGGTACGAGCCCGCCGGCCGGCTCGACCTGGCCGCAGACCAAGACGGTCACGATCCTGGTCGCGGCCGGACCGCCGCTGCCCGATTTCACCGGGCAGAGCATCGACGCGGTCCGGCAGCTGGCGAGCCAGAACAACGTGAAGCTGCAGGAGGAGTCGGACACCAACAGCCAGGATCCCGCGGGCATCGTCGTCAGCCAGGAGCCGGCCGCAGGCGCCATGTTCCAGCCGGGCCAGACCGTGGTGGTCCGGGTATCCACTGGTCCGCAGCTGGTCAACGTGCCCGACCCGATCGGCATGGACGCACGTGACGCCACCCGGCTGCTCGAGAACGCCGGGTTCCAGGTCAAGGTGAACAGGTTCGGCGGCCTCGGCAACAAGGTCTGGGACTTCGCCCCGGTGGGCCAGGCACCGCCCGGTAGCATCATCACCCTCGACGTCGGTCCCTTCTGATCCCCTGCCTTGACCGCGTGCGCTACCATGACCGTCATGCGTCAGCAGTTCTGGTTTTGGTTTGGCTACCGGTCCGGGTCCCGGACGGTCGCCTGCCAGGTGCTGCACTGACAGAAGCGACCTAACGGGAACCCCGGGCCAGACGGCCCGGGGTTTTCTTTATGACTGGAGGCGGACGAGATGGTCGTGGTGATGACGGCGGAGGCCGGGGAAACGGAAATCGACGGCGTCGTCGACCGGGTTCGGTCGGCCGGCGGCGACGCCTTCGTCAGCCGCGGCATGTCCCGGACGATCGTCGGCCTGGTCGGCGACGTAGATCACCTGGACACGCTGAACCTGCGCGGCATGGCGGGGGTCAGCGACGTGGTGCGGATCTCCTCGCCGTACAAGCTGGTGAGCCGGGAGCACCACCGGGAGCGCTCGGTCATCACGGTGGCGGGCGTCCCGATCGGGCCGGACACGCTGACCGTCGTCGCCGGGCCGTGTGCCGTCGAGACGGCCGAACAGACGATGGCCGCCGCGCTGATGGCCCGGGCCGCGGGCGCGTCGCTGCTGCGCGGCGGCGCGTACAAGCCGCGCAGCTCGCCGTACGCGTTCCAGGGCCTGGGCGAGGCCGGGCTGAAGATCCTCGCCGAGGTGCGCGAGGCGACCGGCCTGCCGGTGGTGACCGAGGTGGTTGACCCGGGTGACGTGGAGCTGGTCGCCAGCTATGCGGACATGCTGCAGGTCGGCACCCGCAACATGCAGAACTTCCCGCTGCTGCAGGCGGTCGGCGGGGTGGGCAAGCCGGTGATGCTCAAGCGCGGCATGAACGCCACCATCGAGGAGTGGCTGATGGCGGCCGAGTACATCGCCCAGCGCGGCAACCTGGACATCGTGCTGTGCGAACGCGGCATCAGGACGTTCGAGAAGGCGACGAGGAACACCCTGGACATCAGCGCGGTGCCGATCGCGCAACGGCTGTCGCACCTGCCGGTGATCGTGGACCCGTCGCACTCCGGCGGCCGCCGCGATCTGGTGCTGCCGCTGTCCCGGGCCGCGATCGCGGTCGGCGCCGACGGCATCATCGTGGACGTGCACCCGTACCCGGAGTCCGCGCTCTGCGACGGCCCGCAGGCGCTGGTCGAGTCCGACCTGCGCGAGCTGGCCGCCGTGGCCGCTCACCTGTCCCCGCTGGTCGGCCGCACACTGACCCCGGCGCCCGCCGTTCCGCGCGAGCGCGCCGTGGCCTGAGCGCGGCAGCCCGTAGCCCGTTCGGTTAGAAGGGTTCTGACTGGCGGTATTCGTGCGCGCCCGCGGCCAGTTCCTCGGCCAGGTCCTCGGCGTCGAGCCGGACCTCGATGCGGCGCAGGTCGTCGATCCGGGCCCGGGTCTCGACCCGGCGCGGGGTGAGCAGGGTGCAGCAGTCCTGGTCGGGGAGTTCGGAGATGGCCAGGGTGCGGATGCGGCGGGCCTCGGCCATGATCTCGGTCTTGTCCCAGCCGATCAGCGGGCGCAAGATGGGTAGCTTCACCGCGTCGTCCAGCGCGGTGATGTTGGTCAGCGTCTGGCTGCTGACCTGGCCGAGCGAGTCGCCGGTGACCAGCGCGGTGGCGCTGAGCCTGCGGGCCAGCGCCTCGCCGGTCTTGAGCATCAGCCGCCGCTGGGCCACGATCAGCAGCCGGTCCGCCCCGGAAGACTTCAGGGCCTGCTGCGCCTTGCCGAACGGCACCACGAACAGCCGC
>WNGR01011979.1_pt1 | contig 19783 bp, 19 predicted proteins | sample 5407581 | NCBI WGS metagenome assembly WNGR01 (sample SAMN13153383, study PRJNA577476) | soil metagenome | isolation source: 80 cm soil or saprolite under Garry oak tree replicate 2 | place: USA:California | collected 2016-06-15 | reverse complement strand
CGGGGCGGCGGGGCAGGTTGGCCGCGGCGCAGGCGTGTACGGCGGATTCGTCGAGCAGGATCAGCGGGGCCTCGCCCCATCGTCGGCGGGCGGCGACGATGTCGGGGGCGCGGTCGAGTTCGCAGCCGGTTACCGCGGCCAGTTGTATTGCGTGGTCCAGGAGTGGCTCGTCGCTCATGATGGTGAGCGGGCGGTCGGTGTCCATGGTCGGTTCCTTGCCGTTCGGGATGTCGGTGTGGGTCCAACGGTTCCGGGAACGGGGCGGGTCGGCCACCGGTGTGGATCAACCTGTGGATAACGCATGAGCCTGTGGACAACTGGCGGGTTGCTGTCGCGGTTTTGTCGGTGGGGTCTGTGAGACTGGACCGGGGGGCGCCCCCGGGCGAGGGTTCTTCGGTTGTCTGCGAACGGGATTCCGGGAGGGCGCGTGGAAGGCCGCCAGATCGTCAACCCGACAAGCGTTCAAAGAAAGCCGAGGGCCGCACCGGCAAGGGCAACAGGCCGGCCGAACCGGGCAAACGAAAGCGATCGACGAGACACCAGGCGACAGAGCACACGATTGTTGGCCGGTGGAGTTCTTGGCCGCGCCGTCGTTGTTGGGGGCCGAGGGATCGGATCGTGGACAACATGGCGAGGCGTGTGACTGAGGATGAGACCGGCGGGATCTGGCTTCGCCACCACCAGCAGGAGAACACAACTGCCTGACCGAACACCGGTACGGAATCCGGGCACGAAAGAACCGGCGTGGGCGGAGCAAAGCCCCAGGACACGCCGGCAACAGGACTGGTGAAAGGGGATACGGAGATGGGACGACCCCCGCCAGGGGGGAGGGACGGGGGTCGTCATCGGTTCAGTCCCGGGGGGTCGGACTGAACCCGTCCGGCGATGCCGAACGTGACTACTGTAGCCCTCTCACGGTGCCGCTTGCATACAGCGGGCGGAACAAACATGCGTTCTGAGGCCGTTCAGGCGTGCTATCTGCGGTGTTGCCGGGCCGCCCGGCCGTTACTAGGGCGTGAATCACCCGGATGAGCGCTCATATGCTGGCTTGGTGAGCCACCGTGCGGACGAACCTACGGACACTCCGGACAACCCCGACCCGGGCGGCAAAGTGCACGCCACGCGAGTCGCGGCGTTCTTCGATCTGGACAAGACGATCATTGCGCGGTCCAGCACCTACGCGTTCAGCCGTCCGTTTTATCAGGGTGGCCTGATCAATCGGCGGGCCGCGTTGCGTAGCGCTTATGCGCAACTGCTGCTGTTGCAGGGCGGCGCGGACGCGGACCAGATCGAGCGGATGCGGGCGCATCTCACCTCGCTGTGCCAGGGGTGGGCCGTGGCGCAGGTGCGGGCGATCGTCGACGAGACGTTGCACGACGTCGTCGATCCGTTGGTGTACCTGGAGGCCGCCGAACTGATCAGCGAGCATCGGATGCAGGGCCACGACGTCGTGGTGGTGTCGGCGTCCGGTGCGGAGATCGTGGCGCCGATCGCGCGGATGGTCGGCGCGACGCACAGCGCGGCGACCCGGATGACGGTGGTCGACGGGCGCTACACCGGTGCGATCGATTTCTATTGCTACGGCGAGAACAAGGCCGTGGCGGTCCGGGAGTTGGCTGTGGCCAACGGCTACGACCTGACACAGTGCCATGCCTATTCGGACTCCAGCACCGACCTGCCGATGCTCGAAGCGGTCGGCAGGCCCGCCGCGGTGAATCCGAATCGGGCATTGCGGAAAGTGGCGGTGCGGCGCGGCTGGCCGGTGCTGTCCTTCTCGGACCCGGTGCCGCTGCGGGCGAAGATCGCCACCCCGACAGTGGCGGCCGCGACGGCGGTCGGGCTGGGTGCGGTGGCGGCGGGGGCCGCGTGGTATGGAATCCGGCGTCGGCGCAATCGATAAGCATCGGTGAGCGCTGTGGCTACTGCTCGGTCGGGTGACCGCCCAGACCCCCGGCCGGCGGTACCGCGACCCCCAACTTTGCCGCTACCGCAACGTTACCGGGTGGTATCAGTCACAGATGGTTGCTGGACCGGTGCACCCATCCGAGCTCTTGAGTTCGCGCAGGTCAGTGGCGTACAAAGGAACTGCGGACATCGGGTCGGCCAGGGACAGACAGAAGAGAAGTCGTGTTCTCCCCGCCAGATCTCCGTGCGCGGACACCGGGCACCCACGCGCAGCACGCCGCGGGAGGCTTGTCGTTGAGGGACTGCGTACCGGGACGCCGGACGCCGAGTCCCCGGCACATACGACACCGTTGCAGCTTGGTAACCCGGGATGTCCGCGCAGGCGGGCGGCGCTCACGGGCCTTCGGGCCGGTGGGCGCCTCGCTCTGCCGACGTCTGTTCGCGGACCGCGCGAACCGCGTCGCTCGTTGTGTCTTCTGGGGGGCGACCCCCAGACCCCCGCGTGTTCGGGCGCTGGGCGCCCGAACGGCTGTCGTGGTTCGTATCCTGAGGCGTCGGTCCCCCGTTTGCCGCGTTGACCCCACCCAGTCTCGTGAGTAACTTACGAATCCTGCGGAATCATTGGTGAAGTTTCCACGGGTAGGGGTTGCTCATGAAGCGGCTCAGTCGGCGTGGGTTCCTGGTGGCCACGGCCGGTGCGGCACCGGTGGCCGTGCTGGCTTCCTCGGCACCGGCGGACGCGGCCACACCCGTGCTGACCGGCGCCGATGTGCTTGCCGCGCAGGGCTGGCAGGCGTTGAAGGACCGCAAGGTCGGTGTGCTGACCAACCCGACCGGCATCCTGCGCGACCTCACGCACATCGTAGACGCCATGGTCGCGGCCGACGTCCGACCACTCGCCGCCTTCGGCCCGGAACACGGCTTCCGCGGCACGGCGCAGGCCGGCGGCTCCCAGGGCGACTACGTCGACCCACGCACCGGCATCCCGGTCTACGACGCATACAACGTCACCGCCGACCAGTTGGCCGGCATGTACCGCAAAGCCGGCATCGACACGGTGGTGTTCGACATCGCCGGTGTCGGCGCCCGCTTCTACACCTACACATGGACGATGTACGTCGCGATGCGGGCCGCCGCCCAGACCGGAGCCGGGTTCGTGGTGCTGGACCGGCCGAATCCGATCGGCGGTCAGGCGTTCGGGCCGCAGCTGGACCCGAGGTTCGCCACGCTCGTCGGCCTGAAGCCGATCGTCCAGCAGCCCGGCATGACAGCGGGCGAGCTGGCCAGGATGTTCGACGAGTTGTTCCTGCCGGCGGACACCGGTCGTCGACTGTCCAGTCTGGACGTCGTGCCGGTGCGTGGCTGGCGGCGGGACACGCTGTTCGCGGACACCGGACTGCCCTGGGTGCTGCCGAGCCCGAACATGCCCACGCCGGACACGGCACTGCTCTATCCGGGGACGTGCATGTTCGAGGGCACGCTGCTGTCCGAGGGACGTGGTACCACCCGGCCCTTCGAGCTGATCGGCGCGCCCGGAATCGACTGGCACTGGGCGGATGCGCTCAATTCGGCCAACCTGCCGGGGGTGCGGTTCCGGGAGAACTACACGGTGCCGACGTTCAGCAAGTTCGTGAACCAGACGTGCGGCGGCGTGCAGGTGCACCTGACCGACCGGCACGCGGTGGACCCGATCCGCACCGCCGTCACGATGATCACCACCGCGAAGCGCCTGTACCCGAACGTGTTCGGCTGGCGGCCGGACAACTGGATCGACAACCTGACCGGCTCGGCCCGGCTGCGCACGATGATCGACGCCGGTGCGTCGGTCGACGACGTGGTCGGGGCGTGGCGGGACGAACTGGCCGCGTTCCGCCGGCAGCGCACGCCCTTCTTGCTGTATCGCTGAATCGCTGACCACCCGATGATGTCGGAATGACGAGGTCCTCATGTCCATTCGCAGTGTCTCCGTCACCTGTGCGTTGCTGGTCGCTGCGGTGAGCGTGACCACCGGAGCCGCGAGCGCGGCGCCGACCTGGCGGCCGCTGGCCGGCCGGTTCGACCAGCCGCAACAGGGCTACGCACCCGCGTGGACGGTGCTGCGCGACGGCCCGCCGCAGGAGGTCGGCCTGGATCCCGGACCGATCGACGCGGCGTTGGCGCAGGTCAACGGCTGGACGCAGAACGACCCGACGACCGGTCATCCGATGTATTCCGGCCAGGTGACACTCCTCGCACACGACGGGGTGATCGTGGCGAAGGACGCGGCGGGCTACGCGCTGCGCTACGCCGACCAGCAGGGCGATCCGCTGCCGGCCGCGCAGCAGATTCCGATGCGGACGAACACGATCTTCGATCTGGCGTCGCTGTCCAAACTGTTCACCTGCGTCGCCGCCATGCAGCAGATCCAGGCCGGGAAGCTGGACGTGACCGCGACCGTGGCCAGTTACCTGCCGCAGTTCGCCGCGAACGGCAAGGGTTCGATCACCATCCAGCAGCTGATGACGCACACGTCGGGGCTGCCGGCCGATCCGACACCGGCGTTGTGGCAGTACCCGGACATGCCGTCGCGGATCAACGCGATCCTCGATACAGCGCCGCAGTTCGCGCCGGGAACGACGTACTTGTATTCGGACATCAACATGATGGTCCTGCAACTGGTGCTGCAACAGATCACCGGCCAGACGCTGGATGTGTTGGTACGCAACGGGATCACCCAGCCGCTCGGGATGCGCGACACCATGTACAACCCGCCGGCGTCGCTGCGGCCGAGGATCGCGGCCGCGGAGTACGAGACGGTGCCGGCGCGGGGGCTGGTCTGGGGCCAGGTGCACGACGAGAACGCGTGGGCGATGGGCGGGGTGGCCGGGCACGCCGGGGTGTTCTCCACCGTGGACGACGTCGCGATCCTGGCGCAGGCCATCCTCAACGGCGGCACCTACGCCGGGCACCGCATCCTGACGCAGGACTCGGTCACGAAGATGCTGACCGACTACAACCAGAACTTCCCCGGCGACTCGCACGGCCTCGGCTTCGAGTTGGACCAACGCTGGTACATGGGCCGGCTGGACAGCGCCCGCACGGCCGGGCACACCGGGTTCACCGGCACCACGATCGTGATCGACCCGGTGTCGCGTTCGATCGCGCTGCAGTTCAGCAATCGGGTGCACCCGACGCGTAACTGGGGCTCCACGAATCCGGCGCGGCGCGCGGTGGCCGACGGCCTGGCCAACTCGATGGCCGTGCGGGCACCGAACGGCGGACCCTCCTGGTACGCGGGCATCGGCAACGCGACCACGGCCACGCTGACCACCCCGACGCTCACCACGCGCGGCGGGCCGGTCACGGTCACCTATGACACGTTCGTGGACACCGAGCCGAGCTTCGACCTGGTGACGTTGCAGTCCAGCACGGACGGCACGACCTGGACGAACGTGCCGGTCACGGCCACCGGGCCGGGCGCGCCGCAAGGCCAGGCCGACGCGCTGTCCGGCGGCACGCGGCAGTGGTGGCGGGTGAGCGCGCAACTGCCGGCCACCACGGGACCCTTGCAGCTGCGCTGGCACTACGCGACCGACACGGCTTATACGGGGCGCGGCGTGAACGTGAGCGGCGTCCGGGTCGCCGACCAGCGGGGCACGCTGTTCAGGGGCGACGAGCTGACCGGCGTGAACTGGGTCCTGACCAACCGTTAGGTCAAGATGTCCGACTTACTCCCAACGGGTGGATCCGAGCTGCGCGCACTCATCCACGCGTTGACCAAACATAGGACGGTTAGTAAGTTTCCCACGTGGCCACAACCAGCTCGGTCGAGCCGAGTCCGCTCGTCCGCATCAGATCGTTGCTGCCCGGTCTCGCCAAGGCCGAGCAGCGGGTCGCGCACGTGGTGCTGGAGGACCCGGGCGGCGTCGCCCGGCGCAGCATCACCGAGGTCGCCGAATCAGCCGGCACCAGTGAGACCACGGTGACCCGGTTCTGCAAGGCGGTCGGCGTCAGCGGCTACCCGGAACTGCGGATCGCGCTGGCCGCGGACACCGCACGCGCGGAGGCCCGCACCGACCGGGACATGGGCGGTGACATCGACCCGAGCGACGACCTGGCACAGGTGGTCGGCAAGGTGGCGTTCGCCGACGCGCGGGCGGTCGAGGAGACCGCGGAACAGCTCGACGTGGGCGCGCTGCGCCAGGTGGTCGAGGCCATCGCCGGTGCTGCTCGGGTGGACGTCTACGGCGTCGGGGCCAGCGCTTTCGTCGCGTTGGACCTACAGCAGAAACTGCACCGGATCGGGCGAATCTGCTTCGCGTGGAGCGACACGCACATCATGCTCACGTCCGCCGCGGTGCTCAACCGCGGCGATGTCGCGGTCGGCATCTCGCACACCGGGGCCACCACCGACACGGTGGAGGCGCTGCGCGAGGCCAGCGACCGGGGCGCCACCACGGTGGCCATCACCAACTTCCCGCGCTCCCCCATCGCGGAGGTGGCCGACTTCGTACTCACCACGGCCGCACGGGAGACGACGTTCCGGTCCGGCGCGACGGCCAGCCGGATCGCCCAGCTGACCGTGATCGACTGCGTGTTCATCGGGGTGGCACAGCGGCATCGGGACAGCGTGCTGGCTGCCTTGGACACCACGTACTCCGCGGTCAGCACCCATCGGCTTGAGGTTCGGCCGGACGGCCGGCGGAAATCCCGAGAAAGCGGTGAGTGATGTCGGGTACATCGCAGGACACGGTGCAGGTCGACTCGCCGACTGAACTGCGGAACCCCGACACCACCGACATAGATCAGCTGTCCACGGTCGAGATCCTTCGCGAGATCAACGCGGAGGACGCCTCGGTGCCGCACGCCGTGGCCGAGGTGCTGCCCGAACTCGCCCGACTCGTGGACTACGCGGTGGACGCGCTGCGCACCGGCCACCGGGTGCACTACGTCGGCGCCGGCACGTCCGGCCGGCTGGCGGTGCTGGACGCGGCGGAACTGGTGCCCACGTTCAACATTCCAGCCGACTGGTTCGTGCCGCACCACGCGGGTGGCGCGCCCGCGCTGCTGGCCGCGGTGGAGAACGCCGAGGACGACGAACTGGCCGGGTCGGCCGAGATGCAGCGGCACGCGCGCGCCGGGGACGTGGTCATCGGATTGACCGCGTCCGGCCGCACCCCGTACGTGCTCGGCGCTGTGCACACGGCACGCCTGGCGGGCGCGCGGACCGGGCTGGTCTCGGCGAATCCGGGTGCACCGGCGAATGCCGATGTGGACGTGGCCATCGCGGTGAACACCGGCCCCGAGGTGATCGCCGGGTCCACCAGGATGAAGGCGGGCACCGCGCAGAAATTGGTGCTCACCGCGTTCTCGACCGCCGTGATGGTGCGGTTCGGCCGGACCTACTCGAACCTGATGGTCAGCATGCGCGCCACCAACGCGAAGCTGCGCGGCCGGACCCTGCGCATCCTGCACGAGGCGACGGGTGCTGGGGCCCAGGACTGCGCCGAGGCACTGGCCGCCGCGGACGGCGATCTCAAGGTGGCGCTGGTGCAGCTGTTGTCCGGTGTGGACACCGGGCGGGCCGCGACCGCGTTGACCGGCGCGCAGGGTTACGTCCGCGGCGCGCTGTACGCGTTGGACCCACTGGGCCGGATGGCCAAACCACCTACCCTGGGCGGGTGAAGCTTCGGCGGTGCGGGCCCGACGCGGTGCTCATCGAGGTGGGCTCGCTGGACCAGGTCGACGCGGTCCGGGCCGCCCTGGCCGCCGCCGCCGACCGGGGCGAGCTGCCCGAGCTCGTCGAACTGATCCCGGCCGCTCGCACGGTGCTGGCGGTGGTCAGGTCCGGTAGTCACGGCTTGGCTCAGCTGCGTGCGGTGCTGGCCACCGCTGATCTGAGCCGGCCCGTGCGCGGCAACCCGCGTGAGGTGCGCATTCCGGTGCGCTACGACGGGCCCGACCTGGAGCTGGTCGCCCGGACCGCGCGGCTGAGCACGGACGAGTTGGTCGAGTTGCACAGCGGGACCGAGTATTCGGTGGCGTTCACCGGGTTCGCGCCGGGTTTCGGTTATCTCGTCGGGCTGCCGGAACCGTTGGTACAGGCCAGGTTGGACCAGCCGCGGACCAAGGTGCCGCCCGGTTCGGTTGGTATCGCCGGGGAGTTCACCGGGGTGTATCCGCGGGCCTCGCCCGGTGGGTGGCGGCTGATCGGGCGGACCGAGCTGGCGTTGTTCGATCCGCGTCGGGAGCCGCCCGCGCTGTTGGTGCCGGGCGATCGGGTCCGGTTCGAGGTGACGGCATGAGGACCGTCACCGTGCTCGATACCGGGCCACAAGCGCTAATTCAAGATCTCGGTCGACCGGGGAACGGCCATCTCGGTGTGCCGCCGTCCGGTGCGTTGGACGTGCCGGCGTTGCGGCTGGCCAACCGGCTGGTCGGGAATCCGGAGGGCGCTGCCGGGCTGGAGGTGCTGTTCGGCGGGCTGCGGCTGCGCGCGGACTGCTCGTGCACGGTCGCGGTGACCGGGCCGGCCACCCCGGTCACGGTGAACGACCGTGCTCGCGACTCGCACGCGCCCGTGCACCTGGCGGCCGGCGACGTGCTTGCTTTGGGGACGCCAGCGACCGGCCTGCGGGTCTATCTCGGGTTCGCCGGCGGAGTCGCTGTGCCGGCCGAGTTGGGTAGCCGGTCGACCGACGTGCTGTCGGGTATCGGCCCGGCGCCGCTGCGGGCCGGTGACGCGTTGCCGTTGGGTGACGTGGTCGGCGTGCCGGTCGGGGCGGACGAGTTGGGGCCGTGGCCGGCGCCGGACGAGATCCGGGTGCCGGTGCTGCTCGGGCCGAGGGACGACTGGTTCGACGGGGCGTCGGCGCAACTGGCCGGCGGACGGTGGCGGGTGTCGCCGGACAGCAACCGGATCGGGTTGCGGCTGAGCGGACCGTCGTTGCGGCGGGCGGCCGCGATGGACGGGGTCGAGCTGCCCAGCGAGCCGGTGGTCACCGGGGCGGTGCAGGTGCCGGCGGACGGGCGGCCGTTGGTGTTCCTGGCCGACCATCCGCTGTCGTGCCGGCGAGCGCGTTGCCCACGTTGGCGCAGGCGCGGCCGGGCACCACCGTGTTGTTCGAGCCGGGCCATTTTGAGGCTACTCAGTATTCGGATTCGTAGAGCTTGAGCAGTTCGGCGTGCAGGCCGGGGGTTTCGGTGAGTGCCGTGCCGTCCAGGGTGTGCACTCGGGTGATCTTGCGCACAGAGGACGCCAGCATCACGCCGTCCGCGCAGTACAGGTCCGCCACCGGGATCGGCTCGACCTTGATCGTCCAGTCGACCTGCTCGGCCGCGCGGAACAGCGCGTACTGCGTGGTACCCGGCAGGATGCCCATCGTCGATGGCGGGGTGCGCAGCGTGTGGCCGTCGGCGACGATCACGGTCGACGTCGGGCCCTCCAGCACCGAGTCACCCGCCTCGGTGAAGATCACCTCGTCCGCGCCGCGCCGGGCCGCCTCACGAAGGGCCGCCATGTTCACCGCGTAGGACAGGGCCTTGGCGCCCAGCAGCAGCCACGGGGCCCGTTCCGCCGCGCCGGGCTCGATGCCGCGTTCCAGCGTGATCGCGGCGACACCTTCCTGGCGCTGGCGCAGCACGGTAGGCGCGATGTCCATGGCCAGCGCGAAGCCGGTCGGCGTGCCGTTGCCGCCGTCGATTCCCCTGGTGTAGACGAGTTTCAGGGCCAGCTCGTCGCCGCCGGTCCAGTTGTCCAGCGCCAGCTGCGCGCAGGCGGTCCAGGCGTCACGGTCGGGTTCGGGGAGGTCCAGCATGGCGGCCGAGCGGGCCAGTCGGTCCAGGTGCGGGCCCATCTCGCGTGGCTTGCCGGCAGCCACCAGGACGGTCTCGAAAATGCCGTCGCCCCGCATGATGCCGAGGTCGTCGACCCGCAGCTGCGGGCGGTCGGGATCAGCCAGGGTTCCGTCCAGCATCGCCAGTACGCGCATCGTTCAACCTTACTCACGGGCCTAGACTCGGTTACGTGGTCGACGAGACCGGCGCTCGGGAAGAGCTCGCGCTGCGCGCGACGTTGCACGAACGTGGACTTCGCATGACACCGCAACGCCAGCTCGTGCTCGACGCGGTGCGGTGTCTGCAGCACGCCACCCCGGAGCAGGTCTGCCACCAGGTACAGCGGACCACGCCGACGGTCAACATCACCACCATTTATCGTGCCCTTGACCTGCTGGAGGGCCTCGGCCTTGTCCGGCACACCCATCTTGGCCACGGCGCGCCGATGTACTCGGCCGAGGAACACGAGCACCTGCACCTGGTGTGTCACCGTTGCGGCCGGGTCAGCGAGCAACCGAAGGACCTGTTGGCACCGGTCGCCGACTGGGTGCGTGCGGAGGCCGGCTTCGTACTGGACGCGAGCCATCTGGCCCTGTCCGGCACGTGCCGGGAATGCTTGGAGCGAGAAGCATGAACGTCCGCGCTGATAAAGATCCGTCTGGAGGGAGAAGCATGACGTCACCGCTGCTGGAGATCCACGGTGCGGTGGCCATACCGGAGGACTCGCCGGACGCGGGCGTCGCGTGGCACTACGGCGACCCCTACGGCGAACAGCGCGCCGCCGCCCGTTCGGTCGCGGTCATCGACCGGTCGCACCGGGGCGTGCTGGCCGTGCCCGGCGATGACCGGCTGGACTGGCTGCACTCGCTGACCTCGCAGCACTTCACGTCGCTTCCCGCGCCCGCCGGCACCGAGGCGCTCGTGCTGGACGCGCACGGCCACGTCGAGGACCACGTGATCGTCGCCCACGTCGAGGACACGGTGTGGCTGGACGGCGAGGCGTACCGGACCGCGCCGCTGCTGGACTACCTGGTGAAGATGCGTTTCTGGTCGAAGGTCGAGCCACGGGACGCGACCGGCGAACTGGCCGTGCTGACCGTCGTCGGGCCGAACGCACTCGACCTGGTGCCCGGTGCGGGCGTCACCCCGCTGGCGGGCGGCGGGTTCGCCCGACGGATGCCATGGCCCGGCGTGCACGCGGTGGACCTGGTGGTCCCGCGCGAACAACTGGTCGACCACTGGCGGCGGCTGACCGCTGCCGGCGCCCGACCCGCCGGCAGCTGGGCCTTCGAGGCGCTGCGGGTCGAGGCGCTGCGTCCCCGGCTGGGGATCGACACGGACGAGCGGACCATTCCGCACGAGGTGAACTGGATCGAACCGGCGGTCCACTTGAACAAGGGTTGCTACCGGGGCCAGGAGACGGTGGCGAAGGTGGCCAACATCGGCCGGCCGCCCCGGCGGATGGTCCTGTTGCACCTGGAGGGCTCCCAGGAGGTGCTGCCGTTGACCGGCGAGCCGGTCAAGCTGGGTGACCGGGTGGTCGGCCGGGTGGGCACCGTGGTCCGCCACCACGAACTGGGTTCGGTGGCGTTGGCCCTGCTGAAGCGGTCGGCGCCGGTGGACGCCGAACTGGTCGCCGGCGCGGACGACCACCAGGTGCAGGCCGCGGTCGACCCGGACTCGGTGGCACCGGAGGCGGCGGCCCCCGGCCGGGAAGCGGCGGCCCGACTGCGCGGCTGATGTGCCAGGATCGCGGTCATGTCAGCGTCGAGGACCCGGCCCGGTTCGCACGGCACGCTCATCACGGTCGCGCCGACCGGGGCCGAGCACGCCAAAGCCGACGTGCCGAACCTGCCGGTGACCCTGGCCGAGCTGGTCAGCACCGCGCAGGACTGCGAGCGGGTCGGCGCGGCCATGATCCACGTGCACATCCGGGGCGCGGACACCAAACCGTCGCTGGACCTCAAGCTGCTGACCGACACGGTCGCGGCACTGCGCGAGCAGACGAACCTGGTGGTCCAGCTGTCCACCGGCGGTGCGGTGACCGACCGGGAGGACGACCGGCTGCGGGTGCTGGACGCCCTGCCGGACTCGGCGTCCTGCACGATGGGCACCGTCAACTTCGGTGACGACGTCTTCCTGAACCGGTGGGAGTTCGTGGTCGAGCTGCACGGCCGGATGCGGGACCGCGGGATCGTGCCGGAGTACGAGATCTTCGACATCGGCCAGCTCGCCACGCTGCACCGGCTGCTGGACGAGCACGGGCCGCCGGCCGGCGGGCACGTGCACGTCGACCTGGTGATGGGCGTGCCGGGCGGGATGCCCGGTGACACCGAGACGCTGGTCGCCGCGCTGCGGCTGATTCCGGACGGCGCCACGTTCTCCGCGACCGGGATCGGCCGGGCGAGTCTGCCGGTGTTGCTGGCGTCGCTGTCGGCGGGCGGCCACCTCCGGGTGGGGATGGAGGACACCGTTTCCTACGCCCGAGGGCAGCGGGTGAAGGACAACGCGCAGCTCGTGGCCCGTGCGGCCGGGCTGGCCAGGATCGGCCAGCGGCCGCCGTTGGGCACGGCCGAGGTGCGCGAACTGCTCGGCGTTCGGTCGGCAAGTTGACACGATGGTTGAGAACAGGCAACAAGTGGACAGAGAGGTGTTGGCGCCAGGCCCTGCCGTGCCGCAGGATGGGGGTGTGATCGAGGTCCGCCCGGGAGGCCGCCGTCGTATCGACCGCGTGCTCGATCCGGCGTACACCGAAGGCATCGACCAACTGCCCCTCATCGAGGTGCGGGCGCTGCGCGATGAGGCGGCGCAGGAGGAGACCGACCTGTCCTATCTGCGCCGGCTGCTGCACGGCCGGATCGACATCGTGCGGGCCGAGCAGAAGCGCAGGGCCACCGGGGATGCCACGGCCGTGGTGGACCAGCTGGCGGCGATCCTGTCGGCCAACGCCCTCGGCCCGGCCACCGGTTCCGGGCGCTACACCACGCTGGAGCCCTCGCGGGCCGAGGCGCACCGGCGGCACGTCGAGGCGCTGGTGTCGGACGCGGACCTGTCCGACGTCTGCTCGCTCGGCGACGACACGCTCGATCACGCCCTGCGGACCTACCTGGGCGAGGAGACGTCGGTGTCCGTGCGGCGCCGTGAGGTGCAGGTCGTGATGGACCGGCTCAACGAGGAGATCGCCGGCCGCTACCGGCAGGGCACCGCGTCGGTCGACGAACTGCTCGCCGAGCAGCGGACGCCCCGCCCGGAGGAATAGCTAGTTGTACCGCTCCTTGGCGGCCAGCTTGGCCCAGAACTCGCGGACCTTCTCGTAGCGGACGTTGAGCTCGTCGGTGTCGCCGGTCTCCATCGCGGTCAGGATGGCCTGCACGTCCAACGCGGACGAGTCCTCCAGCAGCGTCTCGTCCTCGATCAGGTGCACCAGGCCGCCGTAGTCCAGCTCGACGGCCGAGTGCGGGTGGAACTGCTCCAGCCAGCGGCCGGTGTTGCGCAGGATCACGGCAGGCCCGTCATCGCCGATGTTGTCCTTGGTGATCGAGTAGGCGCGGGCGATGCGGCGGCGGGCGTCGGCCATCGCGGTGCGCCAGTAGACCTCACGGACCGCGCCGTCGCCGCCACCCAGCACGATGTGCCGGTCGCCCGGCTCCACCAGCGCGAACCACGGCAGCGGCACGGTCCAGGTGGACGAGATCACGTGCACGGCGGCGGCACCCGCGGCCTGCATCACGTCGGTGGCGTGGCCCCTGGCCCGCTCGGTGTCCGTGGACAGCACGGCCTGGCGCAGCACCATGCCGGTGGTGGCCAGGAAGCCGACCAGCGCGGCGGCCGCACGTGGCCGGAGGTCCAGCGGGCAGACCAGCGGGCCGGGTCCCACGGTGGCCGTGTCACTGGCCGGCACCTCGGCGGTTTGCAGGGTCAGCACGTCCAGCGGGGCGTTGGGCGCGGCGCGGCCGTCGGCGAGTTCACCGGGTAGCAGCCGAACCGGCCGACTCAACTGTGACCTAAGCCACAGTTCCTGCTCACGTTCGCCCACGGCAGAACGGGACAGAGCGTGAGAATCCACGCGTTCGGCAAGTCGGTCCACCAACGGTGCGTCAAACGCCGACAACGGCTCGTACACCCGCAGGTAGCAGACGAACGGTCGAGGCACGTACGCATGGTGTCACGTCCGGACGCGATGGGTACGTCACGTCACCACGGTCCGTGCCACGTCGCATCAAACCCCATCGGCACGGTACGGTAGTTACCAGGAAACAGTTGTCGAGACAGCGGGGCCGCCGATCCCCCGGCCGCCCCGTCTCTCCGTGTATGAGGGGGTCGAGCCATGGGGCGCGGCCGAGCCAAGGCCAAGCAGACAAAGGTGGCCCGGGAGCTCAAATATCACACTCCCGGCATTGACGTCGATGCTCTGCGGCGAGAGCTGTCGGGCAACGAGTCCATGAACGGTCGGTCGGACAACGACCGGCACGACGACTCGGACAACGACGACTACGGCGAATACCAGCGCTGACGTGCTCCGTTGAAGGGTTGCGGTCGCCTGTCGCGGGCGACCCAGCCCTTCGACTTTTGTCGCACGGCTCCCTGTAGGTCACCGGATCACCAGGATGTCCGGTTCGGCACGCGCTGAACCGGACATCCCGTGCTGCGCTCGTTATCTGCCGAACGCGCAGGTCAGCGTGATCGGGTTGAGCACGAGACCGGTGCCGCACATCCGTATGGAGTGCGTGCCGTGCTGCGCTGCTGCCGGGGTCACGATGTTGCCGCTGAAGTGCGGCATGACGATCGCGCCCGGCTGCGTGCCGGGCGCCGAGTCAGGGCAGCTCGACGGGAACACGTAGAGGGTGTCTCCGCTCACATTGGTGACCGATCCATCCAAGCCGATACCGGTCGGCAGGTCGGTGCAGTCGCCATCGGTGGGCACCGGCAGTTGTCGGGTGAGCGGGATGCTGAGATCGAACTCGGGCCCGGTGAACGACGGGCCCGCGTAGAAGCAGGCCTCGCCACCACCGAGCGAAGCGGCGTCACACACCTGCTGGGCATGCGCGGTCGGCGCCAGAAACGAGGTACCAGCGACGACAGCGGCGGCGATGAGCCGGGGCAACCTGAGCACAGTAGGACCTCCGGGGTGAGTGCTTCGTCCCACCCTGGCGGGGTTCATGGTGCGATGGTCCGGAATACACCCGTCCGTGGCATGTCGCCCTAGTCGTCCCGATTGGCCCGCCGGCTCCGCTTGACATCACTGCGTCGACGCTTGGCGGACAGCCGGCGCTCCACCGAGCCACGGCTGGGCTTCGTGGCCCGACGGGTCGGTGCCGGCGGGCGCAGGGCGTTGCGCAGGAGGACGGCCAGCCGTGCCCGTGCGGCCTGCCGGTTGGCCAGCTGGTTGCGATGCTCGCTGGCAGCCACGGTGAGCACGCCGTCCACGAGGCGGTTGGCCAGCCGGTCCAGGGCGCGGTCGCGCAGGTGGTCGGGCAGGGCCGTGGAGTTGGCGAGGTCGAAGGACAGCTCGACGCGTGAGTCGGCCGTGTTGACGCCCTGGCCGCCGGGGCCGGAGGACCGGGAGAACCGTTCACGCAGTTCGGCCGCCGGTATCACCACCGACGGCGTCACCTCCAGGTTCTCAGCCACCCGTCCAGGATGCCCGGTCAAGCCCCTCGGCCGGAAACCGGTTTCATGGTTACCTTATGCGTCCGATTGATCACCATGCGGCATCATGTCTGGTCATGACGGTGCACGCCTTCGTCGACGAATCCCGACGAAACTCCACTTACTACATCGCCGCAGCGATCGTGGTGCCCGGCCGACTGGCCCGAACCCGCAAGAAGATGCGCTCTCTGCTTCTCCCCGGCCAACGCGAGATCCACTTCAAGCTGGAGAAGCCACAGAGACGTCGGGCAATCGCCGACACGATCGCCCGACTACCGATCGAAGTGGAGATCTACCGAAGTGGATGCGACAGCCACGATGAACCTGCCCGGCAAGCCTGCCTGCGCCTCCTTGTCGACAACCTGTTGGCTCGCGGGGCTCACCGCCTCGTGATCGACAGCAGGAAGGAACGAGATGCACATGATCACAGCACCCTCTACAACGCCATGGGTAAGCGGCCACACGAATCGGGGCTTGTCTACGAGCACATGTCGAGCACCAGCGACGAACTGTTGTGGATCGCTGATGTCGCCGCATGGTGCTATGGCACTGGCGGCAATTGGCGGACGCGCATCCTGCCTGTCCTCACAAGGACGTGTGAAGTGCCCTAGACAGCGCAAAGCCCGGTGGACGGGAGTCCTCCCGAGCACCGGGCTCACTTCATCGGCCTACGGGGCCTCAGCTCGCTCAGCGTAACACAGTCGATCACAGCCCGCCAACGCGAAACCCGGTGGACGGGAGTCCTCCCGAGCACCGGGCTCACTTCATCGGCCCCTCCAGGGCCTCAGCGTTGATCAGCTTACGGCAGCGTCCGCGATGCTGCTGGCTTCGCGGGCGCCGTCGGTGATCGCTGTGCAGCAGAACAGGAGCCAGGTCTGGACGCCCTCGGACGTGCCGGTAGCGAAGGCCGCTGCCGCGCTGGCGTACTCGTCGCGCTTGCGGAGGTAGGAGACCTCGGGGACGACCAAGCCCTTCGGGTCCAGGCCGGTGCTGATCAAGGTCAGACGTGATGCCGCCCGCGCCACCACGCCATCCGCAGTGCCGAACGGGGTCAAGGCCAACAATTCGCCGTGCACCACGGCGGCCAGGATCGGGGCCGGCGCCTCGGAGCCGCCGGCGATCAGGCCGGCCAGTAGGTCCAAGCGACCCGCCACGCCGGGCGCGGTGCGGGGGCGGCCGAGGTCGTCGGGTGTGGACACCACGTCGGCGGCGGCCAGAACGTGTAAGCGGGCCAGGGCTTGGAGTGGGGCTCGTTGCCAGGTTGTCAGTAGGTTGCCGATGGCGTCGGCAACCCGGAGGGCGCCGGCCAGGATCGGATCGGTGACGGTGCCGTCGGCCGGGATGTCGATGCTGCCGCCGGCGATGGCGGCCGACGCCCTGGCCGCTCGGACGGACGCCTCGGCGGCGGTCGCCGGCCAGCCTCGTTGGTTGGTGGGATGGCGGTGGATCTCGGCGACCGCGTCGCGGGCGGCCGCGACGGCGTCGGGTACGCCCGGCAGGTCGAGCAGTGGCCGCAGCGGGTCGTTGGTCACCGGCAAACGGTAACCACAGACGAAGGAACTCAAACGTCGGGCCGCGAACAACTACCGAAACGTTGCATGCGACCTGCGATTTTCGGCGACTCACCCGTTCGAGTGGTCCATTCGGCGACGCATAACCGACGTTGGTCGACGGTGGGGATCAGCCCCGTTGTGCTTGTCATCACACCGGCGTAACTCAAGTGGTGTCGGTTTCAACGTTTTGACACCGTCATGGACGATGCCGTCCGAAGGCTGACGGGCCCTCGGGCGGTACCACGAGGGAGAGGCGTCATGGCCACAACAGAAACTCGCAGAGTCGCCGCCGAAGCCCCGGCCGCCCTGTCCACAGCTGATCCCGCCCCGCTCGGGCTGGCTGGCTTCGCAGCCACCACTTTCGTGTTGAGCTTCGTCAACGCCGGACTGGTCGACGCCGGCGTCGCCGCGGCGGTGTTGCCGCTCGCACTGTTCTACGGTGGTCTCGCCCAACTGCTGGCCGGCCTGCTCGAATACCGCAGGGGCAACACCTTCGGCACGACGGCGTTCACTACATATGGCGCCTTCTGGCTGGCGTTCGCATTCTACGAATGGTTCTTCAAGAGCCTGGCCGGCACCCACGGGGGCACCGCGGCTGGCATGTTCCTGCTGATGTTCGGCATCGTCACGGCGTACCTGACGATCGCCGCACTTCGGGTGAGCGGTGCCGTGCTGACCGTGTTCGTGCTGCTGACCCTGACCTTCGTCCTGCTGGCCATCGGTGCCCTCGCGGGTGCCAGCGGCATCACCAAGGTCGGGGGCTTTGTCGGCATCCTCACGGCGCTCGCCGCGTTCTACGCATCGGCGGCGATCGTGATCAACGCGACCTGGAAGCGAGTGGTTCTGCCGGTATTCCCGTTCTGAGGGCCACAGCCGTGCCGCCGCCACCACACGTGGCGGCGGCATGGTGCGTTATTGGTCTGGACCAAATGCGCCGTAGCACTGTCGCCACGCGGCGGATGGCACTAACGTCCCAGCCAGCCGTGCCATACAACCGCCAGCCCAGCGGTCGTGAAGAGTACTCAGGAGGTCACGCACCATGACCGAACCGTCGGGCCAGGGCCCCGCTCTGGACAATCTGCTCACCGAGAGCAGGACGTTCCCGCCGAGTGCGGAATTCACCGCCCAGGCCAACGCGACAGCACAGCTGTACGCGGACGCCGACCACGACCGAGAAGCCTTCTGGGCCGCGCAGGCCGACCATCTCCACTGGGACACCCGCTGGAGCCAGGTGCTCGACTGGTCCAACGCGCCCTTCGCCAAGTGGTTCGTCGGCGGCAAGCTGAACATCGCCTACAACGCGGTGGACCGGCACGTCGAGGCGGGCAACGGCGACCGGGTCGCCTACTACTGGGAGGGCGAGCCGGGCGACGCCCGCACCATCACCTACGCGGACCTGCGTGCCGAGGTCTGCAAGGCGGCCAACGCCCTGACGTCGCTTGGCCTGGTGGCCGGCGACCGGGTCGCGATTTACATGCCGATGATCCCGGAGACCGTCGTCGCGATGCTGGCCTGTGCCCGCCTCGGCCTGACGCACAGCGTCGTGTTCGGCGGGTTCTCCGCCGAGGCGCTGCGCGCCCGGATCGACGACGCGGAAGCCAAGCTGGTGATCACCGCGGACGGCCAGAACCGCCGTGGCAAGGCGATGCCGCTCAAGGACGCCGTCGACGAGGCGGTCACCAAGACGCCGAGCGTGCAGCACGTCCTGGTGGTCCGGCGCACCGAGGGCGACGTCACCTGGGACGCCGAGCGCGACCTGTGGTGGCACGAACTCGTCGACGGGCAGTCCGACCAGCACACGCCGGAGGCGTTCGACGCCGAGCACCCGCTGTTCATCCTCACGCAGGCCGCCTACACCCACCGCAACGTCTTCGACATCAAGCCGGAGACCGACATCTTCTGGTGCGCCGCGGACGTCGGCTGGGTGACCGGGCACAGCTACATCGTGTACGGCCCGCTCACCAACGGCGCCACGTCCGTGATGTACGAGGGCACGCCGGACACCCCGCACCAGGGCCGCTGGTGGGACATCGTGGCGAAGTACAAGGTGACCATCCTCTACACGGCGCCGACCACGATCCGCACCTTCATGAAGTGGGGCGCGGACATTCCGGTGAAGGGCGACCTGTCGTCGCTGCGGCTGCTGGGCAGCGTCGGCGAGCCGATCAACCCGGAGGCCTGGATCTGGTACCGGGAGAACATCGGCGGCGGCCGCACACCGGTCGTGGACACTTGGTGGCAAACCGAGACCGGCGGCATCATGATCTCCCCGCTGCCCGGCGTCATGTCCGCGAAACCCGGTTCCGCGCAACGCCCGCTGCCCGGTATCTCCGCGAAGATCGTCATCACGGCGGACGGCGGCTACCGGCGCGGGTCGGCGATGGCGCTCAAACCCGCCGTCGACGAAGCCGTCACCATGTCACCGCGGGTCGAGCACGTGGTCGTGGTCCGGCGCACCGGCCAGGACGTGCCGTGGACCGACAAAGACGTGTGGTGGCACGAGATCGTCGACCGCCAGCCGGACACGCACGAGCCGGAGTCATTCGACTCCGAGCAGCCGCTGTTCATCCTCTACACCTCGGGCACCACCGCTAAGCCCAAGGGGATCCTGCACACCACCGGCGGCTACCTCACCCAGGTCGCCTACACGCACTGGAACGTGTTCGACCTCAAGCCGGACACCGACGTCTTCTGGTGCACCGCCGACGTGGGCTGGGTCACCGGCCACTCGTACATCGTCTACGGTCCGCTCGCCAACCGAGCCACCCAGGTGATGTACGAGGGCACGCCGGACACCCCGCACCAGGGCCGCTGGTGGGACATCGTGGCGAAGTACAAGGTGACCATCCTCTACACGGCGC
>WNGR01009498.1_pt1 | contig 19783 bp, 18 predicted proteins | sample 5407581 | NCBI WGS metagenome assembly WNGR01 (sample SAMN13153383, study PRJNA577476) | soil metagenome | isolation source: 80 cm soil or saprolite under Garry oak tree replicate 2 | place: USA:California | collected 2016-06-15 | reverse complement strand
CAGCCACGAGAGGGGGCGGCTGGGGATGTCAGAGAGCAGGGAAACTTCGGTTGGGAAGGGAGCAGGGGAGCGAGCAGGTTGGGCGGGTGCGCCTGCGAAGGCGGAGGTGGGGTTGGGGTGGTCGAGGGAGCGTTCGAGTTTGTGCAGGAAGTGGTCATCGATGGGTTCGAAGGTCATGGGGGTGGTCCTTTCTGAGTGAGTGAGGGTGGTTGAGAGAAGGGTGTTGGTGGTGGGACGATGGTTGAGGGTGAGGGGCCGAGAGGCTGAAGGTGTTTGACCCAGCCTAGTGCGAGCTTGGGCTTGTTATGAGTATACCATAGATCGGAGGAACAAGCAAGGGATGATGGAATCGAGTGATGCAGTTCATTTTTTTGCGAAGAGCAGGGTCTCAGGCCATCATCCTTCGCGCCGGTCTAGACTGGGACGCCTGAACAAGAGAGTCGAACACAGATCACAGAGTGCTTCTCTTGACACACTCTCAGGGGAAAAAGGTTGAGGTTTGGACCAGTTAGGTGAGCAAGAGAGTTGCCAGTGCTTGCGCCAGCCATGCTTGATAAGCATCGTGTGACCACCCCGACTCTTGGACCAGCAGGCGGTACAGGTCTGGGCCCGTCAGAGCCCAGACCAGATCCGCAGCGGCTTGTGGGGTGATCTCTGGCTTGAGAGCACCTTGTTCTCGCCAACTCGCAATCACCGGCGCCTGCGTCTCACGTCCCAGCCGATCGCCCTCTTGCCAGGCCGCTGCGGCATCTGGTTCAGCACTGCCAGCATTGCGCAGCACGTCAATCACCTCCCAATGCTGTTCGTAGATACCTCGTGCCATCTGCGCCAGCAGTGCTGCTTGCTCGGAGGGACGCAGTTGTGTCAGGTTCGGCAGTGCCATCTCACCTGTCGGGCGGGCCGCCTCGACCAGGGCCAGCAAGAGAACACGCTTGGACCCAAAGGTGGCATAGATGGTCTCGACCGAGACGCCGGCACGTTCGGCGATCGCGCTGAGGGTGGTTGTTGCATAGCCATGGGCGTGAAAGAGGGAGCGGGCCGCAGCCAAAATGCGTCGGCGGGTTTCCTGCGCTTGTTGGACCCGTTTTGGGGCATGATAGGTTCGCTGGGACTTGACTTTTTCCTCTTTTTTCATTACAGTTGTACTATATCCAATTTTTAGCGTCCAGGCAAGTCTTTTCGACTTCCTGCTTACGGCGTCGCTCCAGACGGGCGGCCATCACATGCGCGTCCCATGAAGGACACTGGTGGGCTGCCGCTCGTGTGGAGCATATCACGCCGAGAAAGCACCAGGCAAGATCATGACGACAGATACGCTCATCCGCTGGAGCGGTCGTGCGGGGTTGCTCGGGGGCATCCTGCTCGCACTCAACTTTCTGTTCCTCCCCGGTGGGGCAGATCCTGCCCCTGCCACCGTCCAACTGCACACACCCTATGCTGCCGAACATTCCCTGGCCGTCTTTGGGCTGGTCCTGATCCTCTTCGGTTTGACCGGCATCTATACGGTCCAGGCTCAGGCCGTAGGGCGCCTCGGGCTGCTTGGCTACGTCCTCTCGTTTGTGGCCTGTGCCTTGCTCGTAGGTGTCTCCTACTCCGATGCCTATGTGTATCCAACGGTGGCTGCGGCGGCTCCACACCTCTTCGATCTTGCTGGGGCCTTGGTCAATGGGCCGATTGTGCTGGCCTACGCCCTGCCCAGTGTGGGTCTGCTGCTGGGAGCGCTCCTGCTGGGAGTGGCGACCCTGCGTGCTCAGAAACTTTCACGGGCCGCGACGCTCTGCTTCCTCCTTGGCGCGGTGCTGCTCAATCTCCCTCCTCAGCCACAAGGACCGGTCCCCCTGCTCGTGATCGATCTCGGGGCAGTGGTGTGGGCAGTGGGCTTGGGCTGGTTAGGGCTAACCCTGGAGCGCGCCAGCAAGCAAGCGGCTGTTCCAGCCGTTGCCTTGGCCGAAGAACAGGCTCATCCGTACCTCAGCCAAGCAAGTAGGCCCTCCCGCTTTCAAAAGGAGAGCGAGAAAAAACTATGCTCAAAAGTGAAGAGGTCGTGAAGAAACACAGCGAACCTCCGGAGGCGCAGCAACGAGCAGCCAAAGGGCAGATGATCGCACTCATGCAGGCCGGTCATTCGTGGCAAGAAGCCTCGACGATGGCAGGCATCCAGATCAGTCGCTCAGCGGCCTATCGCCTCCTGCAAAAAGTACGTACCCAAGGCGAAGCGGGCTTGCAAGATGGCAGGCATGGACACCCTGCCAAACTGCGCGAACCCGTGCAGCAATGGCTCAAAGACTACTGCCACGCCTCTCCAGGCACTCCCAGTCATATGGTGCAGCAGGCCCTTGCCAACCACTTCGGCACCGTGGTGAGCATCAGTCACTTGAACGCGACGCGTGCTGCGCTGGGACTAGGAAGCCGGGCCACGCCTCTCTGGGGAAAAAACTGGAAGCGAACGCAAACAGTGAACCACAGTGGCAAGAAGGAGCAGGTGGTCTTTTGCTGCTAGCGGCAGCTCAAGAAACCGATCTGCTTCCCACTCTGGAGGCTGCACTGGCTTCGTGTGAGGCTCGCACCCAGCTGCGCCTGGCGCACCTCACCTTACTCTCTCGTCGCATGCTCTTGCTCACGCTGCTCTTCCTTGGTGCCGTCGGATTGCGTCGCACCTGGGATTTGCGTGGATACAGTGGGGATGCTTTGGGTATGCTCACCGGGCGAAAGCGTGCCTACGGCTATGCTCACGTCGAGCGTTTTCTTTCCCAACTGGCCCATGCAGGAGGAGCAGAGACCTTCACCCATGCCTTTGGGAATTGGACAGCCCAGCTCTGGCAAGCAAGCGCCAACACGCAAACAGCGACAGGCAATTCTCCCTGTGTCTATGTTGATGGCCATCGGAAACCCGTGTACACAGAGCAACTCATTCCACGCGGACTCATCGGTCGCACAGGGAAGATCCTTGGATGTCGTGCCCTGGTGCTGTTGCACGATGAACAGGGGCATCCTCTGCAGGTTTCTACCAATCGTGGGGATCAACACTTGACGATGGGACTTCCCCACATTCTTGCAAGCGAGGAAGAAAGCACAGGCACGACTGTCCCCAGACGCATAGTGGTGGATCGTGAAGGCATGGCGGCCCCTTTTCTCCGAGACTTGCAGGCTCAGGGTTATGCGGTGATTACCCTGTTGCGAACGGACCAATATGACGGTCTTGAGTCCTTCTCGGAGGTAGGTCCGTTCGTGCCGCTTGAGCTCGATCAGCGCGGGCAGGTGATCCGTGAAGTGGCTCCAGCCAGCTTTGCTCTTCCTCTGCCCGACCAACCAGGTCAATTCCTTCCTCTGCGTGTGGCTCTCCTTCGCGATCATCGTCGTCAGGTTCCAATGTCATCGGGAGATGAGAATGAGGGAAATGACCAACATTTCGCCCGATGGCGCGAAGGCTGGAAAGCGCAGCCCTCACCTGCTGCTGCCACCACGGCAAAGCTGATTCCCATTGTGACCACAGCCGAGGCGGTGAATGCAGGAGAGCTCGCTCAGACCTACATTCGACGTTGGCCTGTCCAGGAAAATATCATCCGTGATTTTCTTTTGCCACTGGGTTTGGACACCAACCACGGTTTCGCCAAAACGCCAGTGGAAAACTCTGAAGCGACCAGGAAGCGTACCGCCTTAGACAAGCGACTGAGCAACGCGAAGCTCTGGGCAGGCAAAGCAAAAGAGCGTTCTCAACGCGCCGGTCGGCTCTACGACCGGCGATGGCGCGCAAACGAAGACCTACGGTGATGAACAGTATCGTCGGCTCAATGCCCATCAAGATACCCTGTGTGAGCAAGGGATGGAGTATTCCCAACGACGCGCACACATTAAAGAGGAGAAGGCGCAAATTGACGCGGAGTTGGAGCTACGGTGGCAGCGTGTGTGGCGAGCCTACGACAAGAGCAGCAAGGAGAGTCAGAAGTATCAACGCTATGCCCAACAACAATGTGACCTCTTGCGTGCATTGGAGGACCTGAAAGCCTCGGAGCGGACTATGTATGAACTCGATAACCGCAAAGATCAGGTCATGACCGTCTGCAAGCTCGCGCTGACCAATCTCGTCATGTGGACGCGTGACCACTATTTTCCGCAGACCTATGCCCATGCGACATGGGGGCGACTCCTGCCTTTCTTCCAGTTGCCAGGTCTGGTGACCGTTGACCAGAGTACGGTGAGCGTCACCTTTCGCCCCTTCAACGATCGACAACTCAACGAAGACTTGACGATCCTCTGCCAACGAGTGAGCAAAGCGGCACCACACTTGCCTGATGGTCGACGTCTTCTCTTCACCGTGGGAAACTTTCGCCGTCCCATTCTAGATCAGTACAAACGGCGGGTGGCCTGAGACCCTGTTCAGGTAAGCTCATCAGCCACTTTGCGGACTATGACAGCGTCGCTCATTTCACCCCTGGTACGCGGTGCAAAAATCTGACGCGTACCCGTTAGCGGGATTCTACCCTCATCGGAAATAAGGCGAAAATTGGTTACTACCCCGGGTTCGCTGTAGTTTCGCAAAGCTAGGTGGCAAGGCAGGTTCTTCTGGAGAGGGAGAAGAAAGCTCTGCCGTGGTACTTTCCTTTCCAGGCGGTTTCATCTAAAAAATGAGTGAACCGTGGGCCTAGTGCGTAGATATATTTAAATATATTCAACATTATATATTCATAACCACTTCTATTAATTCTCAACCAATTCACAACTCTTCCTCAATACACAGTATACGCAACGAGGGTAAGATTTATCGCAAAGGCTGTTGAGGTGGATTTGAGACATCTTAAGACAACTTGAGAAACAGAAACCGAAAAGCGGCTCTTTTTGTGAGCCTTTATATAAAGTTATGTTGGTAGGGTATGGAGTAGAGTCATGTTTATCCGAGAGCGTCAGCAATCCCCATGTATCAGTGTCGTTATTCCTGCGCTGAATGAAGCCCAAAACCTTCCATATGTATTGCCATATCTTCCTTCCCTGGTCGGTGAGGTGATTCTGGTTGATGGGCATTCAACTGATAATACTATTGCAGTAGCGCGGCAACTGCTACCAACTATCAAAATCGTCAAACAGACAGGTAGGGGCAAGGGGAATGCCCTGAGAGCTGGTTTTGCTGCTTGCACAGGCGATATCATCGTGATGCTAGATGCTGACGGATCAGCTGGCCCGTGCGAAATACCACGTTTTGTTGAGGCACTTCTGGCAGGACATGATTTTGCCAAAGGCTCACGCTTTAGGAAAGGCGGGGGCAGCGACGACATCACCTTCCTGCGTCGCCTGGGCAATTACGGGCTATGTACGTTCGCCAACATGCTTTTCTGGACACAGTTCAGCGATTTGTGCTACGGCTACAACGCTTTCTGGAAGTACTGCCTTGACTACCTGGAAATTGACTGTGATGGCTTCGAAGTTGAAACGCTGATCAATCTGCGGATGCACAAAGCCCATCTGAAAATTGTCGAGGTCCCCAGCTTTGAGTACCAACGCATTCATGGTGCCAGTAAACTGGACACATTTAGAGACGGCTGGCGTGTCTTGAGGACGATCGTGAAAGAGCGAGACAAAAAAGTTTCATCACCAGCGCAGTCACCTGATCTCACAGTTACATTCGGCATCACTGAGGAGCTATCAACACCTGAGAAGATTGTTTCGTGATCATCAGCCGCTACGCTGCTCGCATAGCCGGTAAATGGACAAGTGATATCAGTGTCCTAGACTGAGCCTCCCCAGGGCTAAAGCCACGGGGGTTCTGGGTTGGCTTCCACTTTCTTCACCCTGCGATGAAGCCTCGTGGAAGGTCTGCCAGACTTCTGAGCCGACCAGCTCTAACGGTTCAGGACGTGACCGTGGAGAGCGCGAACCCGCCTCTCCTTCCGCCGGTTTCTACTCTGGCTTCCGACTCACGCCCAGCTCCGGACGCTGCTCCACGAATGAAGCGAAACCAGAGAAGCCCAAGGGCGGCCTGCGAGTTGCGTGGCGAACCACCTTCCCGTCTTATGGTTCCTGGTTAGTACAAGTGTACCAGAGATACGTATCAATGTCAAGTGGGTTGGCTTAGGGAATGGATTTCCTCCCCCAAGCCCCAAAGAAAGGAACGCGCCTTTCATCCCCGTGGATGAATCGCAGGGGCTTTCAGGCGCGGAGGGTGGTAAGTACACCCGCATGATTTGTATGCAGTTTAGAGGAAAGAACGAAAGATGACACAAACGGCGCACGATATTTCCGTGATTATCTGTGCATATACCGAAGAGAGATGGGATGACCTCGTTGCGGCGGTAGAGTCGGTGCAGAAGCAGACACTCCCACCCGGCGAGATCATTGTCGTCATCGACCACAACCCGGATTTACTGGAGCGGGTGCGGAAGCACATGTCAGGTGTGGTCGTGGTGGAGAACAGGGAGGCGTGTGGGCTATCAGGCGCACGTAACAGTGGCATTGCGGTAGCGAAGAGCGCAATCGTCGCTTTCCTTGATGACGATGCCACGGCAACGCCTGGTTGGTTGATGTTTCTCAGTGAAGGATTCACTGATCCACAGGTACTGGGTATTGGCGGCCCAGTTACGGCACTCTGGCTGGGGAATGAACCGGCCTGGTTTCCAGAAGAGTTTCACTGGGTCATCGGTTGCACCTACCGAGGTATGCCTCAAACCGTCAAAGCAATACGTAATCCAATCGGTGCCAATATGTCCTTCCGCCGACAGGTTTTCGATGCTGTGGGGGGCTTCCGCAGTGGGATCGGGCGGGTGAGTACGCAGCCCCTTGGGTGTGAAGAGACAGAATTATGCATTCGGGCTCAACAGCGTTGGCCCCAAGGTACTTTCCTGTATCAACCACAGGCCGAAGTATTCCACCGTGTGCCAGACAATCGCGTCTGCTGGGGCTACTTCTGTGCGCGCTGTTATGCCGAGGGCCTCTCGAAAGCGGTCGTGACCCGGTATGTGGGAGCAAAAGATGGGCTTGCGTCTGAACGCGCCTATATCCTGCGGACCTTGCCATCGGGAGTGGTTCGAGGGTTGATGGATGGGCTCTTTCGCTTCGACCTGGCGGGGTTCCTGCGGGCAGGGGCCATCATCGCCGGGTTAGTGGTGACAACGATGGGCTATCTGGTAGGGTGTATCTCCTCACGGGTAGCGACCTCCAGTAATGTTCTTGCCACCGACAGGGTCCTCCGCCATAACTCCGAGATACCACGGTCTACCAGGGTTCAGACCAAAGTATAAGAGTGGCTTAGCACATACCATGATAAGTTCACTCGTTTGAGAAAGGTAATGCATAATGCTTGCCCGGCCTGCAAAGAAAAAAGTGCCTATTCTCATGTACCATAGCATTTCACGCTATGCTACTCCAAAATTCAAACAATTCATAGTATCACCAGCACTATTTGCTGAGCAGATGGCATACCTGCACCAGCATAGATATACTCCCATCACCGCTACGCAGTTCGTAAAGGCACGGGCTCACGGAGCGTCTGTAAGCTCTGCCCTGCCTGAACGACCCGTTGTTCTAACGTTCGATGACGGCTTCGCTGATTTTTTTACAGAGGCTCTTCCTATACTCCTGCAATACGGCTTTACCGCGACACTATATGTTCTCACGGCGTTCATCAACGGCACGAGTCGCTGGTTGCAGCGTGAAGGGGAGGCTACACGCCCAATGCTCACATGGAATCACTTGACTGAGATCAGCAAGTGGAGCATAGAGATCGGTGCGCATAGTCATAGCCATCCCCAGCTCGATACCCTCCCCCGCTCTGTGGCACGAGATGAAATTGTGCGAAGCAAAAGGCTCTTAGAACATCACCTGGGGCAGGCAGTCTCGAGTTTTGCCTATCCTTTTGGTTACCATACGGCTACCCTGCGACGGCAAGTCCAAGAAGTGGGGTACACGTCGGCCTGCGCCGTCAAGTATGCGATGAGTTCAGAGACTACCGATCCGTTCGCTCTGGCACGCCTGATGGTTAGGGCAGATACGAGCATAGATGCTTTTGCCGCATTACTTAGCGGGCGTAGTTCACCGGTCTTGAAGATGATGTCCAGGCGTGCCCGGACTCCAATATGGCAACTTGGTCGGCGTAGTTCAACTCCAATAATGCGCCATCTCCAAGGAGGGCTATTCACACGATGATAGAGACGGCACTTGATGTTTCCGTTGTGATTTGCACTTATACGGAGGAACGCTGGCACGATCTTGTTGCAGCAATTGAGTCAATTCAACAACAGAGCATTCCTCCGCGTGAGGTTATTGTGGTTGTTGACAACAACACACGCCTATTGGAGCGAGTACAAACGCACATACCAGGTATCATCGTGATAGAGAACAATGAACAAAAAGGTTTGTCTGGAGCTCGAAACAGTGGGATAGCAATAGCACGGGGATCACTTATTGCCTTTCTCGATGATGATGCGATTGCAGAGCCTGATTGGTTAGTAAGGTTAAGCCACTGTTGTACAGATCCCCAGGTTTTAGGAGCAGGCGGAGTAGTTGAGCCATTGTGGGCAAGTAAACGGCCTGCCTGGTTCCCACAGGAATTCTATTGGGTTGTGGGTTGCTCCTATCGTGGTCTATCTGAGCTTCCAAGAGCAGTGAGGAACCCATATGGAGGTTGCACTTGCATTCGACGAGAAGTATTTGAGGCTGTTGGGGGCTTTAGGAACGGGATCGGGCGCATCGGTGCATATCCAATGGGCGGTGAGGAAACAGAGCTGTGTATTAGGGCTAAGCGGCATTGGCCTGAGAAGCTCTTCCTCTACGAGCCACAAGCTAGAATTCACCATCGTATTCCATTCCACCGTGGCAGCTGGCACTACTTTAGGTTGCGATGCTTTGCAGAAGGCCTTTCGAAGGCACTGGTAACCTGGCAAGTAGGCACAAAAGATGGCCTCGCATCTGAATGCTCCTACACGCTCCGAATCTTGCCTAATGCAGTGATTCATGGGATGATCGATGGTTTCTTTGGTTTCGACCTGGCAGGTTTCCAGCGGTCAGGAGCTATCATCGCAGGACTAATCATAACAATGGCAGGCTATGTCATAGGTGCCATTGCTCACCTAGTGTCCCTGCGTAAAAGAGCTAATACTGTTAATGACTACAAATTTAAGCGTTTGCTACATCCAAATAGGTAGTGCGGAACCTTAAAGAGATGACGAAGGAATCTAGACCTGTGAGAATATCACCGTATCAGTGGATCAAGGTTAATAGCATCATGTTAGTCAATGTCGGCTCATTAGTAGGAACAACAGCAATAACATCGGTCCTTGGCTTCGCTTATTGGTGGTTAGCAGCACGGCGGTTCCCCCCGGAGACTGTAGGCATTGCCTCCGCATCAGTCTCGGCTATGATGCTACTTGGAAATTTCTGCATCTTGGGATTGGGAACGCTGTTGATCACTGAGTTACCGCGTCAGCCGGGCCAGGAAGCATCGCTCATCAGCACCGCTCTGATCGTGGTTGGGGCAGTGGGGGGATGTATTGGCATCATCTTCTCAGTTGTTGCACCATATTTATCGGCTGACTTCCAGGTACTGAGAGCAAGTATTGCAGACATCGTAATTTTCGCAGCGGGCGTCAGTCTTGCTGCGCTCTTCGTGGTAGGCCTTTGGCTGTCATATCAAGTGGGAATAACGATTTATGCGACGTGGGTGGTCGGAATTGCGCTCTCATTGGCAGTGCTATGTGGATTCGCTGTCTCGAAGAAGGGGAGGGAGAGAAGAAGCTGCATGCCACAATGGGGATTATTACGAAAATTGGGGCCTGCAGCTCTACAGCATCACCTCCTGAATCTGACACTTCAGGCTCCAGCGCTACTCCTTCCAGTGTTAGTCACTACACTGCTTTCGGCAAAGATGAATGCTTCGTTTTATGTTTCATGGATGATTGCAAGTTTTGTATTTTTTATCCCATTGGCACTCACGACGGTGCTTCATGCAATGAATTCTGCACAGCCATCCACGTTAGCACGTAAAGCTCGGGTGACAATGAGCCTTGCATTGGTGATAAGTGTGTTAGCAAATTGTCTGTTGCTAGTTGGCACGAAGCAGGTGTTAGGTCTCTTCGGCAGGGCGTATGCAGAACAGGCTGCGTGGAGTCTACATATCCTTGTACTCGCAGCTTTCCCGCTTATCATCAAAAACCATTATATATCAATATGCCGTATTCAAGATCGGATAGCACAAGCTATGCTGGGAATAGTCCCTGGCAGCCTTCTTGAACTAGGTGCAGCAATACTGGGGGCACACCTCGGAGGTTTGGTAGGGCTAAGTATATGCTGGGTTGCAGCAATATACATCGAATCAATGTTCATGTTTCGCACGGTATATAGGACTATTCGATCCTTAGATACTTCTACGGTGCCTGCAAGACAGCTCCCGGGCACAGAAGCGATCTGGCTCGTGGAAACATCTCCAATGTCTGCCATAGGACAGACCTATAGAGGGATAGAAGCAATTTGGCTTAGGGAAACATCTCTACTGCCAGCTGTGAGGCTGCCAGACATAAGGAAAGCGTATATGGAGCCAGGTACAGTCAAGAAATCTGTGCAGCAATATGAAAACTGGCATGGTAGTGCTGGCCGACACCGCCTAAAGCCTCCTCGTCTACAACGATACACTCCATACGATAGTGATCCATGCATAACAGACAAAGGTGTAGCAAGTCAGTTTCTAAAAGTGAATACTTAAGGCATGGAGAGCATTACCTGAAAATAACTTTACATGATAAAGAGGCAAGATTAATGACGAGAGAATTAAAAGCTCTGAATGTGTTGATGGTGACCGCTCGCTACTTTCCCTGCATGGGAGGGATCGAAACGCATGTTCACGAAGTGGGCCGTCGTCTCGCGCGTGACGGAGTCAATGTCACACTGCTAACAACCGTACCACAGGGCCTTACAACTCCGCTTCCCAGGGAGGATGAAGTCGAAGGGATGCGCATCATTCGGGTTCAGGCTTGGCCTCCGCAGCGTGACTACTATATAGCGCCCGAGATGTATTCTATTATCAAGCGTGGCAAATGGGATCTCATCCACTGTCAGGGTTGTCATACATTTGTTCCCCCATTGGCAATGCTTGCAGCTAAAGAAGCAAAGATCCCGTACATTGTTACTTTTCATACCGGCGGACACTCGTCGGGTTTTCGCAACAGGATACGGGGCATTCAATGGAGGTTGCTCCGTCCGCTTCTGGCTCGTGCATCGAAGCTGATTGGTGTATCGAACTTCGAAGCTGAGTACTTCCGCGATATGTTACGCCTTCCAACACAGCAGTTCACTGTCATTCCCAACGGTGCCACCTTACCGAGCTTGACGTGTCTTACGTCGGGAACAGCGAATCAATCGCTTATCGTCTCAGTTGGACGGTTAGAGCGATACAAAGGGCACCAGCATTTGATCACCGCTCTGCCGAAAATACGTGAGCGGTGTCCTGATGCGCAACTTCTGATTTTAGGGGTAGGCCCATATGAAGCGACCCTACGCGAACTTGCACAGAAAGTTGGTGTCGCCGAGCATGTGGAAATTCGTTCTGTTCCAGCAAGTGATCGGCAAGGGATGGTGGAGATTCTTTCACAGGCGACACTTCTAGCATTACTGAGCGAGTACGAAGCGCATCCTATAGCGGTCATGGAGGCTCTCGCTCTTCGGCGTCCAGTATTGGTTGCAGATACGTCTGGCCTGCGAGAAATCGCAGAACGGGGTCTTGCTCGCGCAGTATCTCTGAAGAGTACTCCAGAGGAGGTCTCATTGGCGGCATTGCAACAGATCGAGGAGCCACTTATCCCCCCGGCACACCTTGAATTACCAACATGGGATGATTGCACCAGGCAACTACAGGCCATCTATAAGGTATCTGTTAGGAGGCAGCAATGCGTATCTTAATGCTGGCTCAGTTCTATCCACCTACTATTGGAGGAGAGGAACGCCATGTACGTAACCTCAGTATTGAACTTGCTGCGCGGGGACATGGTGTTTCTCTTGCGACGCTCTGGCACAAGGGACTGGCAGACTTCGAGATCGATCAGGGCGTGCGAATCCATCGCATTCGTGGCACAATGCAGCGTATACCCATCCTTTTCAGCGAACAAGGACGTCAGCACGCGCCCCCATTTCCTGATCCAGAGGCAATGCGTGCACTACGTCACATTATCATACATGAACGTCCCGATATTGTTCATGCCCACAACTGGATTGTGCATTCATTCATCCCGCTTAAGGTCTGGAGCAAAGCCAAACTGGTTGTTACCCTCCATGATTATAGCCTCGTCTGCGTGCAGAAGCGTTTAACCTATCAGGGGGAGATCTGTAATGGCCCTGCTTTAACGAAGTGCTTGAAGTGCGCTACTGATTTTTATGGCACTGCTAAAGGCCTGCCAACAGCACTGGCTAATTGGGTGTGGGGAAAGGTAGAACGTCAAACCGTGGACATGTTCCTACCTGTTAGCCAGGCAGTTGCAGAGGGTACCCAACTGGCTAAATATGAGGTGCCCTATCGTATAATACCAAACTTCGTTCCAGACAATCTGAGCATGTTACGCAATGATGCCGATCCACTTTTAGCGCATCTACCCGGGGAGGACTTTTTGCTTTTTGTCGGTGACGTGAAACGTGACAAGGGAGTGGAGGTACTGCTACAGGCATTTGCCGAAGTGGGAAGTCAAGTTCCACTGGTGCTCATAGGACGACCGGGAAACGACCTCTCTATGGACTTTCCCCCGAATGCCTGGGCCCTGCAAGATTGGCCTCATGAAGCAGTCATGAGTGCGTGGAGTCGCTGCACCATCGCACTCATGCCTTCTCTCTGTCTTGATGCCTGCCCAACAGTGGCGATGGAGGCGATGAGTATGGGAAAGCCCATTATCGCCTCGCGCATCGGCGGACTCACCGATATCGTTGTTGATGGCGAGACTGGCTTTCTTGTCACCCCTGGTGACCCCCGTCCATTGCGGGAAGCTGTACAGTGTTTGTTAGATGATCCGGCCCGGCGAGAGCGTATGGGAGTCATGGCGAAGCAAAGAGTTGTCGAGTTCCAGGCGAAGACGGTGGTACCACGCATCGAACAAGTCTATCAAGAGATATTGCAGCCATGAGGGCTGTCACCTGGCGCTTCGGGAAGTACAGGTCAAGAGATGATGAAAGAGCCAGAAAGCAGGTAAAACTACATTGAATCGTCAATTTAGGCAATCATTCCAGGACGCTGAGTACTCCAAACTGGGAGCAGTATCTACCGAGTACTCGCCTGCACATCTGCAGGTGGGTACTTTATCTGCACAGTATCATCAGACAGAGCAAGATTCGGTAGTAGCACAAGACACTGTGCTACTGGCAACTGTGGGTAGGCCAGCCTCAACCTTCTCCCATAAAGTATTGGACAAATTACCGGTGCCTGTGCGGCATATGATCGTAGCGGTGCTTACCCGAGTGCGAGACCCTGAACCAGAGGGGTCTCTGGCAAACTCTCAGGAAGGAGCGGGATCACCGGCTATCGCTTTGGGATGGCTACCAATAATGACACTGACGAGCACATTGGGGATGCTCTCGGTGGCTTATGCTTATAACAACTCGCGTTACGGGGGAACCGTATCCGATACTTTTTTCTTGCCTGGCGTGCTGCTCATTTTTGCTCCTGTTGTGATGCGGCTCCTCTCTCCAGCACCATCACGCTTTGAGCGTATCAGCCTGCTCTGTGTTGTCGGAATCTGCCTCTATCTCGTGAAAGTGATGACCAGCCCGCTCTATTTTTCCTTTTACGACGAATTTCTGCACTGGCGTACAGCAGACGATATTGCCAGGAGCGGGCATCTCTTCGGCGAAAATGCCCTGCTTCCTGTCAGTCCTGATTACCCTGGTCTCGAAATTGTGACGAACGCGCTCAGTACACAGAGCGGACTAAGCACCTTCCAGGCGGGCATCGTGGTGATAGGTGTAGCACGCGTCGTGATGATATTGGCGCTTTTCATGCTGAACGAGCAAATAATGAGATCAGCACGCATGGCTGGAATCGCCACGATCATCTACATGACCAATCCACATTTTCTCTTTTTTGACGCGCAATTTGCTTATGAATCTCTGGCACTGCCACTCATTACATTCGTAATGTTCGCACTGGCACCCCATCAAATGATCTCTGTTCGTCTGAATCGCCTGGAACCTATTGCTCCACTCATACTGTTCGCAAAGGCACGCCGTAAATGGTTGAGCAGCGATCTTCGCTGGATAACGCTCACCGCATGGATCGTTCTGGGAGCTGCCGTCCTTACGCACCATGTGACGGACTTTTTCTTAGATGGTCTTCTCATTCTCTGGACATTGGTTTATGGATTCCTGCGTCTTACTCCTCTATATCGGTCGAGCTTGGCTAAGACAGCTCTATTAGGGGTTTTGATGTCGGTTGCCGGCATCGTTCGTATGGGAAATCCGGTTGTGCAGTATATCTCCTCATTTCTTAGGGTGGCAGTGAACGAACTTGGGCATGTACTGGCAGGCACCAGTAGTGCGAAGCCACTTTTCGTTAGTTACAACGGTCAGCCGACACCGCTCTGGGAACGAATGCTAACAGCCTCTTCGGTGGCCCTCATCCTCTTATGCCTTCCATTCGGCTTGCTCTGCCTCTGGCAGCGCTATCGTTCCAATGCGCTCTCGTGTACCTTTGGCATCGTCGCACTCTTCTACCCACTCAGCCAGGTTTTCCGATTCACAAACGTCGGCGGTGAGCTTGTAGACCGGGCTGCAGCATTTCTCTTTATCCCCATCGCCTCGGTGTTAGCCATCTTCATCACGCAGTTTTGGTCGACGCGACGGCTGAGTTGGAAGCACACTTCTTTGATTAGCTGTGCAGCATCAGTAGTGTTCCTGGGGGGTATCATTCTGGCATCTGGTCCATCCTTTGCACTGCTCCCAGGTCCTTATTTGGTAACAGCTGATAATCGCTCCATCGAACCAGAAGGGATACAGGCAGCCATGTGGGCACGTTCATACCTTGGGCCCAATAACCGAATGGCGACTGATCGCATCAATCAAATCTTGATGGGTACCTATGGTGAACAACGTCTTGTGACGGGGCTGGAGGACAACGTAGATGTTTCTGCGATTTTCACCTCGTCAAGTCTAGACCCTGATGAGTTATCAACCCTTCGAAGTGCTAAAGTGCACTATCTCGTCGTTGATCTGCGTTTGGCCAAAGCACTTCCGTTAGAGGGATTCTATTTTGATGAAGGAGAATCTGGTTCCTTCCAGTACACCACTCCTATTGATTTGGAAGCGCTTACAAAATTTAGCACTATCCCACAGATCAATCGGGTGTTTGATAGCGGCGACATCGTGATTTATGACGTGGGAGGACTCATCAATGCGTCTGAAAAACCTTGACCTGATAGTGGCGCTTATCATTTCAGCAATGAATGTGGTATGGGCGCTGCTTCCCAGTCATACTCCTGCAATAGGGATCATCCTGGCGCTACCTTTGGTTTTCGTGTTGCCAGGTTATACACTCACTGAGGCCATGTTCCATAAACGAGCACTTGAAGCTTCTCACCGCCTTCTGCTCAGTCTTGGCTTAAGCCTGGCAATTGATATATTGGGTGGCCTCATCCTTAATATGCTCCCGGCAGGATTACAAGCAAGATCCTGGGCGGTGCTCCTGGGATTACTGACAGCAGTGTTTTCTCTCTTAGTAGGCTATCTTCGACGAGGCACACAGCTGTACGGAGCACAATCAGCCAGGTTGCGCTTCACCATCTATGAATTTATCTTATTTGGCCTGGCTACTACAGTAGCCATCCTCTCTGTCCAATACTCTGCTATTAGCTTAGCGAACAGCCGCACTCAGGTTTTACACAACTCTGGATGCTCCCATCAGTTCAGGTTGAAAAAAGCTGTGCCGTCCGTCTCGGTGTGCGCAGCTTCGAGGTAACTTCTGTAAAGTATCGGGTCACTATGACAATAAACGGTACCTTGGCAAAAACTTGGTCGCCAGTCGTGCTGGCTCCACAGGATGAATGGGACCAGTTAGTGCCACTAACCTCAGGAACAACTGACAACATGTATGTTGAAGTACAGCTTTACCGATCAGATAAACCCGAAATTGTGTATCGTGAAGTCACTTTGACGCTTCACCTTCTGAGCAAAAGCAAAGATGAAAAGGCACGACAATGCGGGTAACTACTCAGATAGGGGTTGCAGGGTCTGCTAGAACAGGGCTATGTGAGCCGAAGAATACATTGTCCAACCCCTAATGGACCACTCAAATCAGTCGGGCATTCCTGTATAGGTAGGCCGACTAGCAAAGAGTGGATTGAAGTGGTGGAATGACAAGAGTAAATAGGAGTAATGTAATGACAGATGGACCGTTTGATGTTTCAGTTGTGATCTGCGCCTATACCGAGGCGCGCTGGAATGATTTGGTCGCAGCAATAGCTTCGGTGCGGCAGCAAACTCTTTCAGCCAGAGAAATTGTTCTTGTGATCGACCATAACCCAAGATTGTTAGAGAAAGCGCATAATCAACTATCAGACGTGGTGCTGGTCGAGAATCACGGTCCAGCCGGAGTTAACGGATCGCGGAATGCTGGTGTGACAGCAGCAAAGGGAACAATGATTGCTTTCCTTGATGATGATGCCTTAGCGACGCCCGATTGGCTGAAACAGCTTGTCGCTGGCTTTGAGAATCCGCAGGTATTAGGAGTCGGTGGCCTGATTGAGCCGCTTTGGCTACAAGGTCGACCTACTTGGTTTCCTGAAGAGTTCTACTGGGTGTTAGGCTGCAGCTATCGTGGCATGCCTCAGAAGGCCGAGGAAGTGCGCAATCTTATTGGTTGCAATATGGCCATCCGGCGGGAGGTTTGGGAGGCAATTGGGGGGTTCTGGCATCGATTCGGGCATGTGGGTGGACAGCCCAGGGGTTGCGGTGACACCGAATTTGGCATTCGAATACATCAGCGCTGGCCACAACATGTACTGCTATACACGCCACAAGCCAAAGTGTATCATCGGGTGCCGACCAGTCGAGCGTGTTGGCACTACTTCCTCTCACGCTGCAAGTTTGAAGGACACTCTAAAGCTCTTTTAGCACAGGCTGTCGGCACTCGTGATGGATTGTCTTCGGAGCGGAGCTATGCATTTCGGACTCTGCCACGAGGGGTTATACGAGGGATTGCAGACAGCCTCCTTGGTCGTGACATGACCGGGCTAGCGCGAGCAGGAGCGATTGTGGCCGGGCTAGCAATCGCAACAGCGGGCTACATAGCTGAGAGCATGCGTCCGCATAGTAAGGATGCCGCACTCGACATGGTCTTCTCAGGAATGACCCAGAGCAGCCAAGAAGAAAGGGTGGTCTAGCCCACGGGATGCGCAACGAGATGTACTAACCTGTAGCGAGTCCACATTCCGCAGTTTTGGACGCCGTTTTTTGAATAGTATCTATTGCATCTATTACTTGTTTCCCGCTTTGTAAAAGGCATGAAGTGAGGCGAAAGGGAACAGAACTTCGCAATACTGATTCTCTAGGTTGGTTCTGTTCGTCAAATATGCTGCATTGGAAAGGCAAAAGACGTATGTCATGCATGAATGTGCAGCCCCACTAGTAATGCTTACTATACTCAAAAGCTACATGCTAAATTTTGGAATAAGAGCATAAACAGCTTGATTGATAATAGTAGCAAAAATAGAGAGAGTACTTACCGAGTTATGAAATGGTGGTCGATGTATAAACAGGATATTGCTCGATACAAGGAGTATAGGGGAAATTCGCCCTTATTCATCATCTGGCTCACAGAACAAGGTTTGTGGGCATTATTGCAGTACCGAATGGCGTCTGCGTTGTATCGATTTAACATACCTATTGTAGTGAAGGCACCTCTGTTAGCCTTGGCGGTTGCTTCACAGAAGTTAGTCGAAATGGTGACTGGCATCACGCTTCCCTATCAAGCCTCTATTGGTCCGGGATTGTATATTGGTCACTACGGCAACATCATTCTGAATGTTAGTGCAGTGATAGGACATACATGTAACCTATCGCAAGGGGTAACTGTTGGAGTATCAGGAAAGGGAGAGCGACGCGGCGTGCCAAGAATTGGCAACCGCGTATACATTGCCGCAAATGCAGTAGTCGTAGGGAAGATCTCAATCGGTGATGATGCAGTGATAGCAGCCAATTCACTTGTCACTAAGGATGTTGCAGCACATACGACGGTTATGGGCGTACCAGCGCAAACCATAAGTACAAATGGCTCAGAAGCATATCTTGATCCGTAGCTTTAAAAAGCAAGGCTTGTATGATGTTATAATATGAACTTCCTGAAAGCTGTTCTACTGAAAGACCTACAGCTTCATGGTACCTTTTCACGAGGGGAAGCTTAAAGGCTGCTGGATACGTTTGTGCCAGGAATTAGCACGCCGTTTTTCCAACGACATGCTAACTTCCGCATGATCTGGCAACGAGTATAACCATTGGCACTTATCGTAATTCATCAAAAGAGGATTTATCAATGCGTTTAAAGAACCTCGATCTCATCGCTGCGATACTCGTTGTCGCGATCAATGTGGGATGTACATAGATTCCCAGCCGTCCCTTGGTGATAGGAATCTTTCTCGCATTACCTCTCATCTTTATCTTACCCGGTTATACGCTCACCCAAACTCTGTTTTGCAAGTGGTCAGTTGATCAATCGCCTGATTCGTCTAGTAATCTCATTCTCCGGCCAAACCTGAAATTAGGACAACCTGTGGGTGGCGCTGATCAGATCATTCTCAGCCTCGGCTTGAGCATGGCGATTGATGTACTGGTAGGTTTCGCGCTCAATGTATTGCCAGTAGGATTACAAGCGCTTTCATGGACACTAACCCTGGGATTAGTAACAACTGTATTTGCTCTGCTGGCAGCGTTCCTTCGAAGAGGAGACATCGTGACAATTGCAAGAGTATCACGACCTCGCGTCACCATCTACGATTGTATCCTGTTTGGGCTGGCAATATCCGTAGCAACAACAGTTATCTGGTTCTCTATGATTAGGCCGCTAGAACCACAATCCAGTTTTACACAACTCTGGATGCTCCCATCAGTTCAGGCTGAAGACAGCTGTGCCGTTCGTCTCGGCGTGCGCAGCTTTGAATCAACTTCTACGCTTTGTGCGAGTTCCTCTCTCCCAGAAGAGCTAGACGGCCAAGTCAGCCAAGCGTAACAGAGGCCTTCCCAACAGCTGGTTGACCATCATCCCCGCACTGTGAGCTGTGAGCTTGGCAGCCATCCTGGTCAGCAGGCCCCAGGTACTTTTCGCAGAGTGTTTGGACAAGTGCAATAGCTCTTGCAACTGCGCATGCACCGTTTCGCAGATGAGCCGCAGCCGATTGAGCTGCTTTTGAGCCTGCTTGCAGCGGACGGGCGGTTGGTTGAGCTTGACCGGGGCGAGTAACTCCACCGAGCGATACTGCTCCAGGAAGTTCTGGAGGGCCGCATCATTGTAGGCTCCATCTCCAAGCAGACGCTTGAGGTGATGTGCAAACGAGTCAAGCAGTTCCACCACGGCCTGGTTATCGTAGTGACTGGCTCCGCTGAGCGAGATCGGCCCATCACCACGCCTGTCAGGCTGACCACGCTATGCAGCTTGAGTCCGAAGTACTTCAGCGCTTTGCTGCTACACACGCCATACTCAGCGGTGCCCACAAAGTCACTGGCGTGTTTGACCCGTTTGTAGCCCACACACGGCACCGGAGCCGAATCAATGGCCGCCGTCTCTTCCAGCTCAAGCGCATCCAGCACCACCTGCAAGCTGATCCGCACGGCCAGGATCACC
>WNGR01007420.1_pt1 | contig 19785 bp, 20 predicted proteins | sample 5407581 | NCBI WGS metagenome assembly WNGR01 (sample SAMN13153383, study PRJNA577476) | soil metagenome | isolation source: 80 cm soil or saprolite under Garry oak tree replicate 2 | place: USA:California | collected 2016-06-15 | reverse complement strand
CGGCCGGGGGCGTCCCGTTGCGGCACGGCAACGGCCAAAATTGCGCGGTCCGCTTCACACCTCGTTTTCCTTAACGAGCCTTTAAAGGACCCTGCGCTAGGCTCGCGGTGAGTATCTTTTCCAGGTCGCGTACCTCTCCATGACCAAGTCGCTGTTTCCCGGATTCGACGGGCTGATGACACTCTCCCGTCGCGAGGGCGTCGATGTTCGTCCGACGCTGCTGCGCGTGCTGACCGACCTTTATGTCCAAACGCGCGTCCACAGCGATGACGAGCAGCAGCAATTTGTCGAGCTCGCCACCAGATTGATCGACCAGGTCGACGATGCGACGCGCGCGGCCGTCAAGGCGCGGCTTGCGATCTATCCGTCGACGCCCGTCCCGATCCTCCAGAAGCTCGGTCTGGTCGCTGCCCAGGAAGGCCGCAGGGTTCCGCTCGCGCGCGAAATTCCCGCTCCGCCGCCGGCGCCCTCCCCGGTCCGCACGCCGACCGACGCCCAGCAGCGCATGGCCGCGAACATGGCGATGCAGCCCACGGACGCGGCCGAGATCCACGACATGTTCTTCAGCGCCGATGCGTCCCAGCGCGCGCTGGTCCTGCACAATCTGGCGCAGTCGCCGCTGAAGGCCGCGCCGCGCATTCCGACCGTGCGCGCCAAGCGCGCGATCCAGATCCTGGAGATGGCGGCGATCGCGGGCGATGTCGAGAACTTCACCTTCGAGCTCGGCGATAGCCTGATCCTGCCCTCGCGCGTCGCAGCAGAGATCGTCGACGATCCCGGCGGCGAGGCGCTCGCGGTCGCCGCCCGCGCGCTCGACATGCCGAGCCCGAACTTCCAGCGCATCCTGCTGTTCTTCAAGCCGGAGATCGGCACGTCCGTGGACATGGTCTACCGACTGTCGCGGCTCTATGACCGGCTCAACGACCGCTCCGCGCTGGTGATGCTGGCGGCCTGGCGCGGCTCGACGCTCGCCGTCACGCGGGCCAAGTATCAGCCGTCGCTGCATGACAGCGACCGCCAGCGCGCACGCGGCGCATCCAGCCAATCGCGGTCGGGCGTGCAGCCGGGCTCCGCGCCTGCGGTACGGACAGGCACCGACGGATCGTCGGATCGCTAGATTCAGCAGCACCGCCGCGATCCAACTCGACGCCGAACACGAGCCGGTCCACAAGTGTATCGACGTCGCTCGGAAACGAGCCGAACGCCGATCGACCAGACGGATCAATGGACCATGAGCCACACTGCTCTGACGGCTTTCAGGGAGATCACGGAGGCCGATTTCGGTGACGTCGCCGACGTGCTGATCGAAATGCAAGCTCATTATCGCGCCCGCTGTCCCACACGGGACTCGATCATCGACGGATTGAGGTCGCGGCCGACGGGATCGCGAATCCTGCTTGCGTGTGAGAACGACGGGATCGCCGGCTTTGCCTGCTTCAGTGCCATCTATCCCGGGCCTGGTTTGACCTCCGGCTTCTTCTTGAAGGAGCTCTACGTTCGTCATGATCGACGCAACAGTGGACTCGGGAAGAGGCTCATGGCGAGCCTGGCGGCAATAGTCCGGCAAGAGGGGCACGATCGCATCGATTGGACGGTCGACGCGGCTGATCTGCGGCTTCAGCAGTTTTACGAAATGCTTGGAGGACAGGCGCTGCCGGAGAAACGGTTCTTCCGCATAGCCGGCGCAAAGCTGACAAAGCTGGCTGATGAGTAAGCGAAGCCTTGGTCAGATCTTCGCCAGCTCGAGGAAATGCCGCCCCGCGCGGTCTTCGGTCTCGACGATCCAGGCGTCCGGATCGAAGCGGACCTCCTTGGTCAGGCGCTCCTCGACCACAGGCTCTGGCATCGGCTGCGGCGCAAGCGGCACGAAGAAGCGATCGACCGGCCGGCCATCGTCATAGACGGTCTGCGGCGCCGGCACATAGAGCATCGCATTGCCGTCGAGCAGCGCGACTTTTACGAACACCGCACCCGCTTCCTCGGCGCCGCGACGGCGCACCGCACCGAACACGCCCTCGGTCTGACACCGGCGCAAATACGCCGCGACCCATATGTTTGATTTCAACCGCATCAAACGCACGATAGGCCAGTGCCGCAATCAGCACCAGCCTCCCGCGGCGTGACGATTATTCGACGGGGTGGCCGATTGCGGCCCCGAGCTCGCGCAACAGGCGATCGGACACCTGGCCGGTGACCTGCATCTTGTGCTCGCGCTCGAACTTCTGGATCGCTGACTGGGTCTCGCCGCTCATCGTGCCCGTGAGCTTCAACTGGCCATAGCCATATTCCGACAGCGCACGCTGCACGCCGGCGAGCCGACGCGCCGCAGGCGTTTGCTGCACCGGAATCGGCGCCGGCGGCCGGGCGACGGCGACAGCAGATGATGCCGGCGCCGACGTCGTGGCCTTGACCAGATTGGTCATCGGATCGCTCGCGCGCGGCGTCGATGCGGTTGTCTCGGCGGGCTTCTCCGGCGCCTTCTCGGCCGCTCTCTCGGCAGGTTTGGGCTCGACGCGAAACTCCGTCGCCTTCGGCTCGAGCGGCGACGTGTCGGCGCCGACGGGGCGCGGGCGCGGCATCGGGTTCGACAGCGGCACGGACGACGGCGCGGGAAGGTCGATCACGGTGCCGAACATCGGCGCCGGGTGCCGGCCGGTCTGGAGGAACAGCGCATTGGCAACGATGGCGCTGATGGCGGCGACGGCGACGAGGCCTGCCAGCGTGTCCTTGGGGCTGTGCAGGAGCACGCGCATCACGAGATTGCGCTCGGTCTCGACATCCACGACCGCGGCCTTGGCGCCACGGCGGCGCGGAGCAGCTTCGTCCTTTGCAGACTTTCTAGGCACTTTTCTTCACCAGAGCAGGTTGGTCCTGAATTTCCTGACGCAGCACCGGCGTCAGCGTCGCGATCTTGCTTTCGGCCGCCATTCTATCGGAAGGCTTGGCTTGCGGCGGCGTGTAGACGAGCGGCAGCTTGACGGTGACGGCGGTGCCCTCGCCGAGCTTGCTTTGTACCGTCAATTCGCCGAGATGCAACGCCACGAGGCTCTTCACGATCGAAAGCCCGAGACCGGTGCCTTCGTGACGGCGTTGGTAGGTCTTGCCGGCCTGGAAGAACGGGGAGCCGATGCGCTTGAGATCGTCCGGCGCGATGCCGACACCAGTGTCGCTGATGCGCAGCGTGAGCTGCGAGGCGGATGCTGCCGCGGACACGGTGACCTGACCGCCCCGCTCGGTGAACTTGACGGCGTTGGCGACGAGGTTGATCACGATCTGTTTGAACGCGCGCGGATCGCCGGTCATGACGGGCAAATCCTGCGGCGCATCGGTGATGAGATCGATGCCGTTCTCCCGCGCCTTCAGCGCCAGCAGATTGCAGCAATGCATCAGCGACGCCCGCGGCGCGAACGGCTCCGATGCAATCTCGAAATTGCCCGATTCCATCTTGGACATGTCGAGGATGCCGTTGACGACCGACAGCAGATGTTGGCCGGAATCGTTGATGAGCTCCGCATATTCCTTGCGCTGGGCCGCGCCCAGCATCAGCGTCTGCTCCTGCGCGATCATGTCGGAGAAGCCGATGATGGCATTGAGCGGGGTGCGCAGCTCATGGCTCATGGTGGCGAGGAAGCGCGTCTTGGCGGCGTCGGCCGCCTCGGCGGCGCTGCGGGCCTGATCGAGCGCCTGCTCCCCAAGCTTGCGATCGGTGACGTCACGCATCACGGCGACGACTTCAGCCTCGCGCGCGACGTCACGGTCAATATCCTGGCGGCCCGGATCCTGATCGAGCGGCCGGCAACGCATCTCGACCCAGATGAAATCGATTTGGTCGCGCTCGGGACCAACCTTCTCCTGCCGCAGCCGGAACTCGACGCTGCGCACATCGCCGCGCGCAGCGTCCGAGAGCGCCGTGAGATAGGCCGGACGATCGGCGACATGGACGCGATCGAACAGGCCATGGCCGAGCAGTCGCGCGACCGGCATGCCGAGCATGGCCTCCACCGCCGGCGAAATGAACTGCACCGCGCCGTTGCGCTGATGCCGCGAAATCACATCGCTCATGTTGCGCGCCAGCAGGCGGTAACGCTCTTCTTCGCGCGACAGCAGCGTGACGCTGGTGCGCGCGAGCGACTCGGCGCCGAAGGCGAGGCCCGCGGCATAGAGTGTCGCCGAGGCAATGCCAAACGCCATCAGCGCGCCGCGTTGCGCGGTGCTGATATCTCCGGGCGGCAGCCAGCCGAGCTGGCTGACCAGGATCAATATCCCCGCGCAGGACAGCGCGAGCAGCGAAGCAAAGGCCGCGACGCGGCGCGAGGCCGACAGCGCGGCTTCCAGCGGAACCACCACCAGCCAGATCGCTGCGAATGATTCGATGCCGCCGGTCGTGGCCGCGATCGCCATGATCAGGCCGGCGAGCGCCAGCGACGACAGCACATGCGCGCCTTCGTAGTGGCCGGTGCGCGACAGGAACCAGGACAGCAGGATCGGCGCGATCAGCCACGCGAAAGCGGCGACCTCGATCGCGCTCGGCGCGCCACGCATGGCGAGATAGACCGGAAATGCGGCAAAGGCAGCCAGGCTTCCCAGAAGCCGCGGCGCCATGAAGGCACGATGGCGCGCTCGCGTCAGCGCATCGTAACGCGCGGAGGGATGCAGCAGCGCATCGAGACAATCGCGGATGATACTCAAAACTGTCACGGGTCTCGCGCTTCGGCTCATTCGTCGAGAAGACGCGCCGGAACGCCTCCTTATCGTTGAGCCACCGTGTCAGAGCGACCTTAAACGAGTGCTAAGGCGACCCGGCCTGCTGCCGGACACCGTGTCATCGCGGAGCTTTTTAGACGATTTGACGACGTCTTCAGTGGGGATGGTGAACACAGGGTTTCGCCTTCCCTTTCATGGTTTCGAATTGGTGGATGCGCGGGGCCGGAACATCACGGGCGTGAGCGTCAATCGAAAATTTACGACACCTCCATTCCCGAAGATTTTTGCGTAAATTTTCCGCGAATTAAGCGGAAGGCAATCACTTGCGATTTATCGAGAGTTGCTAGGTCCGACACCTCGCGGGGATCGCCGCGGCGGGATCTAACATACAGGTTCGCAAGATGCGCTTTCTGCTCCGCATCACATTCTGGCTTGGGCTGGTGCTGGTGCTCCTGCCGCGGGACAAGACGCCCGAATCGGACAAGCTGCCGCAGATCGGCGCTGCCGATGCGGTGCAGGCTGCGACCGCGGCCGTCTCCGATATGACCCAGTTCTGCAAGCGGCAGCCGGCGGCCTGCGAGGTCGGCGGACAGGCCGCGACCATCATCGGCCAGCGCGCCCAGGACGGTGCGAAGAAGATCTACCAGATCATCAACGACAAGAAAGAGCAGATCACCAACGAGAAGAACGAGAAGAACGACAAGAAGGCGCCCGACCACACCGGCTCGATCACGGTCGCCGGCGAAGGCGACACGGCTGCCAGCGAGGCGCCGCGCGACACCCTGACCCAGGACGACCTCGCGCTGGAATGGCACGGTCCGCAGATCGCCAATTAGGGCTCAATCCCTATCGATTTCGGGGCCTTGCGTCCCTATATTGGCCTGAACGGGAACATGGGCCATCATGACGACGATCGACGAAATCAGGGACAATTTCGAGCTTCTGGACGAGTGGGACGACCGCTACCGGTACGTCATCGAGCTCGGCCGCACCCTGGAACCGATGCCCGAGGCGGAACACTCCGCCGAGAACAAGGTGCAGGGCTGCGTTAGCCAGGTCTGGCTGTCCAAGCACGTCGATTCGCGATCGTGCTCACGCTCTATTCCGGCCGCACGCCGCAGCAGATCCTTGCGACCGACGCGATTGCGGTGTTCGACGAGTTCGGCTTTCGCGACCATCTGACGCCGCAGCGCTCCAACGGACTGCGCTCAATGGTCGAGCGTATCAAGACCGATGCGAAAGAGGCGCTCGCGGAAGCTTCGTGAAGACCCTCATGGTGAGGAGCGCGGAACGCGCGTCTCGAACCATGAAGGCCCGGATCTCGCGCGCAACCATCCTTCGAGACGCCCGCTTTGCGGGCTCCTCAGGATGAGGGCGGAGTGCGCTGCTACCACGGCTCTACTTCCGCTTCCGCTGCTGCTGTCCCAATCCCATCTTCTTTGCGAGTTGCGAGCGCGCCACCGCGTAGTTCGGCGCGACCATGGGATAGTCGGCGGGCAGGCCCCATTTCTCGCGATATTGCTCGGGCGTCATGTTGTACTGGGTGCGCAGATGGCGCTTCAGCGACTTGAAGCGCTTGCCGTCCTCCAGACACACCAGATAGTCCGGTGCGATCGACTTCTTCAGCGAGACCGCAGGTTTTGCGGGTTCAAGCGGCGCCTCGACGCGGCCCGACGACACCCGCGTCAACGCACCATGCACCTGGCTGATCAGATTCGGAATCTCCGCGGCCGGCGTCGGGTTGTTGCTGAGATAGGCCGAGACGATGCTCGCCGTCAGCTCGATGAAATTTTTGCCCGCGGCATCCGACATGGGCTCGACCTCTCTCCAATTTGGCTCCGGCGCACTGCATTGGCGACGGTGAAGTATTTCCTGTCAACAATACGTTTGGCTGAAATGCGACGACTGGCGAATATGAGTCGATTACTACTGTCGCGACAAGAACGGTGACGCATTACTTGAACGCGGTACTTCAAGACCGCTGGTCGAGATGGGCGCGCAACTCGTCGATCGAGGCAAAGCGCATCATGCCCTCCGGCATCTGGGCCTCGATCGAGCCGTCGGAATAAAGCGAATAGGCCATGCCGTCGACGATGCCCGATTTGAGCACCGTCACCGGCGCCTGCTCGGCCGGCGGAGGCGGCTCGGGTGCAGGCTGAGGCGCGGCGGGCTCGAAGGTCGACGGTGAGCGCGGCGGCGGGCGACGCGCCACGGCCGGCTCCGGTGCCCGCATACGGTCCGGCTTCGGCCAGGCGTCGTCGAAGCTCGCGGGCGGAGCCTCAGGCGCGGCAGGCACCGCAGGCTCGTCGTGGGCTTGCGGCGGCGGGCTCTCGGTCGTCTTCGCCTCGGCGCGCTCACGCTCCTTGCGCGAGCTCGAGGCAAACATCAGGTTGCGCCGGCGCGGTGCTTCCGGAGGCGCTTCCGGCTCTTCCGGCGCCTCGAGGCGCGGACGATCGCGTGCAGGCGCTTCGCCCTGCCAGGGCGGCGCGGCCGGCGCTGGCAGCGGCTCGGCCCTCATCGCCGGAGCAGGCTCCGGCGCAGGCGCGCCGGGCGTCGCAACGCCTGGCGGCAGCACGGGCCTGATCCGAACCTCCTAGAGGCCGGCCAGTAACATTCCGGAGCAGACGCCGATCGTGCCGGAGATTATGAAAGTGCTGCCGAGGCTGAAATCCCTGACGGTGTAGCCAAAAAGGACCGCAACGAGACCCGCCACCACGGCGACGATCCCTGCGATCAGCAATGCCAAGATCATCGAACCCATCCCCGGCCGCGCATCCACGCGCGACACCCATTACGCCACGATACCGTCATACTGCGTTCCTCGCCAACGACCAATTGCCGGCGCTGTTCCTAAAGGGAAGGATATCAGGGACTTATTCACATTCCCTTCAGCATCGGCCCGCTAGCTGTAATGTACTCCCGAGTTCTGGAATTTGCTGCGTCGCATCAGGAATTTAGCCATAATGCCCAATTACTTGGTAATGGAACTGCGCTATAGGCATTCCCGGGTGCAGGCCCGCGCGCACCAGCAGGGCCAAGAGGGGATTCCGGGTCACCAATAGCCATGACATCCATCACGACTTCGGCGATCGACACGCCTTTCCGGCGCTCGGTTGAACGGACTTGCGACGACCTCGCCATGCTGGTGCTGGCTGCGGTCGCCGTCATCGCAGGCCTGACCTTCCGCGACTACGGGCTCGGCTGGGACGACTACACCCACGCCGAATACGCGGACCTGCTGCTGCGCTTGTTCGGTTCCGGCTTCAGGGACACCGCCGCGCTCTCCTTCGCCAACCTCTATATGTATGGCGGCGGCTTCGACATGGTCGCAGCCCTCCTGCACAAGGTGCTCCCGCTCGAGCTGTTCGAGACGCGCCGCCTGCTCGGCGCGATCGTCGGCGTGATCGGGCTTGCGGTGACGTGGCGGCTCGGCCGCCGCATCGGCGGACCTCTTGCAGGCCTTGCCGCGCTCTTGCTGCTCGCGCTCTGCCCGATCTTCTACGGCCACATGTTCATGAACCCGAAGGATGCGCCCTTCGCGGTGGCGATGATCATCCTGATGCTGGGCCTGGTCCGGCTTGCCGAAGAATATCCCAAACCCTCCCCGCGCACGATCCTGATCGTCGGCCTCGGCGCCGGCCTGTCGATCGGCTGCCGCATCCTCGGCGGGCTCGCGCTGGTCTACGCCATGATCGGCTTCATGCCGTTGTTCCTGGAGGAACTGCGCACCGAAGGCGCGCGCGAGGCGGTCCGCCGTTTCGCCCATGTCGTCTATATGCTGCTGCCCGGCCTCGCGTTCGGCTATCTCGTGATGGGCCTGATCTGGCCGTGGTCGATCATGGAGCCCGGCAATCCCTTCGAGGCTTTGACCTACTTCTCGCACTTCTTCGAGAAGCCGTGGAAGGAAATGTTCGACGGCGCGATCGTGTCGGTGCCGGACATGCCCTGGTCCTATCTGCCGACGCTGTTCGCGCTTCAGCTGCCCGAGATCATGCTGGTGCTGATGGCCGGCGCAGCGATCGGCACCTTCACCTTGCTGCCGCGCCGCGAGGTTCCGGCCCGCCGCAAGACCATCCTGCTGATGCTCACGCTCGCCGCGACCCTGCCGCTCGCGATCGCGATGGTGAAGCGGCCGGCGCTCTACAACGGCATCCGCCATTTCGTCTTCGTCATCCCGCCGATGGCGGTGCTCGGCGGCGTTGCCTTCGCCTGGACCATGGAACGCCTGCGCGCCAATCACCGCGCCTGGCAGCCGGTGGTGCTCGCCACCTTCTGCTTCGGCCTGGCGCTGCCGCTGGCCGAGATGATCCGGCTGCATCCGTATCAATACACCCACTTCAACCATATCGCCGGCACGGTGCGCGCCGCCGACGACCGTTACATGCTGGACTATTGGGGCCTTGCGCTGAAGCAGGCCTCCGACGAGCTGCGCGAGCAGCTCATCGAGCGCCAGGAAGTGCCGCCGCGCAATCGCAAGTGGAAGGTCGCGGTGTGCGGTCCGCAGCGCCCGGCCCAGGTCGCGCTCGGCCCCGACTTCACCATCGGCTGGGATTCCAATGCGGCCGATTTCGCGATGACGCTCGGCGAATTCTACTGCAAGGGCCTCACCGCGCCGGTCCTGGTCGAGATCAAGCGCGACGACGTGGTGTTCGCCCGCGTCTATGACATCCGGGGCCGCAGCATTTCCAGCCTGCTGTCGATCCCGGCGCCGTAATATTTTTCTCCTGACCCGTAGGCACCATGCGGGCGACGCTGAACAGCCGCGCTTTGGGCGCCTTGCCGCCAGCCTCGGCCGAGACTAGGCTCCCTCCCCGCAACAACGAGGTTCGGAGAGATCAGCCATGTCGCCAGCGGAAGCGCGCCTGAAGGAAGTGCCGTCGAATATGACGGAGGCCGAGTGGCAGCAACGGGTCAATCTCGCCGCCTGCTATCGCCTCGTCGCGCTCTATGGCTGGGACGATCTGGTCGACACCCACATCTCCGCGCGCGTCCCCGGTCCCGACCATCACTTCCTCATCAACCCCTACGGGCTGATGTTCGACGAGATCACGGCGTCGAGCCTCGTCAAGGTCGATTTGCACGGCAACCAGCTCTCCGAGAGCGAGTACAGCATCAATCCGGCCGGCTTCACCATCCATTCGGCGATCCACGAGGTACGCGAGGACGCGATCTGCGTGCTGCATCTCCACACGCTCGACGGCACCGCGGTGTCGAGCAGCGGCGAAGGCCTGTTGCCGATGAACCAGACCGCGCAGCTCGTCACCCACGACATCGCCTATCACGACTATGAAGGCATCGCGCTCGACCATGACGAACGGCCGCGGCTCCAGAAGGACCTCGGCGACCACAACCACATGCTGCTGCGCAACCACGGCACGCTGACGGTCGGCCGCTCGGTCGCCTCCGCCTTCGAGCGCATGTATCACCTCGAGCGCGCCTGCTCGATGCAGGTGCGCACGCGCGCGCTCGGCACGCCGGTCTACCCGGTGGACGACGTCGCGATCGACAAGAACACCGAGCTGCTCGCCAACCGCGACCGCGCCGAGCTGCGCGCCACGAACCTCGTGTGGCCGCCGCTGCTGCGCAAGCTCGACCGCGAACTTCCGGGCTATCGGTCTTGAGATTTTCGGGATTTGGTGTAAGGTGGTCGTCAACACCCTCTGCACGTTTTGGAATGAAACGCCGCCCAATTCCGGGCGGCGTTTTTGTTTTGGTGCGCTTTGTATGGTGGGTTAGCGAAGCGTAACCCACCATGCTTCCGCGATCGCGGGACGAAGTTGGTGGGTTACGCCCAGCGACTGCGCTTCGCACAGCCGCAGGGCTAACCCACCCTGCGCAGTCACTTCACTTCCGCCAGCGCCGCGAGGATGCGGGCCCAGGAGCGGATGCCCTTCTGGAAACTCCGGAGGTCATACTTCTCGTTCGGCGAATGGATGTTGTCGTCGTCCAGCCCGAAGCCGACCAGCAGCGAGTCGAGCCCAAGCGTGCGCTTGAAGTCGGCAACGATCGGGATCGAGGCGCCCGAGCCCATCAGCACTGTTTCCTTGCCCCACTCTTCCGTCAGCGCGGTCTTGGCGGCGGCAAGCGGCTTCATGTTCCAGTCGAGCGCGACCGCGGGCGCCGCAGAATGGTCGCCGAACTCGACCTTGCAATCCCCGGGAATGCGCGCCGTCACATAGTCGCGAAACGCCTTGCGTATCTTCTGGGGATTCTGCCCCTCGACCAGGCGGAACGAGACCTTGGCCGATGCATGCGACGGGATCACCGTCTTGGAGCCCTCGCCGATATAGCCGCCCCAGATGCCGTTGACGTCGCAGGTCGGACGCGACGAAGCCTGCTCGATCAGGAGCCGGCCCTTCTCGCCGGCCGGAATCGACAGACCGATCGGCTTGAGAAACATCTCCGGCGTGAGATTGAGCTTCTTCCACTGCTCCAGAATGTCGGGCGGCAGATCTTTCACGCCGTCATAGAAGCCGGGGATGGTGATGCGGTTGTCGTCGTCGAACAGCCCGCCGAGAATTTTGGTCAGCACCCGGATCGGGTTCATCGCGCTGCCGCCGAACACGCCGGAATGCAGGTCGCGATTGGCGGCCGTGATCTTCAGCTCTTCATAGAGCAGGCCGCGCAGCGACGTCGTGATCGCAGGCGTGTTGCGGTCCCACATGCCGGTGTCGCAGACCAGCACGTAGTCCGCCTTGAACTCGTCCTTGTTGGCTTCGATGAACGGCACGAAGTTCTTCGAGCCGACCTCCTCCTCGCCCTCGATCAGGAAGGTGACGTCGATCGGCAGCGAGCCCGTCACTGTCTTCCAGGCCCGGCAGGCCTCGACGAAGGTCATCACCTGACCCTTGTCGTCCTCGGCGCCGCGCGCGACGATGATCTTGCGCCCGTCGGCATGATCGGTCACCACGGGCTCGAACGGCGGACGATGCCAGAGATCAAGCGGGTCGACCGGCTGCACGTCGTAATGGCCGTAGAATATCACATGCGGCCGGCCACCCGCCTTGGTCTTGCCGACGACGGCGGGATGGCCGGCGGTCGGCCTCACCTCGGTCGACACACCGAGGCTTGCGATGTCCTTGGCCAGATGCTCGGCGGCCGCCTTGCAATCTTTCGCGAAGGCGGGATCGGCGGAAATCGACTTGATCCTCAACAGCGAGAACAGACGCTCCAGGCTGTTATCAAACTCCTTGTCGATGTGATCGAGCACGGATTGAAGCTGCGCGTTGGCCATGGTCGTATTCCCTGACGGTTGGTCTCAAGATGGCTTAAGATGTCTTGGGTTTTAGCCCTGCCGCGGCGCCGGAGCTAGCCGCAACCGGCGGATGCCGGATGTGCCAGGCGAGGCTACCTGCGAGGATCGCCGTGGCGACGAGGTTATTGCCCCAGGCCTGGATGACATTGGGAAATGGCGGCAGTGACAACAGCATGAGAATGCCGGCGGCACCGAGCGCAAGCCAAGTTCCCAGCCGCACATTCGGCCGCTCGTCAAAGGCGGCCCGATGCATCAGCACCGTCATCGGCAGGAACAGCCACATGAAGTAGTATTGCCGCGCCAACGGCGAGGCCACTGTCATCAGGCAGAACAGGATGCCGAGCTCCTCGGCGTCCGATCGCGCCGTTCGCCGCGCTTGCTGTGGCATGACCGCGACGAAGCCGAGCCCGAGCAACGCCGACACCGCGAGCACGATCCAGTTCGCCGTCTTGTAGTCGACATCGATGACATTCATCGTGCGCGGCGGCTTGTCGGGATCCTCCTGATTGTAGTTGAGCGGCCGGACCAGCCGGTGCGTCACGGCAATGATGGACTGGTTGACCCATGACCAGTTCTGCTCGTCGCGCTGGCCAAAGCCCTTCTCCGAGCTCGCCCCGACCATGCCCTGGTACCAGGTCTTGAGCTCGGCTGCGTTGCGCTCGAAGCCGCGGATCGGCGCCGGCGCGACGTAGAGGAGGATGCCGATGAAGGCGACCATGCTGACGACCGCCGCCCACTGCCGCCGCCAGACCAGATAGGGCAGCACCGCGATCGGATAGACCTTGATGGCGGTGGCGAGCGCGAACATGAAGCCTGCGAGCCAGGACCGCTGGTGCTGCATGCCCCAGAAGCCGTAGAGCATCATCGCCAGCAGGACGAGGTTCGGCTGGCCGAGATCGAACATGTCGAACACGAAGGTCACGGTGACCAGCGCCGGCAGCGCTTCCAGCCAGGGACCGGGCTTGCGGTCCGATCCGGTCATGGCATTGGAGAGGATCCCCGTGTACCACCACGCCACCACATTCAGGATCGAGAGCAAGGCATAGAGCGGGATCTTGCCGAACCAGCTCGGGATCGCGAGCAGGATCGCCGGCAGCGGCGGATAGATGAACTCGAACTGATGATGGATGTCGCTGGGATAGAGCGCGCCGCCGTGCAGCACTTGCTGCCCGGCCCAATACCACAGCGCATAGTCCTTGGTCTTGCCGTGACCGAATATCTCGGGACCGAGGACGTCGGCGGTGAGGATGGCGCAGCAGAGCAGGAAGAGGAGATCGAGCGGCGCGCGCAGCGATGGGAGTCTGAGTGCGCCAGGTCTGTCTGAAGGTTTGTCTGAAGAGGGAGATGAGGTCACATGATGTCCAGTCGGAAACACATAGCACGTAGCAGACCGACCGACGCTTGGAGAGTCCCCCCTCACCCGAATTTGTACCTGGCAAAGATGCCACTTACCCACGCAACCGGACCGGACCGGCAGCCCATAGTCCGGTCGTTCTGCCTACCTTCGCAGCAGTCCGCCGAGCGCGCCGCGGACGAGCGCGCGGCCGACCGAGCCGCCAAGCTGGCCACCGACCGACTTGCCGAGATCGGCCACGACACCGCCGACCACCTTGCCGGTCACCGTGCGCGTGACGTCGCGCGCGATGCGCTGGCCGGTCGTTAGCCGATTACGTCCGGTGTTGGTGCCAAAGATGGTGCTGACGATCGAGCCGATCTGGCCGAGGATGCCGCCGCCGCTTGCGCCTGCCGGGCCGTCGGCCGGCGCCGCGGTGCCGGCGATGCGCTTCTGGATGATCTCGTAGGCGGACTCGGAATCGATCGCGGTGTCGTATTTGCCCTTCACCGGGCTCGCATCCATGATCGCCTTGCGCTCCTCCGGCGTGATCGGCCCGATGCGGGCCGCTGGCGGACGGATCATCACCCGCTCGACCATCGCCGGCGTGCCGTTGCCTTCGAGGAAGGACACCAGCGCCTCACCCTTGCCGAGCTCCATGATCACCTTGACGGTGTCGAGCTTCGGGTTGGGCCGGAAAGTCTGGGCGGCCGCGGCGACCGCTCTCTGGTCGCGCGGGGTGAAGGCGCGCAGCGCATGCTGCACCCGGTTGCCCATCTGGCCGAGCACGCGGTCGGGCACGTCGATCGGATTTTGCGTGACGAAATAGACGCCAACGCCCTTGGAGCGGATCAGGCGGACCACCTGCTCGATCTTATCCATCAGCGCTTTCGGCGCATCGTTGAACAACAGATGCGCCTCGTCGAAAAAGAACACCAGTTTTGGCTTGGGCGGGTCGCCGGCCTCGGGCAGTTCTTCGAACAATTCTGACAGCATCCACAGCAGGAATGTCGCGTAAAGCCGTGGGCTCTGCATCAGCTTGTCGGCGACGAGGACGTTGACCATGCCGCGGCCGTCGCGGTCGGTCCTCATGAAATCCTTCAGGGTCAGCGCCGGCTCGCCGAAGAACTTTGTGCCGCCCTGGTTCTCCAGCACCAGGAGCTGGCGCTGGATAGTGCCGACGGTGGCCTTGGTGACGTTGCCAAAACCCTGGGCCGCCTTCCGGATCGGTGCCAGCGGATCCTCTTCCGCGTCCGGCCCTTTCTTGCCGCTGTCGGGGACGATCGCGTCGAGCAGCGCCCGCAGATCCTTCATGTCGATCAGGGCAAGACCGTTGTCGTCGGCGACGCGGAAGGCGACGTTGAGCACACCTTCCTGCACGTCGTTCAGATCGAGCATGCGCGCCAGCAACAGCGGTCCCATCTCGGTGACGGTGGCCCGCACCGGATGCCCCTGCTCGCCGAACACATCCCAGAACACCGTCGAGAATTGGTCGGGCTGGAATGTCAGGCCCATCTCGGTTGCCCGCTTGACGATGAAATCCTTGGCCTCCCCAACCTCCGAGATGCCGGAGAGGTCGCCCTTGATGTCGGCGGCGAACACCGGAACACCGGCGCGCGCAAATCCTTCCGCCATGACTTGCAGCGACACCGTCTTGCCGGTTCCTGTCGCGCCGGTGACGAGGCCGTGGCGATTGGCGAGCGCCAGTGTCAGCCAGGCCTGCTCGTCTCCCTTGCCGACGAAGATCCTGTCGTCGGTATCGCCGAGCTTGCTGTCCTGTGCCGTCATTACTCTCTCTATTCTCTGCCTGTTTCGCGTATTGAAACTCAAGCTCACCAGTTCCGTAGATTAGCGCATGTCGCAAGCCGATTGAACCCATTCAAGACACCGTCGGCATGCGACATTGTCGGAGAACGCGAGCACGGCAGCCGCCGAAAGTCGGAGCGATACATTCGCACCGCGGCAATTTTTCATTGATTTTTTCTCCGCTCTTGCATCGCTGCAACACTTCTTGCGCGATTGAAGATGAATCGGGACGCCTATGCGTTCATCGCTTGTATTTCACATCGCACCGGCTCAAGATCGTTTTTCGAAAACAATACTCCGGCATGTGATCCGGCTGAGGGGCAGGCCATATGGACGAGCTGATCGGACGGCTGGCGACAAACGCCAGCATAGATAGTGTTGTCGCTGAAAAGACCGTCGGCATTATCCTGGGTTTCCTCCGCAGCGAAGGTCCTTCCGACAGCGTGCAGGCGCTGATCGACCATATCCCCGGTGCAGAAGCGGCGATCGACGCGTCCAAGAGCGGTGGACTGTCGCGGCTGATGGGCGGCGGCCTGATGGCCGTCGGTACGCGCCTGATGAGCCTGGGGCTTGGCATGTCCGACATTCAAACGATTGCCCGTGAACTTTTTCGCTTCGGCCGAGACAAAATCGGAGCGGATCAGATGGGCAAGATCATCGCGGGGACGCCGGGCCTCAGCCAATTCGCCTGAGAGCTTGCGCATTTCATATTGAGTATCATGACATATCCGATCTCCGAGATTGAGGGCCTGCCGGCCTTTGCCGCCAGCAAGTTGAAGGCGCAGGGTATCCGCACCACTGATGGGTTGCTGGAGGCCGCCAGCACCGCCAAGGGTCGCAAGACGCTGTCGGCCAAGACCGGCATCAGCGAGCAGCAGCTGCTGGAGTGGGCCAACGTCTCCGACTACATGCGCATTCCCGGCATGGGCCGGGCGAAGGTCGGCCTGGTCCGCGCCGCCGGCGTCACCACCGTGCGCGAGCTCTCCTATCGAAATCCGGCAAGGCTCGCCCAGAGCATGCGGGAGGCAAACGAGAGGAAGCGGCTCGTCCGCATCCTGCCCTCGGAGAAGTCGGTCGGCGACATCATCGCCAAGGCGAAGAAGCTGCCACCGAAGATTACGTATTAGCTCAGGCTCTCCGTCATCCCTGCGCAACCGCGAAGCGGTTGTCGCTGGAGGTGCGAGGCGCGCGGTGCATAGCACCGCGCGGGGGGCCTCGAAGGATGAACGGCCACGCCGCCAGAGCCGGGCCGTCGCCCTTCGAGGGCCGCTGAAGAAGCGACCACCTCAGAGTGACGGTGACTGAGGCGAGCGCGTCGCCCCCATCCCGTCTTGACTCCCCCTGCCCGACCGCGCAAAGCCACGCGCATGAACACCTCGCCCTCTCCATCCGTCCCGCCGGCCGGCTCGGCCGGGCCTGACGTGCTGCGGACGCTCGTGGGCCGGCCGATTCCGGCGGTGATGGGCGTGCTCAACGTCACCCCGGATTCCTTCTCCGACGGCGGCGAGTTCAGCGCGCCCGACCAGGCGCTGGTGCGGGCGCGGGCGATGATCGCTGATGGCGTCGACATCATCGATATCGGCGCGGAATCCACCCGGCCCTACAAGGGCGCCCAGCCGGTCACGGCGGAAGGCGAGCTTGCCCGGCTGAAGCCGGTGCTGGCGGACATCGTGGCGCTCGGCGTGCCGGTGTCGATCGACAGCATGAAGGCCGAGGTCGTGGCTTTCGCGCTCGACCAGGGCGCTATGATCGCCAACGACGTCTGGGGCCTGCAACGCGACGCCGCCATGGCGCCGCTGGTCGCCGCGAAAGGCGTGCCCGTGATCGTCATGCACAACCGCAACAGCGCCGATCCCGCCATCGACATCATCGCAGACATGAAGGCGTTCTTTCAACACTCGCTGGATATCGCTGCAAAGGCCGGCATCGCGCGCGACAAAATCGTGCTCGATCCCGGTATCGGCTTCGGCAAGACCGCCGAGCAGAGCATGACCGCGCTGGCGCGGCTGCGCGAATTCGACATGTTCGGCCTGCCGATCCTGGTCGGCGCCTCGCGCAAGCGCTTCATCGCCTCGGTGTCGCCGTCGGAGCCGAAAGAGCGGCTCGCCGGCTCGATCGCCGCGCATCTGATCGCCGCGCAGCACGGCGCAAAAATCATCCGGACCCATGACGTCGCCGAGACCCTGCAGGCCCTGCGGGTGGCGGCAGCAATCGAGAGCAAGCAATGACCGATACGATCTTCGTAACCGGCCTGTCGATCCATGCCCGCCATGGCGTGATGGAGCATGAGACCGAGGTCGGCCAACGCTTCGTCATCGACCTCGAGCTCTATACCGACCTGTCGGAGCCTTCGCGCACCGACCGGCTCGCCGATACGGTGTCCTACGCCGAAGTCGTGGCGACGACGACCGCAGCGTTCAAGAACACCAATTACAAGCTCTTGGAGCGCGCGGCCGGCGCAGTCGCCGACGCCATCCTGTCGCACTTCCCGCGCATCCGCGCGGTGAAGATCACCGTGCACAAGCCGCATGCGCCGATCGCCGCGATCTTCGACGACGTCGGCATCATGCTGACGCGCTCCCGGAATCCCTGACATGGCGAGCGTCCTCATTGCGCTCGGCGGCAATGTCGGCGACGTCCGCGCGACGTTCCAAAAGGCGATCGCGCATATCTGCGGGATGGCGCAAGCCGCGCTGATCGCGCGCTCGTCGGACTATGCGACGCCGCCCTGGGGCGATGAGGACCAGTATCCCTTCATCAACGCCTGCGTCGAGATCGAGACCAGCCTCGATCCGCACGCGCTGCTGTTCGTGATGCAGAAGGTCGAGCAGAAGTTCGGCCGCACACGGGTCAAGGAGCGACCATGGGGGCCGCGCACGCTCGATCTCGACATGATCGCCTATGACGATATCAGCTTGCAGAAGCCCGACCTGACCTTGCCGCATCCGCGCCTGTTCGAGCGCGCCTTCGTGCTGGTGCCGCTCGCCGAAATCGCGCCGGACCGCGTGATCGGCGGCATTCGTGTTCGTGATGGGCTTTCCAGCGTCTCGACGCAAGGCATTGAGCGGCTTCCGGATACCGGTTAACCAAAAACAACCGTTTGCAGGGACGGCCGGCCGTGGCAATTTCGCCGCTGAATAACAAGCCGTTTGGGAGCCCCTCGCCGCATGACCTCCGTGACTGACGACCTGCCGCTGGCGGCCGATTTTCCCAAGGCCACAGTCGAAGACTGGCGCAAGCTGGTCGATGGCGTGCTGAAGGGCGCGCCGTTCGAGAAGCTGGTCGGCAAGACCTATGACGGTGTGAGGATCGATCCGCTCTATCCGCGCGCCAAGGGCGTTACGCCCGTGCCGGGAAGGCCCGCGGCCGCGCCGTGGCAGATCATGCAGCGGATCGATCATCCCGATGCGGTGGCTGCGAACGCGCAGGCGCTGATCGATCTCGAGAATGGCGCAACAGGGCTCTCGCTGGTGTTCGCGGGCGGTAGTGGCAGCCACGGTTTTGGTCTGGAACCGACGGCGGATGCGGTCGCGAAGGCGTTGAAGGATATTCATCTCGATGCCGACATCGGCATCGAGCTTCAGATCGGTCCGCAATCGCGGATGGCGGCGATCCATGTCGCGGAATATGTCAAGAGCAAGGGTCGCGGCCTGCGCGGTGTGGGGCCACAGCCCTTATACGTGGGAGGAGATCGTTCCCGCGGTCACCGGCGGCATCAAGGGCCTCGCCGCGCGGGGCTTCAAGGGGCCGTTCGCCTCGGCTGATGGACGCGTGATCCACGATGCCGGTGGCTCTGAGGTGCAAGAGCTCGCCTTCGTGCTCGCCTGTGGCGTTGCCTATTTGCGCGCGATCGAAAGCGCCGGCGTCCCGCTGGAGCAGGCGCAGGGTATGGTCTATGCGCGGCTGTCTGCGGACGCCGACCAGTTCCTGACCATGGCAAAGTTCCGCGCACTGCGATTGTTGTGGGCACGCGTCGAGACGGCCTGCGGGTTGACGCCAAAACCGCTGTTCATCGCTGCCGACACCGCCTGGCGCATGCTGACGCAGCGCGATCCCTATGTGAACATGCTGCGCGCGACGATGGCGACGTTTGCGGCCGGACTCGCCGGCGCCAATGCGATCGCGGTGCTGCCGCATACGCTGGCGCTCGGGCTGCCCGACCCGTTCGCGCGGCGCGCGGCGCGCAACACCCAGCTTCTGCTGCTGGAAGAGAGCAACCTCGCAAAAGTCTCCGATCCCGCGGCCGGCTCCGGCGGCATCGAGACGCTGACGGCGCAACTCTGCGACGCAGCCTGGGCGCTGTTCCAGGAGAGCGAGAATGCCGGCGGCGCCTTTGCGGCGCTTCAGCAGGGCCTGTTCCAAAGCAAGGTCGCCGCCGCGCGAAAAGCACGTGACGCCAACATCGCAAAGCGCCGCGACGTGCTGACCGGCGCCAGCGAGTTTCCAAATCTGCATGAGCGCGAGACGGCCGTGCTGAAAGCGACGCCGATCGTGCTGGCACCTTACGGCGAGCAGAAACATAAGTTCGACGCGCTCAGCCCGATCAGGCTCGCACAGCCATTCGAGGCACTCCGCGACAAATCCGATGCGGCGCTGAAGGCGCGCGGCGCGCGACCGAAAGTATTCTTGGCCAATCTCGGCACGCCCGCCGACTTCACCGCGCGCGCGACCTTTGCAAAGAGCTTCT
>WNGR01009453.1_pt1 | contig 19817 bp, 16 predicted proteins | sample 5407581 | NCBI WGS metagenome assembly WNGR01 (sample SAMN13153383, study PRJNA577476) | soil metagenome | isolation source: 80 cm soil or saprolite under Garry oak tree replicate 2 | place: USA:California | collected 2016-06-15 | reverse complement strand
GCCACGATCGAGATGCTGGCCCGCTCCGGCGAGATCGACGTGGTGGTGCCCGTGCTGCTGCAGCGGTCCGCGTCGCAGGAGGTCGCCGAGGCGGTCAGGGACGCGGTGGCCCGGCTGCGCGACGACGGGGTCCCGGTGCCGGTCTACGTGTGCTGGGTGGCGCAGCGGTCCGCGGACCCGCACGCGGCCCTGCTGCAGGAGGCGGGCGTGCCGTGCTTCGCCTGGCCGGAACGCACCGCCCGGGCGGCCGGCGTGGCGGTCCGCTGCGGCCTGCGCATTGGCCGTCCACCCGGCCCTGCCGCCCTGGAGGAGCCGGGCCCCGTCGCCCAGCCTGGGCGCATCGCCCCCCAGACCCCGGACCCGGCCCCGCCGCCCCGCGGGCCGGCCGAGCAGAGTGGTGGGGCCCGCGCTGTTGCTCTAGGAACAGCAAGGTGCCCACCACACCGTTACCGCCACGCGGGACTGCTCGAGCCGGACGCGGCCCGGGAGCTCCTGGCGGCCATGGGCATCCCGGTGATCGAGACCGCGGTGTGCGACAGTGCCGGCTCGGCGGCGGCCGCGGCGGGCCGGCTCGGCTATCCCGTGGTGGCCAAGGTCGCCCACCCGGAGCTGACGCACAAGAGCGACGTGGGCGGGGTGCGGCTCGGCCTGCGCGACGCGGATGCCGTCCGGGCGGCCGCGGAGGACCTGCTCGCGCTGGCGGACGGCGCGGCCGTGCTGGTGCAGCCCCAGCGTGCCGGCATCGAGCTGGTGGTCGGCGGGATCCGCGACCCGGAATTCGGCCCGGTGGTCATGGCCGGCTTCGGCGGCGTGCTGGTGGAGGCCACCCGGGATGTCCAGCTGGCGGTCGCGCCGGTGGACCAGGCCCAGGCGGGCGCCCTGCTGCGGTCGCTGCGCGGCGCGGCCGTGTTCACCGGGCTGCGCGGCAGCCCGCCGACCGACCTCCTGCCGGTAGCGGACGTGATCGTGGCGGTCGGCAACCTGATGGCCGGCCATCCGGAGATTTCCGAACTCGACCTCAACCCGGTGCTGGCCGGCCCGGCCGGGTGTGTGGCCGTGGACTGGCGGATCCTGGCCGGCTTACGCACCGAACCTGCCCCCCCGTAGGTATCGGCTGGCCAAGAACAGTCCCGCTGGAGGGAAGAATCTCCCCCCGGCCCCGGCCTACGCTCCTCGCACTCGCAGTCTCGGTGAACGGGAAGGGGTCAACGGCGATGCTCATCGGAGACCAGGAAATCCTGCTGCCCACCACGATGGTCGGCAACTACCCCAATCCACGGTGGTACGACGGGCACGCGTTCGCCACACTGCCCAAGGGCGAATTCATCCACGACTCGATCAGCAAGGAGGCGTTCGAGGACGCGGTCGGCTCGATCGTGCACGACCAGGAGGCCGCGGGCCTGGACGTGATCGCCGACGGGAAGGTCTATGGCGGCGACTCCCCGTACGGCACCATCCTGTACTACTACCTGGAGCGGGTGTCCGGCTACCGGCTCTCCGGGCCGCCGATCGGCCTGCCGATCTACTCCACCCTGTACTCACCGACTTGCGTAGGCGAGATCCGCCGGGAAGTCCCGTTCCACCTGAACCACCTCCGCGCGGTGCGGAAGGCGACCAAGAAGCCGGTCAAGGTGTCCTACACCGGCCTGGGCGTGATCGCCGCGGCCACCACCAACCTGCACTATAAGGACACCAGGGAAGTCGCCATGGCGCTGGCCAAGGCGTTCAACGAGGACTTCAGGGAACTCGCCGGCAACGGGTGCGACATCATCCAGCTCGATGAGTTCGTCTGGCCGTATGGCATGGGCGACTGGGAGATCGAGGCGCTCAACGCCGCGGTCGAGGGCGTGGGCTGCCAGTTCTGGGTGCACACCTGCTGGGGCAACTACTCCGGCACGCCGGCCTACTTCCCGGATGAGACGGAAACCGAGTTCGGCGCGTTCGTGCTGGACAAGCGGGCCTCTGACGCCCCCGCCCCGGAACGCGCCCATGCGCTCTTCCCGCACGTGCTGGACGCCAACATCACCGCGCTGAACTACGAGGTCGGCCGGACCGGGCCGGATGACCTCAAGCCGCTGACCGACAACAACTGGTCGAAGCCGTTCGTGGCCGGCGTCATCGACGTGAAGTCCACGGTCACCGAGAGCGCGGACGAGGTCGCCGACCGGATCAGGCAGGTGCTTGAGTACGTCCCCGCGGACCGGCTCGGGCTGTCCACCGACTGCGGGCTGATCAACCTGCCCCGGATGATCTCCGCCGGCAAGCTGCGCGCGCTCACGGACGGGGCGGCGATCGTCCGCGCCGAGGTTCAGGGGTAGCAGCCCGCACCGAGGTTCAGGGGTAACAGCCGCCCGGAGGGGCTCCGTTGATCCGGCTACGGGTCCCTCCGGGCCTGGGCGCCCTGAATCGCCGAGGTCAACGAATAGCTGGAACCTCGCCCTGCCAGGACAGCGAAACTCGCGCCCCCGCGTGCCTATGGTTCGACCACACCATAGAGCGGGAGGCGCACCGTGCCCGAGGGTCCCACCTTCCTCAAGCTGCCCGCCCGGGCGGCGAAGCCGCGGTCCCGCGGGATCACCCATGTCCTGGACAGCGGGCTCACCCCGGACGGGACCCGCGCCTTCCTCGGGCAGGCCGCGCACCTGGTGGACATCGTGAAGGTCGGCTGGGGCATCGGCTACATCGACCCGACCCTGAGCACCCGGGTCGGCATCTGCGCGGAACACGGCTGCCCGGTGTCACTCGGCGGAACCCTGCTCGAGGTGGCCGCGCAGCAGGACCACGTGGGCGAGCTGCGGGAATGGGCCCTCGGGATCGGCATCACCCACATCGAGGTGTCGAACGGGCTGCGCGCGCTGCCGACCAGCCGGAAACACGCCCTGATCCGGGAGCTGGCCGCCGATTTCGTGGTGCTCGCGGAGACCGGGGCCAAGGAGGGCAACTACCCGCCCACCCCGGCGGAGTGGGCCGAGGAGATGGCCCGCGACCTCGACGCGGGTGCCTTCTGGGTGATCGCCGAGGGCCGGGAGAGCGGCACCGTCGGGCTCTACCACGCCGATCAGGGCGTACGCGAGGACCTGGTATCGGCCATCCTGGCCCGGATCCCTCAGGACAAGGTCATTTTCGAGGCGCCCCGCAAGAGCCAGCAGGCCTGGTTCGTGCGGCAGCTCGGCGCGGACGTCAACCTCGGCAACGTCGCCCCCGCCAGCGTGCTGCCCCTGGAAACCCTGCGTCTCGGGCTGCGCGCGGACACCGCCGAGGGCGGCGCGCTGACGTGACCGCCGAACCCAGGATCGCGGTGCCGGAGCCCAACATGATTACCCGGCCGTACCGGGGGCTGTCCGTGCAGGACGTCGACGTGCCGCTCACCCCGGCGGGGATCGAGGATCTGCTGGGCGCCCGCGAGATCTACCGGCGGACCGCGTTCCTGGCGCTGCGCCGGGGCGGGCAGACGGCCCTGGTGGCGGTCCGGCCGGAAGATCCAGACCGGCTGTTCTCACCAGTGGCGGAACTGCGCGTGCTGTCCGGCCCGGCCACCACGGCCTGGATCGACGAGCCCGGGGCCGACGTCGGCAACGCCTCCTCGCTCGCCGCCGCGGCGCTCGCGCACCACCGCGACGGGGTGCTCGCCTACGTGGTGCAGGGGCGGTACGAGCACGTGAACTTCATCTGGCGGCCCGCGCCGGTGCCGGTCCTGGTCACCGAAGTCGTCCCGCCGCATCCGCCGAAGCTGCTGGCCATGGCCGGGCAGGTGGTCGGCTTTGACGAGGATCTGCCGCCGGTGGACCTGGCCCTGGACGCGGTGCATGTGCAGGGCCTGGTGGCGGCCAACCCGGCCGCGCACTACCTGCTGCCGTGCCGCGGCAGCGGCCTGCCGGCCGCCCCAAACGTCAGCTTCCTGGACTGCCATCCGCCCTATCACCCGGACTGGCTGCTCATCGGCTGCGAGCGATCCCGGCAGTTCCACCAGCATTTCTACGGCTCAGACCCGCGGCGGGTCGACCTGTGCCCGAAGGCGCGGGCCGCGTCCGGCCAGCGCGGGCCTGGGGCGCGCGTGCTCACCAAGTGCTGCCTGCTGGAACGCGGTATCGAGGTGGACGGCACGACAGCGGTGGTGCCGTGGGGGGCGAATCTCGATGAGGTGCGGGCCGCGCTCCGCGCGCTCTGCGGCATCCCCGCCGTGGTCACCCCGGGTACGGTCTCATGAGAAGCACCGGGCCATGAGCGGCGCGCACCCGGCCGATTCGGCCATCTACGGCCACCTGTGGACCACGCCGGAGGTGTCGGCGCTGTTCTCGGACGAGGGCCGGACCCAGGCCTGGCTGCAGGTCCTGGCCGCGCTGGCCCAGGCCCAGGCCGACGTGGGCCTGATACCGCCCGCCGCCGCGGCGGCGATCCGGGCCAGCGCCGACGTGTCATTCCTGGACCTGGACCTGGTGGCGGAGCAGACCCGGGCGACCGGCCACTCGACGCTGGGCCTGATCGCGGCGCTGCGGGCGGCCCTGCCGGAGGACGCGCAGGAGTGGGTCTACTACGGCGCGACCGTGCAGGACCTGTCCGACACCTGGTTTGCCCTGGTCTTCCGGGCCCTCGGCGACATCGCCGAGCGGGACGTGACCAGGATGCGGGACCGCGCACTCGATCTCGCCGCCGAGCACCGCGGCACCCCGATGTGCGGCCGCACGCACGGGCAGCCCGGGCTGCCGATCACCTTCGGGTTCAAGGCGGCGGTCTGGGCCGCGGAACTTGACCGGCACCTGGAGCGGCTGCGGCAGGGCCGCGGCCGCTGGGAGGTGGTCCAGCTCGGCGGGGCCCTCGGCACGATGGAGTTCTGGGGCGGGCGCGCGCTCGACCTGCTGGAGGCGTTCGCCGGCCAGCTCGGCCTGGGCGCCCCTGCCGTGCCCTGGATCACCGCGCGGGACGGGGTGGCCGAGTTCGTCTGGCTGCTGGCGGCGATCTCGGCCACGGTCGGCAAGATCGGCAACGAGGTGTACCAGCTGCAGCGGCCGGAGATCGGTGAGCTCCGCGAGTCCTTCACTCCCGGCACGGTGGGCTCGATCACGATGCCGCACAAGCGCAACCCGGAGATCTCCGAGCACCTGGTCACTCTGTCCCGGGTGATCCGGGCTCAGGCCGGGCTGGCCCTGGACGGGATGGTGGGCGAGCACGAGCGGGACGGCCGGGCCTGGAAGACCGAGTGGCTCGTGGTGCCGGAAACCGGGATGTACTTCGCGGCGTGCGTGGGCTCGGGGGCCCGGATGCTGGACGGCCTGCGCGCCGACACCGAGCGGATGCTCCGCAATATCGGCCAGCACCGTGGGTACCTGCTGTCCGAGCCGGTGATGCGCGCACTGACCGACCGGCTGGGCAAGCACACCGCGCACGAGGTGGTCTATGCCGCCGCCATGAACGGCATCGACGCTGGCCAGGACTTCCGCACCGCACTGCGGGCCGATGCCCGCATCGACGCGATCTCCGACGCCGAGCTGGACGATCTCCTGGACGTGCGGGCGTCGCTCGGCTCGTGCGCCGCGTTCGCGGACCGGGTGCGCGCCGCCTGCGCCGGAGCGCGGGAGTGAGCACGTCGTCCCCGGCTGCGCCCCGGCCGCCGGTTCGGCCCGGGCTGCCCCGGATTCCGCTCGTGCTCGCGCCGACCCCGCTGCATCCGGCGCCGCGGCTGTCCGGCGAGCTGGGAGTGCCGGTCCTGCTCAAGCGGGATGACCTGACCGGCATGGGTCTCGGCGGCAACAAGCTGCGCGGCCTGGAGTACATCCTCGCCGACGTGCGCGCGCAGGGCTGCGACTGCCTGGTGACCGGCGCCGGCCCGCAATCGAACTGGACCATGCTGGCCGCCCTGGCCTGCTTGCGCCACCAGATCGAGCCGTACGTCGTCTGCTATGGCACGGGTGACAGCACGGGCGCCAGCGACGAGGGCAACATGCGGCTGCACCGGTGGCTCGGGACCGATGTGCGGTTCACCGGCGACCAGGACCGGTCCTCGGTGGATGCCGGCATCGAGGCGGTCGTAGCGGAACTGCGCGCCGCGGGCCGGCGCCCGTACCCGGTCGCGCGCGGCGGTGCGACGCCGCTGGGCGCCCTGGGGTACGTGCGGGCCAGCGTGGAGCTGGCCGGCCAGCTGGATGCGCTGGGCGAGAAGCCGTCGGCCCTGTGGGTGGCGACCGGGTCGTGCGGCACGCAGGCCGGCCTGGTGGCTGGCGCGGCCCTGACCGCTGCGCCGTACCAGGTCGTGGGCGTCACGGTCAGCAGGCCTGCGGCCGAGAGCCGCGCGCGGGTGCGGGAGCTGGCCGCCGGCGCGGCCGAGCTGGCCGGCATCGGCACCCCCGTCAGGAAGCCCACCGTGCTGGGCGGCTGGATCGGCCCGGGATATGGCGTTCCTTCCGCGAAAGGGCAGTCGGCGGCGCGCATGGTCGCGGCCGCCGAGGGCGTGTTCCTCGACCCGGCGTTCGGGGCGAAGACGATGGCCGCGCTGATCGCGGAATGCCAGGCCGGCCGGGTCCGCGGCACGCAGGTGTTCCTGGTCAGCGGCGGCGCGCCCACTCTGTTCACCGGGGGCGAGCTGTGACCGCCGGCGCGCGGGATCCAGGCGGGCCGCGCCGGCCGCCCGATGGCTACCTGGGCTCCGCCGCGCGGATCACCAGCGGGCCGGCCCCCGAGCTGGTCGAGGCCGGCTACGCGCTGGAGATCGCCGACGCGCCGCTGCTGCACCGCGGCCTGACCCTCGCGGACCTGGCCCACCTCGTCGAGCTCACCGACTGCGGCGCGCTCCGGCGCGACGAGGCGGCGCCGCTGGCCGCCGTGCTCCTTGACCTGCTCGACTCACCGGCCGCCGACTTCCCTTACGACCCGGTGTACGGCGACGCGTACAACAGCAGGGAGCGGGAACTGGAACGGACCCTGGGACCGGCGGCCGGACGGCTCCATCTCGGGCGGACGCGGCGCGAGGCCGGGCGCATCGCGTTCCGGCTTGCTATCAGGGACAAGCTGCTCCGCCTGCACGCCGACGTCGCCGCCTTCGCCGGCGAGCTCGCCGCTCAGGCCCGCGGGCACGCGGCCACGCTGTGGGCCGACACCACCTACCTGCAGCCTGCTCAGCCGTCGACGTTCGGCCACTACCTGGGTGGTTTCGCTGAGCAGGCGGTGCGGCACCTGGACCGGATCGAGGCGGCCTACGGCCGGGCGGACGTCTCACCCGGGGGCGCGGGGGGAGTCGGCGGCACCCGGCTGCCCATGGACCGGGCCCGTCTCGCCGGGCGGCTGGGATTCGGCTCCGCCGGCCCGCATACCCGCGACGCGATGTGGTCGGCTGACGTCCAGGCCGATGCGGTCACCGCCGCGGCGCAGGCCGTGGCGACCATCGGCCAGCTGGCCAGCGATCTGGAGATCTTCGCCAGTCCCGCGTTCGGCTACGTGACGCTCGACGCCTCACTATGCCGGGCGAGCGTGCTCATGCCGCAGAAGCGCAACCCGTACGCGCTTCCCGTGCTGCGCGGCGGGGCCGGCACGCTGATCGGCCGCCTCACCGGGATCCTCGCCACCGGCCTCACCCCGTCCGCGCGTACCGACAACTGGCTCTACGCCTACGGCGAGGTAGCCGGGGCCCTGGACCTGGCTGACCGGCTGGCCCGGCTGGGGTCCGCCGTGGCGGCGGGGCTGACCGCGGACGTCAGCGCGCTGGGCGAGCAGGCCGCCAGCCATTTCACGGCCGCCGCCGACCTCGCGGAGGACCTGACGCAGCGGTTCCGGCTCGACTACCGCACCGCGTACCGGGTGGTCGGCCGGGCCGTCGCGACCACGTTGCGCCGCGGCGGCACCGAGCTGACGGTTCCCGTGGTCCGCGGGGCCGCCCAGGAGATCACCGGGGCGCCGGTGGCGATCACGGCCGACATGCTCAGGGCCGCGACGGACCCCATGTCCGCCGTGCTGGCCAGGGACGGCCTGGGTGGCGCGAGCCCCAGGCGGGTGCGGGAACACGCGCGGCGGGTGCGCCGGCGGGTGGCGGCCGCGCGGCAGTGGAACTCCGGACGCCGGGATCGCATCGCCCAAGCTGAGTCAGACTTGATCACGGCCGCCCGCACTCTCGCGTCCGGTGGATAAAACCGACGAACAGCGCCAGATCCGGCGAAACAGATCGCGCCGGGTGTGTCAGGATCGACTGGTGGCGGCAGGACTTGATCTGGCGTGGCCGACCCAGGTGACGGAGACGCTGGCCGGCCAGTCCCACACCCTGATCCAGGCCGTGGTCAGCCTCGGCGGAGCGATCGGCTGGCTGAGCCCGCCGCCCCGGGCCGAGACCGATGAGTGGCTGGCAGGCATGATCGCGGCCGTCACCGCCGGCGATGGCGCGCTGGGCACGGTGTGGCGGGACGGGCAGATGGTCGCCATGGGCGGGTGGCGCCGGGATGAGGCCGGCTACCTCTGGCACCTGGCCGAGCTGGTCAAGATCATGGTCCATCCCCGGGCCCGGGGGATGCGGCTGGGCCGGACCGTGACCGAGGCGCTCATCAACAGCGCCTGCCGCGCGGGCATCGAGACCATGCACCTGGGCGTCCGCGGCAACAATCATCTGGCCATCGAGCTCTACGCCGAGCTCGGCTTCCAGGAGTGGGGCCGGCTGCCCAACGTGATCGAGGCGGGCGACGAGCGCTTCGACGACATCCGGATGTTCCTGCGGCTGAACCAGCCTGCGCACCTGATTCTCCGGGGCAGCTCGGGCCTGGGACCGGGCTACTCCCCGCCGAGGCGGCGGCCCGTCACCTGACACCACTAGGGGAAATCCCGCTGGGGCGCGTAATGCTCCCTTCATGTTCGGGGGGTAGACCATCGTGCGGCAAATGATGTCCGCGCGTCGGGAGGGCGAGTGCGCAGATCGGCCACATCCGGGCCTGATCCCTGGATCGGCGTGCCTGGCCACGCCCCGATACCTGGCGAACCGGACGAAGCGTGGGGTGAACCGGGCGAGCCGTGGGGTGAACCAGGCGAGCCGTGGGGTGAACCGGGCGAGCCGTGGGGTGAACCGGGCGAGCGGTGGGGTGAACCGGGCGAGCCGTGGATTGAGCCGGGCGAGACGTGGGATGAACCGGGCGAGCCGTGGGGTGAATCGAGTGAACGGTGGGATGATACGGACGCCCTAGACGAAGCGATCAGCTCCTCCGCGCCGCGGCGCGGCCGGAGGCGGCGGCCACGGCGCCGGCGGCGGTGGGTGCGCATCGCGCTGGTGCTGCTGGCCGCGTTCCTTATTCCCGTCGCCTGGTCGGTGGGGCACGCGCTCACCGTGCCGGGCGGGGGGACGGTGTCGACCCGCCTGGCTGAATGGGCCCGCGATCACTACCTCGGGCCGGTCGTGACGTTCGGGGAGTACCTCACCTACCAGCCGCCCAAGGTCGGCGGGAAGCCCTCCTTCTCGCTCGCCGGCCCGAGCGCGGGCCCCGGTGCGGCAGCGGGGAAGGCCGCCGCATCCTTCGCGGCGCCGGCCCCGCTGAAGCCGCTGACCGCCAAGCCGCTGCCCGGCGAGGGGACGTGGCGAGTGCTCGCCACGGCGAAGGGCAAGCCCGCCATCTACGGCACCTACCTGCGGGAGCCCTGGATTACACCAGGCACCCGCCGGGGCCTGCTGGCCACGTTCAACAGCGGTTTCAAGATCGCTTCCTCCGGCGGCGGCTTCTACCTGAACGGCGCCACGAGCGGCAGGCTGACCAACGGCGTCGCATCCATCGTGTACCACCGGGACGGCCACATCTCGATCGGAGTCTGGGGACAGACCGCGCATATGGGCCCCGACGTGGTGGGCGTGCGGCAGAACCTGCACCTGATCGTTGATCACGGCCGGATCCCGGCAGCGGTCGACAGCAACGTCACAACCAGCTGGGGCGCCACCCTGGGCGGCGGCTACTACGTGTGGCGGTCCGGCATCGGCATCACCCGGGACGGGCGGGTCATCTTCGTGTACGGCCCGGCGCTGAACGTAAGGGAAACCGCCCAATTGCTGAAGCGGGCCGGTGCGGTGACGGGCATGGAGCTCGACATCAACCCGGAGTGGATGTCGTTCATGTACTACCAGCCGAGGCACCACCCGGCCGACCCGACCCCGGCTGTCCTGCTGCCCACCCAGAACCAGCCGGCGGACCGCTACTACTCGATCACCGGCCGCGACTTCACGGCTGTGTACTCGCGGTGACCTCCCGCCTGCCAGAGGTCGGCGGGTCCGCCACGGTGCGGGCCGCGCCTGCCCGCTACCCGATGCCGGTGCGCTGGCTGGCGGCCGCCGTCGAGACCTCGCGGCCCCGCCAGTGGCCGAAGAACCTCCTGGTCTTTGCCGCCCCGCTGGCCGGCGCATCGCTGGGGCGGGATGACGGCCTCGACTACGCCCTGGTGGCCGCCGCGGCCTTCACGGCCGCATCGGCCGCCGTGTACTTCATCAACGACGTGGCCGACGCCGAACGCGACCGGCAGCATCCGGTCAAGAGGTTCCGCGCGGTGGCCGCTGGCCGGCTGCCGAGAGCACATGCCCTGACGCTGGCCGGGCTCGGAATCGCCGTCAGCCTGGCTGCGGGGGTCTGGATCCGCGAGCCGCGGCTGTCGGTGGTCATCGGCGTCTATCTCGCCTTCTCGGTCCTGTACACAGCCGTGCTCAAGCACGTCCCCGTGGTGGAGCTGGCCTTCGTGGCCGCCGGCTTCGTGCTGCGCGCTCTCGGCGGGGCCGTCGCCACGCACGTGCCCCCGTCCGGCTGGTTCCTGCTCGTGTGCAGCCTGGGCGCGCTGATGGTCGCGATGGCCAAGCGCTACACCGAACTTGCCATGCTCGATGGGGACGCGGCCAAGCACCGCCCGGTCATGCGCTGGTACAGCGGCGCGGCGCTGCGGCTCGGCCAGCGGATCGTAGCCGGGGCCATGATCTTGTCCTACCTGCTCTGGGCGCAAGCGGAACGCAATCCATGGATGCGCGACTGGCATCTCGCCAGTGCTCTGGCGCTGGCCCTGGCGCTGGCCCGCTTCGACTGGCTCACCGCCCGGGCCGAAGGCAAGCCGGTCGAAGACCTGATCGCCAAGGATGGGCTGATGATTTACTGCGAGCTGACCTGGCTCGCCATGTTCGCTGCGGGGCTGTAGTGAGCGCCTTCACCGGCACGTGCCAGATGCTGACCGGCTGGGGCCGGGCGGTGCCGTCGCGGGCCATGGTGGGCGGCCCGATCGATCTCGACGACCTGCAGGAACTCGTGGCCAGCCGGCCGTCAAGGGGAGTGCTCGGCCGTGGCGCCGGCCGGAGTTACGGCGATGCCGCGCAGAACATGGATGGCTACGTGCTGGCGCCGGTCACCCGCTCGCACATGGAACTCAACGCCGCGGCGGCCACGCTGCGGGCCTCCGCGTCCACCAGCTTCACCGAGATGCTGGCCGCGGTCGTGCCGCACGGCCTGATCCTGCCCGTGCTTCCCGGAACCCGCCACCTGACCATGGGCGGGGCGGTCGCTGCAGACGTCCACGGCAAGAACCAGCGCCGGGACGGGAGCATCGCCGCCTGGATCGACGAGATCGAGCTCATCGACGGCCGCGGCAGCCTGCGCACGCTGACCCCGGAGGGTGATCCCGGGGCATTCTGGGCCACAGTCGGGGGAATGGGCCTAACCGGCCTCATCCTGGCCGTGACGATCCGGCTGCTCAGGATACGCAGCGCCCTGCTGGAGGTCACCTCGCGGCGCCTGGCCGACCTGGACGCGCTGCTGGCCGCGCTGGATGAGGCCGAATCCCGGTACTCGGTCGCCTGGGTCGACACCACCGCGTCCGGCAGGTCGCTCGGGCGGGGAATCCTCGACGTGGGCGATCATCTGGCCGGGCTGGATCCGCTGCTGGAGCCAGACGGCCTGGCCTACCACCCGCCGCGCGCCCGCCGCGCGCCCGCCGTCCCGTTCTGCGCGGTCACGCCCTGGTCGGCGCGCGGCTTCAACAGCCTGTGGTTCCGCAGAGCGCCCCAGGAGCACCGCGGCCTGGCCGATCTGACGCGCTACTTCCACCGGCTGGACGCGGTTGAGGGGTGGAACCGCGCGATCGGCCCGCGCGGGCTCGTCCAGTACCAGTTCGTGGTGCCAGAAGGCCACGAGAAGGTCATTGCCCGGGCCCTCGAGGCCGTGCAGCAGCATCGCTGCGCTCCGTTCCTCGGGACGCTGAAGCGGTTCGGGCCCTCGAGCGGGGGACCGCTGTCCTTTCCCCTGCCGGGCTGGTCGCTCGCGATCGACATGCCCGCAGGAAACCCGCAGCTCGGGCGGGTGCTTGACGAACTTGACCGCGAGGTCAGCAACGCCGGAGGACGGGTCTACCTGGCCAAGGACGCCAGGCTCAGCCGGGCCGCCTTCGGCGACATGTACGCAGCCTCGGCGCAGTGGCAGCCCGCGCGAGCCGAACTCGACCCGCGCGGCGTGTTCCGGTCCGACCTTGGCCGGAGGCTGGGCCTGTGCGGCAGCTGAAAGGCAGACCCGGCTGGGGCGCGCAATCCGGGCCGGGAGAAGCTGAAGCAATGCACGATGTCTTCCGCCCGCCAGGCCGGCCTGGCCAGCATGGCCGGTACGAACGGGTGCTCCTCTTCGGCGGGGCCAGTGAGATCGGCCAGGAGATCCTGGCCGCACTGCGGCTGCCGCCAGAAGCCGAGGTGCTGCTGGCGGGCCGGGACGAGCAGCGAATGGCGGCCGCGGCCAAGCCGCTGACCTGCCGGGTGCGGACGCTGACCTATGACGCCGCCGCGCTGGACACCCACCGGGCAGTGCTGGAGAAAGCCTTCGCCGCCGGGCCCGTGGACCTGGTCATCTCCGCGGCGGGCATCCTGGCCGCCCAGGAGTCGCTGGACAGCGACCCGCTCCAGGCCGGCGTCCTCGTCGAGACCAACTTCACCGGGCACGTGACCACCCTGCTCGCCGCCGCGGCGCGGCTGCGCGCTCAGGGTCACGGCACAATCGTGGTGCTCTCCTCGGTGGCCGCGATCCGGCCCCGCAAGGCCAACTTCGTCTACGGGTCCGCCAAGGCCGGCCTCGATGCGTTCGCCCGGGGACTGGCCGATTCCCTGCACGGCAGCGGTGTGCGGGTGCTGCTGGTCCGGCCGGGCTTCGTGATCGGCCGCATGACGGAGGGCCTGGCCCCGGCGCCGCTGGCCACGACGCCCACCGCAGTGGGTGCCGCGGTAGCGGAGGCGCTCGCCGGCCAGGCTGCGGTGGTCTGGGTGCCGTCGCAGCTCCGCGTGCTGTCGGTCGCGCTCAGGCTGATGCCCAGGCCGCTCTGGCGTCGGCTGCGCAGGTGAAGGCGGGTCGCGGATGCGGGTACTGGTGGCCGAGGATGACCGCGGGCTGCGTGACGTGCTCGCGCGGGGCCTGCGGGAGAACGGCTACGTGGTGGATGCGGTGGCGGACGGGCAGGCGGCCATCCGGTTCCTGCGCAGCTATGACCATGCGGTCGTGGTCCTCGACTGGCGCATGCCCGGGGTGTCGGGGCTGGAAGTCCTGCAGTGGATGCGGCGGCACGAGTCGCCCGCCGCTGTCCTCATGCTCACGGCCCGCGACGCGCCTGCCGACCGGGTCACCGGCCTGGACCAGGGAGCCGATGACTACCTGGTGAAGCCGTTCGACTTCAGCGAATTGCTGGCCCGGATGCGCGCGCTGCAGCGCAGGCCGAGGGCACTGCAGGCCACGCAGCTGGTCGTCGGGGACCTCCGCTTCGACCCGGTCACGCGGGAGGTGCAGGTAGGGAACCACCACCCGGTGCTGACCGCGACCGAGCTGAGCATCCTGGAGATGCTCGTGCGGCGGTCGCCCGCGGTGGTGCAGCGGCGCCTGATCGCGCTGAACGTCTGGGAGCATGAGGCTGATGCGATGGGGTCCAACACCATCGACGTACACCTGGCCCGGCTGCGATCCAAGCTGGCGTGCGGCATGGTGCGCATCGAGACCCTGCGCGGGGTCGGATACCGGATAGTCGGAACATGAGACTGCGGCGACGGTCACTCCCGCCAGGTTCCGCGCATGCGGCCCGGATCGCCCTGGCGGCCAGCCTGCTGATCGGCGTCGTCTATGCCGGCTGTGTCACGGTCCTGGACCGGGTCGTCGCCGCGCGGCTCGTGGCGGCGGTCGACTACCGGCTGCAAGAGCGGCTGTCCGACGTGCGGGAGAGCGGCCAGGCCGTCACGGTGGCCGGGGCCCAGAACGACGACGATGACATGGGCGCGCCGCCGATGTACCTCTGGCTCGTGACCCCGAACCGGGCAGTCGTGCGGCTGACCGCCCGCGCCCCGCAGCTGTCGGCCGGCAGCGCGGTGACCATGAGGCAGCCGCTCACGGCTCACCTGGCCCGGAGCACGTTCCGGCTGGACTCCGTCCGTTACGGCGGCGCGCTGCTGGTCGCGGGCCAGAGCCTGGCCGAGCAGGGCCACATCGAAGACGTGCTCGGCATCGGCGAGACGCTCGCCGCGCCGGTGCTGCTGCTGGCGGTCTTCATCGGAGCGCTGATCATCGGGCTGAGGGCCCTGTCGCCGGTCGAGCAGTCCCGGCGGCGGCAGCTCGAATTCACCGCCGACGCATCCCACGAGCTCCGGACCCCTCTCAGCGTGATCAGCGCAGAGACCAGCATCGCGCTCAACGCCCCGCGGAAGGCGGCCGAATACCGTTCCGCCCTGGCCCGCATCCAGGGTGAGAGCGAGCGGCTGCGCAGCATCGTGGAGGACCTGCTGTGGCTGGCCAGGTTCGACTCGCAGCCGCCCCAGCCGGGCAACGAGCCCCTGGACCTGGCCACGATTGCCGCGGGGTGCGCCGACCGCTTCCGCACACTGGCGCGCTCGCAATCCATCGACATCGTGGTGGCCAGCACCGGGCCGGAGCCCGCCTGGATCAGCGCCCCGCCGGAAGTGATCGACCGGCTGGCCGGGGTTCTGGTGGACAACGCCTGCCGGCACGCCGGGCCGGACGGCAAAGTGCGGATCAGCGTCGGCCAGCGAGCCAGCCGGGTGACCCTGACCGTGGAGGACACCGGCCCCGGGATACCGGCCAGCGACCGGGTCAGGCTGTTCGACCGCTTCCACCGCGCGACCGAAAAGCCCGGCGGCGCCGGTCTCGGCCTGGCCATCGCCGACTCGATCGTCCGCTCCACCGCGGGCCAGTGGCGGATCGACGACTCACCCCTCGGCGGTGCGCTCTTCCAGGTCTCCTGGCGCCGGGCCACGACGCGGCAGCACGGCCCGGCGCCGAGTCTCACCGCCCCTGCGCTCATGCCGTCGGTCCTGCCCCCGGGGAACCGGCGCCCATCCGGCTGAACCGGCGCCGTGAACTGTCGCCTGGCCGCACCGGCAGGACCAAGGTCCCCCGCGGTGGTGACCCAGATCCCTGTCTGGGCTATTGCCGCGAGCGGGACGATGTGCCGGACGGCCGCTGTGCCGCCGGCTCTGTTTCATACCTGATAAGGAGCATGAACATGAGTACTCCGGCCTTAGCGATGGACCCTTCGGCGATTGACCTCAATCAGCCCGGAACCTACCTGCACTGGTCGATCTTCACCGTTTCAGTGGCAAATCTTGTGCTCATCGCCGTTATGGTGGTCATTTTTGGCGTGGCGCTGGTGCTGCCGTTCCCCCGGGGCCGCACCTACCCGGCGGAAGCAGACCTGCCAGCGGGCACCGATCCCGGCACCCTCGCGGGCACTCCCGGCCGGAGCAGCGAGGCCGACCTGGGCATGGACGAGGACAGGGCCATGTGGACGTCCCGGCTGCGGCGTACGGCGCTGCGCCTGCTGCCACCGGGCAGGCTGCTGCCCGACCGCCAGCCCGCCTACGTCGCCTCGTGGGTGTATGTGTTCGGCGTGGCCAGCCTGGCCGCGCTCGGGGTGGCGATCGTCTCCGGGTTCGCCCTGGCGGTCGGCGGGACCGACTGGTGGCACACCAACCCGGTGGGTCATTTCTGCAACAGCCTTCACCTGTGGAGCGTCGAGCTATTCATGGCGTTTTTGGTCATCCACTTGTGGGGGAAGTTCTGGATGGCGGCCTGGCGAGGACAGCGCGCGATGACCTGGATCACCGGGGTGGTCGCCTTCCTGGCCTCGGTCGTCGAGTGCTTCACGGGTTATCTGACGCAGCAGAACTTCGACTCGCAGTGGATCTCCGCGTCCGGCAAGGACGCCTTCAACCCGGTCGGGCTCGGCGCATTCTGGAACGTGATGAACTTCGGCCAGATGCTGCTGTGGCATGTGGTGCTGGTGCCCATCGTGCTGGTCGCCATCACCGGGGCGCACATCCTGCTGGTGCGCGTCCGCGGCGTCGCCCACCCGCTGCCCGCCCACCCAGGCGGCTCCGGCTCGGCGCGGGAGCGCCGCAAGGCCCGCAAGGCGGCCGACGCCGCGCCATGGCGCGGCCCGACCCGGCGCTACGACATCATCAAGGAAGGCGCCATCGCCTCGGTGGTGGTGCTGTTGCTGACAGTGGCGCTGGCCTGGATCCTGTCCTCCCCCGACGTGCCGTCGGCCACGATCCAGAGCTGGGCCAAGGCGGCCCCGGCCGACTTCCTCGCCACCGCGGCGACCGAACTCAACGGCACCAGCGGTAGCGCCACCTACGGGCCGCCCTACAACAATGGCACCGAAGGCGTGCAGAGCCTGCTGTTCGCGCCCGCGAAGATAACCGGCGTCACCCAGCCGATCAACTCGGCGCAGGACTTCGTGCTCGGCCCGCTCGGCAAGCTGGCACCCACCAATCCCCCGCTGGCCGCGGCCCTGGCCATCTACCACGCTGCCCCGCCCACGCAGCGCCTGGCATGGGCCAACGCCTACCTCACCGCCGTCGCCCACGTGAAGTTCGCGGCCGGCACACCCGTTGTCCCAGCCGCCGCCGACGGCCCGGTGCCTGCCTTGCTCGCCAACGAGCTCACGATGGCGCGCAGCGGCGCGCTCGACTCTGACCTGCTGGCCCAGCGGTCCTTCTACGGCACCAACTTCACCAAGCCGCTGCTGTTCATGGGCGACGGCTCCTACTTCGAGGACCAGGCCACCTCCATGAACCTGTCCGGTGACCAGTGGGGCGTCATGAACGAGACGGGCAGCTACCCCGGCCAGCCCTGGCTGTGGCTGTACACACTGTGGTACTACGTCCCCGGCTTCTCCGCCTCCGCCAACGTGGACATGATCGCGGTCTACCTGACGGGCCTGGCCACGATCCTGCTGCTGCTGGTGCCGTTCATCCCCGGGCTGCGCGACATCCCCAGGCTGATCCCGGTGCACCGGCTGATCTGGCGGTCCTGGGACCGCCCAGAGCCCGCCGACACCACGGGCCCAGTCAGCTCCGCTGCAGGCCAGACGAAATAGCGCAGCGATCAGCACTTCTCAGGAGGAAGGTGGACATCGTGAGCGCGGTGAGCCCCCGGCAGGACCTGGACCCGGGAGCCCGGGCCGGGGTCCGCCGGTGGTCCCGGCCCGCGGGCAGCACGGCCAGGGATGGCGTGCCGGCGCAAGCGATCCCGGCCAGCGCGACCCCGGCCAGCGCGACCCCGACCCCGGCGGCCCGGGCCGCCAGGGCCGGCCATCAGCGGGGCCGGCTGGCGCTGCCCGGGGCACCGCAGGTGCTGCTCCAGTTCGGCCTGGCCCGGACCACCCAGGCCACCGCTCGCCGCCCGCCGGCCGAGCTGATGGAGCCGTGAGCGCACAGGAGGTGCACGCCCGGCGCTCTGCCTGGTGTTACTGGTGCACGTAGGTGCCGGGTGCCGGACCGAGCGGCGGATACTGCCGGCTTCCCAGCACCGCCGGGGCGGGCTTCTCTTTCCCCGAATGCGGGATCATCCACTCGGCCCACCTGGGCCACCAGGAGCCCTCGTGCACGGTCGCGGTCGAGAGCCACTGGTCTGGGTCAGGCGCGATAGGCGGCGCATCCCAGTACCCGTATTTGGCGGTCTTGGCTGGATTGACGAACGACTGGATATGACCCGACCTGACCACGACCGTGTCCTTACCGCCACCCAGCACCTGGGTTGAGCCGTAGCACGCCTGCCACGGCGTGATGTGGTCGGTGTAACCCGCCACGTGGAAGCTGTCGCAGTCGACCTTGGCCAGGTCAATGGGTGTGCCGAGCACGGTGATCGCGCCAGGCCGTGTCGCTTTGCGGCTCACGAGCAGCTCGCTCATCTCGGCTGACAATCTCGCGGTCATCGCGGTGGCATCGTCGTTCCAGGCCAGAACGTCAAAGGCAGGCGGGTCCTCGCCAAGCAGCCAGCCGCTGACCAAGTAGTTGAAGACAAGATCGTTCGGCCGCAGCCACGCGAACGAGGTTCGCAGCATGTTGCCGGGGAAGACCCGGCCCGCAGCCGCGGCCCGCTTCAGCACGGCCTGTGAGCCTCCGCCGGCCATCCAGCCCACGATGTTGGGATGGTCACTGGTGAGCATCGTGACGATGAACGTCGCCGAGCCGGCCGAATCATCGCCCTTGGCGGCCAGGTAGCCGAGTGTCAGCGCCGTGGTGATGCCCCCCGCACAGAGCCCCAGCCAGTTGATGGTGTCACTGCGGGTGATCTTCCGGACGATCTCAGCCGCCCGGACCTGGGCGCCGAGATAGTCATCGATTCCCCAGCGTCCATGCCCCAGCCTGGCCTGCGGATTCCGCCACACGATCATGAAAACCTGGATGCCCTGCGCCAGGGCGTATTCCACCATGCTGCGCCCCGGGGCAAGGTCGAGCACGTAGTAGCGGTTCAGCTCGGGGGGCACCATCAGCAACGGCCTGCCGCGGACGGTCGGCGTAGCCGGCGCGTACTGCAGCAGCTCGAAGATCTCGTCCCGGTACACAACAGCCCCAGGCGTGCAGGCAAGCTTGTCGCCCACCGGGAACGGCTTCCGGTTGACCATGCTCGGCATGCCACCCCTCGCGAGGTCGCGGAGCATATTCTGCCCGCCGCGGAGCAGGGACTGTCCGCCGGTCTCGAAGGCGCGCTTGAGGGCAAGCGGGTTGCCGGGCAGGTAGTTCGTTGGCGAGAGTGCGCCGGTGATGATGTTCGCCAGGTAGCGCGTGCGGGCCTGCCGCTCCCAGGGACCGTCCACGGCCTTCACCATCCGGTCGGTCCACTCCTCGTAGAGCCGGTAACCCTGGCCGAGCCGGCGATAAAGCGGGTTGTCTCGCCAGGTCACGTCCCTGAACCGGGGATCCTTCTCGTCGAACCTGAGCCCTGACCGGCCAAACGCGATCTTCAGCACTTCGGTAGCCAGCCACGGCAGCTCCCGGGCCGCTGCAGCCGGATTGACCAGGTCTGCGGCTGACTCGAGCAGGCCAAGGGCATCGGCTGCCTGCCCCGTCGGGTATCCGGAGCCCAGTGTCACTTCATCAGGATCTTCCATGATCACTCCCGGATAGCATGACCGGTCCCATCAATCTGACTGACCGGCGATGCCCTGTCAAAGGCGGCCGGCCGGCGCTAGCCGCTGTGAGTCTGAGCCGGCAGCACAGCGGCCATCGACTAGATCGTCCCGCTCTGCTCAGCTGCACCGCCAGGGATCTGGGTCACCACACCGGGGGCCGTAGGTCACGGCCGCCGGGGACCATCGGCCGGTTCACTGCGGAGTCATCCGGGCTAGCGTCGAAGATGCTGGCAGGCATCGTGCCGCCGCCCGGGAGACAGGAGGCACCCGATGACTACTACGCAGCAGCCGCAGCCGGGCGAGGCTGGGCGGGCGCAGGCCGGATTGGGCGCGGTCCGCGGCCGGGTGGCCCTGGTCACCGGCGGCACGCGCGGGATTGGCGCGGCCATCTGCCATCAGCTGGCTGATGCGGGCGCGGATGTCGCGGCCGGCTACTGGCG
>WNGR01003077.1_pt1 | contig 19820 bp, 18 predicted proteins | sample 5407581 | NCBI WGS metagenome assembly WNGR01 (sample SAMN13153383, study PRJNA577476) | soil metagenome | isolation source: 80 cm soil or saprolite under Garry oak tree replicate 2 | place: USA:California | collected 2016-06-15 | reverse complement strand
CCGACGACACGGCCTACCTGCAGGCGATCGCCGACGAGCTGAACGACCGGCCCCGGCGTATCCTCGGGTTCAGGAAACCCAAGGAAGTCTTCGCCGAGCTACTCACCAGCGAGATTGCTTCCACCGGCTGAATGCGCCCTGTTCTCGGCCGGCGCAACGAGCCGAAAGCCCTAGCTCAGGATTGGCACGACGATCTCCCAGGGCCGTAGGTCACGGCCGATGCGGACCTTTGGCCCTGTTGGTCCGGAAGACCTCGGCCTCACAATCCAACGGTCCCCGACCGGGCGTCCCGACCGGGCGCCTCGTCGCCCAGGCGACTAGAGGGGAGAAGACGATGAAGCGTGTCGTCGTCGATCGCTATGGCGGTCCCGAGGTCTTGAGGATGGTGGAGGAGGACGATCCGCGACCGGGTCCGGGCGAGGTGCGCGTCCGGGTGCTGGCCGCGGGTGTGTCGTTCACCGATTCCCAGCTGCGCGCCGGCACCTACATCCCCGGGGGGCCGAAGCCGCCGTTCACGCCCGGCTATGAGCTCGTCGGCGTCGTTGAGGAGCTTGGCCCGGGCTGCTCGAGGCTCCGCGTGGGAGATCGCATCGGCGCGCTGACGGTGTGGGGCGCTGACGCGGACCGCGTCTGTGTGCCGGAGGCGGGCGCGGTCGAGGTCCCCGAGGACCTCGACCCGGCGGAGGTCTTGAGCCTGGTGTTCACCTACATGACCGCCTACCAGGTGCTTCACCGCACGGCGAGGGCGAAGCGCGGGGAGACGGTGCTCGTGCACGGCGCGGCCGGCCGGGTGGGCACCGCGGCTCTCGAGCTCGGAGCGCTGGCCGGGCTTCGCCTGTTCGGGACGGCTTCGGCTCGTGACCGCGCGGCGGTCGAGCGGCTCGGTGCTGTCGCGATCGACTACCGGAACGAGGACTTCCTGGCTCGGGTGCGAGAGCTGACGGGCGGCGAGGGTGTGGACGTCGTGCTCGACAGCCTCGGTGGCCCGCTGTCGCTTCGCTCGTTCCGGGCGCTGCGGCCCGGCGGAAGGCTCGTCGTGTTCGGCCGCTACGCCACGATCGCGGACGGGCACAAGAACTGGCCGGCGGTGATCGAGTGGTACGCGTCGGTTGCGGCCGTTTGGCTCTGGGCGGCGCTTTCGCCCCGCCGGCGCGCAATGAAATACCAGATCCAGAAGTTCCGCGACGCTGCTGAAAACCGGCCCGGAGCAGTGGGCGGAGAGCCCCGCTACCCGGAGTGGTTCCAGGAGGACTTCCGCGCGCTGGTCGAGATGCTCCGTCGTGGCGAGATCCACCCGGTCGTGGCCGAGCGCCTGCCGTTGTCCGAGGCTCGCCATGCGCACGAACTGCTGGACAGCACGGCAGGGACGGGGAAACTCGTGCTCGTGCCATAAGCCGGCCAAGACGCCCGCTGATGGCCCGCTACCTGCCCATCGCCGAACACGGCCTGACCGGCGACCTGCACACCGTCGCGCTGGTCGGCACCGACGGGACGATCGACTGGTACTGCCGCCCGCGGTTTGACTCGCCGAGCGTCTTCGTGGCGATCCTCGACGCCGACGGCGGGGGCGTGTTCCGGATCGCGCCCGACTGCGACGGCTGGAGCTCGAAGCAGCTCTAACTCCCCGACACCAACATCCTCATCACGCGCTTCCTGATGCCGGACGGAGTGGGGGAGGTGCAGGACTTCATGCCCCTGGGAACAGCCCGACGAAGGGATCTGGGAGGCGCGGTGGGCGTGCCCGGGCCGGCCGCTGGCCTGGGCGCCCTCGCCGGCCTGGCTGACCGCGGCGGTCATCGCCTGGTATTTCGCGGCCATCACCGGGTTGTGGATCAGCATCGGCCATACCGCTCGCCACGCGGTCAGGCGCAGGCTGGGCCGACCGCGGCGGGAGATGTGCGCCTCGCCGTCGAAGGCGCCCGAGGCGTTGTCGGACGGGGACATCCCGGCGTGCTTGACCAGCGATGATGAGCTGTCATAGCGGTTCGGGTCGCCGGTCTCGGCCAGGATCACCGCCGCCCCCGTCGCGGTCAGCCCGGGAATGTCGCCCAGCCGAGCCAGGCCGAGATCAGCCAGGGCGGCGACCATGGCAGCCTCGGCTTCCTGCCGCTGGGCACGGGCGCGCCGCAGGTCACCCAGCTCGGCGGCGACCCGTCGCAGCAGCCCGCGCCGGTGCGACCACACCACGCCCTCGGTGCTGGTCAGCGCGGCGAACATGGCCCGGCATACCGGGCCATAGGTGCGCTGCCCGCCCCAGCCCGCCACCGCGGAGCGGATCAGGCCGGTGAAGGCCTCCAGGCCCATCGCGGCTAGCTCGCCCGGCCGGCCGCCGCACCGCGACGTCACCACCTCCATGGCCGCCAGCCAGGTCTTCGACTCAAACGGCTGCGCGCATGCCTCGGTCACCACCGGCCAGGCCACCGACAGAAAGTCCCGGATCCGCTGCACCGACGCGGTCTCCCCCGTGATCAGCGCGGTGCGCCGCCGGCCCAGGTGCAGCAGGTCCGCCCGCACCTCATCCAGCTCCTCGGGAATGTAGCAGTGCAGCTCAGCGGCCAGCCGGGCGATCATCACGCAATCCGCCTCATCAGTTTTATGGCTGGTGTAGTCCTGCTGCTGGCGGCCAATGTGGCTAACCAGCGGCTGCACACACACCAGCGGCAGGCCCCGCTCAGCGCACATCCGCTGCACCTACAGCCAGCGCGGCCCGGTCGGCTCGCACGCTACCGCCACCGACGCAAACCCCTTCGCCCGGGCCTGCCCCACCGCCCAGTCCAGCGCCGGCCCGAGCCGGAACGCCTTCACCCGCACCGTCTTGCGGGCCAGCACCCGCACATCGTGATCGACCACCGCGAGCGCCTGCTTCTCATCAGCCAAATCGATCCCGATCACCGCGCCATCACGCGGCAGCAGCCCGCGAAGCTGCTCCCGGCCGCTGGCCGGGCTGACGGTGCTGCCGGACCTGCGCACCCTGCGGCCCCGGCTGGCCGCGATCGCCGACGCCAGCGACCGCTGGCACTGCAGGCCATGTTCGCCTCAGCGATGCTGGCCGCCGACCCGGTCACCTCCGGCGTCTACTACGTCGACGACCACTTCGTCCCGTATGCCGGCGCGAAGCCCGTCGGCAAGGGCTGGAACAACAAGCGCGGACGCGGCGAGCGCGGACGCGGCGACACCCACGTCACCGCCCATGACGGCCGCGCGGTGTGCTTCGTCACCGGCGAGCCCTCCGGGCTGACCAAGACCCTGCCACTAGCGCTGGCGGAGCTGAAGAAAGCCGCCGGGCCCGGCGCGAAGATCATGCTCGGGTTCGATCGCGGCGGCGCCTATGCGCAGGTCTTCACCCACTGCCGGAAACAGGACGTGGACTGGGTCACCTACCGCCGCGCGCCGCTCGCGGTCCCCGCGCGCCTGCCCGCGCTCACCACCATCACCGTGAACGGAGCCGCCCGGCAGGTCGCGTGGGCCGAGGACACCGTTACCATCAAGGACTACGGTGATGCCCGCCAGATCACCCTGTTCGAACACGGCCAGGTCGCCCTGCAGATCCTCACCTCCGACACCGAGGCCTGCCCGGCGGAGATCCTGTCCTGGCTGAAGTCGAGGTGGCGGGAGGAGAACTTCCTCAAATACGCCTCAGACAACTATGGCATCGACAAGATCTGCGACTACATCGCCGCGATCGAGACCAACACCAAAGTGATAGACAACCCGGCCCGCAAGACCGCGAACGCAGCAGTCCGGCACGCGGAGAAGACGCTCGCCGCGGCGCGCGAGGACATGGCCGTCATGCTCGCCGACCCCGCCATCCCCGCCGCCGCCAAAAACGCGAAGCTCATCCCCGCCGCCGCCAGGACAATCAGCAGTGCGCAGACGTCCCTCGCCGCGGCCGAGGCCGCACGGGACGAGATCCCCGCCAAACTCCCCGCCAACGTCATCGACCCCGACGCGCAGGTCGCGCTGCTGCGCACCCGCAGACGCGGCCTGCAGATGGTCCTGCGGCTGCTCGCGCACAACGCCGAGCACTGGCTATCCAACCACCTCAACGCCTACCTGCAAGACGACCGCGAGTACCGGGCGATCACCCGCCAGACCATCATCCGGGGCCTGGCCGGCGTCATCACCTACACCCCCGCCGCGCTCACCGTCGAACTCCAGCAGCCCGACGAGCCCCGCATCACCCGCGCCCTGGCCCTGTAGGGCTCGGTGGTCATGACCTGGGCGACGAGCCGCCCGAAGGGCTCGATGCCGGTGGTGGGCTCGCAGCGGCCGAAGACCCTGGCGCGGTGCACGTCCCAGGCCGCCAGGTATTGCAGCGCGCCGCCGCGGGTGTACTCGGATTCGGTGCGGGCGGGCGACCGGGCGGCGGGCAGGGACGCCTGGCGGCGGATCCGGGCCTGGATGGAGGTTTTCTCATCCGCGCTGATCACGTAGTCGTCCTCGCCGAGAGGCGCGCCCTGCCAGGTGCGGGCGTACAGGTCCAGGACCCGCCCGGCCTTGACCGCGAGCTCGAATACCTTCGCGACCTGCTCCGCCAGCACGGCATCGAACCAGACGGCGGCACCGCCTAAACCGCGCCCATCCGGCCGAGGCAACCGCACGTTCTGGCCAGCGCGATCCCTGGTGAAGCGGTCTGCACCGGCTCCCTCGTGCTCGGCGCGGCGGGCCTGCTCGACCGCCTGACGGCGACCACACACTGGGCCAACTACCCGGACCTGGCCGCCTGCGGGGCAACGCCCACACCCGAGCGGGTGGTCGAGCACCTCGACCGCCGGATCATCACCGCAGCCGGTGATGTAGCCGTCGGACACTCCCGGACCTCACACTTCTTTGCGGCCGCGGCAGCGAGCTGGCTGAGCGCGTCCCAGATGGGCAGAGCCAGCGAACGCGGGTCATCGAGCTCGTCGGTACTACCGCGCCACGGCCTGGCCCGCCGGCGTTTTGGCACAACACGGAGCGGGTACGGTGCATGGCCCGGAGCGAGAGCAGAGGGAAAGAAATGACCGCAGAGCAGGGCAAGGATACGCGGACCGGCCGGGTGCCGGCGCTGAACATCGAGCGGATCTACAGCACCACCGTCCCGGCGGAAGAGCTCGCCCGGGCGCTGGCGGACCACTTCCGCGCGCAGGAGTTCGAGACCCAGGTCTTCCGCACCAGCGGCGACCGCACGGTGATGCAGGCGCGCAAGGAGAGCCTGTGGCGCCACCTGCTGGGGGTCGCCTACGCGCTGACCGTGGTCTTCACCCCCGGGGAGGGCCAGCTGAGCATCGGCCTGGGGGGCCACGAGTGGGTCGATGCGGCGATCAGCGGGGCAATCGGGCTGGCCGCGGTCCCGCCCGTGCTGCTGGGGACCGCCTACGGCATCTGGAAGGAGAACCAGCTGGACAAGGAGGTCTGGCAGGTGATCGACGAGCGGGTCGGCGCAGAATCCCCATGAGAACTCTCAATACGGCTTGAACTTTCAAACGGCTTCAAGGGCGCGCGGAGTGCGCCGTGCGCACTGCAGCGCTGGGCATGCTGGGCGCGCTGACTCACGCCGGCATCAGGCAGCAGTTACCCGCAACTCGGCGTCAGACCTCACAACAAAACCCCCGCGCTACGTCAGCCTGAGCTTGCTGGCCGCTCGGGAGGCCGGACGAGGGCCACGGCGGCCTCGACGGCGAGGCCGAGTGCGGCCCCGCCGGCAACGTCCAGCGGGAGGTGAGCGCCCACGTAGATGCGAGCGAGGCCAACAAGCGGCACGACGGCGGCTACGACAGCGCGCCCAGACGGGTTGAGACGCGGGAAGGCAGCCGCGCCCAGGGCGACCGCCACGCCGGCGTGCCCGGACAGGTACCCGAGCCCGGAAGCATCGGGGCCGCGGGTGCAGGTGCCCGTGACCAGTGTTGCTGGCCGTGGCCGGCCCACCATCTGTTTGACCAGCTTGGACAGCGCCCATGTGCCCGTTCCGCCCGCGAGCAGGCGGAACGCACGCTCACGGTCGTGAGCCAGCAGCGCCACCGCGGCTACCGCGGGCGCGGCGCCGAGCGTTCCCAGCTGCATGATGACCCAGGTGGGAGGGTAGAGCCAGTCTGGCAGGCCATTGACGGCCCGGAAAGCCCCGGCCTCGCAATGCCCTACGTGGTTCGGGCGTGCCGACACCGCAGTGACCAGTGTCGCCGCCGTGCCCAAGCCAAGCCTGAACCTGGGATCGGCCAGGACGTCCATAGGGGAGCGCCCGCGTGCCTTCCTGGCCCGCTGCGACGATGCTGGCGTGCTGGGCCGCCGCGGATCGCGCCTGCCGGTGAGTCGCTTCATGGGTCGCGCTCCACGCCGAGCCTCTTGTTCAGGATGAGCCGGGGCTACTGCCTGGAAACCGGTCCGCTCTCGAGTTGCCCTCACAAGGGTGAACTAATGCCGGCCTGCGCCAAGAGAATCCGCCGGGGGAACTTTACCCAAACATCCTCGCCATAAGAGCCCGGCGTCGTGGTCAGGCTCGGCGAACGGGTCATGTTGCTCCATACGATCCAGCCGACTTTGGCTGCGGTGCCGTAGGTTGTGGAAACGCGGCCATGAGTCGAGCCCCGGCGGTCGTTCGGCCGCGTGGCCGGCGGACAACCGGCCAGATGGGGGATGATGAGCGCCTTCCGGACCCGCCCGGGGCCGTTTGGCCCTTGGGAACCTAGAACGCTGGCACCGCAGGCGGGCCGCGTGCCGTGAGACACATACGCCGGGACCTCATCGTGCTGGTAGCCAGCCTGGCGGTGTTCGCCGCATGCGCCGTGATCGCGGCCGATGGGCGGGTCGGGCCGGCCGAGCGGGCCGTGTTTCATGCCATCAACGGGCTGCCAGGCTGGCTCTACCGGCCGATGCTGGCCGCACAGTACCTGGGGGTGCTGGGCACGCCGCTGGTAGTCGCCGTCGGCGCGCTGGCGTGGCGGCGGTGGCGGCTGGCCGCCGCGCTGGTGCTGGTGGTGCCGTTGAAGCTTGTCCTCGAGCGGGTTGCGAAGCAGCTGGTGCACCGGCAGCGACCCGGGACGACGGTGCCTGAGGCGATCCTGCGTGGGGTGCCACAGCACGGGCTGAGCTTCACCTCCGGGCATGCCATCATTGCCTTCGCGATCGCGGGGCTGCTGGTGCTGGTGCTGCCGCGTCGCTGGGGGGTAGTCGCGTTCGTGCTGGCAGTCTGCAACGCGGTGGCGCGGATATACCTGGGGGCACACAACCCGCTTGACGTGGTCGGCGGGGCGGTGATCGGCCTAGCGATCGCCGCCGCACTGGACTTGGTCCTGGTGGTCGCCCGTTACCGGGAGCGCGACCAGCCCGGCCAAAGTGCCCCGGCGCCAGAGGATCCGGCCACCTGAACCGGGCCGGACCGCTGCGCAGTCAAAATGTCAAGCGCCCCGGCTGGCAGCGGGCTATCCACCGCTGGGACGCCGCTGGTCCCTCGGCCCACCATGCGCCCCGCCTGTGAGAAAACTGTCCGCTTACGCCCTCGCCATGCGGTGCCCCGCGTGTCATCCTGGCTGTGGGGTCGACGGGGGTAATCGATGGCAAAGTCACCCAGAACCGTGGTAGAGCCCCCCAATGCAGCCGTGAATCAGGAGAGCCGGTTTCTGCCGCCAACCCGTTACCGGCATCCAGGTGACGTGATCCGGCTGATCGTCGCTGGGGTCGTACTCATCGGAGCGGCAGCGGTTACTGTCGCGACGCACTCCACCTACGCTGGCGCCGCTGCCCTTACCGTGAATGCCGCCGTGTCTTCTACCCTGCTGGGCCAGGTGCTGGCTGGATTGTCCGGGGGGCTTTTCGCCGTGGCGGCAGTCACCGTGGTGGCTGTCACGCTGCGTCGCCGCCGGTTCCGGCTACTGATCGGCCTGGCCATGGCCACTGTATTGGCGGGCGGCTTGCTGGCCGGCGTCATTTATCTCGCGCGGGGAGAGCGTCCTCACGCTCTCACCGCCAGCGGGGGCCATTGGTCCTGGCTGACCGGCGCCTCGATGCCGGGCCCTGCGCTCGGGGCCGCCGCCGTGGCCGGCCTTGTCGCCGCCGCGCCGTGGCTCACCCGTCCGTGGCGCCGCATGGCCTGGGCCACGCTGTGGCTTATCAGCCTGGTGCGCCTGATCACCGGTACGGCGTCGCCGGTGGAAGTGGTCTTGGCGTTTGCCGCAGGCATAACCGTCGGCGCGGGTGTGCTCGTCCTGCTCGGGGCTCCCGACCGGCGCATTGGCCCGCAAGGGATCGCTGCGGCTCTGGGCTCGGCAGGCCTGCCGGTCGCCCGCGTCGACCAAGCCCCCGTGGAGGCGAAGGGCTCGCGGCCGTTTTTTGCGGTCGCTGCGGATGGAGAGCCGCTGTTTATCAAGGTCCTTGGATCGGACCAGCGGGACGCGGACCTGCTGCACCGCGCCTATCGGTTCATACGGATTCGCGGTGTCGGAGACACCCGCCCCGCCGCCTCCCTCATCCAGGCCGTTGAGCACCAGGCGCTCGTCGCGGTCATGGCAGAACGGGCTGGGGTGACCGTGCCGGCCGTCCGCCAGGTGATCAAGAGCACCGACGGGTCCGCGCTTCTGGCAATGGAACGCGTGGTCGGCAGTTCCCTCGACCAGATCCCTGCGCAGCGCATTAGCGAAACGACGCTCGGGCGGGTGTGGAAAGAGGTGGACAAGCTGCACCGGGCAAGGATCGCGCACCGCTCGATGCGCGCAGCCAACATCGTGGTCGACCGCGACTGCCAGCCCTGGCTTGTGGACTTCAGCTTCTCCGAACTTGCCGCCACGCAGCGCCAAATCGCACTCGACGTCGCCGAACTGCTCGTCTCTCTCGCTGCTATCGTCGGGACCGACAAAGCCGTCACCAGCGCGGCCGCGGTCATCGGGGCAGACGGCATCGCTGCAGCGGTGCCGCTGCTGCAGCCACTTGCTCTTTCCGCCGGCACCCGCCGCGCGATCGCCGACCGTGAGGGCCTACTGGCCCAAACCCGGGCGGCTACCGCCGCAGCGAGCGGGCGGGCGGATCAGGAACTGGCCCGCCTCCAGCGCGTCCGCCCAAGAACACTGCTCGCGATCGCCGCGGCCGCCGGCGCGTTCTACTTCCTGCTCCCCCAGCTGGCACAGGTGGGTAGTGGCTGGCGAGCCCTTCTGTCTGCCAACTGGGCGTGGCTGCCGCTGGTCATCGCCTTGTCGGTGGCGACCTATCTGGCAAGTGCTGTCGCGCTCATGGGTGCGGTGCCGCAGCGGATCCGGTTCTGGCCAACGGTGCTGGCCCAGGCCGGATCGTCGTTTGTGAACCGCGTTTCCCCAGCCAACGTCGGCGGCATGGCGCTGAACGCCAGGTTTTTGCAGAAATCGGGCGTCGAGGCCAGCGCTGGTATCGCCGCCGTCGGGGTGAACAGCCTGGCCGGCAGCATCGTCCATCTGATCTTGATGGTGATCTTCTTTGCCTGGGCGGGTCAGGGGCTGGGTACGGCCTTAAAGCTGCCGTCAGGCAGCAAGCTGCTGCTAATTCTCGCCGCCGTCGCGGCGATCCTCGGCATTGTGCTTGCGACCCGCCCCGGGCGCCAGTTCGCCGCGGGCAAGGTGATCCCTGGATTGCGTTCGGCCGGCACCAGCCTTAAGAGGGTGGCGCAAAACCCGGGCAAGATGGCCATGCTGTTCGGCGGATCGGCGCTGATCACCCTGGCCTACATCGGCGCACTCGCTGGCTCCGTCGAGGCGTTTGCCGGGGGGCCGGGCGTCATCCTCACCGGCGCCATCTACCTGGGCGCTTCGGCCATAGCCGCAGCCGCGCCCACACCTGGGGGTCTTGGCCCCCTAGAGGCGGCCCTCGTGGCCGGCCTGACGGGTACCGGCATGCTGGCGGGACCCGCCATTTCGGCCGTGCTGGTGTACCGGCTGGCCACCTACTGGCTCCCGGTGGCACCGGGCTGGCTGGCCTGGCGCGGCCTGCAGCGGCGGGAGTACGTATGAAAACACCCACGATGTTCCGCGCGGCCTGCATCGGGCTGACACTCACCCTCTCAGCGTGCACATCCGCTGGTGGCCATGCCTCGCCCGCCGGGGGAAAGCTGAACGGTTCGCACGCCGTCACGGTCGGGGCGTTCGATTTCCCCGAGAGCGTCCTGCTCGCCGAGATCTACGGGCAGGCGCTCGCGGCTAACAAGTTCCCGGTGCGGATCCTGCCAAGTCTGGGGCCACGTGAGCTGGTCGATCCGGCCCTGATGAACGGCCTGCTGCAGCTGGTTCCCGAGTACGCCGGGTCGGCCCTGGAATTCATCAGCCTCGGGCATGTTCCGCCGATCGCCGACGCGGCAATGGCCAACAAGGCGCTCGCCAAGTCGGTGGCGGGCCGGGGACTACTGGCGGCACGCCCGGCCGCCGCCCAAAACAGCAACGCGATCGTGGTGACGTCAGCGACCGCGGCCCGTTATGGCCTGCGGTCGATCACCGACCTCGCCAGGGTGGCACCGCGGCTGGTATTCGGCGGCCCGCCCGAATGCCCTGAACGCAGCTATTGCCTGCTGGGCCTGAAGCGGGCCTATGGTCTGCACTTCAAAGCGTTCATCCCCCTCGACACCGGAGGCCCGCTGACGCTCCAGGCGCTGCATGCCGGGGACATCGGCGCCGCGCTGCTGTTTACCACCGACCCGCACATCCTGGCACAGCATCTCGTGGTACTGACCGACGATCGCGGCCTGCAGCCGGCCGAAAACATCACTCCGCTGGTGCGCAGGGATGCCATCGCCCGTTACGGTCCCAACCTGGTCGCCGTGCTCAACAGGGTGTCGTCACTCCTGGATACCGGCACGCTGCGCCACCTCGACGCCCAGGTAGAGCTGGAGGGGATTAAACCTCGCGTGGTTGCCAGGGCCTGGCTACGCGCACATGGACTGATCCCAGCGGGAGGTGAGGTGCGTTGAGTGAGGACATAGCGCGCATGGGCGCCGCGAACGGCCCCGCCAGCTTGCCGCCGGGCACGGCCGTCCACAAGACCCGCAAGCAGCGCCGCCCAACCGGTGCACCGCCGCCGCTGCCGCACCCGGTAACCATAACTACGACGGGGTGGCTGGTCCTTGTGGCCATCGTCCTCGCCGGAGCGTTCGTGGCCTCGCAGCACACGTCGTGGCTCCGGGTTGATGATCGCGTCAGCACCTGGATGCTGCGCCAGCTGGCGGGCCTGCGAACGCCGTGGCTGACCGATGTGGCCAACGGCATTAAGGTGGCGGGCTCCAGCTGGGGAGTCACCGTGCTCGGCCTGTCGGCGGTCGCGGTGACTATGGCATTCCGGCGCTGGCGGCACCTGCTGGTCTTCATGGGCAGCCTGTTCTTCCTTGAGAACGCCGGATCGTTGATCTACAACGCACTCTCCAGGCCACGCCCTTACGGTGTCCCGATCATCGCCGGCTGGGCCGGGTATTCGGGAGGTTCGCCCCCGGTGGCGGTCCTCACGATCATCTTGATGGGCATCGTCTACTGCCTGGCCGTGCCGGGCCGCCCCCGTTCCTACACCAAGGCGGCTGTGGCCGCGGTGGTCGCAGTGTTCGGTCTCGCCCGCCTGTACCTGGGTGTCGATCACCCGGGCGATGTGCTGCTCGGTGCGACGTTCGCCGTGGCGATCTCGGTCACCCTTTTCCGTTACTTCACCCCGAACGAGGTGTTCCCTGTTGTGTACCGGCGCGGCCGCACCGCACACGTTGATGTGACCGGCCGGCGCGGGGAGGCGATCCGCCAGGCCGTGCGCGACCAGCTCGGCCTTACCGTCACCGAGACCAAGCCGGTCGGCCTCGAGTCGTCGGCGGGCTCCACCCCGCTGCGGCTGCGGGTTGAGGGCGGCCCGGACGAGTTCCTGTTCGCCAAGCTCTATACCAAGGGGCACGTCCGTTCCGATCGCTGGTACAAGCTGGGCCGGTCGATCCTGTACGGCGCGCTGGAGGACGAGTCTCCCTTCAAGACGGTGCGCCGCCTGGTCACCTACGAGGACTATGCCCTGCGCCTGCTGCAGGACATCGGTGTCCGCACAGCCATGCCCTATGGCGTTGTCGAGATCACGCCCGAGCGTGAGTACCTGCTCGTCACCGAATTCTTCGCCGGCGCCGCCGAAATCGGCGAAGCCGAAATCGACGACGGGGTCATCGACCAGGGGCTGCTGCTGATCCGCAAGATGTGGGACGCCGGGATCGCCCACCGCGACATCAAACCCGGCAACCTCATGGTCCGCTCCGGCGAGTTGCTGCTGATCGATGTGGCGTTCGTGCAAGTGCGCCCATCTCCGTGGCGGCAGGCGGTCGACCTGGGCAACATGATGCTGGTGCTCGCGGTACGCACCGACCCGCAGCGCGTCTACCGGCGCGCGCTGCGTTATTTCACCCCAGCTGAGCTGGCCGAGGCCTTCGCCGCCACCCGCGGGGTCGCCAGCCCCACACAGCTGCGCGCCTTCATGAAGCGTGATCCACGTGATCTGCTCGGAGAATTCCGCGCCCTCGCCCCGCAGCGACCGCCGATCGTGTTGCAACGCTGGAGTGTCCGGCGGGTCGCTCTGGCAGCTGCGATTCTCGGCACCACCGCCATCGTCGTGTTTGCCGGAGTGCAAGCCTTCTTCCCGGCCGAAAATCTGGGCGCCTCCGCCCCGGCATGCGGCACCGGCCACTCAATGATCCTTAGCGCTCAAGCCGTCCCATCAGCGGCAATGCTGCCCTGTATCGCCGCGCTCCCGTCCGGCTGGAGCGTTGGCCGCGCGGACATCTCCAGCGGGAAGGCCATACTGTGGCTGAACTCTGATCGCGCCGGGGAGCAGGCAGTCACCGTAACCCTGACAGCGGCCTGCGACACCTCGGGCGCCCAGCAGACTCCCTCCGACAAGCCCGGTACGCGCCGGTTCGAGCGTCCGCTGAGCCTGGTCCCGCAATTTTCCAGCCTCCGCTACTACACATTCCCCGGCGGCTGCGTCACCTACAATTTCCGCTTCAAGCCAGGAGCCTCACCGGTCCTTGCCGTCCCCGTCGACAGCGCGCTGGCATTCCAGGCCCGATCAACGCTCGTCGGCTACATACGGCACACCGAGGGGCTTGTCCTGTGTGGACGCGGCGCCGCGTGTCAAGGATGAGCGGGCGGCCCGCTCCACCGCGCGCCGAGGCGCAGCTGCTTGCCGCGCCACGGCCGACGGTTACCGTTACCGCCACTGTGGTCCTGATCACGGCTGGCGTGTTCACCGCAGTTGCCGACCACGCCATGCTGACCCGCATCCAGGGGCTGGACGACGCATGGCTGCAGCTGATGATTTCCAGCCGGTCACCGCCGCTCACGGCTGCGGCGAGGCTCTTTAACCTCCTTGGGCTCGTGTACGTCACGCTGCCCGTGCGGATTGCCCTGATGGGCCTGCTGGGCCTGCGGCGCCGCTGGTGGCACCTGGCCGCCTTCGCCTCGGCTGTGGTGGTCTCGGAGATACTGATCGGCCTGCTGAAAGGGATCTATGACCGGGCCAGGCCACCAGGGTCACTCGTCGCCACAAGCGGCGCATCCTTTCCGTCCGGGCACTCAGTAGCCGCATCGGTCACTGTCGTGGCCGCGGTCATTGCCCTGACCCCCGCGGGAAGACGGCGGAGCTGGTGGTCCCTGGCCGCCGTGGCCTTTTCGATCCTCATGGCGCTGTCCCGCGCCTACCTCGGTGCCCACTGGTTGTCCGATGCTACGGCCGGAATCCTTCTCGGCACGTCCTGCGCGCTGCTTGGCGCCCTGGCAGCCGACCAGCTCCAGCGCCTTGCGCGAGGCAGGCGGCCGCAGCGGACAACCGGTGCCGGGCGGCCGACTGCTCTCCGAGCCCGGGCCCCCGCGGAACAGCCACTGGGGCCGCCCTGAGTACATGCCCAGCCCTTGGCTGGCTCTGGCTGGCTGGCTCCCCGAAGTCTCCTTAGCATAGAGAAGCGGTCATTGACCGAGTTGCCGACGGTGGCAAGCTGGGCTCGTGCCAGACATGCTGCCCGGCCAGGAGGCCGACCGAAGCTCGCTGCTGGAGGTCGATTTCTATGACCTGGCCGTGGATCTCACCGGCGGCCCGGAGAGGTTCTCCTCGCGCGCCGAGGTCCGGTTCCGCTGCCGCCAGCCCGGAAATGCCACGTTCGCCGACGTTGAGGCGGCTGGCGTCCGGCGGGCCGTGCTGAACGGCGCCGACCTCGACATCACTGGGGCTTATCAGCCCGGCCGCCTGGAATTGCCGCAGCTTGCTGCCGAGAACACGCTGATCGTGGAAGCAGACTTCGGCTACGCGACGGCCGGTGCCGGACTGCATCGGGTGACCGGTGCGGACGGCTTCGCCTGCACCTACAGCACGGCCTATCCCGGCGGCGCGCCGCGCATCTACTGCTGTTTCGACCAGCCCGATCTGCGGGCGCCGTTCACCGTTTCAGTACATGTACCTGCCGGATGGTCATGCGTTGCCAACGGGCCCGTGCTGTCCCGGCCGGCCGACGGTGAGGCGGGAATGTGGAAGTTCGCCGCCACCCACCCGATCACCCCCTACCTGTCCAGCTTCTGCGCAGGTCCGTTCTGCGGACCAGCGTTCATCTGCGGGGACGATGGGCATCGCCGGGTGCCGGTGACCGCTAACGCGCTGCCCGCCGCGGCCACGGCCCTGGAAGCCGCGGCGCTACCGGACCTGTTCCGGCATCCCGCGGCGGTCACCGCTTTCGTGGCCTTGGGGCTAGACGGGCATGATCTCAAGTGACAGGTAGCTGCGGCCGCCTAGGACACTGTGTCGCCGATGCCGCCACGAGGCCTCTGTTCGCGACTCCTCGACAGCTATTCACCTGCTTACCCGAGCCGCTGTTAATGATCTTGCAGCCTGCACGGTCCTCCGGTCTCTGCCACCATCAACTCGCGCAGCCGCGTACCCGGTGCCGATCTCGACCTAGGGGGCGAGCTGGTCGTCGGTGCGCAGATCGTCGGCGCTGACCCGCAGCCATCCGGGCATGTCCCGGCCGCGCATGTTCATGAGCGCGGCCTTGGTCGCGGCCACAAGCGCATCTGACTGTGCGCGATCGACGCGGACCATGGCGCCGCCTGGTGGGCATCACCCGGCTGTTGCGTAGCGGATAGTCGGAGTAAAGCAACGGGAACTTCTCGGGGTCATCGCGCATTGATGCCTGCTGGCGCATATGCCTGCATCGCAGCCGCTGGCATAGCCAGGACCATGGCGGGAACTGCGGCCAGTATCCCTCACCTATCCGGATGAATAGCGATACCTGGGCAGCGAGCAGGTAGGCGAAGAAGGTTATCCAGGCCAGCGCCAGCGCAGCGAGGACCAGCTTGAATTCCGTCGGCTGCGCCGTCCACCAACTCGTCGCGCGGTGCCAGCCCGCCCCGGTCGTGGCGAGGGAGCCGAGGCCACCCCAGTAGAGCAGTGACGGCAGCCATGCGGTGAGCACGAAGCGCCGGTCGAGCAGTCCAAGGAGCCCACCGCTCAGTGAGGTCAGCACCCGATCACTCCCACGCGATCGCGAGCGGGTGCCCGTTGACGCAGAGAGTCTCGCCTTCGACAAAGAAGGGAACCGTATTCTCAGCCACGCATGTGGCACAGGTCAGCGTTAGGGGGGTGCTTGGTGGATCCCCGTGGAGTTCCTGGTCGCTCATGGCTCCCGTCGCCACGTGGAAATTCTCATGACGTAGTTGGCTACGGTTTTTGCGGAGAGAATTCCGACCGGCTGGAAGTTCCGGACTACCACCAGGCAAGGTGCGCCCTTGTTTATCAGATGGATGACATCGGGATAGGTCACCCGTTCCATTCCCGCGTCGGCGTCGATTTGGATCAGGGGTGCTGGTCCTGCCGCTGCTCAGCCGCACCCTCACCCCAGCCGAATGGCAGGGGTTCGTCGCGGACCAGCGGCGCAAGAGCGGCATCCGCGGCGCTGCGCAACTGTTCCCGTGGCTGCTCGATGAGGCCTCCCCCGACCAGGCCCGGGCGGTCCTCAGCCAGCTCCCCGCCCCGCTGCGCGTGGTCTACCGCAGGATCTGGCAGCCCCGCTACACCGGCCGCGCCCGCTGGGAGCCCTAACTCCCGCAAGCTAACCGGCCCTGATCCCACAATCCCGAAACCTGGCACATGCACTGGCTGAGGAGTAAGGCATCATGTCCGAGACACGATCGATGCCGACGCGGCGGCCGCACCAGCCGGCCGCGCCGCCTCGCCCGGCGGCCCACGTCGGCTGGGCCTGGCCCTGCTACTCATCGCCACCGCGCAGCTGATGGTGGTGCTGGATCGGGCGCCTACCCGAACTGGGCGGCGGGCCGGCATGTGGCCCGCTAAGCGCCAATAGCTGCCGCGGCAGCAACGGCCAGTACGGCCAGCGCCACCCACAACCGCATGCTGAGTCGCATCTGGCTGACATCCTCGCCGCCAGAGGCCCGCTCGGATGGTGGGTATCACCGGCTGGGACGCGCTCGCAGCGGGGCTGGATCCCGGCAGCCAACAAGGCCGGTCCCTGGTTCGCCCGCCCTTCCCCACGGCACCGCCGCTCCGCGAGTGGCCTGGCCGATCGATCATCGTAACCAAGCCCAGGCCTGCCAGCGCGCAGATCATACGGCTATGCACACAACGCGACACGCACCGTCCTGCACCGCTACCAGTGCCGAACGGCGGCAATGCGTACATCTGTCCAGGCTTGGGCCGATTACGTGGCGTAGGCAAAGTGTTGGATCTTGGGTATCCCGAGCGCTGGTTCGGCCTGCTTGCTGGGGTGTGCCGCTGCATGGCTGGGGCCAGGGCGCTGCGCGGGGCAGGCTGCTTGCCCCGCAGTCCTCCCGGCGCCGCCGGCTATAGACGCTACCGCCCAGCTGGGCGGCCGGGTTGTGGCGGGCGGAGCCGGGGGCTGATCGCCGCCCCCGGCTCCGCGTCGTGGTGGCCGCTAGGTGACGACGATGCCGGTCGGCGCAGCGCCAGCAGGCAGCGAGAAACGGTGAGCTGGCCAGCTCGGTCAGGCTCCCGCCTTGAACGGTGAACGCGGCGACCGCACCGGTGCTGGCTTCGTCGACGTACAGGTTGCTGCCGTTGGGGCTGAGCCGGGCATCGACCGCGCCGGCGCTGGTGCCCTTGACCGGGGTACTGCCGAGCAGGGTCAGCGCGCCGCTGGCGGCGATCGCGTAGCGGGAAATGCTGACCGAGGCGGTGTTCACGGTGAACAGGAACTGGCCGTCATTGGTGATCTCCACCCAGCACGGGACGGTCTGGAAGCCAGCGAACGGGGAACCTGCGATGGCGGTCAGTGTGCCGTTGGCTGCATCGCGGAAGGCCGAGACCGTGCCGGCGCCGGGGCCGTTGTGGGCGTTGGAGACAAACAGCTGACCGGGGTTGGTGGGGCGGAACTCGCTGCCGAACGGGCCCACTGCCTGCGCCGGGAGGGGCGACCGCGGTGCGGGAGTCAGCAGCCCGGTGCTGCCGACGGTGAAGCTGTCGATCAGCGAGGTGCCGATGCGGGTCCCGGCGAGCTTGCTGCCGTTGCTGTTGAACAGCACGTCACCGGGCTGGAGCCGTCAGGTAGTGCGACGGTTGAGCCGGGGATCGGCTGCAGGCGGCGGCCCGTGCGCCCCGCGACAGCCGCCCCCACCCGTGCCGCGATGGCGTCAAAGAACCGGGCGCTGGGACAGCCAGCTACCGAGACGTTCTTCCTCCGGTGCCCGCCAGCCGAGGGCCGTGCCGCCTCCAGGTCCGTGATCGAGATCACCATGCTCGAAAGACTGGCAGGCTCCCCGCCGCCGCTACTACCCGGGCCTGTGGTGCGGCACGGCCCCCGTAACCAGCCTGTTCGGGCCATGCGGGTGCAGGTAATGCGCGGTTGGCGCGGGCGGCAGCGGATACTGGCTGGGCACGACGGCAGCAGCATCCCGGCCCCCTGGCAGGAGCCCAAACACAAGGAGGCCCGCAAGCGCCAGGGCCGGCACCACCAGGGCGCGAAGGGCGGCTTTGCGTATGGTCCGGGCCCAGCCGTTCGCTCCGCGAGGTCTTGGTAGCGGCGAGGCAGTAAGGTTCCGGAGAGCCTGTTTGAGAACTCGTGGCGCGGCATAGCTTGTAACACTTCGTGATCTTTCGTGCCCTCGTGCGTGTCGATCACCGGCGCGACGGCGGGCTCCTGGTAATGGCAGTGGTGTCAACTCCCCTGCCACACCAGGAGCCCTTTTTTCCCCGGAGTTCAGCCGGGCTGAAGGGTCCTTGGCGGGAACTGAGGGGTCTTCGGCCTTCTTGCGCGGATCCGGTCCTTGGGTTCGCGGGGAACCCTGCCGGGTCTTGCTGCTCGGCCGGGGTCTGGAGGAGTTGCCTGGCGCTGGATGCGTAGCGGACGGCGGTGCCGGGGTCCAGGCCGAAGGTGGCTGCTAGGTGGAGGGGATCGGCGCCGGTGGCCATGGCTTCTTCGAGCTGGCGGTCGACGCGCAGGGCCTCGATGGTCGCGGCGTGGCCGCGCAGGGTGGCGTTGACCCAGGTCCTGCTGACCGGCCCGGTGCCCAGGGCGGTCTGGGCGTTGATGAGCAGGTGCGGGTTGGCGGTGCCGGGCCATCGGGTGCGGCGGTTCTCCAGCCAGGCGCGGAGCAGGTGTGCGCCCTTGGCCGCGCTGCGCAGCACCTGCCCGAAGTAGGCGTCCGCGTCGGCGGGCTGCATCGTCCACAGCGGCCGGCCCAGCCATGCCCTGACCTGCTCCAGGTGGATCACCTCGCCGGCGATGGTGCTGTCGGCCAGGCCCGCGGCGGCCCGGGCCAGGACAAGCCCGGCCAGCGCGTCGGTCTCGAACGCGGCGAGCTCGTCAGGGCCAGCCGGAGTGCGCGCCTCACGCAGATCGTGAACGACCGCAAGCGCCACCCCGCACCTCCCTGGTTTCACAAAAACCGAAAGAACAACAGGCGCGACGATAGTCCCTCAGGTAACATGAAATCTGCTCAACCACAGAACTCACCTGCGGTCAGGCCGGAACGCCCAGGTCCAGGGCCGGCACGGAAGCGAAACGATCCCAGCAACTCAAGGGTTGTTGGGTGTCATTCCCCTACGCAACACGCCGATCACCGGGTGGAACAAACCGGATCGTTACACAAGCCGCCTTACGGCACAGAGGGCTCGTTACCATCACGAAATAAGGGCCAGATCCAGAACTACCTGCTGAAATCACCCACCGGGGCGCAGTTGTGGCGGTGGCACGGTGACGGGGTTGGCAGGCCGGACGATGCTGCGGCTGGCCCGGCGGCTTGCGATGATCGCCGTAACCGGCGTGGCAGTCGCGCTGAGCACAGCGCCCGCCGCGACCGCAGCCACCGTCACCCCGGCCGCCAGTTTGCTCGGCACCTGCAAACCGGCACCACTGCCCCAGCTGCCAGGATCCGGGGTGCCGGGTGAGATCACCGGACCGCCTATCACCCTGCCCCCGCCGGGCAGCCCGTTCGGCCCGCGATCGCGCACCAGCGAATACAACCAGTACGGGTTCGCGGACCTTTCCTGGCACACCTATGACCTCGGCTGCTTCCACGTATTCGGTATCCCCGACATGGAAACCTGGGTTGGCAACGGGTTGCTGTGGGCCGCGAAAGTTGTCGTGCGATCGACGATGCCACCCACGACTGGGCTTCCACACCCGGATGGATCGCTGTCCTTAACCCGCTGGTGACCGGGGCGACGAGGACGCTTCACCGGGCGGTGTTCACGCCATGGGCCGCGGCATCGCTGGGCCTGCTGGCGCTCACCCTCCTGGTGCGAGCCCACCGGGCCGAACTGGCCAGCGCGGTCACCACGGCGGCCTGGGCGCTTACGGTGCTCGCCTTGGTTGCCGGTGTCACCAACTACCCCACCTGGGCAGCCCAGCAGATCAGCCTGCT
>WNGR01002574.1_pt1 | contig 19841 bp, 22 predicted proteins | sample 5407581 | NCBI WGS metagenome assembly WNGR01 (sample SAMN13153383, study PRJNA577476) | soil metagenome | isolation source: 80 cm soil or saprolite under Garry oak tree replicate 2 | place: USA:California | collected 2016-06-15 | reverse complement strand
TGACCCGTATCCGCGCGGCCGGCAGGTGGAACATGTTGTCGAAGGCCGCCATGTCCTGGCGCATGTCGGTGACGTCGGGCGGGTTCAGCTGCGATTCGGCGAGTTCGGGCAGCACGACGGTCTCGCCGCGGCCGTTGATCCCGCGGTCGAGGAGCGGCTTAATGCCGTAGGCCACCTGGAGCTGCTGCGGCGTGTAGCAGGTGGTGACCGAGTTGCAGTCGGCGGCGGAGCTGGGCGGCGGGCTGGCCGGCTGCTTGGCTGGTCTGCCGCCGCGGCGACGCCTGCCGGGCCGCAGGCCGTGGCGAGCAGGGCTGCCAGCGGCATGGCCACGGCCAGCAGTCGCAGCCGCCGGCCGCGCGGGGCAGCCGCGCGAGACTTGATCATGCTGTGCTCCTAGCGTTCCGGATGGTGATCCCGCCGGCCACGCCAACTTCGGGCTTCCCGACCGCGATATACGGCTGAGCGGTGTCTGCCGGTGCACCTGAATACACCCGCACGGGGGTCACGGCAACAGCTGCCCGGCGCACGGCTGGTGAGCCCGGTGGCCGGCCCCTGCTGACGATTCTCGGCGACCAGGCAATGCGCACCTTCGCCGGGCACCCCGCCCTGCGCGACTGACGCTGCGCGCGCGACTGGCGTTCCTGTTCATCGCCGGACCACTACCCGGCGCCTCAGCTTCGCACCACGGGCCGGCGCGGGCGCTGCGGCCGCGTGCCTGACGTGCTCGTCGGCCAGGTCGAGCCACCGCGCGACCGCCCCGAGGCGGGTCAGCTCGGAGTCGATCACCAGGGCCAGCGGCAGGTCGAACTCGGCCGGCTCCTCCTTGACCCGGGTCCACTCCTGCATGAGCTCCACTATCTGGCGGCGGTGCGCCTGGATCACCTCGTGCACGTCGGCGCCGGGCACCCGGACCGCCAGGAGCACCTTGGTCACCAGCTCATCGCGCGGTGGCGGAGCCAGGCCCGGCGGCATGTGCAGCCATTCGCCCAGCTCAGCCCGGCCACGGGCGGTGATCAGGTAGCCCTTCTGCTGCTCGTCGTCCCCGCCGTCCGACTCGACCAGGCCATCCCGCTCCAGCCGCTGCAAGGTCGTATAGACCTGGCCGACGTTGAGCGGCCACACGTCGCCCGTCGCGGCCTCGAAGTCATTCCGGAGCTGCATCCCGTATCTGGGCCCCTCGCTCAGCAGCGCGAGAAGGGCGTGCCTGACACTCATGATCGCTTCTCGCCTACCCGAGACATACTGAGTATGTTATCGATAAATACTTGAGTGTCAACGGGAGAGCAGGGGGTTCGATCCTCAGGCCGGTGGCGGCCAGGCAGCCATCGATCAGGTGGGGCCGGTACTGGATCTTCTTCAGCTTGCGCTTGAGGATCCGGACCAGGCCGTCCAGGTCAGCGGCGGCGAAGTTGGCCATGGACCGCTTGAGCAGCGACCAGATGCCCTCCGCGGGGATTCAGCTCCGGCGAGGCCTCGCCTGGTCGTGGTCAATCCCTGACGTAAGAGCCCTTGCCCTGGACGGTCACGATCAGGTTCTGCTCCCGCAAGACGTCCATCGCTCTGCGCACGGTATCCCGGCTGATGCCGTACTCACCCATGAGCGATGACTCGGACGGCACTGGCCTTCCGGGGCCAAGCTCGCCGCTCTCTATCCGGCTGGCGATGATCGCCGCTACCTGCCGGTAGACCGGAACAGCCGAGTCATGATCAACGCTCACCTGGCCAGGTTAAACAGGTGCCCACGGAGGGTAACGATGCCATACGGGTGCAGTCAGGTGACCATAGGTACGTATAAGATATCCCTGGCCGTCCTCCGGTTCGGCAGACGGACGGGAGCCGACCCGTGCAGCCGGAGGCCGGTCTGGGAGGTCGCGGCATGACCCAGGACGAGCAAAGCGGGATCTGGAGGCTCAGGACCAAGTGGCTTGGCAGCTATCACATCGCGTTAATCGATGACGTCTGGCGGGCCAAACGGTTCCACAACGTCACCGTGGTCCTGACGGGGGATTCAGCCGAGGAACTCGACAGGCGGATTCAGGACGACTACGCGACTCTGTCGCGGGCGGCAACGTCATGACGGCTGGCAACGAGCATTTCGTAGTAACCGAGCAAAGCATCCTGGCCGAGTTCCCCGGCTGGTCGATATGGCAGGGCATCGAGGGCCTGTGGCATGCCCGCATCAAGGGCGCCACTCCGCCGGTCATAGTGACCGGCGAGGACCTGACGGACCTGCGGGACCAGATCCGGGGATACGAAGGACGGGAGGGGTAAGCGCATGGGCACTACGTGCCAGAGCCCGACGGATAGCCCGGACAGTCAGCCGTTCCGCAGCTGGGCAACCAGGGCATCTGCCTGCTCGACGGTGAGCGTTTTGCCGAGGTTCGGCATGGGCAGCACGCGGCTGCCGCCGCATTGCGGGCACACCGCTCCTGCCTGGGCATCTGTCACCGCCCTATTGTGCCCTTCCAGCTGGCTTGCCGGAAAGACGCGGCGGTCTCTAAGGCGGGCTTTGCGGCGTTGTCCGCGTCCAACTGAATGGCAGCATCCGGCTTGGCCGGGGCGCTTGCCTCAAGCGTGACGGGAACTACCGAGCTGGGCGCCTGCCGGGTCGCCGCCGCATCCTCAGGGCGCCCAGGAGTAGGGCGCCGAGGAACACGACGATGCCGATGATCAGCAGGTACAACAGGCCCTTCGCGACAACGCCCACGATACCTAGTACGATCGCCACGATCACCAGTAGCAGAAACAGGGCAATCATCGGATTCTCCGCTCTGTCGAGCGGCTCAGCGGCGGGCCAGCCGCCGCTCACCGCCGGCGCCCGGCTCGTAGGTCAGGCCGTAGTGCTTGAAGATCGCCTCTTCGTCGCCTGCCGGCAGCTCGCCGTCGGTGCCGATCGACGGGGCATCCTTCACTTGCTTCTTGTCGTAGGTGACTTTGAGGTACCCCGGGCCCACGGTCGCCTGGTCAAGGGGCACGAACACGAGCCGGTGCCGGGTGGGCAGTCCGACCTTGACCGTGCCGAACGACGGCAGGTCGGTGCCGGTGTTGACGTAGACGGCCTCCAGCTCGCCGATCTTGTGGCCCTTGGCGTCAACCACGTCGTGGCCGCGCCATTCCCGGATGTCGGCAGCCTCGAACACGCCAGCCTTCTTCCTACAGCCACACCGCTGCTTTGGTGATGATCCTACCCCGATGGGAGTCGCGAGCATCTTGACCCGCATCGGGATCAAGCCATGCTGCCGCGTATCCAGGAGCGTCACCACGACGGCGACCCGGCAGCCGGCGGATACCGGCTGGCTGCCCAGCAGGGCCGCGGACTCCAGCAGCTCGACGATGTCGCCGGTGGCGATGATGCCGGCCTGCGCGAACATGCAGGCTCAGCCATCCCTCAGCCGAAACGAATGACCTCGGCCGGCCCGACGGGCCGCCAGATGACGGACTCAAGCTTGCCGGCCCAGATGCTTTGCAGATCGTCCTTGAGATCCGCTTCGCGGGCGCGCTCGATGTCGAAGCACCATACAGTGCTCCGCCTGCCCGCGTCCCATCGGCCGTGGGTGGCCGCGCCGTGAACCTCGATCATCCTCGCTGCGGCTGTCAGGCTGCCCTCGTTCAGTTGCAGATCCTCGTGGCCGGGGTCGCCGATAATCAGGGCGACCGTGATCATGTTCTCGGTCATCGGATTACTCCTCCGTTCTGTCCGGCGGGGACAGTCAGTGCTGCCTGGGGCGCGGTGGGCTGGTGGTTCGGCTGCTGGGGTGCTGCCGGGCTGCCTGGAGCCCGGCGATGAGTGTGTTGAGGCCGGCGGAGAATCGCTGGTCGCGGTTGTCGGCCCAGATGTGGTGGCCGAGGGTGGCTAGGGCGGGGAAGTGATCGGGGGGGAGTGAGCGGAAGAACGCGTGGAGCTGGCGGCGGGTTGCGATGTCCTGGACACGCTGTTCGTTGACTGTGGTGCGGTCGCTGAGCGCGAAGCCGAGGGTGTAGTCGTAGATGAGGGAGTAGGCCAGGGCGGTATCGGGGTCGGGCAGGCCGGCTTGCTGCAGCGGGGTGAGGAATGCCTCGGCCAGGGCGACGGAGTGCGGGCCGAGGGGGTCGCGGGTTTTGAGCAGGGCGGCGATGCCGGGGTGGTCTTCCAGGACCGCCCGTAGCCGGTGCGCGAGGATCGTGACCTGCTCGGTCCAGGCGAGGGCGTGGCCGGGCTGGCCGTCGACTTCGGCCAGCACTTCGTCCACGGCGAGGTCGCGGAGTTGCTCTTTGCTGCGCACGTGGCGGTAGAGGGCCGCGGGGACCACGCCCAGGCGCCCGGCGAGGGCGCGCATGCTCAGGGCGTCCGCGCCGTCGGTGGCGATGACGGTGAGGGCCTCGGCGACGACCCGCTCGCGGGTCAGCGTGTGGCGGCGGGTCTCCTGGCCGTCTGGAGGGCTGAACCACAGCGGGTGCGGGTCCGCGCCGGCGGCTGCCTGCTGCCGGCTGGTCATGCGCGCCGCCGGGCGCTGAGCTTGACTGTGAACATAGTTCACTATATAGTGAACAGTGTTACTCGGAAGCGAATGTCGTTCACCTGAATTGCATTTTTTCCCGGGTCGCCGGGCCGTCGGCCCGGCGAACGCATAAGGGAGGACGACATGACAGTCATGACAAGCTGGGATCTGTTCGATGACCTGCGCAGCGCCCAGGATGAGCTGCTGCGAATGAACCGGGCCTACGGCCAGCAGCTCACCCCGGCCGGCCAGTTCGTGCAGCAGTTCGGCACCGGCCCGGGCGCGCAGGCGTGGGCTCCCGCGGTCGACATCACCGAACGCAAGGACGCCTACCTGGTGGCCGTGGAGCTGCCCGGCGTCGGGACCGGGGACCTGGAGATCACCTTCCAGGACGGCCTGCTGACGATCCAGGGCGAGCGGCACGCCGCACATGACCCTGCCGCAGAGAAGGTGCACCGTGCCGAACGCCGCTACGGCGCGTTCCGCCGGTCGATCACCCTGCCCAGCCACGTTCAGGCAGGCAAGATCGAAGCCACAACCCAGGACGGCGTTCTGCAGATCCTGGTGCCCAAGGCACCCGAAGTGCAAGCCAAGCGCATCCAGGTACGCGCCAGCACGGGCAAAACCGCCGTAACAGGCAAGGCGGCCAAGAACGGCGCTTGACGCCGTCGGCGAGGCGGCTCATGTCGGCGGGGCTCTCACCGCCAGGTAGCACGTCTCCTGCCGTCACCGCTCGCGGTGGCGGCAGGAGACGCAGTCATGCGGTCGGTGCCGCAATCTCCCGAGCGGCGTGAGGAACCGTACAGCTGGGCCGCCGTGCCGGTGGCGATCGCCATGGCCAGTGGGCTCCTCTGCCGGTGAGCGTTCTGCCGGGCAGGCAGGATCAGGAATGGTGAGTCAGCCTGCAATAGCAGGATGAGCTGATCTGAACGTCCGTATAGGCCTCGGCGATCTTGAGCTGCTGCCTGATGATGCCGGCCTGATCGGTCTTGCCCAGCCGGGTCAGGCACTCGTGGTAGCCGTGCAGGCTCCAGACGTTGCCGGGATGCTGGCAGGCCCGGGCCAGCGTCTCATCGAGGCCGAGGTCGGCGCGGTAGACGGCCTCGGCCTCGGCGACCCGGTCCTGCTCCAGCAGGAGGGCGCCGTAGGCGTGCCTGGCCGGCTGCATCCAGCCCCACGGCTCGTCGTAGGGAAGCCCGTCATCGAGCTCGATCGAGCGGCGCAGGCTGGCGAAGGCTGCTTCATGGTCGCCCCGGCGGTACTCCAGTTCGCCGTCCAGCATGGCCTCGGCCACCCGCAGGATGTCCAGGCAGGTGTTGTTGAACACGGTGCGCGACTCGGGCACCCACCCGACTGCGGCAGCGAACAGCCTGCGATGCTCGATGGCTTGGTCGAGGCGTCCGGTGGCCGAGAAGGCGACACCCTTGGCGTAGTGCATCATCGCGGTGGTGACGCAGTACAGATCCGGATCGGCGGGCAGCGGCGCGTCGATGATGTCCTGCCAGTGCCCGAACCGGATCAGCACGTGCATTTTCATCGGCACGAAGCCCTCGAGCCAGTCCGCCATCGGCGGCACTTCCACGCGGAGCAGGTCATCGGGGATCGCCGCTGCGAGCTGGTCGGCTGCGTCCAGGGCGGTCTGCGCCTGGCCTAGGAACATCGCGCCGTAGATCTTGAAGTGGTAGTTGTGCGCCCGGTACAGGGTGTAGAAGTTCATCGCGCCCGCTCGCTCGCGGAACTTCTCGTCGGCCGCGATCGCGGCGGTGTTGGCGGACACGACCCGCCGGTAGTCGCCGCAGAGCACGTCGAGATACGTGGGCATGTGCCGGAGGTGGCCCGCGTCAGGGACCAGGTCGCGCAGCAGGTCACCGGCGCGCAGCGCGTCCTCGGGCTGGGCCGACATCTCCATCAGGTGGATGTAGAAATGGAGCACGCCTGGGTGCGCCCGGCCGTCGCGGTGGGCCAGGGCTTGCTCGAGCACCTCCTTGGCCTCGACCGCGCCCGAGCCCTCGGCCGGTCGTCCCGTCGCCTGGTCCCACAGCGCCCACGGGGTGAGGTTCAGCAGCGCGTCGGCGAACAGCGCAGCGACATCGGGATCGCCGGGATGCGCCCGGTACACCTCGCGCATGGCGTCGGCGTATCCCAGGTTCCAGGCCGAGCAATCCGCGGCCGGCTCGGCGGAAGGAAATCGCGAGGCCAGCGCCTGCACCAGCGCGCGCTCCACCGGCGATGCCCCGGACGCGCAGCTGGCGGCTTCCGTCACCGCGCCGAACGCCCGCGAGACGGACGAGGAGAGGTCGGCCGGGTCGAAGGCCTCCCACGGTTTGTTGTAGTTCGGGCCCAGCGCGTAGGCCAGCCCCCAGAATGCGAGCGCGCAACCGGGATCACTCTCGATCGCGCGCTCGAAGCACGCCGCCGCTTCCTCGTGGTTGAACGCGTAGGCCCACAGCAGCCCGCGATTGAACCAGACTCTTGCCCCTGCCGACGAGGTCGTCACTTCCCGCGCATAGCTGCCGAGGTCGAAATAGTTGTCCAGGTCGAGCCGTGAGCTCGTCGGCGTTCCGGGCATCTTGCCGAGTATGGCAGGTCGCGGCACGGCCGGAAGCGGTGGCACACTTGGGGCGCAGCGGGTGATGGGGCTCACCAAGCAAACCGCGGCGGAGCCGCTAACGGTCTCTGGCTAAGTGCCGAGAGGTCATATGCCGAGGCTCGCCGCCTAAGACCCGGGCGGCGTTTCTGGAGGCCATGGCGGAGGCCCAGGTGAGCGCCGACGGCCGCTGCGCGGCGGCGCTCGCCGGGGCAGCCATGACGCGGCTCGCGTGAGAGGCTGGCCACATGGCCAGCAGTCCCACGCGGCGGCTCATCGTGCTGCGGCACGCCAAGTCCGCCTGGCCCGACGGGGTTCCTGATCATGATCGTCCTCTGGCGGGCCGCGGTCGCCGTGATGCTCCCGCCGCAGGGCGCTGGCTGGGCGAGTCTGGCTACCTGCCAGATCGTGTGCTGTGCTCGACGGCCCGGCGCGCCCGCGAGACGTGGCAGCTCGCGGAAGCTGAGCTCGGTGCTCATCCTCGGACCAGCTTTGAGGAGCGGATGTACGGGGCGACCGCCGCTGAGCTCCTGGGTCTGGCCCACGAGATGCCCACCGCGGTCCGGACGTTGCTGATGGTCGGGCATGACCCGGCCATGAGGGAGCTGACGCTGGATCTGGCCAGTTCCACGCAACCTGACGATGCGGGTGCCGAGGCGCTCGAGCGGGTGAGGACCAAGTTCCCGACCGCTGCCATCGCCGTTCTGGCCTTCACCGGCAGCTGGCGGGGACTTGAACCCGAGCAGGCCCGGCTTGCCGACTTCGTCGTGCCCAGCGACCTCCGTGCCGGGCATGATGGAAGTGCTTGAGAGAAAACGCGAGCTGCGGTTACGGTCCAGTCAAGATTTCCTATCTATGTAGTCCATTTGCTGGTGCCATGGCGTCGGCAGATGTACTCTGCTGGCCAGCAAATCCAGCGAAGCGCGACAGGGAGGCTGTGGCGCCACCGCCGCAGTTGTGCTTGTGTCTGGAGCTGCTACCCGCGAACGCCTTCGGAAGGTCGTAACGACCTGATGGCAGTGGCGCGCGGCCCTGACCAGACCACAGAACGGAGTTGCCGTGGCCGACACGGATGGCCATTCAAGCGAGGTTGCCGCCGGGCATTCGGTGCCGGCCGGGACGATCTGGAAGAAGAGTTCTCGAAGCTCGCATGCGGGGAACTGCGTCGAGGTGGCGGAGTTGCCGGAAGGCGCCATCGGTGTTCGCGACAGCAAGGACACTGGGCCTGGATCCGCGGTTCTAACGCTCTCTCGCGCGGCCTGGAACGGGTTTCTCGTGGGTATCAAGGCTGGGGAGTTCGATCTCTCGTAGCGCGGGGCCCTAAGCGATCCGGGCTGTCGCTTATGACCAGATTTGACGCACTATGCTGACGATCAAGTCGCGTGAGTCAGCAGGGTCGAGGGCCGCCAGCCGCAGATGCTCAAATGCAACTCGATATTTGTTCGTCTCGGCAATATCCCCGATGTAGTAGTTATATTCCAGTTGCTCGACATAGACAACGTCGGGTTGCGGCACTTCGTGTTCCCGGGAAAACTGCATATATGCAAACGGTGCCGTGCCCACAGGATGGTCGCCGTTTAGCGGCAGCACTCGTACCTCAACATTGGGCATATCCGAAGACTCGACAATCCGTTGGAGTTGCTGCCGCATAATGAAATTCTCGCCGAACCGCCTTCGGATGACCGACTCATCCATCACGGCGCAGAAATCGAGCGGCTGATCGCGAATGAGAACCTGCTGCCTCTTCATCCGCGCCTCAACCTGAACTTCGAGTTCCATCGGCGGCAGGCCGAACATTGAGTACCATCCGCGCATTACCTCGCGGGCATAGCCTTCTGTTTGCAGCAATCCAGGAACAAGCTGTGGCTCCCAATCCCAGAGTCTCACCGCCTCGGCTTCCGCATAGACGAATGCGGCGTACCCAGCCTGATAAGTGGCGATCGCCGCCTCATCTATGGAAGGTGGCACCTTGGTCGACTCGAGGGCAAGGGCTAGTACCTCAGAGCGGTGTTCTTCCCCAACGCGATAGAGATCGAGGAGCAGCCGCAGATCCTCTTGCTTCACCCCGATTCTGTTGTTCTCGATACGGCTGATCTTGGAGGCGGACCAGCTAAGGCGGTCGGCGGCTTGCTCTCCAGTGATACCGGCGCGCTCGCGGAGCCGGCGTAGCTCGGCGGCGAGCCGACGGCGACGAACGGTCGGGCTGCCGTGCTCTGGCACCCGTTCGGCTCCTTTTCGGGACCTAAACGTCCCAGCCGACTGTGACTCGGTAGCCGACTGTGACTCAACAACAGCGTAGTGGCGGTAGGGGCCTGATGGGAAGTAAATTGCAGCAATCAGGTCAGCAATCTGCATTGCATATTGCGATCTTCGTCATGATGAAGTGTACTCAAAGAGAGGCCGATTTCCCGGTAAGGGCAGGAGGCCACGCCATGAGCGGCTGGCGGTGGTACAGGATAGCTGTCCCAACGCGTGCCTTTTCCAGCGCCGCCCGCTCTGGCCCGGCGGTGGGGGACCTCAGGCCGGCGCCAATCGTGCGGCTGCGCGCCCGGTCCCCTCCGAGACAAACGCAGGCCGCAAAGCCGGGACCCTGCAGGATCGTGTCCCATCGGGCTATCCCGGCCTCAGAGACGCCAATGGGCCAGCGGAGGCAACCGCTAGCCCAGGCGAACCAAGCTCCGAAACGACTACGGACAGGAGTCAAGGTATGACTACTCACACTACATCGGCTCACGCTGAATGCAAGGGGTCCTCCGGCCGCGCTAGCTGCGAGATTGTCCCTGCAGGAGGCGCGGCGATGGAGTCGCGAACTGGTGAGGCGGAACGATGGATGTTCTCGCCGTAGCCGCCTGGATCATCACGGCCGCCGTATCGGCTTGGGGATTCACGATGGCGTATGCCTCAGCGCAGCGCTCCAGGCTCCGGGCCGACATGACCCGGGTCCAGGAGCAGATGCACAGGGAAATCAAGCACTGGCAAGACGAAGCAGCACGCGCGAGAACCCACGCCGCGCAGATCGCAAGAGAGGCCGCGACGTGGGCGGCGGGCCACAAGCAAGGCCGTGATGACGTGGTCACGACCCTGCCATTGATCATGGCCTACATCACGGCTCACGAGGGGAGCACCTGCAGCCAGCACGGCCCCAATGAGGTGACCGAACACGTCTAGCCGACGGAGCGCTCCCCAGCCGGAGGTACGGCGGACCCGGCGGGGAGCGCGTCGATACGGGGACTGGCGCCGATGCTGGCGAGAATGTGGTGGACTCGGCGGGCTCATAGTCGATGGTCGCCTGCACGCCGTCGGTGTCGATCTCGTAGGGATGCTCGCGGTGGTAGGCCGACAGCGCCCGCAGGCCGTGCGGTGACAGGAACTCCGCTTCGTCGAAGAGCCTGGTGCCCGAACCCGGCCACCCGCTCACTCTCAGCACCCACCTGCCGGATGGTACCGGGCCGGCCGCGTGTCACATTCTCGCGGCCTGAGCTGTCTAGAGAGGGAAGGCGCTCTTCGATGAGGAAGGACCCTGTCATGGCGCGCATCTCGCTGCACCCGCCCCGGACGCTGGGCTACCGGCTGGCCGCGTGGTTCTCCCGCCGCCGGTACGGCACCGTGCTTGACCCCATCGCCGCGCTCGCGCACAACATGCCGGTGGCGCGGTCATACGCGCTGTTCGAGCTGCAGGCGCAGCGGTGGAAACAGCTGGACCAGGGGCTGAAGGACCTCGCCGTGCTGGCTGCTGCCGCCAGCATCGGGTGCTCGTGGTGCATGGACTTCGGCTACTGGACGTCGACCACGAGGCCCGACGTGCTGGCCGAGAAGATCCGCGCTGTCCCGAACTGGCAGGACGGCGAGGTGTTCTCTGTGCTGGAGCGCCTGGTGATGCTGTACGCCGAGGCCATGACAGTGACCCCGCCACTGGTCACCGATGACCTGGTGGCCGAGCTCCGCGATCGCCTCGGGGAGGCAAGGCTCGTCGAGCTCACCGCGATCATCGCAGTGGAGAATCTGCGGTCACGGATCAACACTGCGCTCGGTCTTACCGCGCAGGGTTTCCAGGATCGGTCCGAGCGGCCGGCGGTCGCCGCTGGATGATGGGCGCCGCCTCCGCGGGCCGCACGCTGTCCCTGCGGCTGCCGGGCTGGACTGATGGCGCGGCGAGGTTGCAGGATCGGGGCAAACGTCGTCGGGACTGGCCGAGGAGGCATGGCACGGTGACCGAGCTCAAGGTGGAGGCAGACCCGGCCGAGGTAGGGCTCGACCCGGCCAGGCTGCAGCGGATCGACCGGCATTTCCGGCGCTATGTGGACGACGGCCGGCTGCCCGGCTGGCTGATCACCGTGAGCAGGAAAGGCCGGCTCGCCCATGTGTCCAGCTACGGAGCGCGGGACATGGAGACAGGGCAGCCGGTCGAGACCGGCACGCTGTGGCGGATCTTCTCGATGACCAAGCCGATCACCTCGGTCGCGGCGATGATGCTTTACGAAGAGGGCGCGTTCGAGCTGGCAGACCCGGTGAAGGATTTCATCCCGTCGTTCGGCGACGTCCGGGTGTACGCCGGGGGATCCGATCTCAGGCCGCTGACGGTGCCTGCCGTGGAGCCGGTGCGGATCTGGCACCTGCTGACCCACACCGCGGGCCTGACCTACGGCTTCCACCGGGTGCACCCGGTCGACGCACGGTACCGTGACGCCGGGTTCGAGTGGGGCACGCCGCGCGGCCAGGACCTGGCGCAGTGCTGCGATGCCTGGGCGGCGCAGCCACTGCTGTTCCAGCCCGGTGCGGAGTGGAACTACTCGGTGGCGACCGACGTGCTCGGCCGGGTGGTCGAAGTGGCCTCCGGCCAGAGCCTGGACGAGTTCTTCTCCGGCCGGATATTCGGCCCGCTGGGGATGACCGACACGTCGTTCTGGGTCGCCGAAGCCGACCAGGACCGGTTGGCGGCGCTGTACACGCCGAGCGCCGCCCCGGGCAGCTCGGCGGCCAGGCTCGACGCGCTGGCCAAGGTCGCCAGGGCCCGGCCGCGGCTGTTCAGCGGCGGCGGGGGCCTGATCTCCACCGCGACCGACTATCACCGGTTCACCCAGATGCTGCTGGACCGGCCGGGAAGCCCCGGAGGTGAGCTGGATGGCACGCGCCTGCTCGGCCCGCGGACCCTGGCCTACATGACCCGCAACCACATCCCGGGCGGGGCGGACCTGGAGACCTTCGGCCGGCCCCTGCACGCGGAGGCGCCGTTCCGCGGCGTCGGCTTCGGCCTGGGTTTCGCCGTGGTCCTCGATCCGGCCGCAGGGAAGACGCTCGGTTCCGAGGGCGAGTTCTCCTGGGGCGGCGCGGCGTCCACGGCGTTCTGGGTGGACCCGGCGGAACAGCTGACCGCCAGCTTCTTCACCCAGCTGCTCCCGTCCAGCGCCTACCGGATCCGTCCGCAGCTGCGCCAGCTGGTCTACCAAGCACTGACGGGATGAGCCTGTGTTGTCCTCGGGGGGACGACCCCCAGACCCCCCGCGTGCCCCCACCCCCCACCCACCTCCCCGTCCCTCTCCACTGTCCCCCTTCACGGCCAGCCTCCGGCCGGCCGTCGCGGCTGGCCCCTAGACCTTCGGGTCGCGGGCGTGCTTGGCGGTAGCGGCCTCCTTCCTGACCTCGCGCAGCCGGTAGGCGACCAGCGCGGCGATGGCCAGCACGACCAGGGCGATGATCACATATCCGCCGATTGAGACGTAGTGGTAGACGCTGTGCCAGGCGCTGCCGAGCTCATACCCGATGACGGAGAACGTAATGGCCCAGACCACGGTGCCGATCAGGCTGAACACGCCGAACTGCACCGCAGGCACCTCGATGAGGCCAGCCACGATCGACGTAAAGGCCCGGATAACCGGGAGCGCCCGGCCGACCGCCACGGCCCACACGCCCCGGCCCGCGAAGAACCGCTCGGCGCGCTGGATGTCCTTGCGTGTGATCAGGAAGTACTTCCCGATCCGCTCGACCGTGGGCCTGCCGCCCACGCGTCCCACGGCGTACGACACATATGAGCCAGCGAGTTCGGCCGCAGACCCGATGATGATCACGAGGACGAGGCTGAGGTGGCCCTGGAAGGCCAGGACGCCCGCGAAGCCGAAGGTGATCTCTGATGAGATCGGGATGCAGCACGCCTCGAGGAAGCCGAACACAATCAGCGCAGCGTAGCCCGCGTGCGTCAGGAAGCTCTCCATGAGCATCTGTTGTACCGCATGGACCTCTGTGCTGGGGCCGGACGCGACGGGAGGACGTCGCACGTAAGCGGGGATAGGTGGCCGCTAACCGATCCAGGAATAAACTGCCTGCACGCTTGGCAGCCTGGTTACTTTTCGCAATCAGGTAGCCCGGGCGCTCGAGTAGAGACTTGTCAGCAGCGGCCGCCCGAATATGAGATTCAGGGCCAGCTAAGTGTGACGATAATCACGTCCGGCTACGGGTCCAGGTAATTTCAGGGGAAGGAATTGTGACTGGGGAGCCAGTATCGATCCTCATGCAGTCCTGCGCCGCCTGCCTAAGGGGGGCGCTCTCAGGCGCAGTTGAGCGCGCCCAGGGAAGGCCCGGGTCCCGAACCGCCCTCGTCCGCCTCGATGCTGGTCAGGTGCCATGTTGATGAGACGTATACCAGCTGCGGATGGTTCCCTCTCTCGTCACATGCCCACTGCCGCCTTGACTGGGGCAGCGCGCTTGACACAATCCTGAATCGCTGTTTAAATGTTTCATCTTGCGACGAATCGAGTGCTGACCGTGGAGAATAGATGAGTCAGCATTTCCCGGGGGGATCAGCGCAAGACGTTTAGCCCTGCGTTGCCTGAACCTTGGTTTCGTTGGCGCCTGATCCGGCCCGCCACATCGTGCTGACGCCGGTAACGAGAATCAATTCATACGGCATCGGTCCTCGAACAGTCCCCCCGACTGGCCGCAAGACCCGACGACTCCCATGAGGCAACATGTCATTCCAAACCCACACAAAGCCGAAGAAGTCCTGGGCCGAGGGGCGCCCCGAGCGACCCTGGCCCCAGAGCGGGTACGTCCTTGATCAGACCCGGCACCCGGGTGGCGTCGCCAGGAGGGAGGAGGCGGGATGAGGATCGTCATCTGCGATGCCCACCGCGTCTTCGCCGACGCCCTGGCGTCCCTGCTGCGAGCGGCGGGCCACGATATCGCCGGCAGCGTGCTCGACCTGGACGAGGCGGCGCAACTGCTCGGCAGCGAGCCGATCGACGCCTGCGTCATCGACCTGCGCGCACCAGACCCGGGGAAGCGTCCGGAGATCGAGAGGATAGTGGCGCCCTTCCCTGGCACCGCGTTCATCGCCCTGAGCGGGTCGGCTGATCCTTCCGCGCTCCGCCATGCGATGGCGGCCGGGGTCCGGGGCGTGGCGATGAAAGGGGACGACTTCGGTGAGTTCCTGCGAGTTCTGACCGAGTCGATCGACAGCCCTGGCTCCCCGCGGGTCCAGCCGGTGATCTTGTCCGCGTCGGCCCGGGCCGTGCTCAGGCGCGGCGAGGGCGCGGCCGCGGGGCCGGCCCAGTTCCTGACCGAGCGCGAGCGAGAGACGCTGGCCCGGCTGGTTCGCGGAGAGAGCACCGCGGACATGGCCAAGGCGATGGGCGTGCGCCTCTCCACGGCGCGGACGCACATCGACGCGGTGCTGACCAAGCTGGGTGCCCATTCACGCCTTGAGGCGGTCGCCTATGCGGTCCGGGAGGGGCTGGTGGACATGAGCGGCTGGGACGTTGAGCAGCGTGCGGTCGGCACATGAAACCGGTCAATCTGCTCATCGTCGATGACCACCGCGTGTTCGCCGAGGGCCTGGAGGCTGTCTTCCGCGCGGAGCCGGACTTCGAGCCCATGCCGGCCGTCACCGACCCGGACCAGGTGGTCAGCGTCGTGGAGGCGCACAAGCCCGATGCGGTGGTCATGGATGTGCAGCTCGGAGACGTCAGCGGCATTGACCTCACCAGTCAGCTGACGGCTCTGCCCACGCCGCCCGTGGTTGTGGTCCTGACCGCCTTTTCCGATGCCGCCACCGCGATCGGCGCCGTCCAGGCTGGTGCGATGGGCTTCGTGTCGAAGAACGGGCCCGCCCAGCATGTCGTCACGGCGGTCCGGGCCGCGATGCTGGGCGGGACATGGTTCCCCTCGGGCCTGCTCACGGTGATGCTGGCGGCCGCGGAAAGCGATGTCTCCGAGCCGCTCGGGCAGCTTTTCGGGCAGCTCACGGATAAGGAGCGGGAGGTGCTGAGGCTCATGGTCAGCGGGCTGGACCGCAGAAGCATCGCCGGCCGGCTGGACAGGTCACCGGACACGGTCAAGACCCACATCCGCAACATCGCGGCGAAGCTCGGGACGCGCAGCACGGCGGAGGCGGTGGCCATTGCCCTGAACGCGGGCGTACGCCCGGAGTTAACGCGGAACCGGGTGCTGGGGGTCGTGATTCAGCGTGCGCAGTTAGTGGGGCGGCCGTGAGGCCGTGCCGATCGCGACGGCCGGCCGGAGGTCGGCCATGAAGGGGGAATGGGGAGGCGGGTGGGGGCACCCGGGGGGGTCTGGGGGGTCGTCCCCCCGAGGCCAGCAGAGCTAGGACGCGACCCAGTTGTCCGGGTCCGGCGCGCCCAGGGGGGCGGTCGCGGTTGGCACCGGCAGCGAATCGGGGCTGACGAAGCTGCTGCCGCTGGGCCCTGCCTCGACGGCTTCGCCCAGCGCGCTGCCCTTGACGAAGCTGGCCCAGGGCAGGAACCAGTCGGTCCAGCCGTTGTCCCATTTGCCGGCCTTGGGGCTGCCGGTGATGGTCACCGGATCACCGGGGACCTCCATCTTGTAGTAGGTCTCCGCATTGGCCGGCGCCATGTTCACGCAGCCGTGGCTGACGTTCGAGAAGCCCTGCTGACCCACTGACCAGAAAGCGTCATGCAGGTAGTCGCCGGACCAGGTGAACCGTACCGACCAGGGAACCTTGATGCGGTAGCCCGGCCCCTTCATGAGCACAGGATTGCCCTTGTCGATGGTCAGGTACGTCCCGTTCGGGGTGTTGTCCCCTGGCCGCCCGGTGCTGATCGGCCAGTGGGCGAACAGTGCCCCGTTGCGGTAGACGTTCATGAAATGCGTGGCCGTGCTCGCCACCACGATCAGGGAGTCACCGATGCTGAACGACTGGGTCAGGGAGTGGTCGCCATACACCCCGGGGGCACCCTCGATGCCGTTCAGGTGGCCGGTGAAGCTCACCTGGGTATGCGCGGGCCAGTAGCTCTGCGGCCGGAAATACAGGCAAGCGGGCGCCATGTTGCACGGCTCGTCCCAGTACCAGGCCCCTGTGACCGGCGTCGAGGTCTTGATCTGAAGCGCCCGCTCCACCGCCACCTTGTTGCTGATGGTCCGGTCGAAGTACAAGATGATCGGCATGCCCACGCCGTAGGTCGCGCCGGAGCCCTCGAAGATCTGGGTCCTGAACGTCTGGGACGGTGTAAGGGTCCGGAACGTGGAAGTCTGGGTCACCGTCTTGCCCGAGGTTCCTGTGGCCTTCGCGGCGACCTTATAGCTCTGCGACACGTCCAGGGCCCAGGTGCTGTGCCAGGCCGTATGGGCGGCGTTCAGCGTCCCGGTGACCGGTTCACCCGCCGTGGTCACGGTCACGTTGCTGAGCTTGCCCCGGGCCGCCGTGACCGTGATGCCCTGGCCCGGCTGCGCGTTCTTGCTTCCGTTGGCCGGCGTGAAGGACAGCTGCACGCCGGAAGACGCCGCCTGCCCGGCCGAGCTGCCCGAGCTACCTGTCCCGCCTCCCGAGCAGGCCGTCGTGACCAGGCCGAGCACGCCGCAGATCGCGGCGATGACGAGCCAGCGCCGCTGGCGCGCGGGTGAGGGGTGGTCGTTTCCGGCCACGTCTGGACCTCCCACTGCGAATCTCTGACAGCTGCTGCGTGTCTGTTCCAGGGGTCAAACTCACTGCTCGGCCCGCGGAGCGGCCGCCGGGCTGCCGTCGCTGGGGTCGGAGCCGCAGGTGGCGCCGCCGCCGCGGGCTACGGGTGTCACGGCACCAGACCGGTCGCGCCCAGTGTCGCCGTCCAAGACTATTCCTGCCGGGCGTTTCGGACGAATCCTCCGGCGATTTATGCGGGTCAGTGCGATGGCCGCGGCCAGCGCAGCGATCGCCGTGGCGGTCCACGGCACGTAATCGCCCAGCTGGTCGTACAGCGTCCGGGCGGAAACGGGCGGGAGGCCAAGCCGCACCACCGCGACCCCGCGGAACGAGGAGCCCTTCCACGTCACCAGCCGGCCTCGGGGATCGAACGCGACCGAGTCGCCGGTCAGGGCCGCCTGCAGGACCGGGCGGCCGGTCTCCGCGGCGCGTAGCCCGGCGAGCGCGGCGTGCTGCGCCAGCACCCATTCCCAGCCGGCCTGCCAGGTGGAGTCCGAGGTCTGGTAGACGATCAGCTGGGCTCCGCGGTCGGTGTCCACTCGGGACATGTCGGGGAACGCTGACTCGAAGCAGATCAGCACCCCGATCTTGAATGGCCCGCCGCTGGACGGCGTGACGTGCATGACGTGCGCCCCGTTTCCAGAAAGCATGTTCTGCGGCGCCGCCTTGCTGATCTTGGTCAGCCAGCCGAGCGCCTGCCGGAACGGGATGTACTCACCGAACGGCACCAGCCGGGTCTTGACGTACCTGCCGTCGATGCCGGTGCTGCCGATCAGCAGGGCAACCTTCGACTTTTCGCCACTGGGGGATATCGAATCCTGGCTCACCAGGAGCTGCGCGCCGCGCGCTGCCGACAAGGCCTCCAGCTGGTGCAGCAGCGAAGCGTGAGTATTCAGGTCGTAACCCACGCTGCTCTCCCCCCACACGATCAGGTCGGCGCGATCGCGGCTCAGGCCGGCCGTCAGCCGCTGGCTGGCGTCCACCCTGATCTTGGGGTTGTGCACCACTCCGGGCTGGACCATCGCGATCGTGACGGACCGGCTGACCGGCGCGGCGGAGGTGAGCGCGTAGGCGAGGGGGCCAGCGGCGATCGCGATCGCCGCCCCGGCGGCACCGATCAGCCGGACCTGGATACGGCGGGCGGCCAGAATGATCAGGATGCCGGTGTTGGCCGCCACCAGCGCGAAGCTGACCAGCCACACCCCGCCCAGCGCGGCCAGGGCGAGGATGGCGGGATGCTGCCACTGGCTTGCGCCGTAGACCGCCCACGGCCCGCCGAATCCCTGCCAGGAGCGAGCCCAGTCGGCCACCAGCCAGAAGCTCGGCACGACCGCCAGCGCCGCGAGCGCGCGCCGCGGCGTAACCGGCTCGCGCAGCAGCCCCCAGGTCGCGGCCCCGACGCCGGTCCACACCACGCCGATGACCATGGCGACGAGCAGCAGTCCCGGGCCGAGGTTCGGCACCAGCCAGTAGAGCGAGGCGAGCAGGAACCCGGCGCCGAACCACCAGCCGCGCACCGCCGCCTCCCGCCAGTCGGGTGAGGCGCGGAACAGCAACATGCCGGGGACAAGGCCGAACCAGGCCACGAACTCCAGATTCGGCTCGGGGAAGGCCAGCACGGGCAGCGCGCCGGCCGCAAGGGTGGCATAACGAACAGGCCGGGTGAAGGCGCGCCAGATTGCCACATCCCTATTGTGTGGCCGCCGGGGAGCTGGCGGGGCGCGGCCGCCGCCGATCCGCGACCGCACCGCCCAGCGCCCAGGCGAGCGCTGTGACGGCCAGCGCGCTGAGCACGATCTCGGGCCATCCGCCGGCGCGCTGCGCCAGCGTGGCATCGCTGCGCAGCGGGACCCGTGCGTCGAGTATCGCCCGCTGCCAGGTCCGGCTGCGGGCGATGGTCGCCCCGTCCGGCGCGATGATCGCGCTGACCCCCGTGGTGCCCGCGACCACCATGGTGCGGTCGAACTCGATCGCGCGGATCCGGGCCATGGCCAGCTGCTGCAGCGTCTCGCCCAGCTGGCCGTCCAGCTCGAAGTCGGCGTCGTTCGTCTGCTCGGTGAGCAGGTTCGCGCCCGCGCTGACCTCTGAGGCGACCAGGTTGTCGAAACCGATCTCGTAGCAGATCACGTCGCCGAGCCTGACCTTCCCGATGCCGAACACCACCGCGCGATGCCCGGGGGTGTAGTTCACCGGCTGCAGCGACGGCAGCGAGCTGAACGTGGCAATCAGGCTCCGGAACGGGATGTATTCACCGAAGGGCACCAGCTGGCGCTTGACATACGTCTCGACCGGCCCGCGGCCGGGCAGCCAGAGCTGCCCCGCGTTGCGCTTCGGGCTGGCCAGCACCGCCCCGATGAGCACTGGCCGGCCGATCCGGGCGACGGTGCCGGCAATTTCGGCGTAGGTGGCCGGGTCGGAGCTGGGATCGATATCGGTGGAGTTCTCTGGCCAGATCACCACATCCGGTGCCGGGCGTTCGCCGGCCTGCACCTGCCTCGCGAGCTCGCCCGTCGTGGCCGCGTGGTTCTGGGTCACCGTCGTGGCCCGGAGCAGATTCGGCAGCGTTCCGGCATGGGGCACGTTGCCCTGGATGGCGGCCACGACCGCGGTCGGGGTGCCGGAGGCCGGCTGGTTCATGGGAAGCACCCAGCCGGCCAGGGTCATGCCTGCGGCCGCGGCGAGCGCCAGCGCCGGGGCCGGGCGCCGGCGGATCGCGGCAACCGCGAAGCGCGGCGCGGGCCGGGGTCCCGCGGCACCGCGGATCGGGGCGAGCAGCAGCCAGGCCAGAGCGGCTCCGGTCAGCCCGATCAGGAACGTCAGCAGCGGCGGGCCGCCGACCGCCACC
>WNGR01004717.1_pt1 | contig 19844 bp, 23 predicted proteins | sample 5407581 | NCBI WGS metagenome assembly WNGR01 (sample SAMN13153383, study PRJNA577476) | soil metagenome | isolation source: 80 cm soil or saprolite under Garry oak tree replicate 2 | place: USA:California | collected 2016-06-15 | reverse complement strand
AGGCCGACAAGACCTGGCGTGTAAGGGCGTGCAGTGCTGACAGGCTGAAGGGCTTGGCCAGAACCGGCACTGGAGTCCGGGCGAGGAAGCCCCGGTAGTCCGGGTGCTCGATTGCGCCGGTGATGAAGATCATGCGCCGCAGGAGATCCGGCTGCCGCCGCTCCAGCTCTTGACAGAGGCCGACCCCGTCGAGCCCGGGCATGAGGAGATCGCTGAGGATGAGGTCGTAGGCTCGGTCCTTGATCTTCTCGAGGGCACGCTGACCGTCGACGGCCACGTCGATCTCATACCCTTCGGCAGCCAACGCGTCGACCAACGGCTGAGCGATGAGAGGCTCGTCGTCGATCAGGAGGATATGAATCGATCGTCTCATGGGTCCGTTGGCAGTGTTCATTTCGATCTCTTTTACAAGCAAAGGGCGCACCATTGCGAACGGCTAGAAATCGGGCGCTTACCAGTCGACCAGAGCTAGCCTGATTCCCAAATCCGCACGGCCAAATCGGGCGAAGCGAAATGATCTCAGCCTACGTTGTCCAAATGATGACGCCGGACGTCAGGTGTCCGACATCGTGGCGCTCCCTCTCCTCTCCCTCGACGACCTCGGGCCATTCGACCCCCGGGAGGCAATCTAGAGTCGCCTGCGTCGACTTCTCCGCACTCTTCGCCATCAATCTGGGCGCGCGATAGCTTTCCAGATCTGGCACCGCACATGCTAAGACGAAAGGTGTCCGTGTTCACAGGTGACGAATGGGAGGATATGCGAGTGACCACAAAACGGATGATCCTCAGCGTCGTTGGTGTGTTGGCACTGCTGGCCTGGGCGACGCTCGCCGAAGCCGCCTCGATTGGCCCAGGAGCCTTCGTGAGCCCAACCACCGTCGCGTACGAGGGGCTCGGGCTTCCGTTCTTCAATGCCACGCCGATCGTCATCGCGGGAGACACGTACACGACCGACGATGGTAGATTGCGCTACTTCACATCCCTCGGTGGGTGCACGGGCACGAACTGCGTCGGCAGCGATACGGACGGAGGCTTCATCGACGTGGTGCTCGGCGGTTCCGTCCAGCGTCTCGGGGCGTTTTTTGGCGTCGACGACTCCACGTGGGCAGCTGATGTGAGTTTCTTCAACGCGGCCAACACCCTCCTCGGGACCGTCAGCATTTCCGGGAATCCCGGTTCCTTTGGGTTCGCGGGGTGGGAGGACGTCGGCGGGATCGGCCGCATGCACGCGGTTGATACCCTGACAGACTTCCGAGTCATCGCCATGGACAACCTGATGAAGGAAGCAGGCAGGCGGAGCATCCCTCTTCCCTCCTCACTATGGCTTCTCGGATGTAGCATCGCCGCGCTGCTCGTCGGGCGCTCGTGGCTGAATACCGGGGCGCGGTAGGCAATGAGCGGGCCGATTCCGGGTGGACATGAGTTGCCGGGCGTGACCCTCATGCCTCTTCGACGGCAGCAAGACCGACGGCGTCACCCTCGTACCCGCGTGGCGTGGCCCGTCGTCGTCAACGTCGGGACGAGCCGATACCTGTCGAGCTCCGTGGATGTCAGCATGCGTGGTGCGAAAGTCAGAACCAAGGCCCGGTTGAAGACGGGGACCACGGTGCAGCTGGAGTTAGTTCCCCCCGAGGGGCCTCCGCTCCGCGTCGGGGCCCTTGTGTGGCGGATCGATGCCGACGGACTGGCGTTTCTGTTCAGCCGCGGCATTCAGCATCGACTTATCCGCGTGACTTAGCTGCGAGCTTGGCGAGGCCCCATTCGCGGGGCGTGGCGTATCCTGGTCCAGAAGGAGCTGGCGGACGAGTCGCTGCAGGGTGCCAACGTCGAAGGGCTTGCAGAGCACGAGGGCGCCCGTGCCCTCAAGAAACCGCATGTACTCAGCCGAGTCTGTCTTCCCGCCGAAGAAGATAAGCCGCTGCAGCAACCGCGGTGCGTGCCGTTCAAGCTTGCGATAAAGGTCCATGCCGTCGAACTCCGGCATACGCAGGTCGCTCAGGATGAGATCGTATGAGCAGGCCGCGATCTTCTCCAGGGCCTCCCGGCCATTCTTGGCCGCCTCGACCTCGCACCCGATCACCATCAGGGTGTCTGAGATGACTGCCGCAACCAGGGGCTCGTCATCGATGACGAGAATGCAGGCACGGCGGGCCTCGGTACTGGGCATCGGTTCGGTGGGCATTCGCAAGTTACCTCAGCATAAAGACAGCAAGCGCGGGGCCATCTTGGGCTCGCAGAAAAACTAGCTGCTTACCGCGATCCTCCTGGGTCTCGTTCCCGAAAATGGTCACTCATGGCCCGCATCCGGGCACCCGACAGGCGACTTTCGCACTCCGCGCCGGAGCTTGAAAGTCGCGTTTCAGCATCAGAGCGACGTGTTCCCTCCAGGGGGGAGCGTTTCAGAAACCCACCGACCGTCCCAAGCCACCACGCCGGGCACTGTGCACGGGTCCGCTTGATCACGTCACTCTTCGATCTCCTCGTTGAGGACGAGAGGGTAGACGTATTCGGAGCGCTCAGTAACGGTGACTCAATGGATTGAACGAACCACCCAGGCACCGGGTCATGGACGAACCCAAGCCATGATTGGCCACAAGTGCGAAGTAGGTACCGAACCCGCAATCGGTCTACAGATCCTCTATGAGGCGTGAGACTCAGGGTCAGCTAATTGCGGCGACGTCGAAAACCAATCGAGATGAGCATCCCCGGTCCGCTGACCTGGCTCCGAGCCGCGCGTGACAACCAAGCGCGCCTTGAGGCAGACCCCCGAGACATCTTTCTCGGTCAGTGAAGAGGCCAGGCGGCACCTTGCGACTGAGGGCATGTGCCGATACTGAGCATTCCTCGGGCCGCCGCGGCCGCGCCCGCGGCCAGCCGTGGGTTGGTGTGAAACCGCATGCTGGGCCGCCCGCTCGTCGGGAGCCTCGCCATCGGCCGATTGCATGCCGAGGTGCAGAGGACGTTCACCGCTAGTAAGATGAAGTTGAGCATCGCCACGGGGCTCGGTGGAACGGACTATCTGGAGCTGCAGGTTCAGTGTTTCGAGGCGCTGCTGAAGCCGGAGGAGGGGCGGGGTGCTCCGACTATATGGGCCAAAGAGACAAAGGGATTGTAGCGACAGGCGACGTCGGCCGATCTGGCGTCGGTAACGGCGCGAGCGCTCAGCGGGGCTTCGCGCTGGTGATGGCCCTAGTGCTTCTCATGTTGGTCAGCGTGTGGACGGTTGCGCTGCTACAGCTCGCCGGCAGCGAGGGCATCCTTGCCGCCAACCTCGCGGACAACAGTCAGGCCAGGGCCTGCGCCGAGGCTGGATTGGAGCTGGCCCTAGCGCAGCTTCAGAATCCCAGCGGCTCGCCATGGGGCGCGCACTCGCTTGAGGTCGATGGCGTCGTTGTCTGCACGTTCTCGACAGCCCCCGCCTGGGTCAGCGCGACTGAGGTGAGCGTGACGTCCACGGCGAACACAGCCGGTCTGCGGCCGGCGACAGCCGTCGCCCGGCAGAGCCTCATCTACGACGCGACCGCGAGCCGGTGGGTCGTCAAGCCAGGCACGTACAGGGAGAGCTGATCGAGCTATGCGAGCCCGCTACTTCTTGAGCGTGAAGGCTCCCGGGCCCAGGAGGATCTGGGCTACGGTCGCGCCGAGGACGAAGAGCGCGTACTCGTACCCGTTCTTGCCCGCGAAGATGAAGAAGCCCTGACTCGAGTGCACGAACCAGATGGCCCCTGCCATGACCGGGATGTTGGCTAATGCCGCCCAGCGGACGAGGATGCCGAGGACCAGCAGGATCCCGCCCAGCCCATGCGCGAGCAACAGGTACCAGGCCCCCAGCTCGGGCAGCGGTATGCCCGCGCTGCGCTGGTAGGCGATGAGCCCAGAGGGAAAGCCGATCCTGTACACGGCCAGGTAGGTGTGGGCGAGGTAGATGACACCGAGACAGAGGCGTAGCACCAGGGTGCCATATGCCTCGAGACCGCCTCTGGCCACCCTCGGCCCTCCCGTCGCGAGCTGCGTTCAGGACTTTCGGAAAAAGATCTCGCCGACGTACGCCCCCGCGCGCGAGCGGGTGTCGTCGGAGTCGATGCCGATGGAGATCGCCTCCATCTTCTCCTCGGGCTCCTCACTGTAGATCTTCTTGTAGTCCTGGCAGACATTGCGGGACTCGGTCAGCCACTTGTTGAGATCAGCCTCGCCCGAGCGGACGACCACGTAGGTCACGAGCCCCGTCTTCTGGCTCTTGAAGATGCTCCCCGCCGGCGCCGTCGTATCCCAGATGTATCCGATGATGCGCGACCGCACGGCCGAGGGAAAGCGGGGGAACGTCACGTAGATCTGCGCGGCCTCGTCGTCGGTGGCTTTCTTGCGGGCGTCGGCGCCCTTGGGAAGCTCGACCGCCTTCCACTTCCACTGCAGGATCTGGTAATCCTTGCAGTCGACCTTGATTTCCTTGTTGATCGTCGAGCTGTCGCCGTTGCTCTTCATGTACAGGACGCGCGTGGAGTCCTCGCTCACGATCTCGAAGTCGTAGCTGGGACTGCCCCAGTTCTGCGCCTTCCACCCTGCGGGCACGCCCTTCTGGCCCACGGGCGTCTTGGACCAGTCCTCCACGACGAGCTGGACGCCCTGGCCCCACACGGCCGAAGCGGCGGCGAGCAGGACCACGGCCACGATCGTGCCTCGTCGCATAGCCTCTCCGTGCCCTCCTGTGTTGGGGTGCCGCGCGCCGACAGATGAGTCGCCCCGGCGAGTATAGCCCACCGCCTATGTTACGGTAAGCGCGTCATGGCGGATCTCCGAGTGGACAAGTGGCTCTGGGCCGCTCGCTTCTTCAAGAGCCGGACACTCGCCTCCGCCGCGTGCGCCGGCGGCAAAGTCGACGTGAATGACGAGGCCGTCAAGCCGTCGCGCGCGCTTCGGCCGGGAGATCTCGTGCGCATCACGCTTCCACGCGGCAAGAAGATCGTCAAGGTCGCGGCCCTGTCGGACCGGCGAGGCTCGGGCGCGCAGGCCGCTCTCCTCTACGAGGACCTGACGCCGCCCCCTCCGCCGCGCGAGGGACGCATCTTGCCGCCCGTCATCCGCGCCAAGGGCCTTGGTCGCCCGACCAAGCGCGAGCGTCGTCTCATCGAGCGTCTGCATCGCTTCTGACGGCGTTCATCACGGCTGGCAAATAGCTGGGCAGTCACTGGGAAGGAGAGCGAGCATGGCGGACGGCGGCTGGAACAATCCGTGGAAGCTCACGGCCATCGGCATGGCCCTCGTGATCGTGACCGCGCTGGCGACGGGCCTCGTCGTGGCCAACTGGTCGGGCAAGGACAGCGACAGGAAGGTGGTCGATACGACCTCGAACAGTCCGGCGTCCCGCGTGGCGAGCTCCCCGGCGCCGGCGGCGCCGGCAGTGCCCACTCAGACGGCGATCAACGCGTGCAACCAGTACGCGGCCACGCAGGCGGGGCAGCGGAACAAGACGGTCGACACGATCAAGGACGGCGCCATCGGCGCGGTGGCCGGCGCGGCCCTCGGCGCGGCGGGTGGCGCCATCGCCGGCGGCGGCTCGGGGGCCGGCAAGGGCGCGGCCATCGGGGGCCTCGTGGGCGCGGGCGGTGGCACGCTCTACGGGCTGAACGAGAACCAGAAGCACGACGAGCACTACCGCAATTCGTACGCGAGCTGCATGCGCTCGCGAGGCTACACGGGCTAGGCGGAAGAACCGGAAACTGAAGTCAGGGCCCGGCGGGCGAGGCCCCGCCGGGCCGTCGGCTGCGGTCGATCTGATCTCACCCCGCTTGCGTCCTGATTGCCCATCTGCTACGGTCGGCGCGTCATTGGCGTCCGGGCGGCCCGCCAGGTGCGGGCCCCAGGGAAGGCGGTGCGAATCCGCCGCGACCCCGTCACTGTAATCGGGGACGAAACCCGCGTGTAGCCACTGGCCCGAGAGGCGCGGGGCCGGGAAGGCGCGGGGAGTAGGACGATCCGAAAGCCAGGAGACCTGCCCGGGCGCTCGCACTCCAACCGGTCCTCGCGGGAGGACCTGGACGAGCATGTCCCGTCAACCCGTGCTCCACCAGTCGGACCTGATTCTCGGCGGCGTCCGTAGCGGCAAGAGCCGCCAGGCCCTTCTCCTCGCGACCGCTTCCGCCTCGGGCCGTCGCACGGGCTTTCTCGCCACCGCGCGGGCCGACGATCGCGACATGGCGCGGCGCATCGCGCGGCACCAGGCCGACCGGCCCGCGGGCTGGTGCACCGTGGAGGAGCCCTACGAGATCGGCGAGGCCTGCCGGAGGCTGGCCGATCGCGTCGATCTCATCGTGCTCGATTGCCTCACCCTCTGGGTCTCGAACCTCCTTCTTCGTGGTGACCTCCCGGACGACGTGCTGGCGGCCACGGACGCGCTGGCCAAGCTCGTGAGCGAGCGACGTGTCTCGATGATCATCGTGTCCAACGAGGTCGGCTCCGGCGTCCACCCGCCGACCGAGATAGGCGTGCGCTTCCAGGACACGCTCGGCGGCGTCAACCAGCGCGTCGCGGCGGTGGCCGAACGCGTCACGCTCATGGTCGCCGGCGTTCCGATGCTCATCAAAGACAGCGCGCCACGGATTCCCGCGGATGCCCGTGCTCCAGAAGCTCCTTAGCGGCATCGGGCTCCCGGACCCCGCGCCGGGTCTCGAGGCCCAGCGAGCCCTTGATCGGCTGACCAAGCCACCGGGCAGTCTCGGGCGGCTCGAGGAGCTGGCGCGCAGGCTCGCCGAGATCTCGGGACGGTTCCCGCCCACGATCGACCGGCCCGTCATCTTCACGCTCGCCGCCGACCATGGCGTGGTGGCCGAAGGCGTGAGCGCCTATCCGCAGATCGTGACGGCGCAGATGGTCGAGAATTTTCTTCGCGGGGGGGCGGCCGTCAACGTCCTGGCCCGCCACGCGGGGGCGGCCGTGGTGGTGGCGGACATGGGAGTGGCGGGACCGCTGCCCGCCCATCCCGCGCTCGTGAGCGCGCCGATCGGGCGGGGCACGCGCAACATGTGTGACGGCGCCGCCATGACGCGCGAGGAGGCCCTGCGCGCCATCGAAGCGGGCGCGGGCCTCGTCCTGGCCGAGGGCGGGCTCGATCTCATTGGCACGGGCGATATGGGCATCGGCAATACCACGGCGGCCAGCGCCGTGGTCGCCGCGCTCACAGGCCTTCCGCCCGCGACGGTGACGGGCACGGGCACCGGCATCGACGCCGAGGGACGCGCCCGAAAGGTAGACGCCATCACGCGCGCGCTTGCCGTCAACCGTCCCGATCCGGCCGACGGCGTGGACGTGCTCGCCAAGGTCGGTGGCTTCGAGATCGCCGGGCTCTGCGGGGTCATCCTGGCCGGCGCGGCCTCGCGCATTCCGGTGGTCCTCGACGGCTTCATCGCGGGCGCAGCGGCCCTGGCCGCGGTCAGGCTCAAGCCCGACGTCCAGGCCTATCTCCTGGCCTCGCACCGCTCGACGGAGCCGGGCGCCGCTCATGTGCTGGAAGCCCTCGGCCTCGAGCCCTTTCTGGATCTCGACATGAGGCTGGGCGAGGGGACAGGATCGGCGCTCTGCATCAGCCTGGCCAGGGCCGCCGTGAAGATCCTGGGCGAGATGGCGACCTTCAAGTCCGCCGGCGTTTCCGAGCGCTCGCCGTGAGCCTCTCCCCGGGCATTCCCACCGTCGTGATCGCCGGCGTGTCGAGCGGGGCGGGGAAGACCACGCTGATGCTCGGTCTCCTCGAGGCGCTCCGACGCCGCGGTCTCACCGTGCAGCCTTTCAAGGTAGGGCCCGACTTCATCGACCCCGCCTTCCACGGGTTGGCCAGCCATCGACCGGCCGTCAATCTCGACGGCTGGATGTGTGGGCGCGACGCCGTGCTGGACGCGGTCGGGCGGTACGCCGCCGACGCCGATCTGGCGCTCGTCGAAGGCATGATGGGCTGCTTCGACGGGCGCGACGGCGGCAGCGACGAGGGATCGACCGCGCAGATCGCGAAGTGGTTGGGGGCGCCCGTGGTGCTGGTGGTGGACGCGGGCGCGCTCGTGAGGAGCGCCGGCGCGATCGTCCTGGGCTTCGAGCGCTTCGATCCAGAGCTCCGTGTCGAGGGCGTGGTATTCAACCGCGTGGGCGGCGCCCGCCACCTCGAGTGGCTTCGACAAGCCGTGACGGGCGTCTGCCGGGCGCGTGTCCTCGGAGGGCTGCCCCATGAGCCGGCCGTGGTGCTCCCCGAGCGGCACCTCGGCCTCGTGACGGCCGCCGAGGGGGGCTACACGCTTGCGCTCGCCGAGACGCTGGCGGCCTCCGTCGAGCGCGAGCTCGATCTCGATGCCCTCCTGCGGCTCGCGACGAGCGCGGTGGAGCGGAGCCATCGGCCGCCGGGCTCTGCCGTTGCGAGCCGCCCGGTGCGAGTCGGAGTCGCTCGGGATCGCGCCTTCCAGTTCTACTACGCAGAGAATCTCGATCTTCTCCGCAGGGCGGGAGCCGAGCTCGTCTTCTGGAGCCCGATGGACGACGCCACCCTGCCGGAGGTGGACGGGCTCTTCCTCGGCGGCGGCTATCCGGAGATCCACGCCGAGCGCCTGAGCGCCAATGCCGCCATGCGCCAGGCGGTGAGGAAATTCGCCGAGGCTGGGCGTCCCGTCTACGCGGAGTGCGGGGGTCTCATGTACCTCGCCGAGTCCCTCCAGGACGCTCGGGGCGCCACGTGGCCCATGGCCGGGCTCCTGCCCGCCCGCACGCGCTGGGTCCGGGGGCGGCTCCACCTCGGCTATCGCGAGATCGTCACGTCGGCCGCGAGCCTGCTCGGGCCGGCGGGGACGCGTGCGCGCGGCCACGAGTTCCACGCCTCGGAGCTCGAGCCGCCGCCCGCCTCTGTCGAGCGCGTCTATTGGATCAACGACGGGTGGATCAACGACGGGCGAATCGACGATGGGCGGGCGGAGGGCTACATGGTCGGGCGCGCCCTCATGAGCTACGTGCACCTGCACTGGGCTTCGTGCCCTGGCATCGCAACCCGCTTCGTCGAGGCCTGCCGGGCATGACGGCGAGCCTGCGCGCGCTCGCCCTCTGCCTGCTGCTCGTCCCGGGGTCGGCCTGGGGCTTGGAGTTGGTCGACCAGACCGGGCGCGTGCTGACGCTGCCAAGCCCCCCGCGCCGCATCGTCTCGCTCGTGCCGAGCGTGACCGAGATCGTCTTCGCCATCGGCGCGCAGGACGCCCTCGCGGGCGTGACGGACTTCTGTGACTTTCCCGTCGAGGCCAAGCGCAAGCCGAGCGTGGGCGGCATGATCAATCCGACCCTCGAAGCCCTGGTGATGCTCAGGCCTGATCTGGTCGTGGCCACGCGCTCCGGGAATCGCGCGGAGACCTTCGACCAGCTCAAGCGGCTACGCCTGCCCGTCTATCTGGTCGACCCGATCTCGGTGGAAGACGTCATGCGGCTCGTGACCGCCCTCGGCGAGCTGACGGGCCACCGGGACGGGGCCGCCGCCGTCACCGGCGATCTCGAGCGGCGGATGAAGATGGTGGAAGAGCGCGTGGCGGGACGGCGGCGCCCGCGCACGCTCTACGTCCTCTGGCCCGACCCGCTCATCGTGCCGGGTCGCGACGCCCTGGTCTCCGAGCTGATCGCCCGGGCCGGCGGGGAGTCCGTGACGGCGGACCAGGGCGCGGGCTATCCGCGCATGAGCCTCGAGGCGGCGGTCGCGCGGGCGCCCGAGGTGATCATCCTCGCCAGTCACGGTGGCGGCACGCCGGTGGGACGCGACAAGTGGGAACGCCTGGAAAGCCTCCCCGCCGTCAAGAGCAAGCGCCTGTACACGGCCGACGGCAGCGTCATGCACCGCTACGGCCCGCGGGTCGTCGAGGGCATCGAGTCGCTGGCGAAACTCATCCACCCGGAGGCCTTCGTCAAGTGACGGGGCCGAGGAAGCTCCTGGCGGTGTGCGCGGGACTCGCGCTGGTGCTCGGCCTGGTGGCGCTCCTCTCGCTCCTCGTGGGCAGCGCGCGCGTGGCCCCCGGCGCCATCGTCGACCTCGTGATGGGGCGCGGGCCCGTGGAGGGCACGGAGCGCGTGGTCATCCTCGGCATACGCCTCCCGCGAATCGCCGCGGCGGCGCTCGCGGGGGGAGCGCTCGCGGTGGCGGGCGCCGGCTTCCAGGCTCTCACCCGGAATCCGCTCGCCGAGCCCTCCGTCCTCGGGGTCTCCGCGGGCGCGGCGTTCGGGGTGGTGCTGGCGCAGATCTCCGGGCTCGGCCAGGGCGTCGTCGAGGTGCTGGGGCTGACGGCCTTCGCCTTTGCCGGAGCCCTCGTGGCCGGCGTGTCCGTGTACGTGATCGCCGCCACGGGCCGCGGATTGCCGGTTCACACGCTGCTCCTGGCCGGCGTCATCGTCGGCATCTTCTTCTCCGCCGCCATCACCGTGCTCATCTCGCTGGTGGACACCAATCGGCTGGGCGGCGTCATTCACTGGCTGCTCGGGAACCTCGCGCCCATTCCCGCGGGCGCTCTCGGCGTGTTCGCGGCGGTGACGGCGCTCGGGCTCTGGCTCGTGCTCGGGAAGGCGCGCGCCCTGAACCTCCTCGCCCTCGGCGAGGAGGGCGCGCAGGAGCTCGGAGTGGACGCCGAGCGGCTCAAGCGGCGCATCTTCGCGGGCTCGGCCCTTCTCACCGGCGCCGTGGTTGCCTTCGTCGGGCCCATTGGCTTCGTGGGGCTCATCGTGCCCCACGCCCTGCGCATGCTCGTCGGCCCCGACAACCGTGTGCTCATCCCCGCGGCCGCCCTGGGCGGCGGGGTCTTCCTGCTCGCCGCCGATACCCTGGCGCGGACGGTGGTCGCGCCCGCGGAGCTCTCGGTCGGCGTCATCACGTCTTTCTGCGGGGCGCCGTTCTTCATCTACCTCCTGCGCTCGCGCGCGGGACGGGTCATGCCGTGACGCCCCTCGTCCGGCTCGACGGGGTCGGCTTCGCCTATCCGAAGGCCGCGCCCGGGCGTAGCCGCTTCGAGATCCGGGATCTGTCCTTCGCGGTGGCGCCCGGGGAAGTCCTCGGGCTGATCGGACCGAATGCCGCGGGCAAGACGACGGTCATCCATCTCCTCTCCAAGGTCTTGACCCCGTCCCGGGGTGAGGTCTTCGTGGAGGGCGAGCCGCTCCGGTCGCTCGGCCGCGCCGAGGTGGCGCGGCGGGTCGCCGTGGTGCCGCAGGACGTGGCACAGGGCTTTCCCTACACGGTGGGCGAGCTCGTTCTCATGGGCCGCTTCGCTCACGCGCCGAGCCGATTCTTCGAGAGCGCGGCGGATGCGCGCGTCGCGCGCGAAGCCATGCGGCTGACCGGCGTGGAAGCCCTCGCCGGCGAGACGCTGGGCCGACTGTCGGGAGGGGAGCGCCAGCGTGTGGTCCTCGCCCGCGCCCTCGCCCAGGAGCCGCGGCTCCTCGTGCTCGACGAGCCGACCGCCCACATGGACCTGCGCTACCAGGCCGAGTGCGTCGGTCTCCTGCGGCGGCTCAATCGGGAGCAGGGGCTCGGCATCCTCCTCGTCTCCCACGATCTCAACATGGCGGCCGAGCTGTCGGATCGGCTGCTCCTCATGTCGGGAGGAGCCGCCGTGACCACGGGCACGCCCGAAGAAGTGCTGCAGGAGTCGACCCTCGAGCGCGTCTACGGCTGCCGCGTCGTGGTGGACAAGCACCCCGCCACCCATCGGCCCACCGTGAACGTCGCCTGGCCAGATCGATGATCACGCGTGCAGCACAAGCGAAGCTGTCGCCGGCGCCGCGCCGCCGACGCTGGGGGAGTCCGGAGGCGGGTCAATGAGCGAGACGGATGGAACAAGCGAAGCTGTCGCCGGCGCCGCACCGGCGACGCTGGGGGAGTCCGGGCGCGGGTCGATAAACCACGCGGGCGGAACAAGCGAAGCTGTCGCCGGCGTCGCGCCGGCGACGCTGGGGGAGTGCGGGGGCCATCTGGGCCCCCGCTGACAAAAAAGATAAAGGAGGAACAGCACAGCATAGTCTAAGAGCGTCGCGATCAAAGGGAAGCCGGTGAGAAACCGGCGCGGTCCCGCCACTGTGAGTGGGGAGCCAAGCCCCTGCCTGTACGGAAGCCACTGGGAAACGTCCCGGGAAGGCTGGGCGACGGCGCTGAGCCACGAGTCAGGAGACCTGGTCGCGACATGGAAGCAGACACCCTTTCGAGAGAAAAGGAGCGGTCATGCGAATCGCGAGCAAGGTCCTGGTCCTGACGTGGCTCTTGGCGGCGCTGCCGGTGGCCGCCCAGGAGACGAAGCCGGTGGAAAGGGCCGAGACGAAGGTCGTGGACCCGGTGGTGGTGACGGCGACCACGGTGCCCACGCCGGCCACGCAGCTCGGGGTGGCCCTCAGCGTGATCACGGAGAGCGACTTCAAGACCTATCACTACGCGACGGTGGACGAGGCCATGCGGAACGTGCCGGGAGTGGACATCCGCCGCTCCGGCTCGCTCGGCAAGACGTCGAGCATCTCGATTCGCGGGGCCAATTCCAACCAGGTGCAGGTGCTGGTGGACGGAGTCCGCGTGAAGAGCCCGACCCTGGGCCAGGTCGATCTTTCCGACCTCTCGCCGGATCTCATCGAGCGGATCGAGATCATCCGGGGGTCGCAGTCCACCCTCTACGGGGCCGACGCCATGGGCGGCGTGGTCAACATCATCACCAAGAAGGGCCAGGGGCCCTTCCAGGCCTCCGTGCAGCAGGAGGCGGGCAACTACGGCACGCTCCAGTCCCGCGTCCAGGCGAGCGGAGCCTGGAAGATCTTCGACTACTCCTTCTCCGCCTCGCACCTCGAGAGCAACGGACAGTTCCAGAACGACGGCTCCAATATCAATGCCCTCAACGGCCGGTTCGGAGTCTCGTTGCCCTTCGACTCCTCTCTCGCCTTCATCATTCGCTACAATAAGAGCGACACGGGCGTTCCCGTCAAGGGCGTCTTCCCGGGACCCCAGCCCATCGATCCCGTCATCAACCCGAATGCGAAGCAGCAGAGCGAGACGACCGTGATGCTCCTCGAGGCCAAGACGCGGCCGGTGACGTGGTGGGAGAGCACGGCGCGCGTCTCACGCTACCAGAATAATGTCGGCTTCCAGGATCCCGCGGACCCCGGTGTCGACTTCGACTTTCCGACCTTCTCCCAGATCAACGTCGAGCGGCGCGAGGTCGAGTGGCTCAACTCCATTCACGCAGGTCCCTGGAGCACGAGCACGGTGGGGATCGGGTACCGGCACGAGGACGGCGAGAACAAGGGGGTCTTCCGCGCGGCCCGGCACGTCCCCTCCCTCTTCTTCGAGCAACAGCTCCGCTTCTTCGACCGGCTCTTCCTGACGGGAGGCTTCCGGCACGAGGACGACAGCGTGTTCGGCAGCTCGCTGACGAAGCGCGGCTCCCTCGCCTTCCTGATCAAGGAGACGGGCACCCGCATCCGCGGGAGCGCGGGCACCGGCTTCCGGGCACCGACCTTCAACGACCTCTTCTTCCCCGACTTCGGCAACCCCGATCTCCAGCCCGAGCGCAGCATGTCGTGGGACGCCGGGGTGGACCAGAAGCTCTGGCAGGGACGGATCCGGCTCGGGCTGACGTACTTCCACAACGACTTCACGAACCTGATCACCTGCTGCGTGTCGATTCCCACGGCGCCCTTCGGGGGGCCCGTGAACGTCGGCGCCGCCCGCTCCGTGGGGGTTGAGTTCACGAGCGAGGCCGACATCCTGCCGAACCTCGTGGGATACGTCAACTACACGTTCACCGACACCAAAAATCTGGTAACGGGACGGTGGCTGCCTCGCGAGCCCCAGCACCGGTGGAACATCGGACTCACCTGGGAGCCCATCCGGCGCCTGTCCCTGTTCACGCAGGTCTACGTCGTCACCCAGCAGTGGGAGACCTTCGGCGAGGTCTACAACAGCGGCTACACGCGCGTGGACATGGGCGGCACCTATCGCGTGCTCGAGAAGTATAACTGGGTCCAGGGGCTGGATCTCATCGTGCGGGTCCAGAATCTCCTGAACGAAGGCTATGCCGAGGTGCGCGGGTTTCCCGCCCTGGGGACGAACGTCCTCGTTGGCCTCCGGGTCGGGTTTTGAGGCGGCGCCCATGATCGACGGCCTGAGCCTTCGGATGGATGACACGGCCGTCGTGGTGACGAGCCCGCGGCCGCTCACGATCCTGTCGTCGGCCGTGCACGGCGGAGGCTTCCAGAGCGCCCGGACCATCATCAACCTTCACGTTGCCAAGCACGATCCCTGCGTCGACCCGGCCGCGATGCTGGACGCCTTCGCGCGACGTGCCGCAGTGCCCGTGCCCTACGTCGGGCTCTTGACGGGCGCCTGGACGGAGCTCGCGACGACGGGAGAGGAAGGTGGGGCCGGGATCGCGACGCTCGCCGTGGCCACCGTCGGCCTGAGCAATCGCATGGCCGCCGCCCACGGGCCGATCCAGGTCTGGATGCCCGGCACCATCAACACCATCGTGGTCGTTGATGCCAATCCCGATCCACCCGCCCTCGTCAATGCCGTGATGACGGCGACCGAGGTCAAGACCCTGGCCCTCCACGAAGCCGGCTTGCGCGATGCCGAGGGCAGGCCCGCCACGGGCACCTCGACGGACGCCGTGGTCATCGCGGCCACGGGACGGGGCGGGGACATCCGCTTCGGTGGGCCCGCCTCCGAGCTCGGCTGGAGCATAGCCCAGGCCGTGTACAAGGCCTTGACCGCGGGAATTCGCAGCTGGCAGGAGCGTAACCCGTGAGGCTTCGCCGCCTCGCGACGCTCGCGGGCTCCGCCGCGGTTCACGTCGTCGCCGCGGGCGCTGTGCTCGTGCTCGCCGCGGGCCTCCGGCAGCCGCAGCCGCTCTTCATAGATTTGACGGGCGGCAGCTTGACCGGCGGGGCCCAAGGTGGCGAGGCGCAGGCCATGTCGTCCAGTGGGGCGCGCTCCGGCGACGGACGGCGCCCCTCTGCGGCGGCGCCCGGCGCGCCCGCGCCCGCGCGGCGTCTCCTCTCCCGCGTTCCATCGCCGATCGCGCCGCCGCCGGCGCCCATCGCCGCGCCCGAGCCCGATGCGCGGGCGATGGCCGAGCCGCCGCCGCGCCCCGCCCCGGACGCGGCGGCGGTCGACTCGCCGCCTCGCGCGATGTCGCCCCCTGCCGCGAGCGACGACGTCAAGGTCGGCGCAGGGGAAGCCTCCACACCCGGCGGGGCTGTCACGAGCGGCGCGCCACCGCGCGCGGGGCAGTCGGGCGGGGGGGCGAGCGCCGCCCCGCTGGCCTCGGCGGGACCCGGACCCGATCGCGGCGAGGCGCCCGCCGAGTTCGGGCCCTATCTCGCGCGCTTCCGCCGGCTCATCCAGGAGCACGTCGTCTATCCGCTGGCGGCGCGGCGCCAGGGACTGTCCGGCCGCGTCGAGCTCGAAGTCCTCCTCGACCCGGCGGGGCGCGTCCGTGCCGTGACGCTCGTCACCTCGTCGGCCCATGGGCTCCTCGATGAGGCGGCGATCGAGGCCGTGCGCAGGGTGCCGTCCGTGCCCATGCCCGAGCACTTGCCCAGACGCACCCTGCGCGTCCGGCTGCCGGTGATCTTCGAGCTCCAGTGAGTGTGTCGGCCGCAAGCCCGCTGTCCGTCCATCCTCTCGCCGTCCTGCTCCTGGCCGTGGCGTGGGATCTGCTCCTGGGCGACCCGCCGGGCCGGCTTCATCCCGTCTCGTGGATAGGCGCGCTGATCTCCGTCGGCCGGTCATGGGCCCGGCACCTCCCGCGCGAGATCATGGCCGTGTACGGAGTCTTCCTCATCGTCGTGGTCGGCGTCGTGGCGATCATGGGAGCGCTCATTCTCCAGGCGCTCGCGGGTCTCCTCTGGTGGCCGCTCGCCCTCTGCGCCCAGGCCTGGCTGCTCAAGTGCGCATTTTCCATCCGTGGCCTGGTGTCCGCCGTGTGGCAGGTTCGCGATGCGCTCGCCGCGGGCGCGCTGGCCATCGCCCGGCGGGCCGCGGGCGCCCACCTGGTCAGCCGTCGGACCGACGATCTCGATGCCGGCGCCACGGCCGGCGCCGCCGTCGAGTCCCTCGCGGAGAATCTCACCGACAGCTGGGTGGCGCCGCTCTGCTTCTACCTCGCGGCGGGATTGCCCGGGGCGTGGCTCTACCGCGCTGTCAACACGGCCGATGCCATGATCGGCTATCGCGAGGGGCTGCTCGAGCAGCTGGGGGGCGCCTCCGCGCGTCTCGATGACGTGCTCAACTGGATTCCCGCGCGTCTCGGCGCGCTGGCCCTCTGCCTCGGCGCCTGGCTCGGCCACGAGTCCGCGAGAAGGGCGTGGCGGACGATGCAGCGAGACGGCGGCCTGACCGCGAGTCCCAACGCGGGGAGGACGATGGCCGCCATGGCGGGCGCCCTCGGCGTCACCCTCGAGAAGCGCGGGCACTACCGGCTGGGCGACGGCCCACCTCCCGATGTCGCGGCCATGGACCGCGCCGTCCGCGTCTTCGCGGGCGCCGCCGGCGCGTGCCTGTGCGTGAGCCTCCTGCTGCTGCAATGGCTACCCTGAGATGACCCGGTCGGCCCGCGCCATCATGCTCCAGGGCACGAGCTCGCACGTGGGCAAGACCATTCTCGTGGCCGGCCTGTGTCGGCTCCTCGCCCAGGACGGTTTTCGCGTCGCGCCCTTCAAGTCGCAGAACATGTCGCTCAATGCCCACGTCGCTCCCGATGGCGGCGAGATGGGCTGGGCGCAGGCCATGCAGGCCGAGGCGGCCGGGGTGGCCGCGCGCGTCGAGATGAATCCGATTCTCCTCAAGCCTCGCGCGGATGCGGTGAGCCAGGTCGTGCTGCTCGGCAAGGCGATGAGAGACATGCCTGCGCGGGAGTATTACCGCGAGGCCGCGCGGCTCTGGCCTGCCGTGCGCTCGAGCTATGCGGCGGTCGCGCGGGAGGCCGACGTCGTCGTCATCGAGGGCGCGGGCAGCCCCGCCGAGCCCAATCTCATGCGCCGCGACCTCGCCAACATGCGCGTGGCGGCCATGGCGAAGGCGCCCGTGCTCCTGGTGGGCGATATCGATCGGGGCGGGGTCTTCGCGAGCCTCGTGGGCACCATGGCCATCCTCGAGCCTCTTCACCGTCGCCGCGTGGCCGGCTTCGTCATCAACAAGTTCCGCGGCGACGCCAGACTGCTGGCTTCCGCCTTGCGCGACCTCGAGCGGCGGGCCCACCGGCCTGTCCTCGGTGTCGTCCCGTATATCCACGACCTCTCGCTGCCGGAAGAGGATTCCGTCGCGCTGGACGGGCCGTCTTTCCCGCCGGCCTCCGGGCCGTCATCGGCCCCCACCGTGGCCATCGTCAAGCTGCCGCACATCGCCAACTTCACCGATTTCGCGCCGCTCGAGTCCGAGCAGGGTGTGCGCGTGGTCTACGCCGGAAGCTCCCGCGATCTCGCCGGGGCCGCCCTCGTCGTCCTCCCGGGCTCGAAGGACACCATCGCGGATCTGCGCTGGCTCAAGTCGCGTGGCATCGACGAAGCGCTTGTCGCGCATGTCCGGCGGGGCGGCGCGCTCCTCGGCATCTGCGGCGGCTATCAGATGCTGGGGCGGATGGTGGAGGATCCTCACGGCGTGGAGAGCGGCGGCGCGGAGGCGGGGCTCGCGCTGCTGCCGCTCCGCACGACGCTCGAGCCGGCCAAGGTCACGCAGCGCGTTAAGGCCCGCCTCCTCCCCGATGGACCGGACTTCGAGGCCTACGAGATCCACGCGGGCACCACGCGCGTCGAGGGTGATCTCGCGCCCTTCTGCGTTCGCGGAGACGGCGCGTCGGAAGGAGCGGTGTCGGCCGACGGGCGCGTGCGCGGGACCTATCTCCACGGCCTCCTCGAGGAAGGTCTCGTGCGGCGTCGCGTTCTCGAGTGGGCAGGCGCGCGTCCGGCAGCGGCGACGGCGGCGCGCGATCATCGCGCCCTGCGGGAGGCTGGGTACGATCGCCTGGCGCATACCCTGCGGGAGGTCCTCGACATCGGCGCGGTCTACCGCCTGTTGGGGCTCTCCAGCGTCTCGTGACGCTTTCCGCCGCCTAATTTCTGGCCGCCCGGCTGGACCCGCGTTGTAGGATGAATCGGCGCCGCCACGTGCGGCGATTCGTATCTTAACGGGCCCGGAATGCAGAACTCAATCACGGAACTCTTGTCGACGCTGCTCAGAGAGGCCTTGGGCAAAGCGGGGCTGCCGGTGCCTGACGACGTGCTCTGGGAAATGCCTCGGGAAGAAAGCCACGGCGACTATGCCACCAACGTCGCCCTTGCCCTGGCTCGCCCGGCCCGCAAGGCGCCGCGCGAGATCGCCGAGGCGATCAGAAAGAATTTCCCCGTGAGCCCGATGGTCTCGACGCTCGAGGTGGCGGGCCCGGGGTTCCTGAACGTGTCGCTTGCCGCGGACTGGTGCGCAGGGGCCCTCAAGGAGATCCTGGCTGCGGGCGCGCGGTACGGCACCACGATGAGCGCGCCGCGCCGTCGCGTCCTCCTCGAGTTCGTCTCCGCCAATCCCACCGGTCCCCTCGTCATCGTCAACGCCCGCGCGGCCGCGGTCGGTGATGCCCTCGCGCGCATCCTGCGCTCGCAGGGCATGGCCGTCGAGTGCCAGTTCTACGTCAACGACGCCGGCAATCAGTTCGAGGCCCTCGCCCGCTCCGTGGACGTGCGGCTTCGCCAGGTTCTCGGGGAGACGGCCGAGCTGCCGGAGAACGCCTATCCGGGCGAATACCTCGTGGATCTCGTCAAGGAGTGGCTCGCCACCGACGCCGCGGCCATGCGCGCGCTCGCCACGCGGCCCGAGGGCGAGCGCGTCGAGCTCCTCGGGCGCAAGGCCGTGGACAGCATGGTGGCGGGGCAGCGCCAGGTGCTCGAATCCTATGGCACGCGCTTCGAGAGCTGGACGCACGAGCAGGGCCACGTGCGGGATGCCGGTCTTCCCGAGCGGGCCATCGCCGCCCTCACCGCCGCCCGCCATACCTACGAGCAGGACGGCGCTCTCTGGTTCCGCTCCACCGCCTTCGGCGACGACAAGGACCGCGTGCTGAGGAAGTCCGACGGTGAGCTGACGTACTTCGGCGTCGACGTGGGATTCCATCACTTCGTCAAGTTCGGTCAGTCCGATCTCGTGGTGGACTTGATCGGCCCCGACCACCACGGCTACGTCTCGCGGATCAAGGCGGCCATGAAGGCGCTCGGCCATCCGCCGGAGAGCTTCGACGTCCTCGTCGTCCAGCTCGTCACCCTCCTGCGCGACGGCGAGCCAGTGCGCATGTCCAAGCGCCGCGGCGAATTCGTCTTGATGGAAGAGCTGCTCGAGGAGGTGGGGCGGGACGCCGCGCGCTTCACCTTCCTCACGCGCCGCCACGACAGCCCGCTCGACTTCGATCTCGCCGTGGCCACCCGGCAGTCGGCCGACAATCCGGTCTTCTACGTCCAGTACGCCCACGCGCGCGTCTCGAGCCTTTTCCGCACCGCGGCCGAGCAGAAGCTCGCGATCCCTTCCTGGGATCAGGTCGACTTCCGGTCGCTCCGCCTCGCGGAAGAGCAGCGGCTCATCAAGCGGCTCCTGCAGTATCCGAGTCTCGTCGCGGGAGCCGCGCAGGCCCGCGAGCCCCACCGCGTGGCGTACTACCTGACGGAGCTCGCCGGCCTCTATCACCCGTACTACAAAGCCCACCGCGTGATCACGGACGACCGGGCGCTTACCCTGGCGCGTCTCGGCCTCGCGGCCGCGGTGGGACAGGTGGTGCGCAACGGGCTTGACCTGCTCGGCGTGTCCGCGCCGGAGAGCATGTAACTCGCATGAG
>WNGR01004260.1_pt1 | contig 19846 bp, 15 predicted proteins | sample 5407581 | NCBI WGS metagenome assembly WNGR01 (sample SAMN13153383, study PRJNA577476) | soil metagenome | isolation source: 80 cm soil or saprolite under Garry oak tree replicate 2 | place: USA:California | collected 2016-06-15 | reverse complement strand
GTAGCTGGTCGAGTTCGGATTGACACTTCTCCATAGCGACGCGAACTGCATCCACATCGCTTCGGCCGCCTCCGAGCGAAACGGAACCACGACCCCGCCGGTATGGGACGGGTAAGGAAACCCTCGAAGAAGCGATGCATCAGCCCGTGCGGGCCTGCTGGAAAGCCGAGCAGGCGCTTGCCCGTCTTCTGCTGGAGCGTGCTGGCCTACGTCGCGAGTTGGTCGTAGCTGAGCGCATCGATGTCCGCCCCACTAGGCAAATAGGGCAGCGCCTGTTTGTTGGCGACCATGATGTAGCCCGCCTGCATCCATGGGATATAGAGCTGATGCGCGGTGCCGAGTTTGCCGAGCGTCAGCAGCGGATCCGGGATGCCGCGTCCGGTCAACCTCCCGGCGAGGTCATCGAGCGGGACCAATGCGTCAAGCGGCACCAGCGACTGCAGTTCGCCGTGCAGCGCGCCGACGACATTTATCGTGTGCATGCCGGTCTGTTGCTCTGCCTCTATGCGCATAGGAAATCGCTGCGGCAGGTCGGTGATGTAGTCGACCTCCAGCGAAAACTCCTTGAGGACCGAGTTGCGCATCTTCTGCGCCTCCTCAATCGGCCGTAATTGGGTCGACAGAAAGATCAGACGCTCGTTTGGGCTGCTCCGGCGATTGCGGCCAATCCGGCGCAAAGCGAGAGGCCGAGCCAGGCCGACACTTTCAGCATATATCCTCCCTCGATAAAGGTCGGTTCGCGTCTGACCGCTCGTTCCTTATCGGACCAGTCGCGTACAAGCATACAAAGGATCAGATCAAAGTGCCGAAGGTCTTGTTGATGCCTTCGAGGGGGCCGCGTCATTCATCCCGTCGACCACCACCAAGTAAATGCGGGAGTATGGCAGCGTCATTCCGCTTGGTTTCTCTTCCGCTCGGCGGTCTACGTCTTCTGTCTGGTTGAAGCCTAGGCGAAAGGTCGTATCCGCGCTAATTCGGCCGAAACCAAGGGTGCCAAAGCCTTCGCAATATCAGAGTTGGGTCAAATTCGGAAGTCCGGGCGCGCAACTGGGCAGTCCGCTTTACCTCAAGAACAGACATCGTCAGCCGGGCCTGTCAGGTCCGAAGACCTGCACAAAACCAGAAGTCTTCAACGGCTTGGGTCATGTTCCGCTAGCTCAGTGGATGTCGGCGGTTCGATCCCGTCACCGCCTACCACCGCCGGGCCGCGCCATGCACACGTATCAAACATCTGGTCACCTGCCGGTCGCAGTACCACATGCATTTGTTATTATTCGTCCCACCACCGGGGTTGGCACATCTGCCCACGCAATTTGCGGCTTGATCCTCACATCGCGCCGCGTCTGTCACTGCTTCTGCCGTTGAGTTGAGCAGCACTCCGATGCCTATGAGGGTGATCGCGAAGAAAAGGCGCCGTGCCATGTTCGAACCTCCTGAGAAAGGTGAGCGGGCCACTCCAATCCTAACCTCTCCACGAGACTAAACCTACTTTTTTCCGATCAGGCCCTTGGGCGGCTACGCATTCCACATCTCCTGTTTACCTTGAGCACAATCTCGCTTCTGCATTTGGTGTCATCCAAATGCCGCGTGGTCACCACTCGCAATTTGGTTACGACTTACAGACTTCTCATCGGGCGGGGCCCGAAGCAACACTTCGATGAAGCGCCAACGCGTCGACGCCCTCCTCCCGCTCAACTGCGTCAATACGGACCACCGGCGCTTCGCTCGAGAGCTCGATTGCGGCGACAATCGTATTGAGCTTGGCCATATCGAGATTGCGATCGAACTGCTCGCGCGACTCCCAATCTTCGACGAGCAATAGGGTCTTGCGTTTGTCGAGATCCGAATACAGGCGGGCATCCAGGCAGCCCGGCGCAACCCGCGTTGGTCCGAGCATCGAGCCGAGCGTGCGCAACAATGCTGTTCGCCGTTCGTCGGGGGCTACGATCTGCATTGAGAAGACGATCAAGATTCATGTCTTTCAGTCGTCGTCTGCCAGCTTCTTGCTTCTCATCGCAAGAAGCGGGCCAGCGCGAAAAACGCCGCGCCAGCGATAAGAAATGCCCGATGGATCAGTGGGATAATGACAATTTGATGCGAGCACCGGCGTGCTCGGCATCCTCAAATTCTCCGATTTTTCGGAGAACCTCCGAAAAATCGGAGGTTAGCGTTTGGGTGTAAGCCCGAGCTTCTTGATGCGGGATTCCAGTGTTGTGGGCTTGATGTCGAGCAGCGCCGCAGCCCCATTCGATCCGCGAATACGCCAATTGCACCGTTCGACCGCCTGCAGAATAAGTGCGCGTTCGGCCTCTTCGAGTGAGCCCGCCGTCGCGTTCAGGGCGATCGGTCGCAGTGTTGTGTGACAGAGCTTGATGCACAGCCTGGGGCCTTGACTAAGGATCATTGCGCGCTCGATCACATTTCGAAGCTCTCGGATATTGCCAGGCCAGTGGTAATCTTGGAGCGCGAACATTGATTCCTCGGCTATCTCCTCAATCGGCTTGCCCATCGAATTGCTGAATTCCTTCACAAAGGTCCATGACAGCAACGGAATGTCCTCGCGCCGCTCACGCAATGGTGGCACTTCGATTGGAAACACATCGAGCCGATAATAGAGATCTTCCCGGAATTTTCCTTCCTTGACGGCTTGTGCGAGTGGCCGGTTGGTCGCTGCAATAACACGCGCGTCGACCCTGATCGTCTTTGTGCCCCCCAAACGCTCAAACTCGCCTTCCTGGAGCACGCGCAACAGTTTCGGTTGCAATTCGAGCGGTAACTCTCCGACCTCGTCGAGAAAGATGGTCGAACCGTCAGCTATTTCGAAACGGCCCGGCTGTCGTGCCAGCGCTCCGGTAAAGGCGCCCTTCTCCCGACCGAACAGTTCGGACTCGATCAGACTTGCCGGGAGCGCCGCGCAGTTGACCTTGATCATTGGGCGATCTTTTCGGAAGCTCGCATCGTGGATCGCCTGCGCCAGGACCTCCTTCCCGCTTCCGGTTTCACCGAGCAGCAGAACCGTAGAGTTGGTTTGCGCAACCTGCGCGATTTCCCCGATCACAGACCGAAAGCACGCCGAGTGGCTGGTAAGGCCCTGCGGCAACCTAGCCTGCACGGCATGCTGAAGATAGGCATTCTCTCGCTCGAGCCGGTCCTTCAGGACCTTGATCTCCGCCATCGCAGCCAAAAGCTTTTCTTGCTCCTGCTTTCGCGCGATGGCCTGCGCAAACACCTCACCCACGAGCTTGAGCCGTGCGATCAAGTCGTCCGGCCAGGTCCGGGTTTCTCTGAATGCCGCGAAAGCAATAGCTCCGATGATACGGCCGCCGATGCGAAGCGGGATGCTTAAATGTGAATGCAGGCCAGTCCGTTGAATATATTCAGCCTCGGCGACCGCTTCAGGCGGAAGATCATGAGTAGCGCTTTGTACAACGAAGATTTCCCCAGCGCGGAGCTTGGCGAGAAACCAGGAAAGCTGCGAGGGAAGCGGACCTAGTGGTGTAGGCTCGACGCCTTCCACGGCTGTCGAAGACAGAACGACAAGCGAGCCGTCCTCCTGGAATTCGCCAAAGGTACTTCGATCGAACCCCAGAAACTGCCGGAGTATTACTTGTGCAATTTGAATTTCGGACCCGACCCTTTCAGCAGAAACGTTAGCAAATCGCGTGGAGAGATCTGCGAGCATACGCTCGAACGCCAGAAGCTCTTCGACCGATGCACCCTCCGGCGCCGGGTCGTGGATAGCTGCCGATCCAAACCGGCCGAACACCGTATTGCTCTCCGCCAAACGCATCTGATCACTCCTCTTTGTTATCGAGGGTCGAAAGACGAGTGCAACATGCGTCGGAAACCGGAGGTTGCTCCATAGTACTTGCGGAAAGGACGGCCCTTGGAAGGAATCGATGATCGAAACTTTGGTATAGATCCCGTCCGCGTCATCTCGCAGGCATGAGGGCAGTCCAGTCAGTCTTCACGACTGTTAGGGTCGCCGCTGGCGAAACCACCTTCTCAAGTCACAGAGATTAGCACCTTGATGATTGAAAGCCGCGTGTTTGCCGAAATCATCGTCGGAAACCGATTAACAATCAGATGCCTGCGTCTCGAAATATGGCACATTCATGGTTGCGGCATTTTTTCGTCGGAACTGCCAAGCGCAGTATCGAGGCATTTGAGCAAGCTTTCTTCGCTGAACGGCTTTCCAAGATAGCCAACGGCGCCGGCCGTCATCGCACTGTGTCGCGTTCCTTCTTCCGGAAACGCTGTGATAAAAATCGTCGGCATTCGGACGCCATGAGCGATCAGCTGGCGCTGAAGGTCGATCCCACTCAGGCCAGGCATTCGCACGTCAGCAATCAGGCAAGCCGTGTCCTCCACGCGTTCCGATTGCAGGAACTCTTCGGCCGACGCGAACGTCGCCGCCTGGTAGCCAAGCGATCCCAAGAGACCCTTGGTGGATTCCCGCATCGATTCATCATCGTCGATTATCGAGATCAAGGGCGCTCTCCGCATCTAACTTCTCCAATCCTTCAAATAGGCAAGTCGGAGTCATCGCGCCTTCACACGTTGGTAATAATTCAGAACAAATAAGGTTCGGAATATTATACGTCGGTATAGACAAGCTATGCCTTGCTACGTCGGATACCTAACATATCCGCCATGCGCACGAGATCAACGAGGGAGCCCGCCCTCATCTTGCGCATAACGTTACCGCGGTGGACCTTCACGGTAATTTCGCTCACGCCCATCTCGGCTCCGACTTGCTTGTTCATGAGACCTGTTGTCACCAGACGCATGACCTCCTGCTCGCGCGGTGTCAACGTCTCGAACAGTGCATTAACCATTGCATTCGTCTTCTGACCTTTCCGCTTTGCTTCATCCTTTTCGAGCCCAAGTTTCACGGCGTCCAGGAGATCCTGGTCGCGAAACGGCTTGGCAAGGAATTCGACAGCGCCGGCCTTCATGGCTTTTACGGTCATGGCGATATCGCCATGGCCGGTGATGAATATAATGGGAACGTCAATGTCGGCCCGGGATAACTCAGCCTGAAAATCAAGCCCACTCAGTCCCGGCAATCTAACATCCACCACCAGACAAATGGCGGCGTCGGGAAGTTTCCTTCTGAAAAATTCCGGCGCAGAACCGAACACTTCAACGCGCAAACCGACAGAAGCAAGAAGACTCTCGAGTGACTCGCGCATGGACGCGTCGTCGTCGATCACATAGACGACCCTCTGCGCTTCCACGGCCTCCTTCACATCCGCCTCCTATTTTTCGCGGCGAACAGGATCGGCCGCTGTGTCCCTAGAACAGTGAACGTCATGATAAATCGGAAGCTCAAGTTGAAATATCGATCCGTATAAATCACCTGACGAGACAAAAAGCTCTCCGCCATGAGCCACGACAATGGATCGGCAGATCGAAAGCCCCATGCCCATTCCGTGCGTTTTTGTGGTGAAGAACGCTTCAAATATGCGGCCAATAATGTTCTTGTCGATGCCTATTCCTGCATCCTCCACCGTCAACGTCACGCTCGACGATCCGTTTTGCCCGGATCGCAGCTTCAACACCCTCGCGCGACTGCCAAGCGTCGCCATGGCGTCGATACCGTTCATCACCAGATTCAGAACCACTTGCTGCAACTGGATTCGGTTGACAAGAACCTTCGAAAGATTCTCGTCTAGTTCAGCTCGGACCACGATATTCTGGTTCTCGATTTCGCCGTGAGCAAACAAGAGCACTTCGCGGACGAGTCTATTGATATCAAGCAGCTCCTTGGCGTCGCTGCCTTTTTCCAGCATCGCCCGGATGCCGCTAATCACCTGGCTTGCCCGATGACCGTCATTTACGATCCGCCTGAAGCAGGCGCGCGCCCTCTCGATGTCGGGTGTTGTATTTGCCAGCCAGCGGAGCCCCGCCGAACCATCGTTGACGATGGCGCCAAGCGGCTGATTGATCTCATGAGCGATCGATGCCGTCATCTCCCCCATCGTCGTTAGCCGCGCGACCCGTGCGAGCTCCGATAGTGCATCTCGTGAGGCACCCTCTGCGCGCTTTCGGTCCGTGATATCGATCGTGGTGGCGAGGAAGAGGGGCGGTTTGGATTTGTTGCTTTGCAATCTGGACACATAAGCATGCACCCATACCGGTGCGCCGCCTGCGTGCCTGTATTGCTGCACCGTATCGTAACTTTGCTGCGTGCCTCTTCGAACCTGCTCGTATAGCAATCTCAACGGCTCGCGCTCCTCGTCTGCGCAGAGGTCGAGCGGCGAAAGTCCGCGGAGTTCGTCGTCTGTACGGCCGACCATGGCTTGAAACGCGACATTGGTGGCCTGGAATCTGAAATTATGATCCGCCAGAGCGATGCCAACCGTCGACATTTCGAACACAGATCGCCAGCGCTCCTCACTTTCTTTCAACGAAGTTTCAGCCCGTCTGCGCGCAAACATTTGAGCCAGCAGCGCTGTGATCATTATCGCTTGCAATAGAATAACTAAAACAGTTGCAAGCACGACGTATCGATGCTCTTCCCACATCGTAGGCTGCTTAAACGACACGATGGTATCCGCAGGGAGATTTTTTTCGGTGAGTTGCCACCGCGCCAATTGGCGAGCGTCAACGAGAAAGTTGCGATTTGCGCTAAGCTGCGGGTCAATGGAGCTTGGATTCCTACCTGCAAGAATTTCCAGAGCCAGGTCCGCGGCGCTTGCGCCCATTAATTCGAAAGAATCCATGTATCCGCCGACGACTCCCCGACCGAGGTAAGTGTCGGAAGGTCCATAAATCGGAGCACTGGCAACCGGAGCAAGAGCCTCTACGACCTGAGCCGGGGAAAGCGGCTGGCCCGTGGTATCATCGAAGTCCGTCATAAAAACGATGATCGTTTCCCGCGCCAAATGCGAGGCTCGCTCGAGCAAGGATTTGTAGGGAACGCCGATCCAGTATTCTGTATTGAGACGATTTTCGTACGGCTCAATTTCTTTTCGTGCCGTCGCCAGCCAGCGCCGATCAATCTCTGACGAACCGGAAATTACTACGAGATTGCGGGCCTCAGGCTGAAGTTGCTGCGCAAGCGCTATGGTCTTTCCAATGTCGAAGTGGCTGTAGACGCCCGTAATATCCTTCGGCCGATCCGCAGCAGTAGCCACGTCAGGCGTAACGCAACAAAAAACAATTGGAGCCTTCGGCGCAATGATTCCACGGTATTTCGTCGCAAAGCGCAACGCCTCCGGATTCAGCGGCATTATGATGTCGGGAGGAGCGCTCGCATGCTTGTCCGCGAGATAGCGTGCCACGCGGAACTCATCGGCTGCGCTGGGGAAACGCGCGAGATCCAGGAATTCGGCAGCGATATCGATTTTTGAAGGCGATCTATCAAGCAACCGCTTCCTGACCGCAGCACCAGCGTTCACCGTAGCAGGCGGCGCATTGTCGTAGGGGTAAAGCAAAAGCACCCGGCGCGGAGGATCCTGGGCGCCGACAGACACGCTATCGAGCATCAATACGGCGACGCCGATAACCAGACACCTAAATAGGACAATGATCGGCGTCACCCCGGTGCTCCGACGCTACCTAGCGTTGATCGGGCCTCGCTTTGCCCGAAGCTTATCCCAGGATCAGAGGGACAGCCAACCTTAAGGTGGTGAAGTGTAGATGTCGTTTTGAATCCAATTGTTCGAATTCAAAAAAGGACGAACTAGTTGAATTCATTAAGGGAACGGGGCCAATTGTACCACAACGCGCACGATCCATAATGCGTCAGTGTCACTTCCCGAACTGGTGGCTGCTCTAGTTTGCCACTCAGATCAACCTCGCGGGGCTCCTGGAAGCGGGGCGACGACTGAACCTCGTAGATCTTTCGGGAGCGGTCTGGCGGGATAGAAACCGAAGTTGCTGCATAGGATACGTCGGCGGCACGCTCCCCAGTTATTTCCGCAAGGCGTTTACTTATGTATGAGCGGCGGTGGTGCGGCACTTGCAGTCGCTGGCGCTTCCGAAATTGCAAACGTCAGCCATGTATTCCAGCCTTCGGGTCGGTTCTTGGCACCGAACTCGAAATACGACTTCACGCCTAGGAAGCCCTGCTTTCCGGCCACGGGAAAAATGTATCCCAATTGCGGACCAACCGAAAACACCCGCGACTCGAATGCACCTAGTTTGTCGCCGGAGCCGCTGTCGCCGGTGACCTGATCGTAGGCATAACCGACGAGGCCGATAAAGAACTGCTTGGACAGGAACTGCGACGCGCCCCAATCCAGATGGAAGTCGACGCCGCTCTGATATTGGGTGGTTGGGTTGATGAAATTATAGGTAAAACCTGCGACCGCCGAAAACTCATGCCCTGTTGCTGGATTGAAATAGGTGTACCCGCCGCCGGCATCGATGGCACCGTGCCCAAGGCCGAGGTTGGCCAGGCTTGTCGAGCTATAATTGCCCACCGGAATATCTCCGGTGATGTAGGTCATGAAGTTGTTGACCCCGTAATTCCACTTCAACGACGCCTGCGGGTAGAGGTCGCCGAAACCCGTCACGGTATCGCTGATGCTGTCGGTCCGCAGCAGGCTGAAGGGAGGCAGCGAGGCCGTGAGAGTTCCGTTCACGTTGGCACTGGTACTTCCGACGATCGTTCCCATTTGCACGGCAAGCTGGCCGCCGAAAACCGGTGTTGCAAACACATAACTTGGAACGATAATCGCGAGATCCGCGCTGGCGTGTAGATTTGCATTGAGGTTGACGTTCAGAGCCGGGTTAAATCTGCCGATCTGGATTTCGCGGGCTGCAGCGACATCGGCACCGGCACTGACGGATGTATGATAGTAAACCGACGCAACCGCCCATCCCGGCGTACCTGGTACCGCCGCAAGACTCCCAACTGTACCCGGTAGCCAAAAGCTGGTGCCGCTTTCATCGGCGAGCGAAGCAGACGACGTTGCCGAAAGAATGCCGGCACATAGAAGCACCGCGACTGCGGAAGGTTGCAGCGCTAGCTTTTTCGATACAAATATCTTTCCCAAAACGCTCGAGTTGATCCGGTTCATGTGACGATCCCCCGAAACATGTCAGCACAAATCTCTTTCGAATCTCACGATGAGCTTAGTCAAATCGACTTTGGGAAGAAATGGCAATTGGTCGAGTGCAGTGACTTCATGGCATTTAGTTGCACAACGGCAACGACTCCGAAATTTCGGAGACTGTCCGAATTTTCGGAGATTTCGGTTTAGCGGGAACGCTGTCGCCTGCGTCAATTTTCGTTAGTCCACTGATCTATTGAATGCTTCCGTTTGAGTCTGCCCCCTCTCTCACGTTGGCCCGCTTCTTGCGAAGTGAGTGACAAGCTTTTTCATCTCGCAGAGAATACCGAAAACGAAGGAACCTTGATGGCCTTCCCGATGCCGGAGTATGAGTTTTCTTGCGTCTCCTACGGGTTCTATCTGAGCGGCACTTCTGCCCGTCGCTACGGCTCAAGGGGAACATATGATGCCCGAACCGACTCGCTGGTGCGTCTCCTACACCGTTAAATTCGATCCCGGTCCTGGGCGATATGCGCGTGTAACCAAAACATTCGATACCGAAGAACACGCGAAGCTGTTGTCAGAGAGATTGCTGCCGACAATCAGCGCACCACCGCGGGGACGATTAATCCGCATTCACCAAAGAGGATCGTCTCCGCGATCGGAATAACGGCCTGGGTTGGACACCACGATGCAGTTTCCTAGCACAGCGCACGGGACCGAACGGGCGCGATCACAAGCGTTCTTCATAAATTTCGTGCCTTCGTGGCACCGGTCTGTTGGGCAACGCCGCTACAATAACACAGCCTCTTGTCGCACGACCGCCGCGGGCCGGACCTCGCCACCTTGCCGAATTCCTCCGGAGCCGTCCTTAGAAAATGTGCCATCGCCCGTACAACTTATCCTTTACCAAATCCAAAGCGGAAGGACACTTGATATGCGAACCAAAATTGCCTTCGCAGCAATCATCGGCGTAGCTCTATTGGGGTCGACGTTGATGGCCAATGCACAAACCGGCGAGTTCGCCGGGCAAGTCCCAAGCTCGGTCATTCGCGAAGCCTGGCAGCTCCAAGACCAATTGCAAAGCGCCCGATCCGGAACGCCCGCCAAATCGGTGAACCGTACAGTTCGTAGCTACGGCGAACCGAATTCCGTGAAGCCACGGGGTAGCGTCATAACGAACGACGGAGCTAAGGCCAGGGAGTAGTACCCTGAAATGCCCTCGCGAAACAGTGATCGTGAATACAACTGAGAGGCTACGATTTTTATACGTGGATCGATTCGCCAGCTTCCGAGATGGAATTGGATAAGCTCATCTTCTCACATTCCTTTAGCATGAATTTGGCGACGGGATCGCCGGGGAAGCTTTCCAGGATGGCGCGATAGGCGCGCTCTGCCGCTGGAAGATCGCCAGCCTCGATCAGTTGCGAGGCTTTCCATGTCATCGTGCTCAATTGCTCGTCCCGATCGCGGACCCTTAGCTCAGGATCGTTGCTCGCACGGAGCGCGAGTAATTCATAGATCATGAATTCGGTCTTGCGGCCCTTCACCTGGACCCGTTTCAGCGGTCGCGCCAATATCTCTGTCAGCAGCTGATCGTAAATGCTGTCGCTTATGCAGATGGTCGTGCCAAACACCTTGTTGATGCCTTCAAGGCGGGCCGCGACATTCACGCCATCTCCCAAGGCAGTGTAGCTCAATCGAGCCGAAGAGCCGACATTGCCCACAAGGACGTTGGCGCAATTAAGCCCGATCCGGATGCGGATTCGTGGCCGTCCCTCTGCTTCCCAGGCATCGTTGACCCGCTCCATACGGCGCGCCGCCCGCAAGGCGCCGGCGCAGGCGCGCAGGACATGGTCGGGGCGTTCAACCGGCGCATTCCAGAACGCCATGACGCCATCGCCGATGAACTTGTCGACGGTGCCGCCCTCCTGCGAGATTGCAGCCGAGACCTCCTCGAGATAGGTCGAGATCTGGACTAGGAGATCGTTCGGCGCCAGCGTCTCGGAGTGGCTGGAAAAATTCTCCAGATCGGAAAAGAACACGGTGAGGAATCGCGGCTCGACGCCCAAGGTTAGCGGAATGCCCGACTTGATGAGCTGGCGGACTACATCGAGCGGGACGAAGGAGGAGAACGATTTCAGCGACGTCCGCAACAGCGAGGCTGCCGATTCCAGCTTCGCGATCTCCTGGATATTCGATGGTGGATGCGCGGGTGTATCAAAATTGAGGCTTTCGATTGCCTGTAACTGACGAGACACGTTCTCGACCGGCCGCGACAGCCGGCTGGAAGCGAAATAGATAAAAAACAACTCGACCATGGTGAGACCAATGATCACGACCATCATTAGTCGATTGGTTGCCTTCAAGGTGCCCACGAAGTCGTCGATCGGCGTCAACGTAATCACCTGCCAGGGTTGACCGAAACCACTCGGAAAATTGGCAAAAGCCGCTATCAAATCTTCTCCATTGGTCGGCGACTGGAACACGAAATTGTCGGCACCCGTACGAGCGTGCCGGCGATGAGCTTCGCGCGCCTCGGGATGGTCGATATCAGCCAGGGTTGCGACCTTAAGCACTCCATTTTCGATGCGGACGCCCTTCTGTTTGTCCGGAAAGGCGATGATCTTGCCGGTGTTGCGGTCGGCGACGAACGTGATGCTTCCGGCGCTGGCTCGGTGTTTGTCGAGAAAGCGCGACAGCACGTCGACGGTTATGTTGGCCGATGCGCAGCCAAGAAATTCGACGCCGTGGAAAATCGGAATCCGCAACGAGATAATAGGAAAGCCGGTATCCGGATTCACAGAAGGCTCGGTCACGGCGAGCGTCCGCGTCGTCTTGGCGGCCTGATAGCCAGGCAAGGTGCGAACATCGGTGTCGGTACCGACATCGTATTTGCCCACTTCATGGGCCCATATGTCGAAGAACGTGCGATGGCGCACGCGTGAGAGCGCATAGGTGATTGCATCGATGTAGCTGGAATGCCAGTTGGCGGTCGCGGGAATCTTGGGATCGGCGCGCCGGCGGTCCTCGTCGATACGGGTAACCACCCGATGATAACCATCCTCGAAACTGACATAGGCGGCGTCGATATGCGCGGCCGAGGTCAAGGCGCGATACAACAGATCACGGCTTTGCTCGGTGCGGAAATAGCCGGGATCGGCTGCGGCCACCTCCGCGAGAAAGCGCAGCGGGCTTTCGGTGCTCTCGATCATATCCTGGGTGCGCTCAACGCCGGCCTGGCTGGTCTGCGCGACCGCTTCGTGCAGGATCGATACGATGCCGGCCGAGTTCTTGTTGTAATTATAGATCAGGATGAAAATGAGAACTGGAATGCTGAGGCCGACGAAGAGCAACGACATGATCAGGCTCAGTCTTGGCCGCCCCATCGTGGCGAGCCACGGAAGCGCGCCCAGTCGGGCCAATGCACTCCGCATAGCGCGGCGGCTTCGATACGCGACCAGCGCCGCAATGGCCATTCCTGCCGGCACGAGCAGTAGAGGTATCAACCAGCGCCGCCGGCTGCCGTCATTGCCATCCCAGATCAACGCCTCGGGCACCGTGTCGTCCGTCAGCAGCCCAAGCTTGCGATAGGTCGCGGCTATGCGTCGCCAACGCGCGGGATCCTGCTCACCGATCCGGCCGGGGTCCCGCCCGACCAATATCTCGGTATGCTCCGCCTCAAACAGCAGGGCTTCGCGGCTCTTTTTCCCGGAATAGCTCTTGAGGATCAGATCGACCATCGCCTCCTTGTGCGCCAGCGCATAGGCCCAGCCTTTCACGCTTGCCACCCTGAACGCCGCCACCCGGTCCGGGTGGGCCTTTACCTCCGCTTCGGAGGCGCACAGGTTATCTCCATAGAAATCGATCCCGTACGCTTCAGGCGAAAAGGATCTGAAAGCGGCACCAAGCTGTTCAAGGACGAACGGCTCGTTGGTGCTGTAAGCGACCATCGCGTCGGCCCTGCCGGCCAGGAGATCGCGTGGATTGCCCTCGTGGGCGACGCGCGGTAGCGCCTCGTAGTCGACCCCCTCCCGCTTGAGCATCGCGGCGATTTCATCGCTGCCCGGCGTGTCCATCAGCGTGCGTCCGCGCAAATCCGACACGCTGGTGACGTCCGCCCGCCGCGGAACCAGGATGACGGCCGCGGAACGCTGGAAGATGGCCGCCAGCACGACCAGCCGGCGGCCCATCGCCCAGTCATGCAGAACGCTGGAGGTGCAGACCCCAAAATCCGATTTGCCGCTGGCAACCGTTTCGGCGACGTCGATACCGGGACCGCCTTCGCGGATGGTGACGTCAAGACCTACATCGCGATAGAAGCCCTGCTCAAGCGCTGCGTAGTAGCCAGCGAACTGAAACTGATGCTTCCATTTGAGTTGCATCGACACCTGATCCAGCGCGGCGGCAGGATGCGACGCCATCAGGACAAAGCAAACGGCCATGATTAGCCGTCTCAACATAGCAAGCTCCGGCATGGCCGGACTGGCAGCGCCTTTCCACGCATCGCAATTTGCTTTCGACAGGCCGGCATTGCTGCTCCCATGAAGTGAGGCGGGCGGCCTCAATACTGGCCGCCCACCCAAATGCTCATTCGGTCATCCCAGTACTGGGTCTTACTGCGCAGCGTGTGACGCAATTTTTTTCTCAATTTCCTCCTTTACTGCACCGAGGTTGAAGCTTGCACCCGGCTGCATCGGCGGAAATTCCACGAATGTCTCCGCATATGCCCCTACCTCTCGGCCCACGAAGACAAAGCGCCAGAACTCAAACGCGAACCAGTCCTTGTAGAATAGCGAGCCACTCAATCCTGTGCGCTCGAACGGATCCAGACGAAGATTGACGAGGATTGGCCAATCAACCTTGACCGTACCGCCCAGCCAACCGCCCGGCTGGTCGATAAGCCGATATTTGTAGTCGCCAATACGTACTGCACCGAGAGTGGACTCAGCGAAGTAGAAGATTTCGTGTCGCGCCGACGGCCCCTTGCCGGTGAACAGGTTCATTTGGTTGTAGCCGTCTAGATGGACCTTGTAGGTGCTGTCGCCGAGTTGCTTGCCATTCTTGAGGTCCGCAGCGATGTCGCCCTGATAACCGGCCGCTGCTACGAAGGTTGGGAACCAGTCAAGTCCGGACACAACGCCGTTCTCAGTCTTGCCGGCGGGTACTTTGCCCGGCCATCGCAGGATCATTGGCGCCCGGAAGCCGCCTTCCATCACCGTCCCCTTGCCTCCGGCAAACGGCGTCTGGCCGCCATCCGGCCAGCTGAAATTCTCGGTGCCATTGTCGGTGGTGAAGGCGATGATGGTATTTTGGTCGAGGCCGTTATCCTTGAGGTATTTCATAACTGAGCCGACGATGTCGTCGAGTTGAGCCATGCCAGCTTCCTGAATGGACCAGCCGTTGTCCGCGTTACGCAAACTTTCGTACTTCTCAGACAGATGCGTTATTACGTGCATCCGAGTGGGATTGAGCCAAAGGAAAAACGGCTTAGCGTCGGCCCTGGCCTTGTCGAGAAACTTGAACGCATTGGCGAGAATTTCATCGTCCACGGTTTCCATGCGCTTTGGACAAAGCTCGCCGTCGTCATCGATCCTTTGCTTGCCAATCTTGCCCCATCGTGGCTGCTCGGTCGGGTCGTCGACGTTCGTTGCGAAGCTGTGCACCATATGTCGCGGCCCAATCGTTTCCTTGAGGGCAGCTGGGTAGTTGCGATGACATGGGTCTTCCATCGCATCGAGGTGGTAGAGATACCCATAAAACTCGTCGAAGCCATGGACCGTCGGTAGGAACTTGTTCAGATCACCCAAATGGTTCTTGCCGAACTGGCCGGTAGCGTAACCTAAGCTCTTGAGCGCCGTGGCGATGGTTGGTGCCTCGTCAGGCATTCCTATCGGAGAACCGGCTTGCCCCACGGTGGTCAGGCCAGTGCGGATCGGCAGTTCGCCGGTAATGAAGTTGGCGCGACCCGCCGTGCAGCTCGCCTCGGCGTAATAGTCGGTGAACAACATGCCGTCGGTAGCGAGCTGGTCGATATTCGGCGTCCGGCCCGCCATTAAGCCGTGATGGTAAGCGCCGATGTTCCAAATCCCAATGTCGTCGCCCATGATCATAACGATGTTGGGCTTTTGTTGCTGCTGCGCAGCTGCCGGCGCGACCACCGCGATTACCGCCGCGAGCAGCGCGAGCAAACCAATCCAGACTTTGCTTATGGCTTCCATCGTCATACTCCCGATTGCTGACGCGTCAGCGTCGGCGCTCCGTTACAGCTATTGGGCCGTTACGCCTGACTCCTTCTCCACTCCGCAAGAAATGGGCCATCGCGCGAGGTAACGCATGTTCTAGATAAACGTCTCATGGCTACTGAACGGCAAGCGCTGCCGGTGCCACACGCGGCAGGATGAGCCGGATCAACGTCCCCTCACCGAGCTCGCTCTCGAGATTGAGCCGGCCCCCCAAACAATTCGTAACAATGCTGTAGACGATATGCAGACCGAGGCCCGTGCCACCTAGGTCACGACGCGTGGTGAAGAACGGATCGAATGCCTTATGTCTGACATCAACACTCATGCCACAGCCGTCGTCAGAAAAGAGAATTTCAACGTGGTCCTTCCCGGACGCCCGTACCTTAATATCGACGGCACCTCCCTTGCCATCAGGAAACGCGTGCGCGATCGCGTTGAGGAAGAGGTTGGTCAGCACTTGTCCGTACGGCCCAGGATAGCTGTTCATGGTCAGATCGGGCCGGCACTCGACGTTGAGGATGAGATTTTTCTTTCCCAGGCCCGGCCGCAGGCTCAGGACGACCTGTTCAGTCAGGTCGCCGAGATCGAAGATGCGTTGGTTCGAGTAGTTTCGATCAGTCGCTACTTGCTTGAACGACTGGATCAGTTCGGCCGCGTGATTGAGATTGGCGACCAATTGCGATGACGCCTTACGGCTAATCTCGATGAACTCGTGCAGTGTTGATCGCCTAAGGTTGCCTCGTGCGACATCCGCCGCAAACATAGCGGTCTTGCTTTCCAGTGATGAAGCCAGGGTCAGGCTCGTGCCCACGGGATTATTGATCTCGTGCGCGACCCCCGCCACCAACCGCCCGAGCGCCGCAAGTTTTTCCGCTTCGATCAGGAACTTTTGGGTCTCCTGCAGATTTCGTAGCGCTGCCTCGGCCGCGTCCCTGGCCCTGCGTGTCTCCTGTTCGCTTGCCTGCAGCGCCGCCTCCGCGCGTTTACGCTCGGTGATCTCTTCGGCCGCGACGTTGACCGCGACAATTTCGCCACTCGGACTGCGTAGCGGATGCCAATATGTGATCCAAAACCGGTCGTCGGTTTGGTCAGCGCGCTGGCCGGCAACCTCGATGCCGGTTACCGGTTCGCCGGTATCCATGATCGAGCGGACGATGCCTTCGACCGCTTCGGCCAGCGCCGGAACGCAGTCGCGAACCGTGCGTCCCAGATGATCCTCGACGGAGATGCCGCATATCTCAGTGAGGCGCTGGTTGATCTGCAGGTAACGGCAGTCGGGAGAGAGGCAAGCGAGGCCGATCGGTGCCGTGTCGTAGATCAGTTGCAGGGCGGGTTGCTGGGGAAACAGCACGACGGACGACGATTTCATAGCCACCGCACTGCGATTGGAATCCTTTGACAACGAATGCCTCCCTGCACGTTGGTGTCGGCCGCGTCGAGCGTCAGCGATGGGGCGATGCTGGCGACGGCAGAAACCGACAGCGCCAAATGTATCGAAGCTACGAGCATTTCTCATAGCCGACAAACAACATCCCTCATTTCGAAGCGCAAGAACCGGGCCATCGTAGAAAGCGAGGCCCGCTCGACAGAAAAGGCTGACGGATCAGCGGTGTGAGTAAACCTCACCACAAGCGGCGCGCGGCTGTTTGATTTTAGATTCTCCGAAATCTCGGAGGACCTCCGAAATTTTGGAGGTATCGGCTTTGATATGGATCCATACTGACCGCCCTTTTCAGAGTGGCGTTGAGAGAAGTTCGGGCGCGTGTCGCAGCAACTCCGCGACGACTTAATACTCATCCCGACGAAACCATTTCAGGACTCAGAAGCAATCGTCCGGAAATCATCGCTCGATATTGATCTCATCAATGAAGCGCCGGAACGGCGCACATGGGCGCTCAAACAGGGGACGTACAATGTACAATCTCGATGGATTAAAGTTGGATTCTCGCCGTGCCGCAGCCTTCGGCGCATTGGCGATCGGGGCAGTCGCATTTTCCGCTTCCGCCGCGGCTTCGCCGCTGCCGCTGTTTCCCTTCATCATGACGCCGCCGACAGCGCAGATGCAGCCTGCTCCACAGGTCGCACCTCCGTCGCAGGATGAAGGCACCGTGGTTGACATCCCAGCGCGGTTAAAGCGCCAGATCGTCAGCTACGCGACCCGCGAAGCGCCCGGCACCATCATCATCGATACGCCCAACACCTATCTCTATTATGTGCTCGGTGGCGGCCAAGCGGTGCGCTACGGCATCGGCGTCGGCCGCGATGGCTTCACCTGGTCCGGCACGCAATCGATCACCAAGAAGGCCGAGTGGCCTAACTGGACGCCGCCGGCGGAAATGATCGCGCGCCAGCCTTACCTGCCGCGCTTCATGGCCGGCGGCCCCGGCAACCCGCTCGGAGCCCGCGCGATGTATCTCGGCGGCACGGTGTATCGCATTCACGGCACCAACGCGCCCGGCACCATCGGCACCCATGTGTCGTCGGGCTGCATCCGCCTCACCAACGAAGACGTCTCCGATCTTTATTCACGGGTCAATGTCGGCACCAAAGTGATTGTGCTGCCGATGGACCGCCGCGCCGATAACGCGGACGGCAGGCGCGGCTAATGGCCGACAACAGGAGTTTTCAATGAACCATTCGATTTACAGTGCCGACCGCACGACACACTTGAAGATCGTGGTGGTCGCGCTATCGCAATAGCTGGCTTCGGCATCGCGTCCCGCACGAACTCCGACGACGGCAACACCCAGGCGGCGCGCGTCATCAAAGCAGACAAGCCCGTAACGATTACCAACTCGAATGCTTTGGTTATTCGCTAGTCGAGGTTTGTGGCGTCGCGCCGTCAAAATGGATGTGGCACTTGAGTTTGACGGGTATAGGAGTTGTAAATGGCTATACATCACGCGTCCTTCTCCTTTGCCGTCAGCATAGTCGGTGGTCTGGGTGTTCTCGGGCTGCCCGCGGACGTCGTTGATTTGGGGGCGCCACCTGTCTTGCAGGAACGCTTTCCGGATCCGCTACCACTTCCCTGCAGGAAGCAGAACTGGACGAACGCCGATCGTATTTGCCTGTCCTGGACCGCACCGCGCGACAACATGCGCGAGACAACAGCCGTCGCTACCGACAGGGATCGAAGTGACGCCGACACCGGCACGCCGGTGGAGAACAGCGACTACCAGGTCCCGTCCAAGTTCACCGGCAAGCTCAAGAAGCTGACGTTCAACATCGACCGGCCGAATCTGGCTCCGGACGATGTCAAGAAGCTGCAGCAGGCGCAGCGCAACGACAAGACGAGCGAGTAACCCGGGAACCTGCGGGCATCCGGCATTGGATGCCCGCAGGCCAGCAAACGATCGAGCTCATCGGAGATTTTTTCATCGGAAATTTTGTCAAGAGATAAGGGAGCAGCCGTGCGTGCCACATCCACTCCAGCGGCAGCGGTTCTCTCAAGCGCGCGAGTCCTGCGCAGGCCCCGATATGATCGGGGGCACGTCACACACCATCGAGCGACTCCGCCATTTTTGACGCAGCGCAATCGCACAAGGCGATTAAAGACACGGCACTATCTCGGTGCTCGGTGGCGCCTTCAACCTTGCCGTGTTCCCGGCCATGTGTAATGATCTGACGCTTTGGAAAGTATCGTGATCGTCTCGCGCACTTCACAGTTCGACGCTAGCATTGATCGACGCTAACATTGATCTAAGTCAACGCGCGGCCACGTGCAGACAACGGAACATTGCGCGATTTGGGCCCACCGCCCCCTCCGGCACGGCGCCGCAAATAGCTCACTCCATTATCAGGCAAATTTCTCTAGTCTCTGACCGCGTAAAGCGGTGTTCTAATCGTTAACATAAATCCGTCCTGGCCATTAGATCGGGACGGTGAGTGAGTTATAACAAAAGTGGTTGCGGGGATAGGATTTGAACCTATGACCTTCAGGTTATGAGTTCGTAACGGCGGTTTTCCATCCGTAGTATTTGCGATAGATGTTCAGGATAGGAAGAACGATCATATCGGCGAAGATGAAGGCGATCACGCCACCGAAACTGATGCCGCCATTCCACAATACGGCAGCCAGCGGAATATTCCCGACCGAGCAAACGAAGGAAATGACGGCTACCAGCGGGCCGACGATGGGCCCCCACAGGGTTGCGAGAAGCGGATGATCAACAATGAAGAACGACCGCCAGAATTCATCGGGTACCCAGGCGGCGAGCGCACCGGCGATCAGGAGACCGCCAACGATGTCGAGCCAGACTGCGGCCCAATCCATCACGAAATAATGGCTGATCGCGGTGAGGCCGCGTTCGGAGGTCAGTCGCTGCCAAAGAGAGCCGCCCTCCGTAACGGACATATCCATCTCCGCGTGACCTTCCATTCGACCTTTGACGCCTCTGTCGGCCTGGACCTTGGCCTCTTCCAGAAGCTCTCGATTGAGAAACCAACGGAAGAGAAGAACTAGCAGTCCGACCATGATCGGCGCGCCGACAAGTTCAGCCAGTGTGAGTTGCCAACCCAGGAACGCCAGCATAATGATGCCGAGTTCGAGGACGAGATTGGTGGAGGCCATCTCGAACGCCATCGCGGCGGTGAAAT
>WNGR01008475.1_pt1 | contig 19858 bp, 22 predicted proteins | sample 5407581 | NCBI WGS metagenome assembly WNGR01 (sample SAMN13153383, study PRJNA577476) | soil metagenome | isolation source: 80 cm soil or saprolite under Garry oak tree replicate 2 | place: USA:California | collected 2016-06-15 | reverse complement strand
TCTATGGGTACGCCTGTAGCCAAGATCGAACCAGAGCCCCGCCTGAGAGCCAGAGTGAAGGTCCGGCCCAAGGCGCAGCTCACCCTGCCCGAGGAGATCCGGCGCGCCCTCCATATCGGCGAGGGCGATGAAGTGGAATTCGCGGTCCATGATGACGGGACGGTCACGATCCGCGGTTATGTGTCTATCCCCACCGACCAGGCATGGTTCTTCACCCCAGGGTGGCTGGCCGGGGAGCGGGAAGCCGATGAAGAGATCGCGGCCGGACGCGGCACAATCCACGAGTCCGCCGAGGACATGTTCGCTCACCTCGATCCGCTCGGCTCAGCGGATGAGTGATGCCGACCTTCGAAACACTCCCCCGCTTCGAACGGGACTGGAAGAACCTCTCAGCGCAACAGCAGGCGACCTTCCGCAAGGTCATCACCGAGGGCTTCGTGCCCGACCTGGCCGCGCCTGACCGCCCGTTCCGCCCCGGGCTGCGCGTGAAAGGCGTGGCCGCGCACCCCGGCGTGTTCGAGATGACCTGGGACAACGACGGGCGCGCGACATTCAGCTATGGCCAAGAACGAATCGCCGGCCAGGCCCACGTCATCTGGCGGCGGATCGGAACCCACGCGATCTTCACCCCACCACCCGGTCCATAGGCTCCCGCAGAGCCCTGGAAGCGGCCCGACTCGCAGCCCTGACACTGAGGCGGCGCGGGTCATGGAGGACCCGGAGGCGGCGCTCGGATGCGATCAGAGCTGGCGGACGTCACCATCTACCTGGTTTGACTGGCCGACATGCTCGGTGTTGACCTCATTGAGGCCGCCCGGACAAAGCTCGCCGAGAGCGAACGTCCCTATGACGTGGCGAATTACCGCGGATCCCCTGCGCAAGGCTCCGCCGATGTCCTGAAGGCGTCGGTAATCACCGGTAATCTGTTTCCCGCAAGGGAAATGCGGCCCGACGGGCTTCCGCCGATTCTGTTTGATCGCGGACACGCCCCCACCCGCACGAATTCTTCGTGCTGCCTGGGGAAGTCCGTGACGGGATTACGGGTCTCTGCTGCAAGCCTGGTGGGCTCGGCCATGGAACGACAGATCGCCGGAATCACCGCCGACCACCTGCGGGCGACGACGGGGCGGTCGCCATCGGAGTCAGAGCGCAAGTCCTGGCGGCGCAGTCTCCCGGTATTGGCCCACGACCTCGTGGAGGCCGGTCTCGGCGAGATCGAGATGCTGATCGAGTACCAGCTTCCGCTCACCAGCAAGCGAGCCGACGTCGTGCTCGCAGGCGTCGACCGGCGCAGCGGCGGCGATGCATACGTGGTCGTCGAGCTCAAGCAGTGGAGTCAGGCCGAGCTGTATGAGGGCAACGAACGGCTGGTCGTGGTCGGGGGGATGCACCGCGAGCTCGAGCATCCGCTGCTTCAGGTGCAAGGCTACTGCGATTACATCGCCGACTTCGTGGCTTCCCTGCACGGGAACAATAACGCCATACGCGGCGTGGCGTACCTCCACAATGCGGCCGACCTTGATGTGGACGACCTGTTCGAGTTCGCAACGACCGAAAGAACCAGGCTTTTTACTAAGAGCAGACGAGGCGCCTTTCTCGAGTATCTGCGCGATCAGTTCGCGCCGGACCGCGGAGCCGGAGCCGCCGACAGGCTGCTGCGGAGCGCCGTACGCCCGTCCAAGCAGCTGCTCAAGCTGGCAGCGGCCGAGATCAAGGACCGTGAGCAGTTCATCCTGCTCGCCGAGCAGCGCCTGGCGTATGAACTTGTCCTGCATGTGGTCGGGAAGGCCCAGCGTTCGGATGCCAAGGAGGTCGTCATCGTTACCGGCGGCCCGGGAAGCGGAAATAAGTGTCATCGCACTGTCGCTGCTGGGTGAGCTGTACCGCCAGGGTTACTCAGCATTGCACGCTACCGGCTCCCGGTCCTTTACGCAGACGATGCGGCGGTATGTGGGTCACGGCGCTCCCCGGGTCAAGAACCTGTTCAAGTACTTCAACAGTTTTATGGATGCCCGGCAAAATGACGTTGAAGTGCTGATCTGCGATGAGGCCCACCGTATCCGGGAAACGTCCGCCAACCGCTTCACCAGGGCCGCGCAGCGAACCGGGCGCATGCAGGTTGATGAACTCATTGCGGCGGCAAGGGTGCCCGTCTTCCTGCTCGATGAGCATCAGGTGGTGAAACCGGGCGAGATCGGAACTGTAGAGGCCATCAAGTCACACGCGTCGTCTCTGGGGTTCCGCGTCCATCACGTTCCGCTCGACGAGCAGTTCCGGTGCGGCGGCAGCCGGAAGTACGAGAAGTGGGTGTTGCAGCTACTCGGCCTCGAATCCGGTGGTGTCGAACCCTGGACTGGCGACGACCATTTCGAGGTCACGCTCGCTGAGTCGCCGTGGGAAATGGAGAGCATCCTGCGCGGCAAGCTTGAGGAAGGCTATTCGGCGCGGATATCCGCCGGATACTGCTGGCCGTGGAGCGATCCCCGCCCCGATGGCAGGCTCGTCAGCGACGTACGCGTTGGCGATTGGGCCAGGCCCTGGAACGTGAAGGGCGATCGGGCCGTCGGCACCGCCCCGCCCAGTGCGCTCTGGGCGACCATGAACGGCGGCTTCGACCAGGTCGGCTGCGTCTACACCGCCCAAGGATTCGAGTACGACTGGTCTGGCGTCATCATCGGCCCCGATCTAGTCGCCCGCCATGGCAATATGATCACCGTACGGGAGGCTAACAAGGACCCCGAATTCAAGAAGCGGTCGGCCACCGACCTGCAGTACGACCGGCACATCCGCAACATCTACAAGGTACTGCTTACCCGCGGCATGGTCGGTACGGTCATCTATGCCGTCGATTCGCAGACCCAGGAGTTCCTCGCCGAACTGATCGAAACGATGACGCGACCGGCGCGTCGGGCACCGGAAGCTCACCGAGCCGGTGCAGAGGATTGAGTGGCCGGGGCAATCGAGGACACCGTTGACGCTAACGGATGGCGAGCCTCGGCCATTCGGTGGCGGGCCCAGCGACGCGAGGTCTTGCCGAACATCGCGGCCAGCTTGCGCTCCGATAGTGGCCAGCCGGTGTCGATGCTGGTGCGGTAGGCGGCTACTGCCGCCATGTTGATGTCCTCCTCGCGGTCCTCGCCGGTCGTGCCGGCCCCGTTCACCATGGACCAGCCGACCGCCCCGTTGCCGGAGTCCCGGTACGCACGGTGCGCACCGGAGCGGCCTGGCCTGGCGGCCCAGCCCGCGCCAAGCGATAGGTCCGCAATTGGTTCGCTGGCCACAGCACCGGAGGCGGCGGTCCGGACGAGCCAGAGCAGGAGTTCGTAGCTGCCGACCAGACTCGCGGCGGGCCAGGCCGCTCCACAGCGGCGCTTGGGTGTAACCACTGACCCTGCCCAAGGCGAGAAGGGCACCGCGGGCACAGGCAAGGGAAGGTTCTGGTTAGGCGGGTGGGCGGCCGGTCATGAGCTGGCGGCGGGTGTGCTCGTACAGCCCATCGAAGAGCCGGTCGGTGACGGCGAGGGTGTCGTGGTCGGAGCCGCTGGTCAGAGTGAGGCCGCGGATCAGCACGTCCAGGCCTGCGGCAGCGGGGGCGTCGTAGCGTTCGTCGGCCAGGTCGGCTTCGTGGACGATGCAGCCGATCTCTTCCAGCGCCGGATCAGCGTCCAGGCCGAACGATGCCAGCGCGGTTTCGAATGAGCACCGGCCCTGGTGATGCCCGAGCGCAGCCCCGCGCATGTCGAACGGCCGGGCCCCGGCGGGGATGGCGGCGGAGTCGGCTGCGAAGACGAATTCGGCGGCGGGGTCGACGAAGCGGCGGATCAGCCAGGCGCAGGCGGCCCTGTCGACGTGGACGCCGGGCCGAGTTGCCCATTTCATGTGCGCGATCCGGCCGGGTCGGTCGCGGCCAGGGTTTCGACCGCACGCCGGGCTGCCTCGCGCTGGGAGCAGGTGAAGAAGTCACGGCCGGCGATGCGGTGCAGTTCGCGGCGCAGCCGCGCCACCACCCGCCGCTGCGCCGCCGCATCGGCCGTCCGCATGGTGGCCGCTTCGGCTGCCACCGCGCCGTACTCGGCGGCGACCGCGGCGGTCATCCGGTTCACCACCTGCGATATGGCGTTGGTGTCGAGAGGGCGGCCCAGCCACAGGGTTGCTTCGCCGCCGTGGTCGGTAACTTCCTCGGCGACCCACTCCAGCTGCTCGCGGGTGCGCGGGTCGGCGGGCAGGGCCACCAGCCCGTCGCCGAGCCAGGCGACACCCAAGCGCTTGAGCTTGCGCCACACGGCCGAGCGTGGCGTGGACGGCACCCGGGGCAGCCGGTAGGCCAGCAGCACCCAGTCTTCGGCTCGGCTCATGCCCATCACCACCCCGGCGGCGAGTGTACCTGAGCTGCGACCAGGGTTGCATTAGTGCGACCGTGGTTGCAGAATCACGGAGTGCGCAGGCGAGACAACCGCGACCTTCGCGGCCTGGCGGTGAGCGGGTGATGCCGCAGCGGCCGGGCCTGACCGGGGATGCGAGACTGCTGGTGGCCGGGCAGGGGGTGCGGGCTGCCGGTTATGGATTCACTGCGGTGCTGCTCGGCGCGCTGCTGGCCGCCCGCGGGTTTTCCAGCGTGCAGGTGGGTGTGGTGCTGACCGCGCTGATCGCCGGGACTGCGCTGGCCAGCCTGGCAGTCGGCAGGTTCGGCGACCGGGCCGGCCGCCGTCGCTGCTATGCGGTGTTCTTTGGTGGGATTGCGGTTGCCGGTGTGGTGGTCGCGGCGGGTGTGCCGTTGTGGGTGCTGCTGGCGGTCGCGCTGACCGGCACCCTGTCAACCGATGTGGTCGACAACGGCCCGGCGACCACGCTGGAGCAGGCGATGCTCGCCGCCGAAGATGCGGGCACGGCCGCGGTATATGGGCGTTACAACGCGGTCGGTGCCGCCGCGGGCGCCCTCGGCGCGCTCGCGGTGACCCTGCCGGGCCTCGGCCCGCACGGGCCGTCCAGGGGGCTGCACGCGTGGCTGTTCCTGGTGCTGGTCCCGGTCGGGATCACCGGCGTGCTTCTAGCCTTGCGCCTGTCGGCTGCGGTTGAGGCGCCAGCGGGCAAGGTCTCGCCGCTGGGATCGGTGACCCGGGCACGCACGAGGCTTGGCCCTTCCCGGGTGGTGGTCCGGCGGCTGGCTGGGTTGTTCGCCGTCGACGCCGCGGGCGGTGGCCTGGTGACGACCGGGTTCTTGTCGTATTACTTCGCCGAGCGCTATCACGCCTCGGTGGTCGCGCTGGGCTGGCTGTTTTTCGCCGTCTCGGTGGTGCAGGCGATCTCGGTCGCGCTGGCGCCGCTGCTGGCCCGCCGGTTCGGCCTAGTCGCAACCATGGTCGGCACCCACCTGCCCAGCAACATGCTGCTGGCCGCGGTCGCCTTCGCGCCCACCTTCGGCGTCGCGGCGCTGCTGCTGCTGGCCCGCACCACCTTGTCGCAGATGGATGTGCCCACCCGCCAGGCGTTGGTGATGACCGTCGTCACCCCCGAAGAACGCACCGCCGCTGCGGCGGTCACCAACGCCTCCCGCTACACCGTGCGGCCGGTCGGCCCGCTGATCGCTGGGCTGGTGCAACAGCTCGCCCTCGGCGCGCCGCTGGTCGTCGCCGGGACCGTGAAAGCGGGATACGACCTGGCGCTGTGGGGCTGGGCCCGCCACCTCGGCCTGACCTCCCGCAGCAGCACGCATCCGCCCGGCGCTGCCGTTACCGCCTCACCTGGGGAGTCACCGTGATCGTCTGCCTGCGCACCGTCGCCGTCCCGCCCGAACGGCACGACGAGGTCTTCGACGCCTGGATCGCCACCCCGCACCGCGACGCGCTCACCGCCAGCGAGGTCCACCGGCCGTCTCCTACCGGCCGATCACCCGTTACGAGGTGACCGGCGGCTACCTCAACCTGCCCGGCCTCGCTGTCCACGACCCATCCCCAACCCCGACCACGCCCCAGGAGACGTCATGAAATGGATCACCCGCGCCCGCCCCAAGACCGACCGCATCGCCTGCCCCTGGCTGATCACTAAGTTCATTGACCCCGATGCTGAAATCCTCTACGTCCCCGCCGATCAGGTCCTGAACACAGCGGCACGCGAAGATGCCATCAGCTTCGACGCCCCCGGCGCCGACTACACCCACCGCGACGGCAAATGCACCTTCGAGATCCTCATCGACGACTACCACCTGGACGGCGACCCGGCGCTGATCCGCTTGGCCAAGATCGTCCACGCCGCCGACATCGCCGACGACCTGCACACCGACCCCGCCGGGCCAGGACTGCTCGCGATCGGCCTGGGCGGGCTGGACGCCGAGGCCGACGACCAGCGGCTGCTCGAACGCGGCACCTTCGTCTACGACGCCCTCTACGCCTGGTGCCAGCGCCAGGTACCCACCCCGGCATGAGCGGCACCACCGCGGAAGCATCGTAGAGGCTGGTGCTGCAACAGGCACCGCACGGCAAAATAGGGCCCACAAGGAGGCAGGCGGTGCAGCACATGACCGAGGACGCGGACATCGTGGTGGCTGGTGCCGGGCACAACAGCCTGCTCACCGCGTGCTACCTGGCCAAGGCCGGCTACCGCTGCCTGGTGCTGGACGCGCGGCGGATTCCCGGTGGCGGGGCGGCGACCGAGGAACTGCTGCTGCCCGGCTTCGGCATCGACACCTGCGCCACCGGGCACACGATGATCCGGGTCAACCCGGCACTGAGCCGCGATGAGCTCGGGCTGATCGCCGACTACGGCCTGGCTTACGCCGAGCCCGACCCGGTAGGGCACGTCGCGTTCCCGGACGGCAGGCAGTTCACCATGTGGCTGGACCGCGACCGGACAGCCGAGGAGGTGGCCCGGTTCTCCACCGCGGACGCAGCGGCCTATCTCCGGCTGCTGGATGAGTATGACCAGGTGAAGCACATCTTCAGCGAGGCACAATTCACCCCGGTGGGATCCGGGCCCTCGCTGGATCAGATGCTCGCCGACCACCCGCGCGGGCGGATCTGGGCCCGGCGGCGGCAGTTGTCCGCCGTGGACGTGGTCCGTCACGAGTTCACCAGCCGTCACATTCAGGCGTTCCTGCTGTGGATGTCGTTCCAGGTGTTCCAGCCGGTGGACGAGCCGGGCTCCGGTGTCCTGCCCTACGCGCAGACCTTCGGCCGCCAGCAGCGCAGCTGGTCTGTCCCGATCGGCGGGTCGGGACAGCTGACCGCCGCGCTCACCGGCTACCTGGCCGACCACGGCGGCACCGTGCTCTGCGGGCAGCGGGTCACCAGGCTGCTGCTGGAGGGCGGGCGCTGCGCAGGTGTCGAGACGCAGGACGGCTCGCAGTACCGGGCGGGCACCGCGGTGGTCTCCACCATCCACGTCAAGCACCTGCGCGACATGGCACCCGCGGCGGCTTGGCCCGAGGAGTTTCACTATGGGGTGGACACCTACGACGTAGGTGTCCCGGGCTTCGCCACCTACTACGGCACCACGGCAGCGCCGGAGTTCCAGGCCCCGGACGGCCCGCGCAGCGCCGTCTCGGCCGGTCTCGCGGGCTGGCCGGAGGACATGATCCAGATGGGCGCGGACCTGCGGGCCGGGCGGTTCATCGCCGAGCCACCGTGGGTGCTCGTGGCCACTCCGACCCTCGTCGACCCGGGGCGCGCGCCAGTCGGCCAGCACACGGTGAAGATACTCAGCCCGCAGGTCTACCAGCTTCCCGGCGGCATGGGCGGCTGGGCGGTGGTGAAGGAGGACCACGCCCGCCGCCAGCTGGACCGGCTGCGCCGGGTCGCACCCGGCTTCACCGACGAAGTGATCCTCGCCAGCCTGGTCAAGTCGCCGGCCGACATCGAGCAGCTCAACCCACACATGATCCACGGCGCGTTCCACGGCGGGAACCGCGGGCCCGCGTTCAGCGGCCCGCTACGCCCGGCGCCGGGCTGGGCGGCGCACCGGATGCCCATCCCCGGGCTATACCAGACAGGCGGGACCACCCACCCCGGCGGGTCCATCACCGGGGCGCCGGGCCGCAACGCCGCGACGGTGCTGCTGGGTGACCTGGGTCACGACCCAGCCGAGGTCATGAGCGCCCACCAGGTCAGGATCACCGAACCAGGCTCATAGCAGGGAATGGCTAATGGGCGGCCGGATCCGCCGACTGGTCCCGGCCAGGGTTTCCACGGGTGCGGCGGGCTGCCCAAAGCGCGACCATGATGTCAGTAGCGCCCAAACGGGGCAGCAACAGGAGCAGAGGAGCTGAGATCGTGGACGGCGCGACTGTGTCTGTGGCGGTGGTTGCCAGCCGCACAGAGGCGGAACTGATCGTCGGCATGCTGCGCAGTCACGGCTTGAGAGCAGCCGTGGCGGCAGACGATGCCGGAGGGCAGGAGCCGCAGCTGCAACTGCAGGGTGTTCGCGTGCTGGTTGCCCCCGCCGACGAAGCCTCGGCCCGCCGGCTCCTAGCCGCCGCCGATGACACCCCCTCGTAGGCCGGTCAACGCTGGGACGGAGGCTATCCCGCCTGGTTCGCCGGATGCCCGGGGGCCCGCTGGCACCGGCCTCAGTTCGCGAAGTCGATCCGCATCACCACACGCCGCGGGCTGGGGTGGCTCACCTCGGTGAAGCCGGCGTCGGCGAAGACCTGGCGGCTTCCGACGTGCAGTTCACCCCAGGTGATCTCCTTGCCCGGTGGTGTGGTCATCGGGTACGCCTCCAGCGCCCGGGCGCCACGTTCCCGGGCGAAATCGACCGTGGCGGCGGCCAGCGCGTAGGTGATCCCGCGCTTGCGGTACCCCTTGCGGGTCACGAAGCAGGTGACGGCCCAGACGCTGTCGTCCGCCTTGTCCTCCTGGCGGCCGCTCCAAACGGTCCGGGTCCGCAGCAGGCGTGGATAGGCCGTGCGCGGCTCGACCGCCACCCAGCCGACCGGCTCTTGGCCGAGGTAGGCCACGAGTCCGGTGGTGGCACGGGCCTGCGGGTGGTCGCAGTGGGTCTGCTCGCGGAGGCGGCTGTGCCGTTCTTGGTCGCTCAGCGAACTCCAGTGGCAGTCCCGCGTCTTGAAGTGCTGGCAGTAGCACATGCCGGGATAGTCGGCGGTGCCGAAGATCGCCTGCAGGTCTGCCCAGGAGGCCTGGTTCGCGCCGGCGATGGTCAGCTGTCCGGCCGTGATCGGCTCTCGCGTCATCGTGTTGGGTGTCGTCATTCGGGATCCTCTCCAGCATGCCCATCGACCGACCCCCGGATGAGGTCGGCATGGCCCACGTGGCGGGCGTACTCCTCGATCATGTCAATGAGGAGCTGTCCATGGGAGGCACGCTAGCGTTGGTTGCGGACGATCTGTTTCCGGGATTGGGGAGCGTATGGCGCACGAGGTGAGCCCGACCGCGAGGGCGTTGCTGGCCCTGGAGGTCATCCAGAACAGCCCTGGCATCACGGCGCACAGGCTGGGGCAGAGACTGGGGGTCACGGAAAGGGCTGCCCGTCGCTACGTCGCGATCTTGCGGGAGGCAGATCTGCCGATCGAGTCGGTCAGCGGTCCCCATGGGGGCTACCGGGTGGGGCGCGGCTTGCGGCTCCCGCCGTTGATGTTCACTGCTGCTGAGGCGATGGGCCTGGTCATGGCCGTGCTGGAAGGCTACAGAAACGCGGCTGACCCCATGGACCTGGTGGGCAGCGCGCTGGCCAAGATCGTCAGGGCCTTGCCGGAGAGGGTGGCAGGCCCGGTCCGGGCCTTCCGTGAGGTCTCCACTCCTCGCCCGGCACCCCATCTGTCTCCACTTCCCCCTGCAATGTCCCTCTCCGCCGCCCCTTCACGGGCCAGCCCGGAGCTGACGACTCAGCTGATCGAGGCCTGCACCGCGGCGCGGCGGCTGCGCCTGGTGTACCGGATGGGCAAGGCCACGGACCGGGTGATGGAGGTCGACCCGTGGGCCGTTGTGCTGCGGCACAGCCGGTGGTACCTGCTGGGCTGGTCCCACACCAAGCAGGCACGGCGCGTGCTGCGCGTGGATCGGATCGTCACGATCGAGGGCACGGCGGGCACGTTCACGCCACCAGAACAGCTCGACGCACTGCGCACCCTGGAGGAGCACCTGTCCCAAGGCTGGACCCACCCGGTCGATGTCATGGTCGACGCCACCATCGAAGAGACATCACGATGGGTGCCGAGAAGTCTGGGCCGCCTGGAGCCGGACGAGGAGAGCCGAACACGCCTACAGGCGACGACTGACGACCCGGACTGGTACGCCCGGCAGCTCGCCGCCATCCCGGCGCCGTTCTGCGTCATCGGGTCAGCCCAGCTCCAGCGCGCCACCGCGGCCCTGGGTCAGCGATTGATGCAGGCCGGCGGGGCCGAGGTGGCGACGTGATGCCGGCACGAGCAGCGGGGTTGACCCGCTGCTCGGCACCTCAGGTCCGCTACTGTCCAGGGACATCCCGGACACCAGTGTGGTGGCGTGGCCGTCGACGGGGTGGACCAACAACCGCAACGTCACCCAGATGCTGGAGTTCCTCATGATGCGCGGCGAGGTCGCCATCGCCGGGCGCCGCGGGCGCCAGCGCCTGTGGGACCTGGCCCAGCGGGTCTACCCGGCGGACCTGGCCGAGGTGCCGGTGGACCAGGCGCGCCAGCTCCGAGATGAACGCCGCCTGCGATCGCTCGGCATCGCGCGCGCCAAGGGGCCTGCTGTCCCCAGCGAGCCGGCCGCTCGGAATTGTTCGACTTCGAGTACACGCTGGAGATGTACAAGCCGAAGGCCATGCGACGCTGGGGCTATTTCGCCTTGCCGGTCCTGCACCACGACAGGCTCGTCGGGAAGGTGGACGCCACGGCGGACCGCAAGAGCGGCACGCTCCTCGTGCACGCCGTCCACGAGGACGTCTCTTTCACCCGGGCGATGACCGATGCGGTGCACCGCGAGCTTGAGGAACTCGCGTCCTGGCTGCACCTGACCGCCAAGGGTCCGGGACGCCGCCCTCACCGGAGCTGATGACTGTGCTCGCGGGCCCGGACTGCTGTGCAGGGAACGGATCAGCTGACGGGTCTGCCTGCGGGGCCGGGCGTCCGGACGGGGAGGCGGACCTGCAGCACCGTGTTCCCCGGCCGGGAATCGATGGTGATGATGCCCCCGTGGCGCTCCACGACCGTGCGCCGCGCAATGTCGAGGCCGAGACCGGTGCCTTGGCCCGTGTCTTTGGTCGTGTAGAAGGGGTCGAACGCGCGGGATGCGACCTGCGCTGGCATGCCCGGGCCGGTGTCGCCGACCTCGACGACGACGTTGTCCTCCTCGGACCGTGTCACCAGCCGGAGCGTGCCTGTGCCGTTCATCGCGTCGAGGGCGTTGTCGATCAGGTTGGTCCACACCTGGTTGAGCTCGCCGGGGTAGGCCCCGATCCGGGGAACGTCAGCACTGTAGTCACGGACGACAGTGATGCCGTCGCGGAGCTTGTGCCCGAGCATGACCAGGGCGCTCTCGATGCCATCTGTCACATCGATCTGCTGCATTGAGGCACGGTCCATCTGCGAGTAGGACTTGATGGCGGCGACGAGTTCGGAGATGCGCCGGGTGGATTCCTTCATCTCCGACAGCAGCGGCGCGATGGACAACGTGCTCGCCACCCAGTCCAGGCCCGGTTCCAGGGCCGATCCGGCCAGCGCGGCCGCCGCCCGCTCGCACCAGGCGAGATCGACCCCGGCGGCGGCGAGTGGCGGGGCAATGGTCCACTCGCGGGTGACGCCGTGGCGGGTAAGCCACAACGACAGGGCCTCCTCGTGGTCGGCCAGGGCCAGCGGGTCCTGGACCGCTGCCTGCGGCCCGATCTCGCGGCGCAGCGTGTCGATCGCGGTGAACTGCTGGGCCGAGATCTCCTCATGGGCAAGCCGGCCAAGGGCGGAGAGCAGCGTCTGGCAGGTGTCATCGAGCGCGTCGACCGCCCGGGAGGCGGCAGCCGCCGGGTTGTTGACCTCGTGCGCGAAACCGGCAGCGAGCGTGCCGAGGGTGACCAGGGACTCGCGCTGCCGTGCCGTCGACTCGATGGACCGGGCGGTGCTGTACAGCCCTTGGATGAGGTGCCTGCCGAACGGGAACCAGGCGCTGAGCCTGTCACGCAGCACTTCCGCTGGCACCCGCAGCACCCGCCCGCCGGCCGCGCCCCGGCCGGTCGCCAGATAGACGCCGTGCTCATCCCAGGCGCGGAACCCTCCGGCCCAGCGGCCTGGCACATCCATCCTCCCCACCACGGTGTCCTCACGGCCGATATGGCGCAGCAGGTCGATGGCACCATCAACGAGCACCCACCAGAAGTCCGCGTGCTCGCCCTCATGGAACAGATCGATGCCGGTCTCGATGCGCATCTCGGTACCGCCCGCGGCCAGTTCCGCGAGCTGATCGTCGGCCAGGCCGTCGAAGAGGCTGATAGCGCGAAGCTCCCCGGCGCGCAGTTTGCTCATCAGATCAGCCCTTTGGGTGGCCTCGCCGCCTGCTCCGAGGAGAGGCTGGAGGGACGGAAGAAAGGTCAGCCCGCCAGTGTATCCGCACTGACCTGGGCAAACTGCAACCGGTGCAGCACCGGTGGGCCGGCCGCGGGCTAGATGTAGCGCCGGATCTGGTGGGCGTCCGGGCGATAGTCAAAGCGAAGGTAGAACGGGCCCGGCTCGCTGCCGTGGCTGATGACCATCGGCACCCCGTTCGTCATGCCAACGACCATCGCGACGTGCTTACCTGGAGGCCCGCCGTAGAGCACGCAGTCGCCGCGCAGAGCGTTCTTGGGATCTTGGACGACCATCCCATGCTCGTACATCGTGCCCGTGAAGCCGCCGGTCCAGTTCGTGCCATTGACGACATCACCCAGGCCGAATAGCAGATGCAGACCGTTCCATAGCCACCACGCGCAGCTGGAGGAGCAGTCTCCGAAGTGGGCAACCTGCCCGAGCGCCGCGTTGCGACGGTTCTTGATGCCGTTCCAGCGCTTTGGACCTTCGGTGTAGCTCACTTGGTCCTTGTTCGCGAGCGACAATTTGGCGGCTTGCACGACTCGGTCACGGCAGCGGATCCGCTGGTCGCTTGTCAGCCCAGACGCGGACGGCATCAGTCACCACCTCCAGGAGGGTCAGCGTTGCCTGAGTCGCCCTGGTCCGGCGGCACCTTCCTGGGGTCTTCTGGCACGAACTCCACTACTTCGGCGTCGACTTCGGCGGCGGCATCGCCTGCGTACTCAGGATCGTCATCTGCAAAGACATCGCCCACATTCCCGCCCATAAGCCGACCGTAACGCAGGTGAAACGGGAGGCGCAACCATGGCTTTCTTTCCCGTGCGAAAATTCCCGCGCCAGGCGAAGGGCACGAACGCGAGTCGCACATCGTGAGCTTGTGCTCCCGCGTCCTTTCTTTTAGCGGCCTATTTGCCGGTATAGCACGTGATTTGCGACCTATTGCCGCCGTTTGCCCGGAGCCATCTCGCCGGCACCCGAACGAGCGCGACCGGCTACGCCACGCCGATATCTCGTGATCGCGTGACAGCGGTGCGGGCCCTCCGGCACGTGGCCCTCACCCCGCGTGGGTGATGCGCCGGGCCTGGCCGGACGGGAGGTTGCAGTACTGTGACCAACCACGGCCGGGGTGAGACGCCCTTGTTCCGCTTCGTGCCGGGGCTGCAGGTGATTTCGTCCTACCGGCGTCAGTGGCTGGTCAAAGACATCGTCGCCGGGGTGGTGCTGACGACACTGCTGGTCCCGCAAGGCATGGCGTACGCGGAACTCGCCGGTTTGCCGTCGATCACCGGGCTCTACACGACCATCATGTGCCTGCTCGGCTATGCGGTGTTCGGCCCGTCGCGGATCCTGGTGCTGGGCCCGGATTCCTCCCTGGGGCCGATGATCGCCGCGACGATCCTGCCGCTGATCGCGGCCAAGGGTGATGAAAAGCGCGCGATCGCGCTGGCGGCGATGCTCGCGATCATGGTCGCGGCGATCATGATCCTGGCGGGCGTGGCCAAGCTCGGCTTCATCGCGGACCTGATCTCCAAGCCGACGATGATCGGCTACATGAACGGCCTGGCGCTGACCATTCTGGTCGGGCAGCTGCCGAAGCTGTTCGGGTTCAAGGTCGATGCCGAGGGCCTGATCCGCGAGGCCGCCGGGTTCGCCAAGGGGCTGGCCAACGGTGAGGCGGTGGCCGCGGCGGCCGCGGTCGGGATCGCCGGGATCGTGGTGGTCCTGGTGCTGCAGCGCTGGCTGCCGAAGGTCCCGGCCGTGCTGGTCATGGTGGTGCTGGCGATCGCCGCGACGTCCGTCTTCCACCTGGCCGACCGCGGCGTGAGCCTGGTCGGGGTGCTCCCCAAAGGCTTCCCGCCGCTGACCATCCCGTCCGTCGGCCTGGACGACCTCGGGCCCCTGTTCGCCGGGGCAGTGGGCATCGCGCTGGTCTCCCTGGCCGACACGATCTCCACCGCATCGGCTTTCGCGGCCCGCACCGGCCAGGAGATCCGCGGCAACCAGGAGATGATCGGCATTGGCGCGGCCAACCTGGCCGCGGGCTTGTTCCAGGGATTCCCGGTGAGCACCAGCGGATCGCGGACCGCGGTGGCGGAACGCTCAGGCGCGAAGACCCAGCTCACCGGCGTTACCGGGGCAGCGCTGATCATTCTCATGCTGGTGCTGGTCCCGGGCCTGTTCCGTAACCTGCCCCAGCCCGCACTGGCCGCGGTGGTGATCACCGCGTCGATGTCCCTGGCCGACATCCCGGGAACGGCGCGGCTGTGGCGGCAGCGCAAGACGGAATTCCTGCTGTCGGTCGCGGCCTTCGGCGGCGTGGCCCTGCTCGGCGTGCTGCCCGGGATCGCGATCGCGGTCGCGCTGTCGATCCTCAACGTCTTCCGGCGGGCCTGGTGGCCCTATGACACGGTGCTCGGGCGGGTCGAAGGGCTGGAGGGCTACCACGACATCCACTCGTATCCGGCCGCCGAGCACCTGCCCGGCCTGGTCATCTACCGGTTCGATGCGCCGCTGTTCTTCGCCAACGCCAAGACGTTCCGCGACGAGGTCAGGCGGATGGCCCGGGCCGACCCGCCGCCCACCTGGATACTCGTCGCGGCGGAGCCGGTCACCGACGTCGACACCACCGCATCCGACGTGCTCGAAGAACTCGACGAGGCACTGAACGCTCAGGGCATCAGCCTGGTTTTCGCGGAGCTGAAAGACCCCGTGCGCCGCAAGATCGAGCGTTACGGGCTGACCCGCACGATCGACCCGCAGCACTTCTTCCCCACCATCGAAGCCGCCGTCGCCGCATTCCGCGAAGAAACCGCCGCCCAGTGGACCGCCGACCAGGGCCAGGCCTGATAGCTGGATGACTCAGTCACCCTGAGGTCCGCGGGGGAGGTCTGCCTCCCTGGCCCGTGGCAGAGTGGCAGCGAGCCTGCTGCTGCCGTTTACTGAGACCATGACCGACGGGCCAGTCTTCATCTCCCGGCTGAGCGGCCGCCAGCTGCTCGACAGCGAGGGCATGTCCATCGGCCGGATCCGGGATGTCGTCATCCTGCCCACCGCCGGCGGCGACCCGCCCTGGGTCCTCGGGCTGGTCGTCACCTTGCAGCGGCGCCAGATCTTCGTCAACCTGGGACGGGTCGCGGAGATCTCCATCGACGGTGCCCACTTGCGGGGCGGCACGGTCGACCTGAGGCGGTTCAGCCGGCGCACCGGGGAGATCCTGGCGTCCGAGCTCTACGGCCAGCCCGCAGGGGCGGGGCGCGTGATGGACGTCGGCATCATCCCCTCCGAGCTCCGGCGCGGCGGCTGGGAGGTCTCCTCACTGGCCATCAGCCAGGGCCGGGTCCTCGGCCTGCGGCACAACTCCACGACCATCGTGCCGTGGGATAAGCACCCGGAGCTATTCAAGGCGGGCGCACTCGCCGAGCAGCTCGTCCAGCTGCGGGAAATGCACCCCACCGACCTCGCCAGCGCGGTCGAGGCCATGTCGGCGCTGCGGCGGCGGCAGCTTGTCGAGGCGCTGCAGGACGAGGAGCTGGCTGACCTGCTTGAGGAGATGCCCGAGCAGGACCAGATCCGGCTCCTGGGCGGGCTCGGCCTGGAGCGCACGGCCGACGTGGTCGAGGAAATGGAACCCGACGACGCCGCCGACCTGCTCGCTGAGATGCCGCCCGAACAGCGGGAACGGCTGCTGGCCGCGATGGAGACCGTGGAGGCCGGCGACCTGCGCCGGCTCCTGCGCTACGACGCGACCACCGCGGGCGGGCTGATGACCTCGCGCCCAGTGATCGTCCCGCCCGACACGCCCGTGGCCGAGGTGCTGGCCGAGATCCGCGATCCCGAGATGGCCCCGACCACAGCCGCGCAGGTTTACGTGTGCGAGCCGCCCTCGATCACCCCCACGGGCCGCTATCTCGGCACGGTCGGGTTCCAGCGGCTGCTGCGCCAGCCCCCCGGCGCCAACGTGGCCGAGTGCATCGAGGAGAGCGGTTTCGTCCGGCCGGACCTGTCCGAGAAGGAAGTGGCCCGGCGCATGGCCGCGTACAACCTGATCGGCGTCGCCGTCTGCGACGAGAACGGCCGCCTGCTCGGCGCGATCACCGTCGACGACGTCCTGGACCGGATCCTGCCCTCGGGCTGGCGGAAGGGGGACGTCACATGAGAGTGCAGCTGCGTGCGCCTATCCGCTTCGGTGACCGCTCTGACCTGAGTGCTCCCCGGGGCGTGGGGCCCCGCATGGGCGCCAGGTACGACTCGGATGCCTTCGGGCGGTTCTCAGAGAGCATCGCCAGGTTCCTCGGCACCGGCCGCTTCCTGGCCGGCCAGACCGTGCTCGTCGTCGTCTGGCTCGCGCTCAACACCGTGGGACTCATCAACCACTGGGACCCCTACCCGTTTATCCTCCTCAACCTGGCCTTCTCCACGCAGGCGGCCTACGCCGCCCCGCTGATCCTGCTGGCCCAGAACCGGCAGGACGACCGGGACCGGGCCAGCATCGAGCGTGACAGGGGAGTTGCGTCCCGGACTCAGGCCGACACCGAGTTCCTGGCCAGGGAGCTCGCGGCCGTCCGCCTCGCCCTCGCGGACGTGGTGACCACCCAGGACCTGGACAACCGGATGAACCAGCTGGAGAAACTCATCGCCGACCGGCAGCCGTCAGCCGGCCCGCAGCAGCCGCGCTGACGCGAGCCGCTGCGCGCCATCAAGCAGCCAGATGATCACCTGATCCTGGTCGTGGCCGACCGCCAGGCAGGGGTCGCAGCCCGGCAGGACCGGCCGGTGATACTCGAGCTCGGCACAGTCCGGCAGCCAGTCCAGGCCGGCCAGCACGTCTTCGACCGCGGCCCAGTGGATGGCGTTGTTGACGTGACCGGCCGGGTCGAAGTCGCTGGCCCGCAGCGGCCAGGCCCGGCCCGCGGGTGACGCGGGGGGCCGCGGATGCTCCAGCCGCACCGAGACGCTGCGGCCCTGGGCGGCGCCGCCGTACAGGCGGCGGAACTCCGGTCCCAGCGCGACCGGGCGGCCGTCGCCGCGGCCGATCGCCGCCCATACGGCCGTGGCCTGGAGGAGATCCCCGTCCGGGCCGGCCACGGTCGTCGTCCGCTCGGCCCAGCGCGGCCCGGTCGCCGACCAGAAGGTGTGCAGCCGGACCTGGCTGCCCAGCCGGGGGAACCCGTGCACGCTCACCGCGATCTTGCGGAGCAGCCAGCCGTACGGCTCGTCCCAGCCCGTGTCGGCGAGATCATCCTCGGCGGCCAGCTGAAGGTACCGGGCGAGCGCGTCGAACCGCAGGCGGCCGGCCGGGGTCACGTCCGTGTTCCTGACCTGCTGCCGGGCGGTGAACACGCGGCCGTCTCCCGGCCGGGGCATGAACGCTCGCATCGGGCTCCGTGCAGTAAGTTTCCTGGTCAGCCGCATGGCTGGAGATATTGTCCCTTACGTCGCCTCGGCGCTGGCCGCCCAGCGTCTTAGCATCACTGTGATGAGCCTTTACGCTCTGGCACGAGACGCCGTGGCGACGCGAAGGGGACTGACATGACCACACCGATCCAGGCCGGCCCCGGCGCCACGACTCATCCCGGCAATCAGCCGCTGCCGCATTTCCCGATGGTCATCGGCGGTCAGCGCGTGGATAGCGTAACGGCACGCAGGTTCGAGACCGTCGACCCGTTCCGCGGCCAGCCATGGGCCACGGCCCCGGACGCCGATGCCGGCGACGTCGACCTGGCTGTCAGCGCGGCCCGCGCGGCACTGTCGGGACCCTGGGGCAAGCTCACCGGGTTCGGCCGGGCCAAGCTGCTGCGCCGGGTGGGCGACATCATCGCCCGGGATGCCGGCTACCTGGCTGAGCTGGAGACCCGCGACACCGGCAAGCTGGCCAGGGAGATGCGCGGCCAGCTGGCCACCATCCCCGAGTGGTTCTACTACTTCGCCGGGCTGGCCGACAAGCTCGAGGGCACGACCATCCCGGCAGACAAGCCGAACTTTCTCGTCTACACCCGCCGCGAGCCGGCCGGCGTGGTCGCCGCGATCGTGCCCTGGAACTCCCCGCTGCTGCTGCTGTGCTGGAAGCTCGCCCCGGCGCTGGCCGCCGGCTGCACGGTGGTGGCCAAGCCGAGCGACTACACGCCGGTCTCCGCGATCGAGCTTGCCGCCCGGCTCGAGGAAGCCGGAGTCCCGGGCGGGGTCTTCAACGTGGTCAGCGGCTTCGGCCCGGCCGTGGGAAAGGCCCTGGCCGCGCACCCGGGCGTCGACAAGATCGCCTTCAACGGGTCGACCAGGGTCGGCGCCGAGGTAGCGCGGGCTGCCGCGGCCAACATCACCGGCACGGTCCTGGAGCTGGGCGGCAAGTCTGCTCACGTCGTGTTCCGCGACGCCGATCTCGACGCCGCCTGCAACGGCGTCATCGCGGGTGTCTTCGCCGCCACCGGCCAGACCTGCATGGCGGGCTCCCGGCTGCTGGTCGACCGGGCCGTCCACGACGAGCTGGTCAGCAAGATCACTGCTCGCGCCGGGACGATCAGGGTGGGTGACCCGGCCGCGGCCGAGACCGAGATGGGCCCGCTGGCCAACCAGCCTCAGTACGACAAGGTCCTGTCCTTCTTCTCCTCCGCGGCGCAGCAGGGGGCGACCGTCGCGGCCGGCGGAGCAGCCGTCACCGAGCTGGGCGGCTACTTCGTGCAGCCCACCGTGCTGACCGGCGTCACCCCGGAGATGACGGTGGCCTGCGAGGAAGTGTTCGGGCCGGTGCTGGCCGTCATCCCCTTCGACACCGAGGACGAGGCCATCGAGCTCGCCAACGGCACCCGGTACGGCCTGGCCGGTGCCGTGTGGACCAAGGACATCCACCGCGGCCACCGGGTCGCGCACGCGCTGAAGGCCGGGACGGTGTGGATCAACGCCTACCGGGTGGTCGGGCCCGACGTCCCGTTCGGCGGGTACGGCCTGAGCGGCATCGGCCGGGAGAACGGCATCGAGGCCGTCCATGAGTACACCCAGACCAAGGCCATCTGGGTCGAGCTCACCGGCGGCACCCGCGACCCGTTCACGCTCGGATAGGCGACGGGTCACGTCTCCGGTGCGGCCGGCCCGGCCCTGGCCCGTGCCGCCGCCGGGACCTGGGATGTCAGCCGATGACCTTGACGCTGCCCGGGCCGCCAACGAAGTAGTGGCCACCGGGGCCGGGGCCCTGGTTGTTCAGGTTGTTGGTGGGCAGCGGCTTGTTCAGGTTGGCCAGCACCACCTGCTGGCCGATCTTGAGACCGGAGGTGATCTGGGTCATCACCGGTCCCTCGGTCCCGACCGTGACCTTCGTGACCCAGGTCTTGCCGCCGGCGTACACGGTGACCGTGGCCTTGTGGCCGGAGAAATGCA
>WNGR01002571.1_pt1 | contig 19867 bp, 13 predicted proteins | sample 5407581 | NCBI WGS metagenome assembly WNGR01 (sample SAMN13153383, study PRJNA577476) | soil metagenome | isolation source: 80 cm soil or saprolite under Garry oak tree replicate 2 | place: USA:California | collected 2016-06-15 | reverse complement strand
TAGGATAGCGATACTCAGTTTCAGGTTCAAGAGGCGCTTTAAAGCCCTCTCATTGTAGTACTTAAGATGTAGTCGTCGAAGACCAAGCTCCCCAGCTTGGTCTTCTTGAATCGCCACTAGTCTTCCTCTTCCACTCTGCAAGATATAAGGGCTCTTCCCCTTTCTCTACTTGTGAATCACCAACAACTGTCGTCTAGTGTCCAAGTGCTTGAAGGCCTTGTGACTCACTATAGCATGTGACTAAGAAGAGTCTGTGTCTATCATCGCTAAGTCATGTTGCGCCCCACATCCAGAAGCCTAAGTCAAGGCTAACGTTCAGTGGCAACGTAACACCCACAAATCCCACAAACCTTAGACACATTCCCTAGTGATCAGGGACAGTTTAGGGTATCACCAGACACACTGGCAAGGATTAGGAGTATCTATCTAGGCCATAACATGATATCTGCAGCCAACAATGCATCTACTTTCACATTGTTGAAAGTAATGTAAGATGAAAGAAATGTGATGATACCCAGCAAGTGCGCAGAAGAGTCTGGGTTTGAAATTTGAAAGTGCGTGGGGAAAGCAAGTGGCCGAGCCGGATCGTTGGGGAGACTCCCATTTCCGACGAGGGCCGGGAAACAAAAACGGCCAGGTGGTCCTTGCCGCCGCTGCTGGTTCGTAGCGCGTTGCCGTGCTTAGAGGCAAGTGCTGGGGCGCTGGCTGCGCCGGAGAGGAGGGAAAAACGAGCCCTGAATTTATTGTTACGATCGGCTGACTCCGTCGAACATCGTTCGCGATCATCAGAAGATGAAATCTGGCGATTCATTGGTTCCCGCTTCCTCTCTCTCTTCTCCCCTCGTCCTCGCCTGAATCATCCCATCCGTTAAGAGTTTACTTTATTTTTTTTAGATTTCTTTTCTTGGTCACTTATCCGGACCATAAACGATGTGTGCGCGTTTGTTTATTATATTTACATTTGCTTCCTAGATCCCGCTTCTTTTTCGGGTAAAAAATCGGATTGGGCAGACTTAACCCAAGAAGCCGAACAGCGTGCCTCTTGGCGCGGCTCCGTCCCTTGCTATTAATATCGTAATTAATTATTATTTGAGTTGCCCGAATCCCACGCGGCCTTTCTCGCTGAGCCGTCACCAAATGGGTACAACACGCCAATCTTTGTTCCTCGTCGACTTTTGAAACTTTGGTGCCCTGCCAGCGTCTTGCCTGAGCCAACTTTGGATTTGTCCAGTGACAAGTGACCGACCTGATTTCGACCTGAGATGGATCTAATAGGTTTTCTTGGCCCGTTGTCCCGTCTAGCTAATGTGACCCGAAGCCAGATCTCCGAGACCTGGTCCTGTCTCCGTTCAGTCCGGGACTAAATTAAATGGCTGAGACTGAGACTGAGATTCGTCGTCATTCCCAACTCGCGCTAACCGCACGCTAACACTAACCCATCATACAACGTCACACCTTCCGGCTCGTCGGAGTCGCATCTCCATCTTCTCATTCAAGACGCCGCTCCTCACTTGTCGAAATGAACGTCCCCTCTACCAATTCTCTCTCTTTTATACCCCTTCTCTTCTCTTCATCTCGCATCTCCTCATCCACTTCTTCTTAACATGGTCCCCTCTCTCTTTCGCCTCCAAGACTCATTAGAAGACATCGTTGTCCACTCTCTCGAATATGATCCCCCCACCTCTCCTCCCCGTGCTCTCCTTCCTCTCATGCTTACATGTCGTCTCTTCCATGACATTCTTCATCCGCGGAACAACACTCGCCTCTACCGTCGCATCTTCGCTCGCAAGTTCGACTTTGCAGCCTTCGCTCGTCGCTCACCGTCCTCCTGGCCATTTCCCCTCTTCCCCGAGCTCAAGAGGCGCTTACAAGCCCTACGTTGTATCAAGCAAGGCGATATCCACCACCCAGCCCTTCAAGACGCCTTCCTCATAGCGTACATCATGGTTCTCGAGGATGACACGCTCAACCACCGCTATTTGCAAGACGCCGGCCTTCCCGCATTTCTTCACAAGTACATCACCGGGCGTCTACAATCGGGCCACAACGTTTGGCCAATCGAGGACGCGTGCAACACCCTCGCCGTTGCCCTATTTTGGCATATGACTTCACAAGGTGCGTGATCCTATCTATGTGCGCACGTGTGTGTGTATATACGATCGCGCTCCACTTCTTTCCTTTGGTGACAGCGCGTCCTTACCCGACCTCCTCCCCCCTATTAGACTTCCTCAATGAAGAATCAAGTGACAGCCGCGAAACAGTCATGGATATCCTATTGCCTCTCTCGTTTGCTTGGTTCCGGGTGCGTCCGTCCTCTTCGTCGCCGACACTTCCTTCTTATACCGATCGCGCGTCCCTCCCCTCCCCTCCTCCATTTTCCCGGTTGCAGTACTCGTTTGTGGAGCAAGGCTTTGATCCACATGCGCTCATCGATGATATGAGGTCGACACCGCGCCTATCTCCGCCTGCCCATGCCCCTGTACCGCCGGCACCCGTCACTGTTCCGATCGAATATATGGGCCACGCGTTTCACCTGCAGCTACCTGCGATCGCGCTGAGTGCCTCGCTCGCGTATTGCGCGCGGCTCGACGCGTTCCCGCTTATGACCGCTTCTGACCTTCCCCCTACACGAGCGCAAACTCCCCCGGGACGCATCGCGCTGGAGGATGTCGAGTACTATCATCGCTTCTTCCACACCCGCACGGTGCCACGCGGGCCGGGCTCTCCGGCCAGCCCATTGCAGCCATGTCTGGATAATCGTCACGACTGGGATTGGCAACGCGCCATAGCCTCAGAGCCTGCTATGTCGCGTCACCTCCAGCGATACACGCCCGGGATTCTCACGGGAAAGTGGAGGGGTACTCTCCTGGTGCGTCCTCTGCGTGTTCCCATGCTACCCGGCTTGACTGTCACTAAACTCGCGCTCTTCACGCCCCCTGTCTCATTCCTGTGACGATGATGTGTCGAACGATCCTCCTCTCCCTCAGGCACAGTTTGATCGTGACTTCATCCCGTTCATGACCGGCGAAGCCGGTCCCGCTGCTATGCCGGATTCGTCTCGGCACCCTTTCTTCTGCTACCTGGAAGAACATGTGCGGTACTCCGATCCCGAGTCGCGTCTGTCAGGGGACGCACAGGACGACCCTTCCAATTTCCCGTTGCTCCCACAGACGAAGTGGTCCCGCAAAGAGGTACGTGCTTTCGCCCGTTCAGATCGGGCAGCGTTGTTCGAAATAGGCATGGGCTGACCTATGCTCTCCCCTGTCTATTTTCAGAACGGGTACGAATATAGGGCTTCTACAAAGGCATTCTACCGAACCTTCAATCCTGAATGTCATGACGAGACGATGGTTGATCAGGAGGTGGTCGACGTGATCCTATCTGGGAGGGTGAATATTGCTTTCTCAATTCCCCCGGACTGTGCTTCCTATCCACCCTTTCCAGGCCGAATCTCACCTTCAACCTGCATGGGGAAATTGTGAATTTTGGGGCCGCGTGCGGATCTCCGACGGCCTTGTCGTGCTCGTCCAACAACTGGTACGTCATCGCCGTGCAATCAGCCATCGGCGCATGGGTTCTTTTCGACCCTCTGTTGCTCTCTTTCTAACTCTTTTGCCTATAGCTGGACTTTAACGGTATAAGGTACGGTGGGAGGGTCTGTGCCGGATACGGTGAGTTTCCCTCCAGTTTGGTCTTTGTCATATGCGAATGTGGGCTGATCCGTGTGTGCGCCCGCCGCTCCTTGTACATTACAGTGCTATCTTCGCAGAACTTTGTTGGCAAATGGAAATACTGCTCTCCTGGAACTCAATGGGAAGGTATCTGGAGTCTAAACAAAGTAGAATAGCGTAAAGCGACCGGATCATGCTTCCATTTTGAACCCCTACCGTGTCTGTTCTGCAACTCGCGTCGCCCCTTTACAACCGCAATGGCCTTGCTTCCACGGCACCCGCTCCATTCCATCCCGCGCATCCGAGATCCGCTACGACGTCGTTTCTCTCTTCCCCCCTTCTCTTCTTCTGAACCTGTCTGGCTACGTCGTATCTCGATACGGAACGGAGAGCGCGGTTTCCCCACCACCACCACAACTCACTTATTATTGTTTTATCCCGCGGACATCTGTCTATTTCACACACGCACACAGGCCGTACACGCACACGAAACGTTCCTAGATAATGGACTGAGACACCACGTAATTCTCCGGTTGGTGGTTGTTGTCTCACGGACTCTCGAACTCAGGATTTGTGGCGTCCATGGTCGTCTATACTATCATAGCATACACCACGACTACCGAATCATGACTACTGTATTCTCACCTTGACGTTATGGAACACATACTCTCCCTTTATTATGTACAGATTGCACATATCGTGTAATTTTTTATTTCTTGCGGCACTAAAGATCAGAATCTTGGTCCAGCCTTGGTCACTTGCCTTCCATGTGAACCTCTTCTGCGAAAGAAGTGAATGAGTAAAAACGAAAAATAAAATAAAATAAAGTAAGGAAAAGTAAAAGAAAGAAAAGAAAATCGGAGTTGGAATGTTGTCTGGCGGACAATTGCCGAGCCGGTCCTCCCACTGTTGTCACCGTCGCCGTCGTCTTCACCGTCGTTCGTTTTCTTTCCATCCCATCCCATCCCATCATCATTATCGTCTAAGTCATCATAATAACCACCACCGAGACCACGACCAACACAACACCACGAAGGCATGCCCACCCTGTTCGATTCGATCCCGCAAGAGGTGCTCGAGAGCATCGCGTTCTTCGTCGTGGCGAGCGAACCGATCGGTCCACCGCGCGAGCTCTCCACGCTGATGCTCGTCAACAGGCGCATGTACGCCTCGCTCTCGAGCATCACAAACCCGTCCTTCCACTCGCGCGTCTTCGCGACCAAGTTCGACACTGCCGCGCTCGTGCGTCGCCTCGGCCCGCGCGCGACGACGGCGCCTAAGCTCGCAGCGGAGCTACGCAGGCGGTTCGTGCAGCTGGGGCGGCTGCGCGCGCGGGTCGGGTGCACTGTCGGTGCGTTGGCAGCGAGTAGTGTCGGCGGCGGCAGTGGAGGAGGCGGGATGACGGAGGAGGCGATGCGCGCGCTGCACGAGATGCTATGGACAGCGTACCTTATGATGCTCGAGAACGACGGGCTGAACGAGCGGCAGCTGTGTGAGTACGCGCAGCTGGACGGCTGGCTGCGCGCGTTCTGGTTCGAGGAGGACGGCGCGTCGTGCGCGCGTCTCGCGATTCGCGACAACGCGTGGCCGCCGAACAACGACATCAGCGCGGTCACCATGTGGCTCTTCTGGTTCCTCCTGCGGCCAGGTGTGCCCCGTCCCGCTCCCCTCCTCGATGCGCACAATTGACACTTCATTTTTTTTTCATCACCACCCGCCCCACTCTACCCCTCAACTCTTTCTGTCCATCCGGAACTCCTCAACATCCGTATGCCCCTCCCCCTGTTTTTTTCTTTTGTTCTCCATTGGGGCACGTGTTAACGGCGCGTGTTTCTCTGCAACATCCCTAAGAGGACTACTTTGCGCTGGACGATGCAGAATTTCGCAACGCGACTACCATATTGAAGCTGTTGGCCCTTGGTGCACATGAGGTATGTCGTGCTTACAAGGCTCATCTTTCGCTTATGATGTCTTGTCTCCCCCTTTTTTTCCTTCCTTCCTTTCCTTCTTCTCTTTTTCCACCGCCACTCGGTGACACCCTGTTTCCGTTCGGCTGCTCGCTCCTGGGTCCGCCGAACACACAGCCATACCAGGGTTCTGGGTCTCTTGATGTGTTGTTATGTGTGTGCTTGTGTGCGTCTATCCGTGTATGGCGAGGGCCGGGGCTCTAGTTTGCCAACAAACAAATGTTGCCGTCATCGACCCATATACCGCTGACGGCTTTTCCTCTTTCGTTTTCTGTCCTATCATCGGGTCATCATGCCTTGCTCCCCCGTTCTCCCTTGAGCGGTTTATTGTTCACCCCACCACCCCGTCTCCCCATTTCCATATGCGTCGCCTAGCTGCGGTCCAGGTAGCTCAAGACAGGCAGTGCGGCGGAGGCACGGGCGTTTCTGATGGAGCTTGTATGACGCTTCTTTTATTGGGTTGCCATCTATCCCTCTAGTGTACTGGCTTGCTCTTACCAGATCTGGAGCTTAGGGTCCGGGGAAGCGCAGCTGCCTTTGGACCCACTATGCCGTCCCGAATCGCACACGCTGTATGCGAGACCAGCCGTTGACCACGCTTCACTTTTCACTTTCTTCGTTCCCCGCCTCCATTCTTTTTCCCGTGGATCCCCGAGACACTCTCAGCTCGCCGCGATGGGAACCGGAACGATAGCATTGTGTTTTTATTTTATTTTTGCTTACTTCTCAACCAATCCCCTTTAGGGTGATGCATGGTCCATGATCGAATGCTTTCTACCTTCCACCTCTTATTTGCTTTTTTGGTTTCTTTTTTCGAATCTGGTCCCGTACCTGACAGTTCTTCTGTCCCACGATTTTAGTACCCTGTATGCCGTCCTGCGTGGGCCGACTTTGTGCCGGACCACACGGTTGGGCGTTGTGCAGTGCCCCCCGCGTATGCAGAATATCCCTCGCTTTCTCCGCCGCCGCTTGCAGCGCCGGCCGTACTCTCCTACCTGAGCCTTGCCCCACGTTCATCGACGAACGTGGACGCTCTCAACCCCTTGTCGCCTCACGTACCCTCCTCGGTCCCCCCGCAGGTGCGCGTAAGTTCCGAGTGGGACTGCGAGTGGGAGCGATGCAAGCGTCTCGCTGGCAATGAGTCGCCGACGCCCGAGAGCCCCACTGGCACGTTCAAGCCGGGCAGTATGGAGGGGATCTGGGAGGGGTTGTTCACCGTAAGCATCTCCCTTCCTCTACCTCTCCGTGAGGCACTCCCCACGATCGAGCACCACCCTCCCTCCACCGACGGACACTTACGTTACTCCCGGCGTTTTCAGTATACAGAGTTCATGGCGTACGCACGGCTGCTGTCAGGGGCGCCCCCGCCAACGCTGAACAACAGCCTCGTCGCGCGGCATCAGCAGACGTGGCGCCTGCATGAGTACCACCTGCTCCTACCCGAAGACCTCGATAGTGCCGCGGCGAAGGCGGCTCTTGCGGACCCGCGGTACTGGCCCCTGTCGCCCGGTGACCCTCTGCGCGCGTATCTGCCGCACGGGCTGGCCATCGAGCACGAGCGTAGCGGCATACGGGTACGCGAGCCCGGGCACGTGGCAGATACCTTCTATTGCCGGTGTCCCGCGCCGGAAGCTATCACGCCAGAATACACTAAGCGCGTGCGCGAGATCTTGATCGCAGGCGAGGTGAGTCGTCAGGCCATGCACGTCGGTCACTCTTTTTTATTTTTTATTTAATTATTTTTATCGTTGGCTAACTCACTTGTACCTTTGTGCACGACGGCCATTTGCTCTTATTTTCTATTTCTCGTTGGTTCGTTGTGCATCGCATGGCTTGTATAGGGTCATTCGGCGTGGGGCCAGTTTGCGCTCATAGGGCGCGTTCGTTCCGGTGATGGATATATAACGCTTTCCAAGGAATATGTGAGTGTCTTTAGTTCCGCAGACCATCCGTCTCGGTGCTGCTGGCTCGCAACTAAGCCAACTCCTTTTCCCCTGTCATCTTTTCCGTTCAGATTGACGGAGATCGTGGCAAGTGGCTGTACCGGGGATACTTCGTCGGCGACGCACACGGAAACTTCACTGGACGTTGGCGCGACACGCTAAGCCCTGCGGAGGTACTCGGCTACGAAGGATGCTTCTTCATGGGTCGCCGGCGGTAGTGTTCGCGCGTTTCGATCGGAGGGGAGGTGACGGTATGGCAAGGGAAGGCCGGGGACTCGGATCTAGACCGCGCGAGGATCGGTATTCGGAACTCAAGTAATACGATACACCCAAGCACCGTTCGGAAATGTGGCGCTTTTGATGACCAGTAACTAACGTAGTGGATGGGACGAACGGCGAGGTAGGAGGGCTCCATGGAAAAAAGTTTAGGTTTGGTATTTCATTTGTCGGGTTTTCTTTTTCCTTTTTTCTGTGGTACCTTTTCTGGTTTCTGTCTGTCGAGGGTCAGTTTTGTGCGTGGAATGACAGGGTTGCACTTGCCTTAGGTGGTTCGTTGGCCAAATAGAGATGATTTACGTTTTCTTTTAAACTTCCGAATCGACTTACATACAGTCCGTCTATCCCTCGCTTCAATTCAACGACGCATCTCCCCTTCCGTCCGTCCGTTCCTTCTCTAGAGAACTCCGTCGTAGGATGTATCGTGTGATTCGTGAGTTGAATTAGCGGCGTCGTGTCCCACGGTTAGTACATTCGAGTGGGTGCAATATGGTTCTAGCTGGCTACCGTAATAGTGTACATTCATTAAACAGAGACAACCCTCTTGCGGGTAAAGCGGGCGTGTGCGACCCCTTCTAGCAGGGCAAGCAAAGAAGAAAGTCTCATTCGAAGGTCGTAGAAGCTCTAATAATGATGTAAGGGAAGAACCCAACGGTTCTGACGACTTACTAGAAGTCGAGCGAAGTGTCTCCCTCGGTTTATCAGATATCACGAACGAAATGGACATTCGTGTGTCCTACTACTACATGATCCCATTAGATGGAAGTTATAATCTGTCACATTGGAAGAGTGTGCGACGCCAAAGTCGACCTGCCAGTGAGATTCTAGTCGTTACAGCGCAGTTGCAGTTGACAAAAAAAAAGATAAGTGACAAATTAGGTGCTAGTGGGTATTCTTGAAACTTACTGTGGCCCCTGTTACCGGGAAAAGGCAAGTTGGCCAGTGATCCGAGGCGTGCGATAAAGTTGCTACTTTTAATAGTGGTGGTACAGTGGGAAATCCCACCATCCATCCATCTATCCACATCATCTGCCTATGGCTTGTCTCTCCCACAGTATGTTATGGCCCAGGGACGACCTACAGTAGTCGACGGCGAACTTGGCACGATGGTTCCGACTCGGTCTTGTCGCCTGTCGACCTTCCTATTTCAGATCTTGCCAGCGATAGCGGGGGTACCACGGGCGTGACTCACAGGGGGTTCCGGGTCTAGCCCTCGCGATATCCAGTGTCACGGTCTCCCCCCCGTACACCCTGCTCTCTGCCAACCTCTCGCTCCTGAAAATCCTGTTCCACAGCAGGCGCAAGTCCCCCGGCCGCAGCTGCTCCAAGTCCGAGTCTTCGACAGATCAGCCACTGGGAACCTTGAAGATAGTCTAACAACCCCAGCCGGGCGATCCCGGACGGTTACTCTTGAACGCACGACTTTCTGCTCAGTGCGAGGATGGTCATCGTTCAGCTATCTTGGGACAACGTCGTCGTCGCCGTGAGTGATACTTCTACCGGCGCTTGGTTCCTCCCCACCCGGGCGTAAAGATATCGGCGAGACGCTCGAGCAATGCGCACTGCGCGAGGCGTACGATGAGGTACGGCCACCCTGTCTCCGAGTCAAGAAGAAAAAAAATTAAAACGAGTGACGCCTGTTCTGTGTAGTGGTCCCGAAAACCCTCGCTAGACTGGGAACCGCGGGCAGCTTTTGCCCCTGCCCCTCCCCCGCACGCGCTGCCCCCAGGACAGATCCAACGTGAGCCTCGAGCTCATGTCTCCGAACCCGTCTTTATCACGGCGCAGAGATCCAGACCGCGCCGTCGCCCTGGGGGCACCGTCGACCGTGGCGAACCATACCCCACCTTCTGCTACCGTCGGCAAAATTCCCGAGGACACGGTGAGTCTCCCCATTCCATTCTCCTGTCTTCTCCCCCGTTCCATCCTCCCCTCCCCCTTTCAAAAACAGTTTTCACGGCAGAACCGCTCAATGATACCTCCGCCTCCCCGAACAGGTCCACAAAGGATGCAGAACGAGCGGCACTACGTCGGTACACTTCTCGAGTTAAAGGTTGCCCTGGGCCGCGTCTCGCCGCTCGAGACGTATATCACTAGTAGCATCGCCTACGGGAACTGGTAGCTGACCCTCTAGATTGAGCGGCGCCGAGGTCACCGAGGTTGGCCCTCAGAAGCAGCGCCACCGTCGCCACCATCACTCTCACCATCACCACCGTTATCAGCGTTGTCGTGAGTCGGAAACACAACAGCAGTCGGGCTTCTCGCCGCGTGGGAGGCTCAAAACAGAGAAAGGTGCTATAGAAGGGGTGAGCGAAGGACCAGGGTCGCGTCCTCCCCACCCCTACCCCATAAGGGTTCTACGGAACGCCGCCTCTCGCTATCCCCAACCACTGACTGTATCAGAAATTTGTCTCTGCTTCCGTAATGACTCCTCTCCAAAAAGACTGCAATTGTTCTCCGTTACTTCTCGTTGTTCTCGCCAGCTATCCGAGCGCCGTGTAGCCGTGCAACTTTGCTGTTACTTTTCCTGCACAGTACTCTCTCTCCCTTCGCAGCCCCATATATGTGTAGTCAAGGCTCACTATTAGTCGTTCGTGTGGCACCGGTAACGGGGGTCTCGCCCCGCCTCGTCTTTTACATTAAACTCACACTTGTACCACATTAGCACAAGCCGACATGCGTCCCTGCGAAGCTACTAGTAGCTTCCTTTGAACCCGAACATCGGTGCTACGACCACCTTGGCAAAAGATCCAATTTTCGAGCTCGGGGGACTCGGGCATCCTAGCTAAACGAATGTGTGGGCACCACACCAGGTGGAGCCAGCCACCCAATCATAACTCTAAGGTCGTCCCCCCAAACCCACCCAAGCCCGAGCCGTCCGGGGCTTACTAGTATCGGGTTAGCGGTCGTCAACTGCTCGTGGAACGTCAGCAGACGAAACGACTCCACAACTCTGACTCCAAGGACTCAGTGAGAGACCGACGCTGTGTCATCTGTGTTGACATGAGGGACCATGACGATAGTGGTGTTGGTGGTGGTGGTGGTGGTGATGACGATGATTATGGGGGTTGGTGGTGGTGGTGGCGACGATGCGTGGTGATGATGATTACTCGCCAGTATGATGTTCTCAGGTTGCCGCCTCACTAGCAACTATTGGCTAGTCCCAACGTGGGGTCACCGTTGTCGTGTGCCCTGTACCCGCTGCGACCTTCTACTCCAGCCCCACAAAATCCACAAAATACCCACTCAGTTCTTTCACGGGCATCTGGCTGCACAAGTGAGACTCCACAAGTGAGATCGACACCGGAGATAGGTCCGTCAGCCGGCTTGTACAGTAAAGTTTCGTTTCTCTCCCCCCGATAGCAGCAACGCACGAGAATTCGCTCATCCATTTACCATTTCATGTGCCAGTGCGTACGTACAGGCAAATGTATCACGCGTGTACGTACATACATACATGAAACGTCTTCGCGTACTCTGCGTGGTTCGCAGACGGGCACGGCGTACAAGCTTCGGAGGCGCGCTGAATCGAACGAAGACCTACAACCAGACTAAGCCGGAGCGCCGTCCTCATCACGGTGGTGGATCGCCGCCAATTCATGATCTATTCAGGGATCGATTTCTCAACCTCCTAACACCGTGACTGCACGCAGCGGCGCAGAAACTCCTACCTCCAGGGCACAAGGGTGCAACTCTCTCCCAGATTTCTCAGGGGCTCGCTCCAGATATGACGCCTTGCAACTCGAGGTGTGTGTCCCTTGTTCATCTGAGGTGACGCGGCAAAAACTGAATACCTGATTGGCTACCACTCACCACCAGCGCGTGAACGGGAAGAATTCCCGAGAGGTCGAAAAACGAAGCACTACGGAATATTGCAAGGAGCTTGTTCCCGGATCCGGATCCCTACGTTTCGTTCGGATGTCCGAGTCCTTGCACCCAGACCACCAAATAAAGGGAAACCTTCAGGAGCGGAACCGACCGCCCGCAGCAACGTAAATATTACATTTCGCCGTGACATTGACAGCTGCTAGCGTCTAGTACCAAACTGTCGCAGCCACCAGCAGACACGATGTCATGTGGTGTATTAATTACTCAGGCGCTGAGGCGTCTGGGGCGAGTTAAGGGAAGAGGGCCGCGTCGCGCGTGTGATGTGGGTGTGGGCCTGGAACGCCCTGCAACGGAAAAGAACGCACAGGGCAACGGGCGACGGATACCCTCTCGTGGCTCTCCGACCGTAATAACCAAGGAGGGGCAGAAGGAAGAAGTTACTGGGCCGACTGTTGGTATGTACCTGACAACAGATCCGTCGACAGACAGGCGGGGGGAGGGAGTGGGAAGGAAAGAAGGAAGGAAAGAAGCGAAGAGACGAAGAAGCGAAGTGGACGTGGCTTGGAAGTTGAAATTGTCGTGTGGGCCGAACGTTATCTCGGACGCGTACTTCTTCAAAAGGAAGGAGGCGTTTTCAATATCATCCCCAAGAACCAAAAAAAAAAGGCCTTGGTTCAGTCGGGCGGCTGTAAGGACGTAATTTACGAACGTGTGTCAGAAGTTTCGGCGTGCATGGGTTCGCTCGGCTGTCAAACATTTTTGGTCCCAGTCTCCAGTGTTGACACGGGGGGTCAAGCCGGTCAAGCCCGCACCAGTGTTCGGATAGAACAAGTTGGCAGTGATAGCGGAAATGCCGTTGCTATCGCCGCCGCTATCACTACCGCCTATGGACCGAGTCATGTCCCCACTAGAGGCAAAAGTTCCAAAATGCGACTGATGTCCAGATGGCTGATGCACAATGCGGCTCTTCCGTCATTTGACTCATCACTGAGGGGCCTAAACAACTTTGGAGGAATAGTCCTCGGACTTTGCATCTCAGACAGGCAGGCGCGGAAGAGACGCCAGGCGCCGGTGTAGGTTGTGAAGGGCAGCGTCGTGTCATTGCGAATATTCTGTCGAAACGCGAGCGCCACTGCGCCAATTGCACGAAATGTAACAAATCACGATCAAGGGCATCGATGACAGGAATCATCGCGAAGGCCGCGATCGTCTTTGCATCTGGATCGTGGGCGCTAAGTGTGACCGAAATAGGGGCCATGCGGGGGAGACTTCGGATGGATCTCATTCAAATGAATATGAAAATGAGAGACACGACGAACAGCAGTTATGATGACTGTCTGGTGAGAATTCTGCGAATCGAGGTATTGATCACTTTGTGATTTCAGCATGCTGCGATCATTCTCGCTGGCGTCTGATTCACCCTCCGTAGTTGGGATTGCGTCGGTGTGCCGAGGGAAGAATGAACGAACGGAGCGGAACGAATGACAATCGAGCGCTACAAGAGAGTTCACCCAAGGTTCACCTCGTCGGCGCGTCATTCCCACGTGGTGAATCAAGTATGGCGTTGACGACCGAGTCGCCGACTCGGAGTCGACGCCGACGACCAAATGATTTGGCCAGAGGCCATGATGGCCAGTGACAATAACGGCAGAGTCAATTGATCTCACGACCACGGCGAAAGCTTGGATGCCCTCAACGGGGTTGATTTGTAATGACAACATTGCCTGCCCCTGTACTCGCTCGTTCCTGAGTCATTACGTCCGGTAGTCGAGGTCGAATAAGATAACCGTAAAAATGACAGTGCCGAAAGAAAAGAATAGTGCACAACGTCAAGACATGGTCGTTTGGGGAAATCACCTCAGGAGTATCACCTGTCAGGCCGCTCCGAGTCGAGGTCTGTCTGACGAACAGTAATTATCTCACGTTCCGGGGTAAATGTCGCCTATCTTGATCATCTCCTGTGCCCGACTACCGGCATATAGGCCCCCAAGCTTCGTGTTGTCAACTTACTGCGCCTCGGCGGTTGGTTTCATCGCCCGACTTCGAAGAGCGCTCGGTGTGAGTCTCGTTATTTCCCTGTGAAGAGTCTCAAAATCTCAAGTCCGATCAAGAAGAGTTACGATCTCCTGTTATCAGGAAAATGTGAAACATTGCAAGGCCCAGCCAAACAGACGCACCTGGGGTGGTAGGTCCCAGGATTTCTGGGTTGTAACGCAAATAAAAGAACTTTTTTGACGGATTTTTGCTACGACTTTCGAGAGGAACTTGAAGCACACGAGACGTATCCGAGTCGAAGCGCGTAAACAACGCGTAAACAATATCTCGCTCAGGCTCGGCCTGACATGTCGCTCGTCATCAGCGCATCAGCAACCAGCGCCGGTTATTTTCCACAGCACAAAAAATGTAAAAATAAAACGAAGTGGGTTATCTGTGTTATAAGTGCGCCGTTTCTAAATTTAGACTCATCATATCAGCTTGAGAACTGATTGAAAGCAGAAGCAATAATACCACAGTAATACTTTGATACGGTATTCCAGACGGCGACTCCGAGTCGGACGCCACCGCATATAGGTGATACCGTCATCGTCAGCGCCCACTCGCTGGTCCCAACTGCCACTTGTGTTTTCCTAGAACTGACAGGGCTGGATGGGTACAAGAACCCGCGTCTGACGGGGCCCGGGCCCGCATGATCACGACAATTGCACCCGTTCCGTTTCGCAGTAATGGGGTCCTCTCCTTAATCGTAATCGGTGGCGAATTGAACAGATGCCTGGGCTGGTCTTGCTTGTCCTGGCTACAATGGAAAATGCGACCCATTCCGCCCGGGGGCCTTACGTCGACTTCTGGGGCGCTGTTACAGTACTGTGGACGCGCAGCTAATCTTTCTGGAAAACAAATGCAACAGATAAGCATAGCCCACTCCAGTGACGCGCGCTCCGTCTCACACCAAGGCAACTCTACCACGGGGCAACCCTTGTTTCACCTCCTTGGCACCACGTAACGATGCCATACGTGTGCTAACCGTCTTGTGACTCTTGTCGATGCGCACGGAAAGTAATGCAAGAGCCACAGGCGGCTATCTTGCATCTCGTCATTTCGAGGATATGAGGTCCGTGTTCATATACTAACCGAAGTGTCCACGTGCTGACCGGGCAGCCCGTGAATTGAGTACAGAGCGCGCGTCTGGTTGGTGGTCACGCGGAGCCTGCGCTGTCCGAAGAGCGTGGAACTCGCCTTACGCCGGGGCCAAAATCCAGGGGGGCGAATTGAATGAGCCAATTCTCCGAATGAATGAAGGTGGAAGATGATCTGTCCAGTGGCTGATATTATGGAGGGTTACCACCATCAAGGTTTACCTGCGAGCAGTCGCTGGAAGAATGAATGAAATGATTTCAGAAAGCGCAGTGAATGATAGCGTTCACCCGCCAAGTCCTAAAAATATACCAACTAGCTGGTCGGGGTCACCGTCGTGTACAGCAGGGTGCCAGAAGCTAGATACATCGGCTAGTGGAAGTATCAGGCAACCCCACCCTCGAGGGGCCCTTTACTGTTCGCCACGGCGCGACCAATGCCCCAACTCCCTCGATACTTGACAAGACACTATACCAATCCCATCCCGGAGTGGGGAGATTTCGATCCACATACGGGAAAAATTGCATTACGTCTAACATACATATGAGTTTATTACTTCAAAACGTTCCGTACCCGATGGTGCAGATAAGTGGAATCGAAAAACAAGAAAAAATAGTGAGATTATACCGAGGGATTTCTTGAGGGGTCACACGACACATTGCACTTCGCACAACGAGACGGCGACGATCCAGGACTCACGCTACATACCTGAATGCAAGAGCGGGGGAAAAACTTGGTCTAACCCAAAATCCAGCTGTCCGTGTGAGAGTCGACTATGCCCATCGTACCTCCATCGATTTGGCTCAGCATCACCTACCGCAATAAGCGACTCAGTTGGGCACCAGAGCCAGGCACTGTGGATAGACTCACTGGGAGGTGCTATGCTGTTGAATGTGCAGCGTGCTATGATGCCGGAACGTGTTGCTTCAAGGGAGGTACTGTAGATCACGACATGACTTGTGATATTGACGACGGTGTGCAAGTACAATATCTTCTGGCGGCACGTAGGGAGGTTGTGTAAATGAGGATTGACTCGTTAGGGACTTGAGAATGAAGACAAAGGGGTGGAGATCAAACTTGGAAAAGGAGCTCACCGTCTTTTGTTGCCGTATCGCAATTTGGCAAGAGACTACTGGAGGGAGCTTTCGCAGAGCCGGCTCAGTCACATTGCTACTTCCCCGCTCCTCTGCCCGGGACGATGGATTGCACTCGAAGCCGTGACCGATGATCGGACCACAAGTGAGGCGGGAACGTATGCTGACCACTGGCATTATAGTGCAGTTGATCCCCGTGTTATCCAAGATACTCGGCCGCGTTTCGTGGTTTCAGGGGGCTGCCGTGAGCAATCTCTCTTTCCCGTTCTTCGCCCGTCCGAAAAACTGTTAAAATCCAAGTCCTCTCCTGTCCACTGGGATTATGATGATGGGATGGGCGAAAAACATGAGCAAGGGTTTGTCAATTTGGACTCACACCGTCAAAGTGGGATGGGGCAAGGGTGCTTGTATGGTCGACTGATAGCGCACAATCGAATGGTGTGGATAGCACTACATCGGGGATTCCGAGTCTGCAGATGCGTTCATGCCCGAACCTTCTCAGAGACACAGCTGCCTAGCCTGGGCGCACCTTGACCCCGCCCAGAATTTCCCAGTGAGAGACCCTGTGTCGTTCCGAACTGTGAGGACTGCGATCACTGAGTCTTAGCACTGAAAGCTCGGCCGACATAAGAAATGCATGTAGAGGGCCAAAACAAACAGGAGACTGAGAATCGAGGGACGGGGCTGGGCGATCTCACCGTCTCGAATCACACCACTCCCACTGGCAAGAACCACTAGACTCCGCCATGGTAGGTAACTCATGAGAGTCTGAGTCCGAGTCGCCGCGGGGGTGGAGGTCCCCCAATTCTGTCCGTCAAGATCGCAGCCTTTTGATGTGATGTCTGCGTCCCCGAGTATTGCGGCGTGTCACGGCAAGGTTCTGATGGTGCCACCTTCTGACATAGCTTTTACCAGTATCGCTTCTGCGCTTCCCTGCGATGAGGCAATAATCATTACGCCAGCTTGGGCCGAAGCATGTAGCGTCATCTTGCTCATGTTCAAATATGGGTACGGCACAATTGAGGCACCAGCTTGACCTGACGAGCATTACTCTCTTCACCTGTCCTATCTGTCCCCGAGAGGGGACAGACGGATTTCACGAGCCATGAAAGGACTAGCATTACATTTTGATGGCTACAAGAAGTAATATCATCAATGCAGATTGGCAGCTTCTGTACTCACGACTCTCCGCCATCCGTCTTTGGCTTTTTTGATGCAGAGGCTGACACGACAGCGGGTACCGCTTGCCCGCGCACCCCGGCGTTGTCTCCACCGTCCGGCTCCACCGTCCTCTTCCGCTTCTCGCCTACCAGTTCGTCCCCGCCATTCTGTGGCCGATTGTCGCCGTCTCGCCCTTTGTTTCTTCGAGGTCCGCGATCTCCCCCCCTGCCACGACCTCCCCGCCCTCCGCGAGCAGCTCGACCTCCGCCGCGCCCTCCTCGGGTACTCTCTGTGCCCCCTAGCGCACGCTTGGCTGCCGCATTGGCCCGCTCAATTCCAAACGCGTGCTCCTCTTCTTCTGTAAGATAAAGCAAAACGAATAAGCAGAGCTAAAAGGCACGAAGGGGAGGCTAAACATACCCTCTGGCAGCTCCCACGTTATCGGCTTCCCGTTCAGCAAAGGGATTTTCTCCCTAACAAAGGCGATGTCGTCCTCGTCCAACGCCTTGTCGAAGCCGACGAGACCCACGTCGTCGCCTTTGGTAAACTTGACGAATGGCGCACGGGAGAAGCGCTCCTTGAGCGGGCGCTTGATCTCGTCGAACGATACCTCGCCGCCGCATCCCATGAAACGCAGCGCGGACCCACGAACGCGGGGCACGTCTTCCGCGGCGACGCTACCACCGTCTTCTTCCAGCACACGTAATTTAGCGCCGAAGAATTCGACAAAGATCTCCGGCTTTGCCTTTTCGGCATCTTTTTTTCCCGACTTTGGGTCTTTGCCCTCTGCAGCGAGGCGGAAAGCATCGAAGCCTTTGCGCGTGATGTGGTCCCGCTTGACAATGGCCGCCTTTCCCTTCAGGCCCTTCTCTTTGATCTTCATCTCGACATATGCCTCTTTCGACATGATTAGGAGCTCACTGCCTTCCCAGGCGGGTTTCGGTTCGGCGTTAAGGAACGCTTCGACACTTTTGTACTCGACGAATTCAGCAAAGACCGAACCCTGGCTGACGTCAGAGGTACGAAGTGACTGCACTCACACCGGGAAAGCGTACCTTGAACGCCTTGGTCCCATCAACACGCCGCATACGGACGGCGGCCACCTTTCCATACTTGGAAAAGAACTGCTCAAGGTTACGCTGAAGCCCCTGAACCTCTTCACCGAAGCCCTTCTGTAAGGGGTATTAGTAACCCTGGGTGGCAAGACTGGGCGCGGCTGTAGTAGACGCACCGCATACACGCTCCTATCAAACGCGTCTTTTGGCTTCTGCACCTCCGCGCTACGACGCACCTTCGTCCCATCCTCGCTCACCTGGAGCTGGGCACTAGTGCGCAGTACATTGGCGACCCATTCGATTCCGCGGGGTTGGAACTCACGCATGCGCTTGAAGGAGGCGATGGTGGCGATGGGCACCCAGTGCTCCTCGTTAGCGGTATGGAGCGTCCACATGAACCTATATGAGGATTTTCGACGCGCATTCGACTTAGTGATGTGTGTGAACCCACTTGTCGTATGGGAGATTGGCATCGGCAAAGTAGAATTCGACTATGAGTGCAGTGATTTCGCGTTAGTATACATGCAGAGATGAGAAGATGGAGTCGCACCAACCTTGTGCGAGCGCCTGAGCCTCTGGAGTCTCCTCGCCTTCGTTGATAGAAACATCCCCTTCAGCGTCCGTTTTTGCCGTCGCCACCGGCTCTGTGATGTCGACGGGAATAGTCGACGCTGAGGGCACTTCTAAGGGCATAGAAGGAGGGGGATTCTCAACATCAGCCATGTAGTTCTGAAATGGCCAGGAGAAACGGAGATGGAGGAAGCGAGTTGAGTCAGTGTTCAGTTCAGTCGCTCAAGGAAGTCTCAGCTGAACAGGAAAATGAACCGGTCCGGTTTTCCGGGAGCATCACTGACTGTTTACTCTGTGTTTGGGCCGTCGTGCAGCTCAGGCTGGTATGAACTCAAATTCGCCAACCTGTCCGAGAACCATGACTGTGTTCACAAAGCAACTTTCTCGTAACGTATATCTGCAACTCTAATCCAAGTTGAGTGCGGACGTTGACTCGGAATACACAGTTGCTTCAAGGTGCTATCTTGGTATCAGTGCTGCTGCTCTCTCAATTGCTGGAAATCGTATTGCGGCTATAATTTTTTTTTCTTCTTTCATCACAATCAGGCGAGCCTGGAAAGTCTCTAGTTAATGGCTCTTGTTGGGATAAGGGTCCGCCAAGAGGCAGTCGCGCATAGAAAAGTCAACCTCTTCGCGATCCCCTATGAGGCTGACGCAACCCAACGCTCCAATATCGACAATTTTACGATGGGGCCTAACCCTTATACCTGTTACTTCTAACAACTGTGGCGGATTCGACCTTTGATCTGTATTAGTAATGGATATCGCTCTACAATCTCAGTAGAGACCTGAACACCATACTGGGCAATTTCCGCACTCACTAGGAAAGTTTGGAGCTACAGTACTTGGTAGTGCATCCACAGCCAGAAGAAGAGGCTTCGCTTTCAAGCAAGATTTTAGGTCAGAAGGCCGAGTGACCGCAGATCAACTTCAACAAAAAAGCTTGGCTCTGTATCATGACTGTGCACGCTACTACGCTTCTGCGTATGAGCAAACGCACCATCCATCAGAGGGCGTCACTCGACCTTCATGCATCAGCAAAAAAGCTAAAAAATTTAGGTGCTTGCAAAACTCAAAATAATTTTAGCATATTGTAACAACTTATAAACTATTTGTAAGGCTTATCTTGGAAATTGAGTGCTTACAACTGGACTGTAGTTACCTAAGATT
>WNGR01003233.1_pt1 | contig 19870 bp, 14 predicted proteins | sample 5407581 | NCBI WGS metagenome assembly WNGR01 (sample SAMN13153383, study PRJNA577476) | soil metagenome | isolation source: 80 cm soil or saprolite under Garry oak tree replicate 2 | place: USA:California | collected 2016-06-15 | reverse complement strand
ATCCTTACGTTGTGGATTCTTAGCCTGATCGTATTCTTCGCGGGCCAGATCCTCCCCGGTGACCCGGGTCGTGCCATTCTCGGCAACCTCGCCACGCCGAGCGCCGTGCAGAGCCTCGATCACACGCTCGGGGTGGACCGGCCGCTGCTGACCAGGTACCTGAGCTGGCTTGGCGGGCTCCTGCACGGGAATTTCGGCATCTCGTACACGTACCGGAGCGCGGTCGAGCCTTTCGTCCGGGCGGCGCTCATCAATTCGGTCAAGCTGGCCGCGCTGGCGTTCGTGATCGTGGTACCGCTTGGCATCATCGGCGGCGTGATCGCGGCGCTTTACGCGGGCCGCGGAGTGGACCGGACTATTTCGGTAACCGGACTTTCCCTCGCCGCGATGCCCGAGTTCGTGACCGGCATCGTACTCATCGTGATATTCGGCGTGGAGCTGAAAGTGCTGCCGGTGACCGCTTCCGCCGGGGCCGGCGCGGGCGTCTTCAACCAGTTCCGACATTTGATCTTGCCGGCCATACCGCTCGTCCTGATCCTCTTCGGTTACATTGCCCGTATGGCCAGGGCGGGGACCATCGAGGCACTGAACTCGGACTACGCCAGAACCGCGGTGCTGAAGGGCCTGCCCCAGACGACCGTGATCAGGCGGCACATCCTGCGGAACTCGCTGCTGCCGACCATTACCGTCATCGCCACCCAGACCGGGTACCTGATCGGCGGCCTCGTGGTGGTCGAGACGCTGTTCAACTACCAGGGAATCGGGAACCTGATCTTCAAGGCCGCTCAGGCCAAGGACTTCGCGATGCTGGAAGCGGGGGTGCTCACCATCGGAGTGGTCTACGTACTGGCCACGCTGGCCGCTGACCTGCTGCTGATCGCGCTCAACCCGCGGCTGAGGGTAGGGGTGAGCAGTGACTGACATCAGCGCCGACGCCGGCGGCGCGGCACCACTCGAGCCCGGAGGGCCGCTCAGCTCGCTTCCCGGCGCGGGGGGCCCGGTGGTGATCGTGGCCGCGCCCCAGCGGGTGGACACGGCCCGGTGGCGGCTGCTGCTGAGCCGGCCTACCTTCGGAGTCGGCGCCGCGATCGTCCTGTTCTGGGTGGTGTGCGCGATCTTCGGGAAATCCTTCGCGCCATACAACCCGCTCGCGCAGAACCTGCTGGCCAACAACACCGGGCCGTCCGGGGCGCACTGGTTCGGCACCGACCAGCTCGGCCGGGACGTGCTGTCCCGGGTGATCGTCGGCGCCCGCGTCATCCTGGTCGTCACCCCGCTGGCCACCATCTTGGGCACCATCCTCGGCACTGCCCTTGGCCTGGTCATGGGCTACTTCGGCGGCGCCACCGACCTGATAGTAGGGCGGCTCATCGAGGCCGTGCTCGCGCTGCCGTTCGTGATCATCGCCTTCCTCTTCATCGTCGCCGTCGGCTCGTCCACCGGGGCGCTGATCGTCATCATCGGCTTCGTCTTCACGCCGCTGATCGCGCGGACGGTGCGGGCCGCGGTGCTGTCCGAACGGCACCTGGACTACCTGTCGGCGGCCCAGCTGCTCGGCGAGAGCCGGACCCGGATCATGTTCGGCGAGATCCTGCCGAACATCATGCCCACCATCCTGGTCGAGTTCACGGTCCGGCTCGGCTACGCGGTGTTCGCGGTAGCCACGCTGTCCTTCCTCGGATTCGGGGTGCAGCCGCCGACGCCGGACTGGGGCTCGGACATCGCGGCCAACTACAGCGGCCTGCTGGCGGGCTACTGGTGGCAGGTGCTGTTCCCGGCGCTGGCTATCGCATCGCTGGTAACCGCGGTCAACTTGATCACGGACTCGATCGAGCAGGTGCTGAACGCATGAGCAAGCTTTCGGCCGAGATGGCAGGCGGGATCCCGGAGACGGGCGGCGACAGTCCGGCCCTGGTCGTCTCGCACATGGACGTCACCTACAAGGTGCGCGGCCAGGACCGCCTCGCGCTGCGGGACGTGTCGTTCTCCATCGCCCGGGGCGAATCGTACGGTCTGGTGGGCGAGTCGGGTTCGGGCAAGTCCACAGCGGCGCTGGCGCTGGTCAGGTACCTGCCCCGCAACGGCCGGGTGAGTGCCGGGACGATCCTCATCAACGGGCAGGACCCGCTGGCCATGGGCAACGCGGAGCTGCGCCAGCTGCGCGCCCGCACGGTCTCGATGGTCTACCAGGAACCCGGGCGGGCACTGAACCCGTCGATCCGGGTGGGACGGCAGATCGCCGAGGTGTTCGAGCTGGCCGGCCAGTCCTCGGGGGAGGCCACGGAGTCGGCCCAGGACATGCTGGGCAGGGTGCAGATCTCCGATCCGGCCCGGGTGATGCGGCGGTATCCGTTTGAGCTGTCCGGCGGCATGGCCCAGCGGGTGGTGATCGCGATGGCGCTGGCCGTCTCGCCGTCGCTGCTGATCCTGGACGAGCCCACCACCGCGCTGGATGCCACGGTGGAGGCGGAGGTGCTCGACCTGGTCGCGGCGCTGCGCCAGGAGTTCGACACCACGGTGCTCTTCATCAGCCACAACCTGGCCGTGATCGCCAAGATGTGCGATCGGGTCGGGGTGCTCTACGCGGGCGAGCTGCTCGAGCAGGGCCCCGCCCGCCAGGTCTTCGACGACCCGCGGCACCCGTACACGGTCGGGCTGCTGCGCTGCATCCCGCGACGCGGGCAGCGCAAGGACCGCGACCGGCTGGACACCATTCCCGGCTTCCTGCCATCGCCTGGCCACGCGCTGACCGGATGCGTGTTCGCGCCGCGGTGCGCCCTCGCGCAGGACCGCTGCCGATCCGAGTCGCCGCCGTTCTTCGATGTCGGCGACCTGCGGACGGCACGCTGCTTCTACCATGACCAGGCGCCCGACCTGCCGCGGGCCACGCCCTCATCGGCGCCAGCGCTGGCCACCGACGGGCCCGGCGGCCCGATCGTGGCGGTCGAGAAGCTGTCGAAGACCTTCCCCGGTGGCGTCCAGGCGCTGGCCAGCGTGGACCTGACGGTGCTCAGGGGCGAAACACTCGGCCTGGTCGGCGAGTCGGGCAGCGGCAAGACCACGCTGGCCCGGGTCCTGCTCGGGCTGACCGCGCCGGACCAGGGCTCGGTCGTCACCCTGGAGGACAAACCGCTCAACCCGCAGGCGAGGCACCGGCCACGGGAGATCCTGCGCGCGCTGCAGATCGTGTTCCAGAACCCCGACTCGGCGCTGAACCGGCGACACTCGGTGCGCAGCCTGATCAGCCGCCCGCTGACCCGGCTGGCCGGTCTGTCCGGAACGGCGCTGCGGGACCGGCTGGCCGAGCTGATCGCGTCGGTCCGGCTCGAGGACCGTCACCTGGCCCTGCGTCCCGGCCAGCTGTCCGGCGGCCTGAAGCAGCGGGTCGCGATCGCGCGCGCCTTCGGCGCCCGGCCCGACGTGGTGGTCTGCGACGAGCCGACCTCGGCGCTCGACGTGTCGGTGCAGGCGGCCATCCTCAACCTGCTGGCCGACCTGCAGCAGCAGGAGCACGCCACATACCTGTTCATCTCGCACGACCTGGGCCTGGTCAGGTACCTGTCCGACCGGATCGTGGTGCTGTATCTCGGACGGGTGATGGAGGTCGGCCCGGCGGAAACCGTCTTCAGCGGACCGCACCACCCGTACACCGAGGCCTTGTTCTCGGCCGTTCCGTCGCTGGACGGCCAGCGTCCCGACCGGATCAGGCTGCACGGCGATATCCCCTCCGCGGCCGATCCGCCCGGTGGGTGCGTGTTCCACACCCGCTGTCCGCGCAGGCTGTCCACCGGGGTCTGCGAATCCACCGAACCCCCCCTGCTCGAAGAAGAGCCGGGTCACCTGATCCGCTGTCACATCCCAATCACCGAACTGCGACAACTGCAGCTAAACGAACCCGCCCCATCCCAGGGAGGCTCTGCATGACTCGGAAGATCGACCACAAACGCCTCGGGCAGCTTCGCGAGGGCCAGGGCGAGATCGCTAACCACATCATCGACGAGTTCGCCGCCGGACGGCTGTCCCGCCGCGACTTCATCCGCCGCGGCACCGTGGTCGGGATTTCCGTACCGCTGCTCGGGTCGATCCTCGCCGCCTGCGGCAGCAGCGGATCGAGCTCGTCTCCGTCCGGAGGGTCCTCCTCCGCCGCGGGTCAGCCCGGCGCGGTGATCAAGGCGGGCATCGTCACGCCCACCGCGGCCATCAACCCGGTCACCGTGGCCGACCAGGGCGGCCTGGACATGCTCGGGCAGACCGGAGAGTACCTGTGCCTGTCCACCCAGACGCTGACCTTGAAGCCGGTGCTGGCCACCAGCTGGACGCCGAACAGCAAGGCCGACGTGTGGACGTTCAAGATCCGCCAGGGGGTCAAGTTCCACAACGGCCAGGCGCTGACCGCCGACGACGTGGTGTACACCTACCAGCTGCACACCAACCCCAAGGGCGGGGCGAACGCGCTGTCCGCCTTCGGCGGCGTGCTGGCCCCGGCCGGGGTGAAGAAGGTCGACGACTTCACGGTGGAGTTCCACCTCAGCGCCCCGAACGGGAACTTCCCGTACCTGACCTCCTCCGACAACTACAACATGATCATCATGCCGAAGGGCTACGACCCGGCTAAGTGGGAGAGCACGTTCCTCGGCACCGGACCGTTCAAGTTCGGCTCGTACACGCCGAAGTCCGGGGCCACGTTCACGCGCAACGAAAGCTACTGGGGTAAGAAGGCACTGCCCGCGTCGACCCAGTTCACCTTCTACGACACGCAGAACCCGTCGATCCTGGCGCTGACCGGCGGCACGATCGACGTGGTTGGGCAGTTCGCCGTGGCCGGCGCGCAGGAACTGCTGACCGGCAGCTACAACATCATCAAGCTGAAGTCCAGCGCGCACCGCCAGCTGTCCATGCGCACCGACAAGGCCCCGTTCACCGACGCGCGGGTCCGGCAGGCGATGGCGCTCACGCTCAACCGGCCCGCGATCGTCAAGGCGCTGTTCCAGGGCTTCGCCGACGTGGGCAACGACAGCCCGTTCGCGCCCGTCTACCCGTCCACCAACACCAGCGTGTCCCAGCGGGTCCAGGACATCGCCAAGGCCAAGTCGCTGCTCGCCGCGGCCGGCCACGGCTCGGGCTTCAGCACCCAGCTGGTCACCGAGAACTTCGTCGAGATCCCCCAGTACGCCCAGATCATCGCCCAGTCGGCCAAGGAGATCGGGGTCAACGTCGGCCTGAAGGTGGAGAGCTCGAGCCAGTACTACGGCAAGGCCACGTTCGGGACCTCCGACTGGCTCGACGCCACCATGAGCCTGGTCGACTACGGCCACCGGGGCGTGCCGAACGTGTTCCTGACCTCGCCGCTCGAGACGTACAACGCCAAGACGGGGACCGGCACCTGGAACGCCGCCCACTTCGCCAACGCGCAGTACGACAAGCTGGTGGCGCAGTACATCGCCGCCTCGGACCTGGGTACGCAGAAGACCCTCGCCGGGCAGATCGAGACGCTGCTGCTGGCGCAGACGCCGATCATCTTCGGGTACTTCTACAATTACCTGACGGCGACGACCAAGGGCGTGACCGGGGTGTACCCGACCGCGGTCGGGCACCTGTTCCTGTACGACGCCGCGAAGAGCTAGGGCCTCCTGAGCTAGCGCACTCCGGGGCTTCCGGAGTGCGCTAGCTCGGGAAGGGAATGCAGCCCTGATGGCTACCGAGAAGCGAGCCAGGCCCGACACGCACGGACACGATCACGGGCACCACCACCGCGATGTGTCCGGCGGCTGGCTTCGGCCGGCTGTGTTCGGCGCCATGGACGGCCTGGTCACCAACGTGTCGCTGATCGCCGGGGTGGGGGGCGGCGGCGGGAGCGCGCACACCATCGTGCTCACCGGCCTGGCCGGCCTGGCCGCGGGCGCGGGCTCGATGGCCGCCGGGGAGTACGTGTCGGTGTCCTCGCAGAACGAGCTCGTCCAGGCCGAGGTGAACAAGGAACGGCTCGAGCTGGAGAACAACCCCGTGTTCGAGCAGGCGGAGCTGGCCACCATGCTCCGGGCCCGCGGCGTCAGCGCGGTCACCGCGCGGCAGGCCGCCGCGGAGATCTCGGCGTACCCGGACAAGGCGCTGGCCGTGCACGCGCTGGAGGAGCTAGGGGTAGACCCAGGCGAACTACCCTCGCCGGCGGTGGCGGCGGGCGCCTCGCTGGCCTCCTTCGCGGTCGGCGCGGTCATCCCGCTCATCCCGTACCTGGCCGGCCTGAATCTGATGGTGCTCGCGCTCGGGCTCGCCGCCGTTGCCGCGATCGCCGGCGGAGGCATGGTGGCCCGGCTGACCAGCCGGCCGTTCTGGCGGGGCGCGATCCGGCAGCTGATCCTAGGCGCCTGCGCCGTCGCGGTCACCTACCTGATCGGGGTGGGCGTCGGTCACGTAGCCGCCTGAACCGCGGTCGCTGGTGCTCTGGTTCCGGTTCCGGTCCTGGCTCCGGTTCTGGTTCTGGTTCCGGCTCCGGTTCCGGCGGGACAAGATGAGGGCAGTGGCCACGGCGGCGGTGAGCGCCGCGGTCAGGTGTCCGACCGCGGCCACGTCGAGGTGGCTCAGACCGCCGAAGACCTGGCCGGGAAACACCAGCACCGCGAGGTCCACTACGGCCAGCGCGCGCACCAGCCAGCCGCCGCAGGCCAGCGCGATCACGATGGCCGACAGCACCACATAGGACGGGCCCACGTCGCTGATGTGCCGGTTCGCGGCGGAGAGCTGGCCGGCGTCGATCCGGTAGGCGAGGATGCCCTCGCTGACCAGGGATCCGATCACGTGCCCGCCCAGGCAGACCAGTGCTGTCCTGGTGTTGCCGAGGGCACGGTTCGCGCCGAAGACGGCCGGCGCGATGAGCGCCGGCCAGGCCGCGAAGAACCCGGACGTGACGAACGCGGAGACCAGCAGCGGGCCCACCGGCTCGTGTTCCAAGTTGGCCACGTTCGTACTGGCCCAGGCGATCAGCCGGGCCTGGGCGTCCGGGTCCAGCAGGGTGTAGGCGAGCCCGGCGGCGACGACACCGGCCAGATACGCCACGGCGAAGCCGTAGCGTTGCAGCAGAACCCGCGCCACCACCTCAGCTGGCCGGGCTGGTCTGAGCGGGGCTGGTCTGAGCCGGGCTAGTCTGAGCCGGGCTAGTCAGGGCCGGGCTGGTTGGGGCCTTCTTGGTCAGGGCCTGCCCGGCGACCGGGACGCCGAGCTGCAAGACCAGCCAGATGCGGCCGGGGTCGGAGAGCAAGCGCGGCTCGGTCAGCGGGTCCCCGTCAACGACGATCAGGTCGGCGAGCTTGCCCTCGGTCACCGTGCCGATGTGCTCACCCAGACCGAGCGCCTCGGCCGCGGTCCTGGTCGCGGCGACCAGCGCTTCGGCCGGGGTGAGCCCGTGGTGCACCATCCGCTGGATCTCCAGCCCGGTGGCCAGGCGCACGTCACTGCCGAGCGCGATCGGCACGCCCGCCAGGCGGGCGGCTCGCATGCTGGCCGCGCCCTGCTCGAGGTTGAACTGCGCCAGCCCGGTCAGCATGGGAGGCATCCCGGGATCGGCGTGCGCCGCGTCGGCGCCGAGCGGCTTCCCCGGCCCGGCCGCCGGGTCGATCGCCTCCCCCATTCCGGCCATCCAGTAGTAGCCCGACAGCGTGGGCACCAGGACCTGTCCCCCGGCGGCCATCGCCTCCAGCAGGTCCGGTCGCTGGTGCAGGTACATACCGTGCTCGATGGTATCCATGCCGTGCCTGATCGCCGCGGCGCAGCCGTCCAGGCCCTCGGCGTGCGCGGCCACCCGGTAGCCCAGCCGATGCGCCTCGTCGGCGACGGCGGCCAGTTCCGGCTCGGTGAGCTGAAGCGGATCGGGGTCCTCGAGTTCGTTGGATCGAGCGCCGGTCGTCATCACCTTGACGAAGTCCGCGCCGTACCGGATCTGTTCCCTGACCGCGCGCCTGATGTCGTCCGGACCATCCGCCTCCCGGTACATATCGCCGTAGAAGCGCCCGCCCGGTGCCGTGGCCGAGATGATTTTCCCGCAGGTCAGCAGGCGGGGACCGCGGAACGCGCCATAGCGCATGGCCTGCCTGGCCTGCTGCGGCATCAGCCCCTGCGACCCGCAGACCCGGATGGTGGTTACGCCGAAGCGCAGGTAGTCACGGAGTTCGGCCTGCAGGAAGTGCGCCGCGACCCCCGGCAGTGCTTCCTCGGCCCCATTGGCGGTGTGCGGCACGCGGCCGGACGCGTGGGTGTGCGCGTCGGTCAGTCCCGGCATCAGCACCCGCCGGCCTAGGTCGACCGGGCGAGCGCCGTCCGGGCACCGCTCCCGGTCGTCCGCGACGCGGCGGATGACACCGTCTTCGACCAGGATCGCGGTATTCTCGCGCAGCGCCGCCCCGGTACCGTCGAAAAGCCGCGCCCCGGTCAGCCAGAGCCGTTCCGCGGCAGGCGCCGGAGCCGCGATCAGTGCCGGGAACCGATGCGTCACGTCGTTACCACCCTTTCCTGTCTTCTCACGGGTACCCCAGACTGTTGTAACGCACTCCGCGCCGCGGCTCCCACGGCGGCCGGCCCAGGCCGCGGCAAGCCGTCGCGCAAGGTGGTTGGGCGGCTGGGATGCGCAACAGTGGTCAGGGTAATAAGTCGGGGCGCAAGAGCATCAGGGGTAGCGGGCGGCCGGGGACACGGGCGGGAGGGCGGGTGCCTGGTAACCCTGGTCCACTCGGGCCTGCTCAAGAACGGGAGGGCTACTGAGTGGTAAGGTGCCCCGTGGTTATCTTGAACCGCCCGCTGCGCATCGCGCTGCTGTCGTATCGCAGCAAGCCGCACTGCGGCGGCCAGGGCGTCTACGTGCGCCACCTGAGCAGGGAACTCTGCGGGCTCGGGCACCACGTCGAGGTGTTCTCCGGCCAGCCGTACCCGGAACTGGACCCGGGTCCGGTGCTGCGCGAGGTGCCCAGCCTGGACCTGTACCGCGACAGCGACCCGTTCCGCACCCCGCGCTGGGGCGAGTACCGCGACTGGGCGGACGTGCTGGAGACCGCGATGATGTGGGGCGGCGCCTTTCCCGAGCCGCTGACCTTCAGCATCCGGGCGCTGCGGGTCCTGGCCGAACGGGCCAGCCACTTCGACGTGGTCCACGACAACCAGGGCCTGGGCTACGGGATGCTCGGCGTGCGCCGGGTCGGACTGCCGCTGGTGACGAGCATCCACCACCCGATCAGCGTGGACAAGCGGATCGACCTGGCCTCGTCGGGCAGGCTCGCCGCCCTCAACAAGCGGCGCTGGTACGGGTTCGTCCGGATGCAGGCCCGGGTGGCCCGGCGGCTCGCCGGAACCGGGCCGCTGATCACCGTGTCCGAGTCGTCCCGGGACGACATCTGCCGCGACTTCCGGATCCGGCCCGAGCACGTGCGCATCATCCCGCTGGGCGTGGACACCCGGATATTCCGGCCGCCTACCCAGCCCAGGGTGCCGGGCCGGATCGTGGCGGTGACCAGCGCCGACTCGCCGATCAAGGGGACCGGCACGCTGCTGCGCGCGGTGGGCAAGCTCGTCACCGACACCGACGCGCACGTGGTCATCGTGGGCAAGCCCGCGCCCGCCACCGAACGGCTGGCCGCGCAGTTGTCCCTGGCGGACCGGGTCACGTTCACCCGCGGCCTGTCCGACGAGGCGCTCTCGGCCCTGCTGGCCAGCGCGGAGATCGCCGTGGTGCCGTCGCTGTACGAGGGTTTCTCGCTGCCCGCGGTGGAGCACATGGCCTCCGGCACCCCGCTGGTGGCGAGCCGGACCGGGGCGCTGCCCGAGGTCACCGGCGACGCCGCCGTCCTGGTCACGCCGGGCGAGGACGAGGAACTCGCGGCCGTGCTGCGCCGGCTGCACCACTCCCCCGCCGAGCGGGACGCGCTGGCGGACCGGGCCCTGCGCCGCGTCCGCGAGCGGTTCGCGTGGTCCGCGGTGGCCGAGGCCACCGCCGGGCAGTACCTGGCCGCGATGGAAGGGCTGGCCACCACGAAGGGACAGGCACGAAAGGACAGGCCGAGTGCTGACCGTTGACTTCCGCCGGTTTCCGGTCCGGCCCGGCCACCGCGTGCTCGACCTGGGCTGCGGCGGCGGGCGGCACGCGTTCGAGGTGTACCGGCGTGGCGCGGACGTCGTGGCCTTCGACCTGGACCCGGCCGAACTGGCCCCGGTGACCGGGATGTTCGGCGCGATGCGGACGGCGGGCGAGGCCGCAGCGGAGGCGGGCGCGACCGCGATCTCGGGGGACGCCACGGCCATGCCGTTCGGCGACGGCATGTTCGACCGGGTGATCGCGGCCGAGGTGCTGGAGCACATCGGTGACGATCAGCGGGCGATGAACGAGCTCGCCCGGGTGCTGCGGCCGGGCGGCCTGGCCGCGATCACGGTGCCGAGCTTCCTGCCCGAACGCGTGTGCTGGGCGTTGTCCACTGAGTATCACGAGGTCCCCGGGGGGCATGTGCGCATCTATACACGGGTCGAACTGCAAGCCAAACTGGCCCGGGCCGGGTTGACCGCGCTCTGGCACCACCACGCGCACGGGCTGCACTCGCCGTACTGGTGGCTCAAGTGCGCGGTCGGTGTGCACAACGACAAGCACCGGCTGACCAGCGCGTATCACCGGATGCTGGTCTGGGACATCATGCGCGGGCCGGCCGTGACCCGGCTCGCCGAACAGGCGCTGAACCCGCTGATCGGGAAGAGCCTGGTGGTGTACGCCGTGAAGGCGGCCCCTGGGCGGACGGATGGCTGAGGGGCAGCAGACCATCGGGGAAGCGCTGGAGCGGGTTGACGTGCTGGCGACCGGTGAGTCCATCGCCCGGGTGCAGGACCGGTCCGGGGCGATCGCCTGGCCGGACGGGCACGTGGACGCCTGGGATCACGTGGAGTGCGCGATGGCGCTGAGCGCCTGCGGACTGCGCGAGCCGGCCCGGCGGGCCTACCGGTGGCTGCGCGAAACCCAGCGCGCCGACGGCTCATGGGCCCGTTCGGTCGAATCCGGGCGCGTCACCGATCCGGCGGCCGAAAGCCATCACGCCGCCTACGTCGCCGTCGGCGCCTGGCACGAGTACCTGGTGACCGGCGACGAGCGGCACGCGCTGACCATGTGGCCGACGGTACGGCGCGCGGTGGGCTGGGCGCTCGGCCTGGGCACGACGCGCGGCGAGGTGCTCTGGGAGCGGGACGCGGCCGGCCTGCCGGGGACGTACGCGCTGCTGTCCGGGTGCGCGAGCATCCACCAGAGCCTGCGCTGCGCAGTGGCGCTGGCCAAGCTGGCCGACGACCCGCGGCCGGACTGGGAGCTCGCGGCGGACCAGCTCGGGCACCTGGTGGCCCGGCACCCGGAGGCGTTCGCGGACAAGAGCCGGTTCGCCATGGACTGGTACTACCCGGTGCTCGGCGGCGCGGTCCGCGGCGAGGACGCGGACCGCCGGCTGGCGGCGGAGTGGGACACGTTCGTGGTTCCCGGTCTCGGGGTCCGGTGCGTAAGCGACGAGCCGTGGGTCACCGCGGCCGAGACCTGCGAACTGGTCATCGCGCTGGACGCCTGCGGGATGCGCGACCGGGCGCTCGAGGTGTTCGCGAGCGTGCAGCACCTGCGCCACCAGGACGGCTCCTACTGGACCGGCTGGCAGATCGCCAACCAGGCGCCGTTCCCGCGGGAGCGATCGAGCTGGACCGCGGCCGCGGTGGTGCTGGCGGCGGACGCGCTGGCCGGCTTCAGCGGCGGCGCGGGGATCTTCAGGGACGCCGACGACGAGGCGGGCCAGCCCGGGGACCGCACCGCGTGCGGCTGCGAGCCAGCCGGCCGCGCCTAGGGAGCCGAACGGGCCTGGGGTCAGCCGATGCCGTCGCCGGTGCGCTCCAGCAGGCGCAGCGAGCCTGCCCCGGGGATTTCCGTGAACGCGCCGGACTTCAGCGCCCGCTGGTAGATCCGGTACGGCGCCTGGCCGCCGTCGGCCGGGTCGGGGAACACGTCGTGGATGGCCAGCACGCCGCCCGGCGCGACCCACGGCGCCCAGCCCTCGTAGTCGGCGACCGCGGCGGCGTCGGTGTGGCCGCCGTCGATGAACACCAGGCCGAGCGGCGTCCGCCACAGCCTGGCCACCTCGGCGGACCGGCCCACCACGACCACCACGTCGTCCTCGATCCCGGCCGCGGCCAGCGTGGCGCGCAGCCTCGGCAGCGTGTCCAGGCGGCCAGTGCCCGGGTCGACGAAACCCGGGTCGTGGTACTCCCAGCCGGGCTGGTGCTCCTCCGAGCCGCGGTGGTGGTCCACGGTGACGACCAGCTGGCCCGCCTCGCGGGCCGCCGCGGCCAGGTAGATCGTGGACTTGCCGCAGTAGCTGCCGACCTCGAGCACCGGCCCGCAGCCGGCGTAGCGCGCGGCCGCGCCGTATAGGGCCAGGCCTTCGGCAGTCGGCATGAAGCCGGTGGCCGCCTCGGCCGCGCGCAGCAGTTCGGCGTTCATGATGCGCACGGTACCTCGTTGACATCCTCCCCTGCCCGAAGGCGGGGGATTCCAGCCACTACGCCGATTGGAGCAGCAGTTGAGGTTCACGGTTCACAGGCCGGGTAACCCCGTCGCCTCCCCGCGCAGTCACGGCGTGCCCCGCCGCGATGTTCCGGGCCGCGTTCACGTCTGCGTGGTCGGCGAAACCGCAGGCCGTGCACACGAAGCGCGCTTGGCGGACGTTCTGGCCGGGTGCCCCGGCGGTCCCCTTGGCCGAGAGCGTCATGCTCCTGATTCGCAAGTCCTCGACCCTGATCATGTCGAACCGGCGCGCGATGTCCGTGGATGCCTTCTCGGCCCCGTCCTTCCGCGCATCTGCCTCGCGGGCGCGCAGCCGCGCCACGGTCAGCTTGACCCCTGCTCGCCGGTTCGACCCCCGCTTGGCACGGGCAAGCCTACGCTGAAGGCGCCTCAAACGCTTGTTGCGCCTCGCGCTCAGCCCCGGTGCTGTCAGCAGGGCCGAGGTCTCGACGCCGCAATCGTAATGACGATGCTTGTCGCGGTTACCGGGGCACGCACCGCGGTCCATTCGGTAAGAATTGCCCCTGGTCGTATGCGGATCAGCGCCTGGTCAGGCGGGACAGGCGGCGCAGAGCCTCGGTCAGCACCTCGGGGCGCTTGCAGAAGGCGAAGCGGACGTGGCCGCGGGCCGCTTCGGGGTGGTCGTAGAAGATGGCGGTCGGGATGGCGACCACGCCGGCGCGATCCGGCAAGTTCCGGCAGAACTCCACGCCGTCCTGGAAACCCAGGGGCTTGATATCCGCGGTGACGAAGTAGGTGCCCTGCGGCTGGTAGACCTCGAACCCGATCTCGCTCAGCCCGGCGCACAGCAGGTCGCGCTGGGCCATCAGGTCGTCGCGGAGCCTGGCGTAGTACTCGTCCGGCAGCGCGAGCGCCTCGGCCACGGCGTACTGGAACGGGCCGCCGCTGACGAAGGTGAGGAACTGCTTGGCCGTCTTCACCGCGGTCACCAGCTCCGGCGTGGCCTTGACCCAGCCGATCTTCCAGCCGGTGAAGGAGAATGTCTTGCCGGCGGAGGAAACCGAGACCGTTCGGTCCCTCATGCCGGGGAACCGTGCGATGGGCACGTGCTCGCCGTCGAAGACGAGGTGCTCGTAGACCTCGTCGGTGACCACGAGCAGGTCGCGCTCGACGGCCAGCGCCGCGATGGCGGCGAGCTCGTCGCGGGTGAAGACCGAGCCGGTCGGGTTGTGCGGGCTGTTGAGCAGGATGAGGCGGGTACGGGGTGTGATGGCTTTTGTGAGTTCGGCCAGGTCGGGGCGGAAGTGCGGCGGGCGCAGCGTGACCGGCACGCGGACGCCGCCGGCCATGGCGATGTTGGCCGCGTAGGAGTCGTAGTAGGGCTCGAACGCGATCACCTCGTCGCCCGGCTCGACCAGCGCGAGCATGGCCGCCGCGATCGCCTCGGTGGCACCGGCGGTAACCAGGATCTCGCCGTCCGGGTCGTACCGAAGGCCGTAGAACCGCTCGTCGTGCGCTGCGATGGCCTGGCGCAGCTCCGGGACCCCGGGGCCCGGCGGGTACTGGTTGCCGCGGCCGGCCAGGATCGCGTCGGCCGCGACCTGGGCGATCTTGGCCGGGCCGTCCCGGTCAGGGAAACCCTGGCCCAGGTTGACGGACCCGGTGACCAGGGCGCGCGCGGACATCTCGGCGAAGATCGTGGTGCCGAGGCCCTCCAGGCGCCGGTTCAGCAGTGGTCGGCTCATGAGCCCAATGACATCACGCGTTCGGCGGCTAGGCTGCAAGGTATGCGAGTCGCACTGTGCCAGATACCGGTCAGCTCACGGCCCGAGGTCAACTCCGGCCGGGTCAGGGACGCCCTGGCGGAGGCCGCCGACAAGGGCGCGGACCTGGCGGTGTTCCCCGAGGCGACCCAGGTCAGGTTCGGCTCGGACCTGCGCGCCGCGGCCGAGCCGCTGGACGGCCCGTTCTGCTCCGGGCTGGCCGCCGCGGCCAAGCAGACCGGGGTGGCGCTGGTGGCCGGGGTGTTCGAGCCCGCCCCGGGCGGCCGGGTGCACAACACCGCGGTGGCCTACGACGGGACCGGCGAGCTGGTCGCCGCCTACCGCAAGCTGCACCTGTTCGACGCGTTCGGCCACCGCGAGTCCGACGAGGTGGCGCCGGGGTCCGCGCCGGTCGCGTGCACGCTCGCCGGGGTTCGCGCCGGCCTGGCGATCTGCTACGACGTGCGGTTCGGCGAGCTGTCCCGGGCGCTCGCGGTGGCCGGGGCCGAGCTGCTCGTGCTGCCCGCCGCCTGGGCGGCCGGCTTGTTCAAGGAAGAGCACTGGGTCACCCTGGTGCGGGCTCGTGCCATCGAGAACACCATGTGGGTGGCGGCCGTCTGCCAGGTGCCCGACCCGGACGAACCGCCCACCAAGGCCGCGACCGGCATCGGGCGCAGCATGCTGGTCGACCCGCTCGGCGTGGTCCGGGCCGACCTCGGGCCCGCGGTCGGCGTGACGGTCGCCGAGGTCGACACAGGCCTGGTGGCGACCGTCCGGGCCAGCCTGCCCAGCCTGGCCAACCGCCGCGACGACGTGTTCGGCCCGCCTCCGCCGGTCAGCGGCGTGTGACCGGCATCAGTGGCAGGAGCCTCGAATCCCATGATCACGAAGACTTTTGTACCCTATAGAGTAGTAAATCCTTCGCGATCATGAAGGAATCGTACTCCTATGCGTATCTCGGGACTGAACATGTGCTTCTTGACGCACAGCGAGACGTACTCCCTAAGGTGCCGCTGTCGTTAGTACTGGTGGGCATCCACGCCTTTGCCGTGTTGCCGGTGATGCCGGAGTGACGAAAGCGGCTCCGGTCCGCGTCACGCCCGTCCGACCGATGTCGCTGTGGTGCGCCCCGCTACCTGACCGGGGCTTGCCAGAAGACGGGCTGCTCGCCGGCCGGGGAGGCGGTGAAGCCGACGCCGGTCACCGTGCTGCCGGCCACGGCGAGGCCGGTGATGGCCTGGATGCCCGGCCCGGTCAGGCCCTTGCCGGCGGGTTCGGCCGCCCGCCAGGCCGAGCCGTCAGCCGACGTCCACACCACCACGTTCTGGTGGCCCGGGGTGCTGCCGTAGCTGCCGGTGGCGGTGAAGGTGCGGCCGGCCGCGACCAGGGCGGTGACCGAGGCCAGGCCGGGCGGCAGCGGGAGGGCGGATTCGGCCCAGCTGGCCCCGCCATTGGCCGAGCTGGCCGCGAACGGCACCGCCCGGCCCGCGGTGGTGACCGCGGTGCCCACGGCGACCACGATGCGGCCGGCGCTCGCCACGTGCTCGAGCGTGGCCTGGGTGGAGCCGACTGGGATGGGCAGATCGGCCTGGCGCCAGGTCCGGCCGCCGTCGCCCGAGGTCCAGGCCGACGGCTGGTCGCCGTGCGAGCCCACCGCCACGAAACCTGCCCCGCCGGCGGTGACCGCGTTCATCTGCCGGTTACCGGTTCCGTCGAGCGCGCCCGCGGTGGCGTCCCCGCCACGCTGCCAGCCGGTCAGGGTGTCCGACCACCAGACCGCGGCCTCGGTGCGGACCGAGACGACCCGGCCGTTCTGCAGTCGCTTGACGTTCTGGTGGCCGACGACGACGTAGCCCCTGGTGTTCGCGGCCGCCTGCTCGGTGAACAGCCCGGACGCGCCGAAGACGCGCTCGCCGTCGGCCGCCTGCCAGCCGGTGCCGTCGGCGGAGACGACCACGACCGGGTGCTCCGGGGCGGACGCCGTGACGTCGCCCACCGCCAGCCAGCCCATCGGGCCGTGCGTCACGCTGGTCAGCCGCTGCGACCCGGGCCTGCTGAACACGGCCGGGAGGGCGCCGACGGCCCGCGTCCACGAACTGCCGCCGTTGCCCGAGGTCCACGCGGCGGGATAGCCGTTGGCGCTGCCCACCGCCACCTGCATGCTGTCCTGCGCGGCGATGCTGTTGACGGCCACCTGCGGCTCGACCGCGCCCCGGATCATCGCGATGTCCACCCGCCGCGCCGCGGCGTTCACCCCGGTCAGCGTGATTACCGGCTGGCGGGCGTCGGGGGCGTCGCTGATGCCCGCGGTGACCACGGCGCCGCCGGGGGCCAGCGCCACGCCGGAGACGTCCTGCGCCGCGGCGGTGCCGAACGGGCGGGCCTGGTGCCAGGTCCGGCCGTCGGCCGAGACGAACGCGGTCAGGTTACGGGCCGCCTGGCCGGTGACGCCCGTTTCTCCGGCCAGCACCGCTCCGTCAGGACCGCCGCTGGCCATCAGGGCGGTGAACCCGGCCGGGGCTCCGAGGGTGGCCCGGAACGTCCAGGCCAGACCGTTCGGCGAGGAAAAGACGTCGACGGCCGGCCGCCTGGCCACGGTGGCCGGCCGGAGCAGGACGAACCCGTGGCCTGCCGCCGCCACGCCGACGACCTGCGGCTGGGCCCCGTGCCCGGTGGCCGCGCCGGATACCGGCGCCCAGGTCGCGCCGCCGTCGGTGCTCAGCCAGGCGACACCGACCTGGACCGCCGCGGTCCGCCTCGGCCTGGTGGTCACGGCGTCCCCGGAGATCAGGATCAGCTGGCCGGCCGCCGCCACGGACGTGATGTCCAGGGCGTGGCCGTTACCCGCGGCCAGGCGCAGCCGGGCCGCGTCGAGCCGATCCCAGCTGGTCCCGTTGGCCGACAGGAAGATCAGCGGAGTGGCTTTAGCCTGGTCTCCGCCGGGGATGCTGGCGCCCACGGCGATGAACCCGTGGGCCGTCCTGGTCACCGCGTTGACCCGGTCACCGGGGCGTAGCGGCATCCCGTTTCCGGGTGCCAGCGTCCAGGTCCGGCCGTCCGCGCTGGTCCAGATCGAGCCGGGACCGAGGGCAACCCAGGCGCCCTGGGCGCCCGCCACGAAGATGGCGCCGTGCCCCGGCGGCGGCACGCCGCCGGCCGCGTCCCTGACCGCCCCCAGCCTCCAGGTACGCCCGTCGTCGCCGGACACGAAGAACTGCGCCCGCGGGATGCGGGTGCCGGCCTGCGACCCCACCGCCACGATCTCGTGACCGACGCTCGCGACCCGGCCCCACGACGGCGACGCCGAAGACCACCATGGCCAGGATCGGGATCGCCACCCTGATCCCCCAGCCGCGGAACTCCAGGCCGTTCACGAACTCCCGGGACCAGCGGCGCTTGACCGGCTGGGGCAGCAGCGAGCGGAGCAGGCCGGCCCATTCGGCGCCGGCCGCCCGGCCGGCCCCGGGAGCGTCCGCGGGCCGGCCCGGGGCGGGGGGCGGCGCCGGGAAACCGGCGCCGGGTCCGGTCGTCTCGCCGAACTCGAAGCCGGGCGGGATGATTACGTCGTCATCGGGCCAGGCCTGCGGCGGGGCCTGCATCGACGTCGGCTGGCTCACCGTCGGCGTGTACCGGAACCGGCGCGACTCGGCGGCCGGGGGGGCGGGATGCGCCCGGGGAACGCGCCCGTGGCCGGGCTGGCCCGGCGGGGGCTGGTGGGGCCCGCGGGCCGCGCGCGGGCGGCGGTGCTCGAACTCGAATCCGGGCGCCGTCCCGCTCCACGGATCGTCGTCGGGCTGACCGTGGGTAACCGGGACGCGTGGGATGGGCCCGGTGGCGGCACCAGGAAATGGACCGGATCCGGCACGCGAAGGCCGGGGACGCGGGGGACCCGGAGGGCCCCAGGCGCCGTCAGCCGCGGGATGGCCGGTCGGTTCCCTTGTCACCTGTGCCTTGCCGTCACTGTGATCTGCCCGGCCGATGGGCCCCGGTGGGAGCACAGCCAGCGCGGGCTAAACCGGGAAAACCATCTGCCATTGCCGCCGATGCTACCGGTCGGCACCTTGTGTGACAGGGACTTTCCGCTACGCCGCCGACGGAGCGGGGCGGCCAGTGACCCAGGCCACATCCGCACCACCAGGCGCCCTCGGTTCTTCAGGCCCTGGCCTGGATGGCGGCAGGTAGCCTTGATGGGCAGAACCGATCAACGCTTTAGATCTTCGGAAGAAGGTTTTCGGACGATGTCCGCCGTGTCTTCTGAGTCACACGAGCCAGCCGTCGAGCCGGGTCAGCCCGCCGCGGGACAGGCCGATTTCGGCGCCAACGAATGGCTGGTCGAAGAACTGTACCAGCGCTACCTGGCGGACCCCGGCTCGGTCGACCGGGCGTGGTGGAGCTTCTTCGCCGACTACCACCCCACCCTGCCCAACGGGACGGCCCCTCAGAGCCCCCAGCCCCAGACCCCGGCACCGGCATTGGCACCGGCGCCCGTGCCGGCTCCTCCGGCTCAGCAGGCCCCTCCGGCCGCTCCGGCCCGGCCCGCTCCCCCGAGCCCGGCGCCGCCGCCTCCTCCTCCTGCTCCTGCTCCTGCTGAGGGGGCTGAGGTCAGCAGGCTGCGCGGGGCGGCGGCCCGCACCGTCAGCAACATGACGGCCAGCCTGGCCGTGCCGACCGCGACCAGCGTCCGGGCGATCCCGGCCAAGCTGCTCGTGGACAACAGGATCGTCATCAACAACCACCTGCGCCGCGGCCGCGGCGGCAAGGTGTCGTTCACCCACCTGATCGGGTATGCGGTGGTCAAGGCGCTGGTGGCGCTGCCGGAGATGAACCTCGCCTACGCCGAGGAGAACGGCAAGCCGGCCATCGCCCGGCCGGACCACGTCAACCTGGGCCTGGCCATCGACGTGCGGACGGGCGACGGCAGCAGGCAGCTGCTGGTGCCGAACCTCAAGGCGGCGGAGGAGATGGACTTCCGCCAGTTCTGGACGACGTACGAGGACGTCGTGCGCCGGGCGCGCGCGGGCAAGCTCGCGGTGGCCGACTTCGGCGGCACCACCGCGACGATCACCAACCCCGGCACGATCGGCACCGAGCACTCGGTGCCGCGGCTGATGGCGGGGCAGGGCTGCATCGTGGGCGTCGGGGCGATGGAGTACCCGGCCGCCTACGCCGGGGCGTCCGAGGAGACCCTGGCCCGGCTGGCCATCAGCAAGTCGGTCACGCTGACCTCGACCTACGACCACCGGATCATCCAGGGCGCCCAGTCCGGCGAGTTCCTGAAGAAGATCCACGAGCTGCTGCTCGGCGAGGACGGCTTCTACGACGAGATCTTCGCCGCCCTGCGCATCCCGTACGAGCCGGTCCGCTGGGTCAGGGACTTCCCGGCCGGCCACGAGGACGACGTCGCCAGGTCCGCCCGGGTGCAGGAGCTGATTCACGCCTACCGGGTGCGCGGTCACCTGATGGCCGACACCAACCCGCTCGAGGTCACCCAGCGCAAGCACCCCGACCTGGACATCAACCTGCACGGGCTGACCCTGTGGGACCTGGAGCGCGACTTCCCCACCGGCGGGTTCGGCGGGAAGGCGCGGAT
>WNGR01005998.1_pt1 | contig 19877 bp, 20 predicted proteins | sample 5407581 | NCBI WGS metagenome assembly WNGR01 (sample SAMN13153383, study PRJNA577476) | soil metagenome | isolation source: 80 cm soil or saprolite under Garry oak tree replicate 2 | place: USA:California | collected 2016-06-15 | reverse complement strand
GTCCCGGCCGAACAACGTGAAGAACCACGGCGCGCCCGCCGCCAGGAAGGTCTCCCCCGGCTGGTCAACGGTGGCCAGCCGCAGCGCGGCCAGATCGTCAAGCGACCGCTCGAGCAGCGCGACCAGTCGTCGGTCGTCCGCGGTCACCGTCGGCCGCGCCCATTCGACCGGAGTCGACACGCCGGTGACCACGGCCGCCGGATCGGTGACCCGCAGCCGCCAGCCCACTTCGACGCTGGCGCGCGGCTTCAGCTCAACCGCCCAGCTCAGTTCCCCCCTGGTCACGGCAGCATCCGGGGCGACAACGGTGACGTCGATGCCGTCCCGACCCCAGGTCAGGCCACCGGGCGCGGCCCGCATCGGCACCGCGACACCATCCCGACCCGCCTTGACCAGCGCCATATCGATCAGATCTGCGGCCAACGCCAACCGAACGGTGGTGCGCACCGGCTCACGCGCGGTCGACGTGAGCACGATCCGCTCCACCACACCGTCCACCGTGGCCCGCCGATGCCGCTCGATCCGCACGGTCGGATCGGGTCCGTCGTCGCCGAGATCTCGAGCCAACAGGACGAACCGGCTGCGCCCCGTTCCGTCTGAAACGGTTCGGATCGCGGTCAACGACGTGCCGTCCAGGCTGAGCGACGCGCGGGACAGCACCCGCACGTCGGCGTGCAGCACACCGTGGCCCGGGCCGCCGATCTGTCCACTGTGGTCACTGAGTACGGCCGTCGGGGCCAGGACGCACACGTCGAGCGCGTGCAGCGCCGGTTGACGGTGAACCAAGATCCCTCCTCGGGTCGACGCGGGTTGACACGAACGCCGAAGACGAGTTAAGACTGTACCGCAACGATTTGAACGATCAAATATCCGACACCCACCGGGTGCCGGCGGGAGCGCCCATGGCCAACGACCGGCCGACCATCACCACGGTGGCCGAGCGCGCCAGGGTGTCGCGACAGACCGTGTCCAATGTGCTCAACGCACCGCATCGGGTGCAACCCGAGACGCAGCAACGGGTTCGCGCGGCCATCGCCGAGCTGGGTTACCGCCCGCACCGAGCCGCGCGGCAACTGCGCACCCACCGGTCCAACCTGATCGCCATGCGCATGGCCCCGTTCAGCGAGGACGACGCCGGTTCCGTACTGGATCGGTTCGTGCACGCGGTCACCGAGTCCGGCGAGCGGTTCGGCTTCCGCACGCTGGTGTTCACCGCGACCGACGACGGCGACGAGATCGCCAACTACCAGGATCTGCTCAATTCCTACGAACTGGACGCGTTCGTCCTCACCGGCACGCACCACCGCGACCGCCGCACCAGCTGGCTGCGCAAGCAGGGCGTCCCGTTCGTCACTTTTGGACGGCCGTGGGGCGTGCGTGCCAAGCACTGGTGGGTGGACGTCGACGGCAAGGCCGGCACCACTACCGCGACCGAACGCCTGCTGGACGCCGGGCACCGCCGGATCGGCTTCGTCGGCTGGCCGGTCGGTTCCGGTGTCGGCGACGACCGGCGCTCCGGCTGGGAGCATTCGCTGCGCGCGGCCGGCGTCGAGCCGGCCGGCCTGGTGGTCACGTGTGAGAACACCGTGGCCGAGGGCTACCGGTGTGCCACCGAGTTGGTGACCCGGCACAAGGCCGAGGCACTGGTGTGCGTCAGCGACACGCTGGCGCTGGGCGCGCTGGCCATGATCCGCGACCGGGTCAGCCGTGGCGGCACCGCGCTACCAGTGATCGGCTTCGACGACTCCCCCGGCGCCGCCGCCATGGGCCTGACCACCATCGCCCAACCACTACGCGAAGCGGCGGCGATCTGTGTGCGGCTACTGACCGCGTACCTGGACGACGGCGACCGCGACCCGGCGACCGACCACCACGTCCTGCTCGCACCACACCTGGTGATCCGAAATTCCGGGTGACGCCTCCCCCATTCCCCCACGAAGGAGTCGATCATGTCCCGTGACATCCGACCACTGGTGGGCGCAGCCGTGCTGGGCGGCGCGCTCCTGTTGACCGCGGCATGCGGCAGCGGATTCTCCGGTGGTGGCGCCCAATCCACCCAGAAGGCCGGCCCGGCGAGCATCCAGATCATGATCGCGTCGTCCGGCGCGGCGGAGACGGCGGCGGTCAAGCAGGCCGCGGCCGGCTGGGCCAGCAGCAGCGGCAACACCGCAACCGTGGTGCCGGCGCAGAACATCGACCAGCAGCTCGGCCAGGCGTTCGCCGGTTCCAAGCCGCCGGACGTGTTCTACCTGGACGCGGCCAAGGTCGCCGACTACGCCAGCGTCGGCGCGCTCTGGGCGTACGGCAACCAACTCGGCGACGCGAACGACTTCTACCCGACGCTGCGCAACGCGTTCACCTACAAGGGCACCTTCTATTGCGCCCCCAAGGACTTCTCCACCCTCGGCCTTGAGATCAACACAGCCATGTGGAGCCAGGCCGGCCTGACCAGCGCCGACGTGCCGACCACGTGGGACCAGCTGAAGACCGTCGCACAGCAGCTCAAGACCAAGGGCATGCTGCCGCTGGCGATCAGCCCGACCCACGACCGGGTGGACGCCTTCCTGGCGCAGGCCGGTGGGCAGATCGTGAACTCGGCCGGCAAGCCGGTCGCCGACTCGGCGCAGAATCTCCAAGGCCTGCAATATGTTCAGGACCTGATCAAGAGCGGCCTGTTGGCCTACTCGTCCACTCTGGACACCGGATGGGGCGGCGAGGCGTTCGGCAAGGGCAAGGCCGTGATGACGATCGAGGGCAACTGGATCGAGGGCGCGCTGAAGTCCGACTACCCCAACGTCCAGTACAAGATCGTGCCACTGCCGGCCGGTCCGAAGGGCGCGGCGACGCTGGAGTTCACCCAGTGTTGGGGCATCAGCGCCAAGAGCCAACACCACGACCAGGCACTGGCCTTCGTCAACGCGATGACCAACCCGCAGCAGCAGCTCACGTTCGCCAAGGCGTTCGGCGTCATCCCGTCGCGCCAGTCCGCGCAGGCCACCTACGTCAAGGACTTCCCGACGGACCGGGCGTTCCTGACCGGCGCGCCGCACGGTGTCGGGCCGGTGAACGCGCCCAAGGTGGCCACCGTACTGTCCGACTACGACACTCAGCTCACGCAGTTGGCCACGGCCGACCCGAAGTCGATCCTCCAACGGCTGCAGAGCAACCTGTCCACCGCACTGGGTAGCTGATGGTCGCCCCGGTACTCACCAAGCCCGCCGCCGTCCCGACCGCAACGCGCCGGTCGGGACGGCGGCGGCGTGAGTCCGCGGCCGGTCTGCTGTTCGTGTCGCCCGCGATCGTGATGCTGCTGCTGTTCATGCTGGTCCCGATCCTGATGGCGTTCTGGGTGAGTCTGACGAAGTGGACCGGGCAGGGCAGCCCGTTCACCGGCGGGGTGCCGTTCGCGGGTGGCACGAACTACGCGGACCTGTTCGTGCGCAACGGCCTGGAGCGTCAGGACTTCATGACCAGCGTGCGCAACATCCTGTACTACGTGCTGCTGGTGGTGCCGTTGCAGACCGCGCTGGCGCTGGGCATGGCGTTGGTCGTCAACCGGCGACGCCTTGCCGGTAAGTCGTTCTTCCGTACCGCGTTCTACTTTCCGTCGGTGACCAGTTCGGTCGCGATCAGCATCGTGTTCCTGTTCATGTTCACCGGCGGCGGCGCGATCAACGCGGTGCTGTCCGTGTTCGGCATCCGCGGGCCGGCGTGGTTCAGCGACGCCGACGGCGTCATCCACGTGATCGTGTCCCGCTTCGGTGGCTCGCCGCCGGGGGTGTTGGTCAACCACGGCCTCTTGGGGCTGTCGTGGTGGGACTGGCTTTCCGGGCCGAGCGTGGCGATGTGCGCGATCATCGCGCTGGTGGTGTGGACGACCAGCGGCACGTTCATGCTGATGTTCCTGGCCGCGTTGCAGGACATCCCGGTCGAGGTCGAGGAAGCCGGCCTGCTCGACGGCGCGAACCGCTGGCAGCAGTTGCGTTACGTGATCCTGCCGATGCTGCGGCCGACCATGTTCCTGGTCGTCACGCTGGGGTTGATCGGGTCGTGGCAGGTGTTCGACCAGATCTACATCATGAGCCAGGGCGGGCCGGCCAAGACTACGCTCAGTCCCGCCTATGTCTCCTACGCGACCGGGTTCCAGGACCAGAACTTCCCGGCCGGCGCGGCCATGTCGTTCGTGCTGTTCGCGATCATCGTGCTGATGACCATGGGCCAGCGCTGGCTGCTGCGCGACCGTGACGCGGCCCGGGAACGCAAGGCCGCGCGGCGTTGGCGGCGGACATGACCCGGCGGCGCCGAACCGGCGCGTTGATCGGCGGTGGCCTGCTCCTGGTGGGCGCGCTGATCTTCCTGTATCCGTTCGTGATCCAGATCGCGTCCTCGTTCAAGTCCGAGTCCGACGCGGCGGCCAATCCACTGTCCCCGATTCCGCATCCGGCCACGATCGCCAGCAGCTTCACCAAGCTGTTCAACGGCACCACCGACTTTCCACTGTGGACGTTCAACTCACTGGTCGTGACGCTGTTCGTCACCGGCGGCCGGGTATTGCTGGACTCCCTGGCCGGCTATGCGCTTGCCCGGCTCCGGTTCCCCGGCCGCAAGCTGCTGTTCGCCGGCGTGATCGCGGTGATGGCCGTGCCGCCGGTCGTGCTGCTGATCCCGAAGTTCCTGGTACTGAACCAGATCGGCATCTACGACACGTACAGCGCGATGATCCTGCCACTGCTCGCGGACGCGGCCGGCATCTTCATCATGAAGCAGTTCTTCGAGTCCATCCCGATCAGCATCGAGGAAGCGGCCCGCATCGACGGCGCAGGCCCGTTCCGGATGTACTGGTCGGTGGTGCTGCCGATGGCCAAGCCCGCGCTAATCACGCTGACCATCCTGAGCTTCCAGGGCTCGTGGAACGAGTTCACCAACGTCCTGATCAGCGTGCAGAACCCGAACCTCTACACGCTGCCGCGCGGACTGGCCGACCTGGTCAGCGGCTCACTCGGCGCCGGCACCCAGTACCCACTGAAACTGTCCGCCGCCCTGCTGGCCACCATCCCGGTCGCCGTCGTCTTCATCCTGTTCCAACGACACTTCGTACGCGGCGGCAACGAAGGTGTCGAGAAATAGTACCTACGGTGAATCCAGAGCCCGGATCAGTTGGAGTAGTGCCTCCTGCGAGCTCACACTGAAGTCGACGCAGTGGAGTGAGTCCTCGATGGTTTCTCCCGGACCGATCTGATGGTCCGGCAGGGTACACTTCTCCAAGAGCACCGGGATGAGCCACCGCCGTCCTCTCGGCATGCGGCGGACACGCTCTACCGCGATGTTGAGCTGCTCATTCATGTCCGACTCGTCGTCCCAGTACCGTGGTGAGAAGCAGGCCACGAAGTAGTCGCTGTCGCCAATGGCCCGGCGGAACTCGTCCCGCCGGTGCATTCCAGGTTTCAATTGCCGATAAGCAACCCAAACATCGTGACCATAGACTTCGAGCAACGGCACGAGCTGGCGAATCACGTCCTCATCGGCCTTCGCATAAGAAACGAAGACCCGTTTGGGCGGCCGAATTGTCCGAGGCCGCTCACCAGGCATCACGAGACGCCTGCCCCGAGGACGTGGTCGAGCGCGGTTCGACGCCAACAGCTTCCGGTCGACTAACCATCGACTGGCCGGCTCACTTCCCGCAGCAGACCCATCAGCTCGCTCAGCCATGCCGACACCTCTCCGCGTCGCGGCAACCCCCGGTCCTGGAGCTCCGACCGGGGATTGCGACTTGACGACGGATGACGCCTGTCTTCCATCGCCGTCCAGATGAAGCTCGGCGAAACCATACTCGACAGACAGGAGTCCAAGAACGGCACCCGGACAGCACCGTCCGGCGTGTTGCAGAGTGTGCAACCTACGTTAAGAACAGGTCAAAAGCCTTGAGCGGCCGCTATATTCATCCGATCGGGCGATTCAGCCGGCGATCGGCGTCATGCCTTCAATGGTTGGTCGTCTCCTTCGGTTTCCCCAGTTTCCAATACGTCGAGAAAATAGCTACGAAGGTTGGTAGCCGCTGAGGATGTCGATCTCCGAGAGGAAGATTCGCCATTCGGTCTCGGCGATGCCGGCGGCCTCGGAACAGATGCTCTGTGCCTGCGCGACGAGTGGCGACGGCGGTGGCGAGGCGGAACCCAGGCCGTAGCATGGGATCGGCTGTTCAAGCTGGTTGAAGCTGTTCACGAACTTATCGGCCGCGTCGGTCACCGGGGCGTAGGTCGCCCGGTCCAGTGCGTTGAGCTTCTGTTCGGTGGCGGTGGCGACATTGGAAGCCGCCGTGAACTCGGCGCCGCACGTCTTGTCGGTCAGTGGCGTCGCGGCGCTGCACAGGTCGAAGTTCACGTGTGGGTTCGCCGCCGCTGCGGCCTTGTAGGCGTCCGCCACCTGGGGTAGAGCGTTGGAGTCGGGGTGGACGTGGGCGTGGGTCGGGGATGCGATGGCGCCGCCTTCGGGGGCGGTGGGTTGCCGCCGCAGGCTGTGAGCAGGAGTAGCCCGGCGGCGACGGCCAGTGTCACGTTGCGAATCCGTCCCATTGCCCACCTCTCCCTCGGTGGGATGAATCTAGTGCGTCCGTTCGGGACCGGTCCCGGACCGGAGTGGCAGCGTCACGTCGGGTGCCGGAGACTGGTGCGGTGGCAGGCTTCGAGGTGCGGGTGGCGCGGGCGTACGACTTGCCGGGGCCCGACGACGGTGCGCGGGTGCTGGTGGACCGACTGTGGCCGCGTGGCCTGGCGAAAGCCGGCGCCGCGTTGGACGAGTGGTGCCAGCAGGTCGCGCCGTCGGACGAACTGCGTCGCTGGTACGGCCACGATCCGGACCTGTTCGGCCAGTTCGTCGACCGGTACCAGGCCGAGCTGGCCGAACCCGATCGGGCGGCGGCGCTGGCCGCCCTGCGTGACCTCAGTCGCCGTCGGACGATCACCCTCCTGACGGCGACCAAGATGCTCGATGTCAGCCACGCAACCGTGCTTGCCCAAGCGATTCGCGAGCGTCCAACGTGATCCCACCACCCCGGCGCGGGGCCGCCTGTGACTTGTGCGTCGGGAGGTGGCGGTCGGCCCACTTCGGCCACGGGCGGCGGTCGGCGGGGATCTTCCTGGCCAGTGCGAGCATGGCCTGTGGGACCGTCAGGCGGTGCGCGGGTTCGGTCGCCAGCAGGCCGATCACGATCGGGGACAGTTCCAGCGGCAGTGTGGGGAAGCCGTCGATGTCGTCGATCAGTGCCTCGTACAGGATCGAACCGACGCCGTAACAGTCCATTGTGGGCGAAATCGGGCGGCATTCCTCCTGCTCGGGTGCTGCGTAGCCGGCGGTGCCGACGGGGTGGCCGGTCGGCTGCGGGGTGCCGATCCGCCGCGTCGAGCCGAAGTCGACCACGACCGGGCGGCCGTCGCGCAGGACTATGTTGGCGGGCTTGAGGTCCAGGTGGACCAGGCCGCGCCGGTGCAGGTCGGCGACGGCGGCGAGGATCTGTACGCCCAGCAGGGCCGCGTCGGTGACCGGTATCGGTCCGACGCGGTGGAGTTCCTCGTCCAGTGCCGGGCCGTCGATGTACTCCATCAGCAGGTGCGGCACCGCGTCGTTGGTGCCGTCGGCGATCAGGCGCGGCAGGGCCGGATGGGTCGCACCGGTGAGCGCGGTGACCTCCCGGCGCAGCGAGCGGATCGCCCGCTGGTTGGCCGTCTGGTGCGGGCGGGCCAGTTTCACCAGCACGGGGCACCACAGGTGGGTTGACCAGGCCAACCAGGTCTCGCACCGCGTGCCGACACCCAACCGGTCGACGGCGAGTGCGCCGCCGGGCAACGACTGTCCCTCCTGGTACCGCCAGACGGCCTCGCCGTCTTCGTCCAGGTCGTGTTTGTGGATCGGCATCATGCTGGGCCTCCGTGGGGCTGTCCGGCGGTTCACCACCCGGTGCGGTGAACCGCCGGCGGACATCAACGACGTGAACGGGTACGGCTGCGGTTGTTGTCGTCGCCCCCGCGGTCCCGGCCACGGTCGCCGCGGTGCGACATCGGTCCCTTGATCTCGATCACCGTGTCCAGCTCCTTCCTGTCAGACCCGGCTCGGTACCGGGACAGCTGTGGTGGCCCGATCCAGTTCGACCATGCGGTCGGCGATGGACGCGAGGTCGCGATCGTGGGTGATGAGCAGGACGGTGCGGGCCGCGGTCGAGCCGCGGATGGCGCGGACCACGGTCGCCGCCGAGTCCGGGTCCAGCGACGCCGTCGGTTCGTCCAGCAGCACGAGCGGCGCCGGGGACACCGCGGCGCGGGCCAGCGCGACGCGACGCCGTTGGCCGCCGGACAGCCGCACGCCGCCCTCGCCGACCGGCGTGTCGTAGCCGTCGGGCAGGGCCAACGCGAACTCGTCGACGAGTGCCGCACGACCGGCCGCCAGCACGTTGGCACGGGTGGCGCGGCGCGAACCGAACGCGATGTTCTCCGCGATCGTGGCGTCCAGCAACCACGGTTCCTGCGGCACGAAAGACATCCGGCTGCGCAGGCTGTACCGGTCGCAGGCCCGCACGTCGACGCCGTCGATCAGCACCCGGCCGGCGTCCACGTCGTAGAGCCGCAGCAGCAGGTGCAGCACCGTGCTCTTGCCGGCGCCGCTCGGACCGAACAGGCAGACCGTCTCGCCAACCGCCAAATCGAGTGTGAAGTCAGTCAACACGGGAGTACCTGGTTGATAGGCGAAACACACGCGCTCGAAGTGAACCCCTTTGTCCAACATCGGCGCGGTTCGGGCGTGCCGCACGTCCGTCACGGCGTCGGTGGCGGCGAACACCTCGTGCACCCGCGCCGCGCTGGCACCGGCCTTGGCCAGCGAGCCGGACAGCTTCGCCAGGCCGCGCACCGGCGAGTAGAGATCCTGGAGGTAGGCCAGCACGACGAGCAGGCTGCCCGTGGTCAGCGTCCCGGCGAGCACATGGGCGCCGCCGACCACCAGCACCAGACCGGCACCGCAGGCCAGCACCAGGTCCGCCATCGGGCTCCAGCGCGCCTCGACGCCGACCGACCGCAGGTCCACCCGCAGCAGCTCCCGGTTGCGGGCACCGAAGATCGAACCGGCCCGGGTGGTCCGCCCGAACGCCTGCACCGCGCGCACGTTGCGGATCAGGTCGTTGGTGGTCGCGGCCAGCCGCCCGGACTCCGACCGCGCGTCCTGCTGGGCGTCGCGCACCTGGCGGCGCTGCCGGACCGCGAGCATCGCGAGGATCGGCACCACAGCCAGCCCGACGAGCGCCAGTTCCGGGTCGACCGCGGTGAGCACGGCGAGGACGGTCACCACCATCACGGTGTCGGGCAGCACGGTCGTGGTGACCGCGACGATGCCGTCCAGCACCCGCCCGACGTCCGTGGTCAGCCGGGACACCAGCTCACCGCTGCGCATCCGGTCGTGCCAGCGCAGCGACAGGGACATCGTCCGGTCGAACATCGCCTGCCGCAGGCTCGCGCCGATCCGCTCCGCGGCCCGCTCGCCGCACAGCGTGCCGGCCACGTCGAGCAGCCCGACGGTGGCGTTGAGCAGCACCAACGCGACACCGGCCAGGACCAGCAGCACCAGTGGCGGCACGCCATTCAGCAAGCCCCCGAGCGGCCGGTGGTTGATCGCGTGATCAACGGCCAGCGCCAACGGCCACGGCTCGGCCAGCAGCACACCGGCCCGCAGCAGCGCCAGCGCCGCCGACCCCGCGAGCGCGGGGACATACGGCCGGGCGGCCGGCGCGGCGACGCGCAGCGTGAGCGGGAACGGGAGCGGCACATCCATGATGTTGGTCGCGTCCTGGTTCGATCGGCCATTGGACGTTAGTGCTAGACCAAAGAGGGAGTCCGGATAGGACGGCGTGTCCCCTAGGCTCCTTGATATGTGGTTCGGACGCGCACGGGGCTCGGGCGAGCCGTTGTCCACCACCGGGCTCGTGGCCCGGTTCACCGGGGCCGGGATCGTCATGCTGGTGTCGCTGGCCGCCCTGTTGGCGTACATCGCGCGGCAGGCCGGCACCGAGCAGGCCGTGACGGCCGCCGCGCAGACGACGCTGGTCACCGCGCGTGGCGTGGCCGAACCTCGGCTGGACGGGGCCTTCGTCGCGGGCGATCCGGCTGCGCTCGCGTCGTTCGACGCCGCGATGCGCCGCTACGTGCTGCAGGGCTCCCTGGTCCGGGTGAAGGTGTGGAACGCCAACGGCACCATCATCTACTCCGACCGTCCCGAACTCATCGGGATCACGTTCGGGCTGGACCCGAATGAGAGGGCTGCCCTGCAGCAACAGGGCAGCACGTCGGAAGTGACCGATCTCAGCCAGCCGGAGAATCGGTACGAGATCCCCTACGGCAAGCTGCTCGCGGTCCACATCGGGGTCAAGAGCACGACCGGCGTGCCGCTGCTGTTCGAGAACTACTACCGGTACGACGCGGTCACCCAGGCAGGCGAGGCCGCGTGGCGCCAGTTCGCGCCGCCGTCGCTGGCCGCGCTGCTGGTGCTGGAACTCGTGCAGATCCCGTTCGCGTGGTCCATGGCGCGGCGGCTGCAACGCCAGCGGGCGGAACGGGAACGGCTGCTGCGGCACGCAGTGGACGCGTCGGACGCCGAACGGCGCCGGATCGCGGGCGAACTGCACGACGGGGTCGTCCAGGAGCTCACCGGGCTGACCTACGCGATGGACGCGGCCCGGCTCGGGCAGCCCGACGAGGCACAACGCGCCGAGCTGATCTCTACCACCGCGACCCGGCTGCGCGCCAGCATCGGTTCGCTGCGGTCGCTGCTGGTCGACATCTACCCGCCCAACCTGGCCGAGGAGGGCCTCGCGTCGGCGCTGGCCGAACTGGCGGACGGGTTGGAGCGCAAGGGCATTGACGTGCAGCTGGACACCGACGGCGCCGACGGGCTGTCGCTGGAGGTGTCGGCCCTGCTGTTCCGCGCCGCCCAGGAAGTGGTGCGCAACGTCATCGCGCACAGCGGCGCCAGCGCCACGACGATCAGCGTCGTGCACCGCGACGAACTGGCCACCCTCGTGGTCGACGACGACGGTCGCGGCTTCGACGACGTCGAACTGGACGAGCGGGCCGGCAACGGCCACTTCGGCCTGCGGTCGATCGGCGACCTGCTGGCCAGGGCGGGCGGCGGGCTGTCCGTGCGGGCCGCGCCCGGCCAGGGCACGCGAGTGGAGGCCGAGGTGCCGGTGCGATGATCCGCGTCCTGATCACCGACGACCACGCCATCGTGCGCACCGGACTGGCCCAACTGCTGGGCACCACGGACGATCTGGTGCTCGTCGGCGAGGCGGCGGACGGCGCCCGTGCCGTCGAACTGGCCGCCGAGCTGCGCCCGGACGTGGTGCTGATGGACCTGTCCATGCCGGGTACGGACGGTGTTCGGGCGACCGCGAGCATCGTCGGGGACAACCCTGACGTGCGGGTACTGGTGTTGACGTCGTTCTCCGACCAGACCCGGATCCTGGACGCGCTGGAAGCGGGCGCCGACGGCTACCTGCTCAAGCACAGCGAGCCGGAGGTGATCCTGGCCGGCATCCGTGAGGTGATGACCGGCGGCTCACCGTTGGATCCGAAGGCGGCACGGGTGCTGCTCACCCAACGCCGTGCCGGCTCGTCGTCCGGGTCGGGTGTCCGGCTGACCGGGCGGGAACGCGAGGTACTACGCATGGTCGGCGACGGCCACCCGAACAAGGTCATCGCGCGGCGCCTCGGGATCAGCGAGCGGACCGTCAAGGCCCATCTGACCAGTGTGTACCAGCGGCTCGGCGTCACCGACCGGACGCAGGCCGCGCTGTGGGCCCAGCGCCACACCGAGTCCGACCCCCACCAGGAGTCCTAGCACCATCGGACACTGGGCCGTAGCGGCACGACGCGGCACAATCGTTTGTATGACCGCCGAGGAGGACACCCGGCGCCGGCCAGTCATCTTCCAGACGCATGCCGAGCGGACCGCCGCCAACCGGCGGCGGCCGACGCGCGTCCTGGCCGGGGCCACCCTGCTACTGCTCGCCCTGGCCGGCGCGGCCGGCGTGGCGCTGGGCGGATCGGCGGTGTGGTCGGGTGTCGGCCCCAATCTGCCCAACAACACCCCCGCGCCGCTGTGGCCCCAGCCGATCACGGCGACCAACGCACCGGCGCTGGCCGGCAACAGCACCCCCTCGACCCACGACAATCCCGCGACCCACGAGAACCCGGCAGCACCGACGACCACCGGTGACCGGCAGAGCGGCAAGGGCACCAGCGGTAGCGGTGGTAGCGGCAAGAGCGGTCGCGGCGGCTCGTCGAGTGACGGCTGATACCGCTTACCGCACCACCTGGACCTCGTCACCCGCCCGGAGCGTGTTGAAGAAGGTCACGGCCGCGGCGTGCGACAGGTGTACACACCCGTGCGATGACACCCTGAGGCTGCCCTCGTGGAACGCGTCACCGCCGTGGAAGAACACCGAATACGGCATCGCGGCGTGGTAGATCGTGCTCACGTGGTGCAGATCCTTGAACGTCACACGGAACGTGCCCGGCGCGGTCGGCGCGCTGGGCCGCCCGGTTCGCACGGCAACCGGGCCGTAGTCCACGACACCGTTGCGCATCAGCCAGGCCTGCTGGGTCGACAGGTCGACGCAGGCCCGCGCCGCCGCCGAACAGGGCGTTGCCGGTGCGGCAGCGGCCTGGCCGGGCGCGGCCACCATCCAGGCGGCGCTGGTCACCGCCGCAACGCCGATGGCCACCAGAATCGAGAGAGGTCGTCCGCTGGTCATGAGATCGCCTCCTACCGGTGCGGTTCGACTGTCTCACCGATTTGGTTACCCCGCGCACTCAACGACTACGCATCGCGTAGCCGGAGAACGAGCCCACCGACGAGCAGGGAACCCAGCGCCCAGGCAGCGAGCACGCCGAGGCCGGCCCACGGCGCGATCGGTTGGGCGGCGACGTTGACGGTGGTCTGGACGGTGCCACCGCGGGTCGCCGATCACGGCCGCGACGATCGGCACCAGGTACAGCACACCCAGCACGAGCCCGATCGCCATCGCGGCGTCCCGGACGGCCGCGGCGACACCGAGGCTGAACCACCCGATCAACATCAGGTACAGCACCGAGCCGACAGCGGCCCGCAACACCGGCCCGTCGGTCAGCGACAACACATGGTAGCCATGCGCCGCGGTGAAACCGTTGCCCGGCAGCACAACTCGACCGACCACAATGGACGCCAGCACAGCAACCGTGCCGGCCGCCAGCACCAGCACGCTGACAGCGACACCTTTGGCCGCCAGCACTGTGGAGCGGCGTGGCACAGCGGTGAACGTCAGGCGCGCCATGCCGCTGCTGTACTCACCGCTGACCGCCAGCACCGCCAGGATCGCGACCATTGCCTGGCCCAACGCGACCCCGGTCAGACTGACCTTCGCCGGATCCTGGCCGCAGCTCAGGTCGGCGCACGTCACGGCGGTCGAAGCCGCGACCCCCAGCGCCACGGTCACCGCGACCACGGCCAGCAGCAGCCACGTCGTGCCGGCCAGCGTGCGCAGCTTCGTCCACTCCGCGTGCAGCGCGTCCCTCATGCGTCCCGCCGCCGCAACACGAGAACCGCGGCAGCGAGCGCGAGCGCGGTGTAGCCGCACAGCACGGCGAAACCGCCCAACGGCGACAGCGGGAAGTAACCGTCCGCCGGCGTGTAGCTGGCGGTGACCTGCGGATACGCCGGGATGCTCTGCTCGATCGCGAACGCGGCGGCCGGGGTCAGCCGCATCAGCCACTCCGCGGCACCCGCCGGCAGGACGGACGCGATCGCGAGAATGTAGGGCAGGACGATCGCCACGATCACGGCCGTGACGGCACCGGCGCTGCGCCGCAACAACGTCCCGACGGCCAGGGCGAGCACCGCGGCGACCGCCAGCAACGCCGCCACGCCGACGATGACCCGCAGTGTCGTCGGCACCGACACCGGCAACACGGTGAAACCCTTGGCCAGCTCCAAATGCCGGACCACCGGGACCGCGATGGCGGCCGCGACCAACCCGACCACGAACGTGACCCCACCGATCACCACGGCTTTCGCGGCCAGCACCCGGCCACGCCAGGGGCTCGCGGCAAAAGTGGTGCGGATCAGGCCGCGCCGGTACTCGCCGGTCATGAACATCGTGGCCACGACGATGATCGCGATCAGCCCGGCGAACGCGCCGACGAGGCTGCGCTCGATCTTCGAGCCGTCCCCTCCCCCGGCCGCGCCCGGCGCGATGTCGCCGGACCCGGTCAGCGTGAACGTGTCGCCGGCCCGCCGGAATCCGGGTGCCGCCGGCCCGTCCTGGCCGCCGACCGCGGCGCCGGTCCACGTGCCAGCGGGGCTGACCTGGTCGAAGCCGGCGGTAGCCACGGTCGGGCCGCCTCGGCGGCTCGATCCGCCGAAGGACTGGTCGATCACGGTATAGCCGGGTGACGCGACGAACAGTCCGGTTTGGACTGTCGAGGGCAGTCCGGCCAGGGTGGCGGTGCCGATGAGAGTCCACTGTGTACCGTTGGACGACGAGTAGCCGGTCAGCGTGTCGCCGCTGCGGGTCAGCCGTAGCCACGGCCCGGAAGTGCCTGGCGTGTCGTGGATGTAGTTGGACTGCATCCGCACGCCGTTGCCACCGGTGAGCATCACCGCCGCATACTGCGAGCCTTGTCGGGTGCCATCCTTGACGATGATCCCGGCCTTGGTCCACGGCTGGACGCCGGATTGCATGCCCGCCGTGCCGACGCCGGCTTGGCGCGCGCCGCCCGGCGAGTACAGGCCGGTCAGTGAGGTCACCCGCGCGGTGATGGTGCCGTCGCCGGTCAGCGGCTGGTGCACGAAGTAGAAGCTGTCGGTCACCACCTCGCCGTCCGGGCCGGTCGGTGGCGTCTGTTTGGCGCAGGCCTGACCGTTGCCGGCCTGGCAACTGATGGTCGAGCCCAACGGACCGAGCAGCCCGATCAGCACGGTGAGCGCGATCGCGACCAGCATGCCGATCCCCCAGCCGCGCACCGTCCGGAACTTCGTCCACTCGGCGTGCAGAAGGTCCTTCATCGCGTGGCCCCCTCGGCGCGAAACTCAACGGCTTCCCTGGTCAGTTCCATGTAGGCCTCTTCAAGCGACGCGCGGTGCGCCGACACCTCGGAGAACTCGACCCCGCTCTCGCCCAGCAGCGCCACGACCCGGCCGGCGGCCAACCCGGACACGGTGACCGTCTCGGCTCCGGTGGCCGCGACTACCGCGCCGGCGTGCGCGAGGACGGTCATCGCCTGGGTGCGGGCGGTCGTGCGCAGCGTGACCCGGTCGCCGGACGCGGCCGCGATCAGTTCCCGGACACTCGTGTCGGCGATGACCTTGCCCCGCCCGATCACGACCAGGTGGTCGGCGGTGTCCTCGAGTTCGCTCATCAGGTGGCTGGACACCAGCACGGCCCGCCCCTCCCCCGCCAGCGACCGCAGGAAGCCGCGCATCCACACGATTCCTTCGGGATCCATGCCGTTGAACGGCTCGTCGAGCATGAGGACCGGTGGGTCGCCGAGCAGCGCGGCGGCGATCCCGAGCCGCTGCCGCATGCCCAGCGAGTAGCCGCCCGCCTTCCGACGGATCACCGTGGACAGGCCGGCCTGCTCGACGACCTCGTCGACCCGCCGGGCGCCCATGCCCTGGGAGTGCGCCACCCACAGCAGGTGGTTGCGGGCGCTGCGACTGGGCTGCAGCGCGGCCGCGTCCAGCAGCGAGCCGACGTGGTGCAGCGGGTGCCGCAGGCTCCGGTAGGGCTGCCCGCCGATCAGCGCGCTGCCCGAGTCGGCCGCGTCGAGCGCGAGGATCACCCGCATGGTGGTGGACTTCCCGGCGCCGTTGGGACCGACGAAGCCGGTGACCTGGCCTGGTGCGACGGTGAAGGACATGCCGTCCAGGGCCGCTGTGGACCCGAAACGCTTGTGGAGACCCGTGACCTCGATGGTGGTTTCCATGCCACGGAGGCTAGGGAACAACGGTGGTCGTGATCGTCACGCCGGGGAGCCATCTTCGGTGTCCCTCCTGTGAGGGACACGGTGTCGCTGGCGACAGGGACGCCACCGCGCTGCCCTGCGGTAACAATGTCCCTGTGCGTGGATGGATCGCGGCACCGGTGACCGCCGGGACGCTGCTGGGTGTGGCCGCGGTCGGCGAGTCGATCGGGCGGGCCGCGGTGACCGGCCTGAACGCACAGGCCGGCCTGGTGCTCTGCCTGTTCGCCCTGGCCAACACGCTGCCGCTGGCGTTCCTGCCCGCCACCCCGGCCGCCATCACCGTCGTCGCGGTGGGTGTGCTGTCGCTGGCGTTGTTCGACACGCTGACCGTGGCCGGCCTGGTCGTGCAGCTGATCGTGCTGTATCGGCTCGCGTTCGTGTGGGCGCCGGGGCTTGCCGTGCCGTTCGTGGTGGTGGCGCTGGTCCATCCCTCGGTGCTGGCCGTGCTGTTGGCGTCGCTGACGCCGGCGGCGACGCTGGCCGGGATCGCGCGGCGGGCGCGGGACGAGGCACTGGTGCACCGCGCCGCCCGGCAGGCCGTCGCCGACACCCTCGTCGAGCACACGGCTCTTGGTGAACGAGCACGGATCGCCCGGGAGTTGCACGACGTCGTCGCGCACCACATCTCCGTGATCGCCGTGCAGGCCGAAACGGCCCGCCTGACCACGCCCGGCATGCCGCCCGCCGGCGCGAAACGGCTGTCGGAGATCGGCGACACCGCACGCGCCGGCCTGACAGAGATGCGGCGACTGCTCGGCGTGCTGCGCGCGGACGCGGTCGCCGAACGGCACCCGCAGCCCGGCCTGCAACAGCTCAACGAACTGCTCGACGAGGCACGGGACGCGTGCGGCGCGGGCACCCGGCTGATCATCTCCGGTCCCCCGGTCACCCTCGACCCCGGCGTCGAACTGGCCGCCTACCGCATCATCCAGGAAGCGCTGACCAACGCGCGGCGGCACGCGCCCGGCGCCGCCGTCGACGTGGAACTGCACTACACCGACGACATCCTGCGGCTACGCATCCGCGACAACGGGCCCGGCCAGTCCTCGACCACCCCGAGCGGCCACGGGTTGCCCGGCATGCGCGAACGCGCCACGGCCGTCGGCGGCCGGCTGCGCACCGGCCCGGCGGCCGTGGGCGGATTCCTGGTCGAGGCCACACTGCCGGCGAAGGTTGAGGCGAGCGCGTGAACCCGGTTCGAGTCGTCGTCGCGGACGACCATCAGGTGGTCCGCACCGGATATGCCGCGCTGTTGGACAGCCAGTCGGATTTCACCGTGGTCGGCACCGCGTGTGACGGCGCCGAGGCCGTGCGGACCTGCCGGGAGTTGGCGCCGGACGTCGTGCTGATGGATGTCCGGATGCCGGGCATGGACGGCATCGAGGCCACCCGGCGACTGGCCGGGCCGGACGGGCCGCGCGTCATCGTCCTGACCACCTTCGATCTCGACGAGTACGTCTATGACGCGCTCCGTGCCGGTGCCAGCGGCTTCCTGCTGAAGGACGTCACCGCGGAACACCTGTTCGACGCGGTCCGGGTCGTCGCGGCCGGCGAGGCACTGCTCGCGCCGACCGTCACCCGACGCCTGATCAGCGAGTTCGCCAAACAGCGCCCGCGGTCCGCACCCCCGACCGCCGCGCTGGCCACGCTCACGCCACGGGAGACGCAGGTGCTCCGGCTGGTCGCCGAGGGCCTGTCCAACCCGGAGATCGCCGCTCGGCTCGTGGTCACCGAGGAGACCGTGAAAACCCATGTGAGCCGCGTATTGGGCAAGCTGGGCCTGCGCGACCGAACCCAAGCGGTCGTGACGGCTTACGAGACCGGTTTGGTTGTGCCACGCGGAATTCGTTGACGTGCTCGCCGGGCGGAAACTCGGGGGACAGTATCCGGTTCGCCCGGATACCGTCGCGGCATGGCCGACGCGATCACCGCCAAGCTGGTCCGGCGGTTCGGCCCCGGCGTTGCTGAGTGGACTGCCGAACTGTCGGCGCTGGTGGCGGACTGTGCGCGGCGCTGGCGGCTGGAGGTCGGCGAGCCGTTCGACGGCGGTGCTTCTTCGGTCGCCATCCGCGTCACCATGGCCAGCCGGCACGCTGTGCTCAAGCTCAGCCCCGATGTGCCGTTTCTGGCCGCGCAGGCCGGGATGCTGCGCCTGTTCGAGCCCAGCGGCCGAGTGCCGGCCGTGCTCGGTGAGGCGCCGGGCGCGTTGCTGCTGGAGGCCATCCAGCCGGGCACCGAGATCGCCGACGTGCCGCGAGGGCCGACACCCGCCGAGTACGCGCAGTTGCTGGTCGACCTGCACGCCATCGAGCCGCCGCCGGACGTGTTCCCGCGCGACCTGCGACAGCGGACCGACCAGTTCCTGCACCGCGGGATCAGCCAACTCGACGAACCAGCACTCGTCGGATCAAGACTGCACCGCTCGGACTTCGAACGAGCGCTGGACGAGCTGGACGAACTGCTGGCCACGCCATGGCCGACCGCACTGCTGCACGGCGACCTACACCTGGGCAACGTGCTCGACGGCGGCCCGCGCGGCATGGTGGCCATCGACCCGAAGGCGTGCGTCGGCGACCGATGCTGGGACGCGGTCGACTACGTGCTCGCCGGAGCCGGCCGGCGGGACGGCATCGAGTACCGGCTACACGCACTCGCCACCGAGGCACACATCGATGCCGACCGGCCGGCTCTATGCCTGGTCCCGGGTGGTCGCGGCGGCCACCGCGCTTCCCATGCTGCGCCACGGCGGACAGGAACGGGCAGTGGACGAACTGCTCGCGCTGGCCCGCTGATCAGCCGGCGAAACGTGCCCAAAGCCCATGAGCTGGACGGAAATTCGCGAGACGGACCAAGTTCGCCGGATACCGTCCGGGCATGACGGACGCGATCACCGCCAAGCTGGTCCGGCGGTTCGGCCCTGGTGCCGCCGAGTGGACGGCCGGGTTGCCGACGCTGGTGGCCGACTGTGCGCGGCGCTGGCGGCTGGACGTCGGCGAGCCGTTCGACGGGGGTGCCTTGTCGGTCGTGATCCGCGTCACCACGGCCGATGGTCGGCCGGCTGTCCTCAAGCTCAGCCCCGGGATAGGCCAACTCACGGAACCCGCAGTCGCGGCTAGGTTGCACCGATCGGACTTCGAGCGAGCGCTGGACGACCTGGACACACGGGTCGGCCACACCGTCGCCGACCCGTTCTACTGCATGGCGATTTGCACCTGCGGAACGTGCTCGACGGCGGTCCGCGCGGCCTGCTCGACGGAGCCGGCCGGGACGGCATCGAGCACCGGCTGCACGCACTGTCAACGGAGGCACGTCTCGATGCCAACCGGGCTCTATGCCTGGTGTCGGGTGGTCGCCGCGATTCAGGCGTTGCGCCACGCCGGGCAGGAGCGGGTGGTGGACGAACTGCTCGCACTGGCCCGCTGATCAGCCGGCACGGTTCGCCAGCCGTATTCGCGTGGCCGGGCGCCCCGTAGCGAGTAGCCTGGCCTCATGCGTCGACATTGATCTACAACGCCCCGGGCGGCTCGTCGTCTTACCTGGCTGTGTGTTGGCTGGGCTGCGGTGGACGACACGGTCCCGCTGTATCCGCTGTACGTCGTGCTGTTCGCGGCCAGTGGTTTGACCGGTGGGCAGATCTCGGCGCTGTTCGTGATCTGGTCCGTGACGGGCCTGGTGACCGAGATTCCGACCGGTGCGCTGGCCGATCGGTTCTCCCGCCGCGCCGCGCTGATCGCCGACGGTTTGTTGAAGGCAGCCGGATACGAGCTGTGGACCGTCTTGCCGTGGTTCGCCGGTATCGCGGTCGGGTTCGTGTTGTGGGGGCTGTACGGTTCGCTG